>Ga0272441_10000844_pt1 | contig 67401 bp, 70 predicted proteins | sample SSMProp6N_FD_193582 | JGI IMG/M metagenome (GOLD analysis project Ga0272441, IMG submission 193582) | Marine sediment archaeal communities from Little Sippewissett salt marsh, Falmouth, MA, United States - SSM-Prop-6N | ecosystem: Environmental > Aquatic > Marine > Wetlands > Sediment ... | reverse complement strand
ATCCGGGGGTCTCTCCAGCGGTCTCCAGACTCATCCCCATCAGACTCCCTATACTCTGGTACAAATAAAAAGGCAATTGTCTGACCACAACATCTTGGGGGTACCCACACAAATGCGCGATGCGCCACTTATCTACGAAAGCAATGGGTAGATGAGGGAACGTTGTTTCTTTGTTGATATCTGGGTGTGAAAACGGTATTTGAAACGCATGCCACGTCAAGCCCGCATCGATGCACCCGGTCGGTCTGCGGTTTAATGACACTGATAATCTGTACCCGGCACCATGCCGCATCCTGTTCGGACAGTCCGCGGAAATATTTCTCGATCCTTGATCCATCGGAATCGCGGGAATGTTTTTTACCGGGAACATTAATCAAGGGAATTTTCAAGGACGCTTATTAAAATGAATCCAGTTCGACAAATAGCATTTGGATATTCGACTCAATGTAACATTAAACGCAATTTTTATATCTTGGAAACCTTCGGAATGATAGCATCGAAGCGTTGTTTCGGAAAAAAGAAACCCATGTATTGTATCATCTTATCAGGACCATGGGGCTTACAAATATGGCTTCCTATTTAGGATTCAAGGCCCGTGAAATTGTTCAATATAGAAAGTGTGAGTTGTGTGAAAAACTTTTTAACTCCAAAGAAAATCTGAGCATTCTGACAAAATCGGCTGCGTCGGATTTAATCAACTGGCGGCGGTGATTCCTGCAAACTGAGCCGGGGGATCAAGGGACCAAAATCGCAGTTGCGGATCGGACCGCGGCAACTGTATGAACCAAATCAACTGTATTTGCTCGATTCGTGTCTCAGTTGCTTATGGGCATTAACCATTGGCTTTGGTCATGATAGAGAAGACTGTGGACAAAAGCATTGAGGCACGGCTTGAAGAAAGTGCGGCACAGTATTTAAGGAACGGACGCCCCGGGGACAATGAGCATACACTCCGGGTGGTCAACTATTAGAAAGAACTGCTGAAAAATGAGGAAGACGATGAGAATGTTGTCATTCCGACCTAATGATTGAGATTGCCTTTTCTTATCATAATCAAATGAAGACAGTTTTTTCAAAAAATAAACTTTTTACGAATTCATCAAGTTTATATTAGGCAAAAAGTCGCCACCTTTGAGGTCGGGAGGTTGAGAAATGCCTTATTCATGTTGGTATCAACGGCTTCTTCCTGTAAACGATAATTCAGATCGAACCATTCTTGCGGTATGAGATCAAGAGATGTATTTTTTCTTCTCCGTGCACTTCATCATTCGACGTTTTGGTTTTACTATGGGGGAATTGGGGTCATCTTAATTTGTGAATTGATACATGCCATGTGGGTTGTTATCATGATATGAAAGAGCAAGGTGGCGTGGAAATGGCAAAGCGGGGGCGGAGGCGACGCGGTGATGAGCAACATTAGGCCTCTCAGGCAACTGCGGGTGTATCAGAATGCCATGGGCGTCCCGATGCAGATATTTGGATGAAAGCAAAATGAAAGCGATGGATGAGGGTTGTGATCAAATTGTCACTTGACCATCGAAAAAAGCACGCAGCCCGGAAGAGATTTGAGTGAAGGCAAGAACGGTCGGAGGAAACGGGATTTCCGCAATGCACAAATCAAGCTGCGATACCCATAGATTTGTGGTAATTTTATTGCGCGGCGAACGGTTTATGATTTTGGCAGGGGAATGCCATTCGATTTTCTGTTCCTCAACCTCTATTCGGAACCTCACAGTGTAGAAACTGCCTGGTTTCTATGAGGAAATCAGAGTGTTCCGGATGGAAACACCAACATTCAAGGAGGTGTAACATGGGAGCTTCTGTAAAGATTCAGGTGAAATGCCCTGTATGCAATGAATCCCTCATGAATTCCAGCGTAGGGGTTGACGACCTTCCATCGATCGACCTTGAAGCAAAAGTCGGGGACAAGGAGGGACATATTTATCTGAGCCAGATTTACGGCAGTTACCACAAGGCCTTTGAAAACGTCGAGGATATTGAAGGGTCTGTTGCTGAAATCTCCTGCCCACATTGCCACGGCGGGCTTCCGCAGGAAGGGATATGCGCCTGTAAAGCGCCTATCGTAAGCCTGACGCTGCATATCGGCGGAATGGTCAAGTTTTGTGCACGCAATGGGTGTAAAAATCATTCCCTGGAATTTGAAGACGTCGATACCGCCTTTCGGTTGTTTCAAAGCCAGGACGATTCATCTCTGGCGTGACTTGGGGTATTGTCATGATTTATTCACAAATCAAGGTGACTCCATAGCTTTTGTGAAACTTCTACATTTATGGAAATTATATATGGCACTCAATCAAACAGATGCAGGTCTCAATGAGGATATCCAGGCGAAAGGGGATTTTTCCTGGGGTGAATCGGATCACCTTACCTACCTGGAAAATAGGCTGCCGATCTTTGAGGATGAATATGCGGAAAAAACAGGGCGTATGAATCTTGTCTGCGCTTCCTGTGGGCACCTTGTCACAAAGGTGTCTGAGAAGATCAAGGTTCGGGGCCGCCACGATTATTCCTTCGGTAATCTGGGCTACCTTGTCAAACTGGGTTGTTTCAGGAATGCTCCGGGGTGCACCGGGGTCGACCGAATCTCACATGGGTATTCCTGGTTTCGGGGATATGCATGGCAAATTCAGCTTTGCCGACATTGCTATACTCAACTGGGCTGGAAGTACATGACCCAGGACGAGAGTTTTTATGGCCTCATATTCGGCATGCTGCGTGAAGAGGAGCCGGAGGAGGATCGCGGTCCCGAACCCGGCTAGTCCCGATGGATCTGTCGGCATTAGAAAAAGATTTTGTTTCAGGATCTTGCTGTTTTTTCAAGTTCCGAATAGGGAAATCGCATAAGGCGGAAATAATATTTGCCGCAGACTGACATGGACCCCGGTGAAAGATGTTCAGCATTTCACAGGGCAGGCATTTCATCCGGTCGACTCCCGCGACAAAGCTAACCCTTTCACGGGACAGGATGGCCGAATAAAAGCGTCATCGCTTCGCGAAAAATTTTTCCTGTCTGAGTTTTTACCCGAAGGGCAGCCCCTTTTGCTTCACCGGAATGTGCTTTCATCCTATAGGGCTTGCGGCAGCATCCAACCTGGACGACCATCCACGTCATCATGCCATAGAAATAACCTTGGGAGATATGGAAAATGGACCGTATGTTGTGTTTCGTCAGAAATAGGTGCACAAACGTGGACCAGATCGATGAACAGACATTAAAGGCCTCGTGCCGTCTTCAGGACAGCTTGACAGATTGTTATGTCGAGGTTTTGCTAAAACTGCCGAATCTCGATATCTCGAGTATCAAAGCGGAAGTCGTAAGGGGAAGTATAGAGTTAAATTCACAAGACATGTCGTATCTTAAAAAAGTTATTGGAGTGCGCATCGGGCCGGGTGTATTGAAGATTATCAAGGGACTTATTGGAAATGAGGGCAGGCTCGAACAAATGGCTTTTATGGTTGAGGAGTGCTGTCAGGCGGTTATTCTGTACTTTACCAGGGATGACCTTGAAAAGGTCCCTCTTGATGAAGATGAGGAACGAATTTATTACAATAACATGGTGAAGGGTAACCTCAATCTATTTAACCGGTGTGCTGCATTTGCACCCGGAAGTTCGTTTGTCGAAGGTATTGAGAAATCTTGAGTTTCCCCTGACATTGCATGAAAAAATTGCCGTAGGGTTTATAGTTGGGAATAGCTGTAATTAATTATAAAGGTGTCATGGCATATGTCGGAATTTACTCGAAACAAACTTGTCAGTGTAAGGGTCCTGGATGATGACACGTTGCTGGTTCATGGAATCTTGGACGATCACATATATGGTCTGGAAATGGATGTCTTTATTAGCATCAAAGGACTTCAGGTAAAGGATATTAAAGGGAAATGGAACAGGTGGACCACAAAGGAGTGTCCCAGGGCGATCCCGTTTCTCGATGAAGCCATCGGATTTTCCATGAAGGAGGACGGCTTTTCCCAAAAGATACACAAGAGTGTGGGGCGCAGTTCCTGCCGGCATTTCGCAAATCTCCTGCTTGAATGCTGTCATACTGCAAAAGAGGCAACACGTCTGCTTCAAAACAAAGATCGTTTTAAAAGCTCGAATGCAAATCGGCCGGAAAAGGACAAAAATTATGACAGTGCCGCCATTAAGACGGGTGAAATTCGTTTTACGAAAAAACGAAATCAGGAAGAGCCCCATGGGATGATCATTGACCTTCATACGCATTCTTTTCCTGCCTCCCAATGCAGTTCGGTGAATGTTGAGGATTTGATACAACAAGCGAAGCTGGTCGGGCTTGACGGGTTATGTCTTACCGATCATAATCATGTCTGGGATCATCATAAGATCGAAGATCTGAGACAGACGCACGGGTTTCTTGTGTTAGGAGGCAATGAGATTACGACTGATCAAGGGGATATCCTTGTTTTTGGACTGGATAAGGATATTCACGGGATTATCGGCTTGAAGGATCTTCGAAGAGAAGTCAATGCAAAAGGCGGCTTCATGATAGCGGCACACCCGTTCAGGGGATTTCTGATGTTCGGTGTAAACCGGTTAGGGTTGACCTTGCAAGAGGCAAAAGAGCGGACCATCTTCCAATATGTAGATGCCATAGAGGTTATGAACGGAAAAGTCACCATTGAAGAGAATCGTTTTGCCTCTGATGTCGCTACAGGTCTGGGGTTCCGTGAAACAGGAGGAAGTGATGCCCATGAAACAAATGAAGTCGGCTACTATGCTACTGTTTTTCAGGCAACCATATCAGATGAAAAAGATCTTATAGAGGCGTTACGTGAATCAGATTATGAGCCCATCGCATATCACACGGAGAAAAGAAAAAAATACCATGAAAGAGGATAAACAACAGGATTGGGAGAAGATTGTCAGGAGAATGGAGACGCTGTTGAGGCTCAAATCATTTCCGGTGGCATTTAAAATGCTGGAGCACAAAGATGATTTGGATAAGATTCCTTTTATGAGAAAGCCCGGGCATAAGGTGACGCTTTGCCAGCTTATTACGCAAGTAAGGGATTTTGACTGGACCGTGGGTGCTCAGAAACAAGACATTTCAAATATTGAATGCGCTTCGATCCTGGGTTTGGATGATCTTCCGGAGCTTTATAAGGACGGTTCGGTGCGGAGTATGCTCTGGACCAAGACCCGGGAAGAAGGGAAAAAGTGTGAAGCATCGATCCGGCGACTCCCTCTTGATAAATATGAGGCGGTGGCCCTCGCCCCGCTTGTCTATAATCCATTTAAACCGGATATCGTGCTGATCTATGCGAATCCCGCACAGATAATGCTTCTTATAAATGCCCTACAATTCGAAGATTATGAGGTGATGAATTTTTCATGTGTCGGAGAGTCCTCCTGCTCAGATGCCATTGCAAGATGCTATTTAACGGGTAAGCCCTCAGTAACGATTCCCTGCTACGGAGAACGGCGTTACGGGCATGCTCGGGACGAAGATCTTGCGATCGCCATACCCTGTGACATGATGGGAAAGGGTCTTTATGGACTGGAGTGTCTTTACCAACGAGGTATTCGTTATCCCATCAGTTATGCAGGCGCTGAACTTGATGTTTCCGATGCCTATCCTGTTGCATATGACGGCCTGCAAAAAGTTGAAGAGATTCGTGGAAAGGATAATCGCCTGCTTCTGGGTGTGACCGGGGGTATTGCAAGTGGCAAGTCTACTGTCGCAAGGTTGCTGGAAGATTTGGGGGCATATGTCATTGATTTGGATGTGCTCTCAAGGGAAGTCGTTGAACCCGGTCAACCTGCCTGGCAAGACATCGTGGAATATTTTGGAAAGCAGCTGCTTCAGGAGGACGAAAATCTGGATAGGAAAAAAATATCAGATTTAGTTTTTCAGGATATCGAGAAAAGGAAAAAACTCGAAAGCTTCACGCATCCCCGAATTATGGAGCTGTTTCTCCATAAGATCGAAGATATCACGTCATCCAACCCCGGTGCTATTATTCAGGTCGTGAACCCCCTTCTGATGGAATTTAATACCCGGTACCGTTATCATAAGATCCTTGTTGTTTATGTTCCAAGGGAGGTACAGATCGAGCGCCTCATCAAACGTGACAATATCACGGAAGAAAAGGCCGAAAAAATACTTAAAGCTCAAATGCCCCTGGATGAAAAGATCGGTTATGCTGATTTTGTTATTTATAATGATAAATCCCTTGATGAAACAAGGCAGCAGGTGCAGGATCTGTGGAAAAAGCTCAAGACTGGAAAGGTCGATTCATAAAGGGATTTCCGGGTGGAAGCTAGTCCCGGCACCTCCGGGAAGTGATACCGGAAAGCGGTTCTCCGATAGCCTCTTAGTACTCCTGCGGAAGCTCCCTGAGTTGAGAAAGGGGGAAGACCGGCCCATCCTTGCATACATATTGGTCGCCGATATTGCACCGGCCGCACAGGCCGATCCCGCATTTCATCCGCATTTCCAGGGACAGGATAATCCTCTCAGGTGGGAAGCCCAGCTTTTCGAGGACCGGTTGTGTGAATCGGATCATGACGGGCGGTCCGCAGACGATGGCTACGGTGTCATCCGCACTGGTCACTTTTTGTTCCGTAATGGTGGGGACAAAACCGACATTGTATTTCCATTCAGGGTCGTCCGTATTGTCCACGGTGATATGCATATGGATGTCGTCCCGCTTCTCCCATGCCTCCAGTTCATCCTTGTAGAGCAGCATGCCCGGCGATCTCGCCCCGTAGACCACGGTAATATCCTTAAATCTGGAACGGTTTTCTGGGTGAAGCATGTACACGATGCTTGATCGCAGGGTCGTGAAGGCAAATCCGCCGCCGATGATGACCACGTTCCGGCCTTCCATCTCATCCCAGGGATACCAGTTCCCCAGAGGTCCACGGACCCCCATGATATCTCCCGGTTTAGACTTGTGAAGATCCTTGGTCACAAGCCCCACCTCGTTCACCGTGAAGGAAATAAATCCCTTTTCGGTGGGCGAAGAAGCGATGCCGATCGGCACTTCCCCCTTGCCCGCGATGGAGAGTTCCGCGAACTGCCCGGGAATGTAATTGAAGTTTTTTTCATCATTCTGATTCAGAAAGACCAGTCTGAAAGTCTTGAGGGTTTTATCCTCGGTCTCCGCCACAATATCATCGATACGAACCGGATAGGGTAAGTACGGATTTTCCAAAACAATTCTCCCTCTATTTGAAGACCTTAAGGGAAATCCCTATGTTCTTCATATCCCACACATTAACTCGATGACCTGTCTGATATCGACATTCCCCGGACAGAATCGCACGCAACGACCGCAGCCCGTGCATTGAACCCCTTCATGGTACTTGTCCACATAGTATTTCAATTTGTGCATGAACCGTTGCCGGACACGCTGAACTTTTTGCTCCCTCGGGTTGTGTCCGGAGCCGTGGAGGGTAAAGAGGGGGAACATGCAGGAATCCCAGTTTCTTATCCGTTCCCCCTTCTTTCCGAGAACCTCGTCCTGTATGTCAAAGCACCAGCAGGTGGGGCAGAGATAAGTGCAGGTACCGCAGTTCAGGCACGGGAAGGACACGTCCTCCCAGAAGGGGGCATCAAAAAGTTCCATCATGGGCTTTTGTGCCGCATCGTCGGGTCGAAGCGTTGCAGGAATCTTTCCCGAGGCCTCCTTTTTCAGGACCTCCGCTTCTTTCAGCGTATCTTTGTCGGCCGGGGTTCCGTCAGGGGCCTTTTCCAGGAACGCCTCTCCCTTTTCAGTAAGTGGCCGGGCAAGATACCGGTTTCCCAGATCGTAGAGCAAGACGTCCAGACCCGCTCCATCAAAGGGGCCGCCCCCGACCGAGGTGCAGAAACAGGTGCTTAGGGGGTCGTTGCATCCCAGGCCCACCAGGGTGGTTGACTCACGATTGGCACACCACCAGGGATCCCTGAATTCGGGGTTGTCGAAGTTTTTTTGTACAATCTGGAAGGCCCGGGCATCGCAGGGCCTGATTCCCACAATCGCCTGGTTGGTCTGATCCCTGGGGGTTTCCTTTAGAATATGGGCTTCCGCGTCGTTTTCATCCAGGGTGTACTCGAACATCCGTTCGGACTGGGGGTAGAGTATTCCTTTCGGGGAAAGACGGGTATTGAAGAAATCGAAGTCGGGGATCACTCCTTCCTTCAGGCGTCTAAAAGAATGAAAATCTCCGTCCTTGGCCGGTACAAAAATCCGGTAGTCCTTTTCTAGTCCTTGGAGTGTCCCGCCCCACGCTTCCTTGCTGAAAACCTTATCGCTCATAAAAATTCAACCTGTGATATACGTTTAGCTCTTTAAATAGGCCATCCATCATCGAATGGCTTTCAAAGGGCTAAACAGTTGCAACCTGTGAAAGCGACGAATTCGCACCATACAAAACCGCGAAGCGATTTTATTACATGGCGAAATCGTTATAGTCGTCCGGTTTGAAGACATCCAGGGGAGGGCTTTGATCGGCATCCAACCCTGCCTCCCAACCAAACAGATCTCGAGTGTCTTTGTTCAACTTCAGGGTCAATTGCCTCAAGGGGATACCCACGGGACACACCCTTTCGCACGCCCCGCAATCCGTGCAACGACCGGCGCAGTGATAGGCCCTCAGCATATGAAAGGTCATGGTATCGACAGGATCTGTGCTTTTTCCTACCCACTGGGGCTGTGATTCATCCACAAAGCACGTGGGGCAGTAGCAGAGAGGACAGGCGTTGCGACAGGCGTAACACCGGATACAGGGGGAGACCATCCGGGAAAAATATTCCCATTTTTCCTCCGGGTCCAGGCTTTCGATATCCTCTATCTCCTTAAAGGCGTCGCCACCTTCCCGCTCCTCGACGGGATCGGCAACCAACTCGTCGTAAACCACGGGATTAGGGTGAGCGCAGACGGCACAATTTTTCTGAAGGACCGTCTCTTTTTCGAGGACCTCTTCAAATCCGTTTCCTCTGACCGTGATCACCCCTTCGGCCTCTGTGATTTCCAGGATTTCTCTGTGGCCGACGGCGCGTTGAACCGCGCGGTGATCGATCATCCCCTTACACGGGACTCCCAGGATAAAAAGCTGGTCCCGCCGGATCTGGGTTTCCGCGATGTGGTTCAGGATACTCCTGGAGTTACATCCGTTGGCTACGATCCCAATTTTTTCTTCCGTGCGTTTGGTCAGCCAGTTGCAGAGATTGAGCGCGCAGTTACTGTCCCAGTAAAGGAGATCGGCCTCTGCCGGATCCCTGATGAGCACGGGTGCGTTTGACATGGGGACGCTGCCTTTTTTGTACCCGATAAAGACCTCCACCCGTCCCTCGTCGAGAAGCGCCTTGGCCCGCGCCCTGATATTTTTTGTATATTCCTGCATTATGCCGCCTCAGCCCATTTTTTGACCAGATGCTGCGCCGGGCCGACCGCCTTCACGGCCTGAATCACCTTATTGGCCACTTCCACGAATTTGGTCGATTCGGCCGAAGAGATCCAGGAAAAATGCAACCTGCCCGGTTCGATGCCCACATATTCCAAAAACCCCTTCAGAAGGGCAAATTTTCTTCTAGCATAGTAATTACCTTCCAGGTAATGGCAGTCTCCCGGGTGTCACCCGGATACCCAGATGCCGTCCGCCCCCTTTCGAAAGGCCGCGAGGATGAACTTGGGGCTCACCCGAGCGGAACATGGCACGCGGATCACCCGGATATTGGGGGGATATTGAAACCGGCTTACGCCTGCCAGGTCCGCCGCCCCATAGCTGCACCAGTTACACAAAAAGGCCGCTATATTCGGTTCCCATTCACTCATGAAAATCTCCTTACAATCCAGCCCGCTTCTCAGCCTTGATCATGGACAAGATACTCGGTTTTTGGTTCTGGGATGGTTGGGTATTGAATCGGTGGCCTCTGCCTTTGGGTGAGAGCTTTCGCAGGACTTCCGCCTGCCTGTTTCTCGTACAGTGGGGGCATTCGTAAAGTAGGTCTCCGTTCCCATTGAGATTCTTCTGCAGCGTATCGACCTGATGTTTGGGCATCATATATCCTCCGCATTTCGAACAAAAATGAGCGAATTCCTTATGTCCCCTGGAAATCAGCAAATCTCTTAATTCTATCATGAAATTCTGGAAGTCAACACCGGAAGGACAAAAAAAGGTACATTCCTGGCATGCCAGGCAATACCATATCGCTTCGTCATAAATTCCCGCGGGGTCAAAACAAAGCATCTCAGCGATTGCTCGGGACGATCGTTTATATACGAACTCTCCCCCGTAGAAAGCAACCATGGGACAGACCGCGGAACACTTGCCGCATTCCAGACACATGTTGAGATGGTTTTTGTCTACAAGGTTCCTGATTTCCTTTGTAAGGTCCTGATCGATTTCACGATTTTTTTTTGGTGCGACATTTTCCATTTTTGAAACTCCTTTTTTCGGTGCCGAGTGGACACCGGAAGTCTTCCCTTCAGTTCAGGTTATCGATCATGGCAAATATCTGGCCGTCTGAAAAACCCCTCAGTCGAATAGCGCTGCTGAGGCAAGAGGATACACAAAGACCGCATCCCTTGCATTCGGTAGCGTTGACCTTTGCGACCTTTGAGGCCCCGTTTTGCGGGGATGCGCTCTCGGCCCAATCTACAGCTCCGAAGGGGCAGATCCTGATGCATCTTCCGCATGCGGAACAGCGCGTTGGATCCACCTCCGAGGTATAGGCATCAGTCACTACCATACCATTGGCCATGGGAACAGCCGCCTTGGCTGCAGCGGCATGGGCCTGGCCGATACATTCCGGGATTTCGCCGGGGTAACGGGCGCAGCCGGCCACGAAGATGCCGTCTGTGGGAAATTCAACGGGCCTCAGTTTTTGATGGGCCTCCATAAAGAATCCGTCCATGCCTAGGGGAATCCGCATCATTTGCGAAAGGGAGACGTTGTCCTCTCCCGGTACGAGGGGTGTCGTCAAAAGCACCAGATCGGCATCCAGGGCGATGTCTTGTCCCATGAGCAGATGGTGTACGCTGACCTTGTCCGCCTTTTGGTCACTGCCCAGGACCTTCGGAGGCTGATCCGGGTCGTAGCGAACGAATTGTATGCCTTTTTCGAGGGCGATTCGATAGTAGTCCTCATAGATCTTTCCACAGGCCATGACGTCCCGCTGAATGATGGTAACCCTTGCTTCGGGGTTGGTCTCTTTGATGAGGATGGCGTTTTTTAGGGCCTCGACGCAGCCGAACCTGCCACAATAGGACCGTTCTTCGGTCCTGGCCCCGACACAATTGATCATGACGACGTTGTTAAACCCGCCATAACCGGATTGAATAGACATCTGTTCAAACTCGAGCTGGGTCATGACGTTCTCAAAACGCCCATAGCCATAGAGCCCATCCGGTTTAAAAGGCGCCGCCCCGGTGGAGACGGTAATGGTCCCCACCTCCAGATCCAGAGATTGATCTCCCTTTTGGATGGTGGCTGAATAATTGCCGATAAAGCCTTTAATTTCAGAGAGTTGCCATCCAAGATGAACCTGGATGTTTTCGTGGGCCATGACCGACTGAATGGTGGGCGCCAGAAACTCAGCAGCCGGTTGATGGGTAGGGAATATCCTGTTTAGGGAACGCAGGAGACCTCCCAGTTCTTTTTCCTTTTCCACCAGTTCGACCCGGTACCCCTGATTGGCCAGGGCCAGGGCCGCTGTGAGCCCTGAAACGCCGCCTCCCAGGACAAGGCATGCACGCATGACATCCGTGGAAAGATCCGTCAGAGGTTCCAGGAGGGCGACCTTGGCCGCACCCATGCGCACCAGGTCTTTGGCCTTGGCAGTGGCTTCCTCGGGTTGATTCATATGCACCCAGGCACAGTGTTCCCTCAGATTGACAAACTCAAAAAGATATTTGTTGAGGTCTGCACGCTCGCAGTTCTTTCGGAAAAGTCCCTCATGGGTGCGAGGTGTACAGGAGGCAACCACAACCCTGTTCAGATGATTTTCCTGGATCTTGTTTCGAATGGACGAAAGACCGTCCTCCGAACAGGTATAGAGATTATCTTCGGCACATACCACATAGGGTAAGGTTCGAGCGTACTTCACCACTTCAGGCACATTGACCGTTCCGCCGATATTGGAACCGCAATGGCAAATAAAGATTCCGATTTTAATTCCGTCACTCATGATTCTGTCTCTCTCTATCAAAGTAAAGCCAGGGACTCCGCAACGCGGGAGGCCGCTCCGGAGGCTCGAACTACCGAGCCGGGGACGTCCATGGGACCCTGGCAGAATCCACAGGCGAAGATACCTTCACGATTCGTCGCGAAGGGATCAAGGGGTTCAGAGGGCGCGCCGACAAACCCGAATTCATCCATTTTCACCCCCATATTGTCCGCCGTTTCCGTATTGGTGCCCGAGGGAATAAGGGCCTGTGCGAGGATGACCATGTCGAATTCCCGGGTCTTCAATTCCCGGGTCGTGGTGTCCTCAAAATGAATCACGGGATTTCCGGTCTCCTCGTTCACGGTGATCTGGCCCGGCCTGGATCGTATGTATTCCACCGCATACTCATCATGGGCCCGCTGAATGTAATCCTGGAATCCCTTCCCCACCGCGCGCATGTCCATGTAAAAGATGGTAGAGGTCAGCTTCGGAACGTGTTCATGGGCAAGCATGGCCTCTTTTGTCGCGTGCATGCAGCAGACAGCCGAGCAGTAGCGTTTGTGCCGCACATCCCTGGATCCGACACACTGAATAAACGCCAGATTTTTTGGCTCTTCCCCGTCGGAGGGCTTTTTCAGATGCCCCTGGGTCGGGCCCGAGGCACAGATCATTCTCTCGAACTGCATGGCCGTAAGGACGTTTTTGATTGTGCCCCAACCGTATTCTTTTAGGGCTGAGACCCCGTAGAGATCCAATCCCGTGGCCATGATGACGGCCCCCACTTCGATGGTAATTTCCTCATCCTTCTGTTTGAAATTGATCGCCTTTGCCTTACAAAATTTTTCACAAACCCCGCACTTCTTGCCGTTGAGGACCCTGCAGTGGTCGGGATCGATGACAAAAGTGGAGGGGACGGCCTGGGGAAAATATTTGTAGATGGCCTTTCTGGTTCCCAGGCCGGCATTGAAGCTATCCTCGACCTTGGTCGGACATTTCTCGGCGCAAACCCCGCAACCTACGCATTTGTCTGAATCCACATAGCGGGCCTTCTTGAGAATTTTGGCCTTGAAATCTCCAGAATGTCCAGTAAGTTCAATGAGTTTTGAATAGGTCAAAAGTGTGATGTTATCATGGTTCGCGCACTCGATCATTTTGGGTGCGAGAATACACATCGCGCAGTCGTTGGTCGGGAAGGTCTTATCGAGCCTTGCCATGGCGCCGCCGATGCTCGGTTTTTCTTCGACAAGGAAGACTTTCTTTCCCATGTTGGCCAGGTCAATGGAAGACTGAATACCGGCAATGCCGCCACCTAGAATCAATACAGTATTTTTGTTCAATCTGAACACCTCCTATCCGGCTGAGGAAAATCCCCGCACTATGGGGTTTCCCGGCGCAGAAAACGGGTCGTTTAAAAACCTTTCCGAAGTTCATGCCAGGGCAATGGAACGGCCGCCTGTTCCCCAGGGAACTCGCCCCCGGCACCGGAGAACAACTACGATGCTGAAGGCTGAAAAGGACCCGATGATGGGAAATCTGTCAGGGGTACGAAACCGCCCTAAAAGACGTATGTCCTTGATTTTGATTTCTGTTTTTGTGGGGGAGTAAAATTACAGAAACGCAAGTTCGCGATAATGAACAAACGTAAAGGCAAGATACTGCTTTCTCAAAATCAGCGATAATATGTCTTTTTTGATATTTTATTTTTATTGGTTAATGCTATATAGTTTCTAATTCAATGAAATGTCAAGTGAAAAATTCGTTGATTTGAAAATAATAACACTGCTGTTTTAATTCAGAGAGTAATGCATACTGAAATCCATACATATATATTGATGTAGTGGGACTTATTATGTTGTTGTTTGTTTTGCTTTGTTCACTTAGGTGAACATCCAGGTCTATTTAATCGAAGTTCACATGAAAAAAGGATACTTTACGTGAATAAAATGATGAGATGATAATGCGGCTATGCCTGGATTTGACTGAGGGCCGTCCATGGCCCCCGCCCTTACGGACAACCATTTCACTGGACCGTACTGACCGCATATTCCACCTGACAGCCATAAAATCTGAGGTAGGAACCCGTTGCATTTACTTCAAACCGGACCCAGATCCACAGGTCATCACTGCCGGCAACAGTTCCGTTAATAATCGACGTATCCTCTTGTTCCAGGATATTGCCGCCATCGTAATGGTCTCCCTCCACTTCGATAAAGGACATCTCGATCGGGAAAAGAGAATTCCGGCCACGTTTCCTGAGATGGGCGTGAATGTGTGAGTCTTGTAACGTTAAAAAGTCTCCGTAGAAGAGCCGGAAAGAGGTTACGGTGGCCAGGTGGGGCAGGTAGACTGGGCTAGACATCATAGGTCCCGGAGCCGCTCTTAATGTAACCGTAACCGTCAATCGTGACCTGATAGGTTTCGTCTTCATCGCTATAGGCCTTCATGAAGGCCGCGGCCGGGATCTTCAAGTAGCGAGATTTAGAACTGGTGTAGCGATAGTCCCCGCTGACGGCCACAGAACCGGCAACCGTCAGTTTCTGGGACGGCGCGGTGGTGCCGAGGCCGACATATCCATTCGTAGCGATACTCAGGGCGTTGGTCTCGTTGTCCTCCCTGAGTTCCAGCCGACCGTTATCGGTGAGGGCGATTCGGCTCGTTCCGCCCGCATCCTTGATATCCGCACCCCTTACCCGGATGTCCCCGTTGACATCTAGGAGGTCCTGGTGGGAGGCCGTACCGATCCCCACAAGGCTGTTTGTGGAAGCGAATATGCTATGTATTTACCCTAACGTTACATCTATAGGGTTTGCTCTGTTTATGTAGTTCGCTCCCATTAAGATCGAATATTTAAATGGCACAAATTCCCCTGCCCCTATCTAGCCAAAATAAATTTAAGATTGTGGTAATAATTATGCCACGTTGGGGCCTTTTAAATCCCAAGTATTCCAGATGGTTAGATATTATTGATTGCAAATATGTACAAAATACTATTTTCGATGAAATATATTTCAATTATTTTACATGTTTTTAAGTATCAAATCGTGTGCTTTCGATGCGCATGTGTGATCATAAAAATTTCTTTGGTTTTTCCGGTTGCTTATTTAATAATCAAGAGATGATGAATTCGAAAAAGGCAGCAATGAGACGGCTTCGTAAAAAGATCCAAATGCAAGGCTTGCGAATCTTGAGGAGTGAGGCGTACTTACCGTACGCCGTAGCGACGAAAGATGACGCGTAACGCAGCAGTTGGACTTTTTACGAAGCCGTCAAGATATGGCCCACTTGCACCGAAAAGGTCAAACGGATCAGAAACGAGTAGGGGGGAACCATGGGATTGAAGGACAAATACGCCATCGCCGGCGTGGGATACACGCCGCAGGGCCGTGTTCCGGGCAGGACCTCGCTGAGCTTTCACCTGGAGGCCATCGTCAATGCCATTGATGATGCCGGATTGAAAAAGGGGGATATTGACGGACTGATCTGCTATCGGCATTTTACGCCGTCAACGGATGAATATGACCTCACGCCACACCTTGTGGCACAGCATCTCGGTATCACACCGACCTACGCAGGCCAGGACGCCAATTGATCGAGGAATCACCTACAGCACGCAGTTGGCGCGCTTGAATGCGGTTTTTGCAATTATGTGGTTGTTTCTTACGGTCACAATGCCGCCTCCAGTGATAGCATGACTCGAATGCTGATGGAACTGGGCGGAGACGAGGAAGTGTTCGGTCATTTCGGAGCCGCGGCGAGTTACGCTCTGGCCGCGCGGCGGGCCATGCATACCTTCCGCACCGGACCGGAAACATGGCGACACATAGCCGTGGGGCAGCGCAAGTGGGCCAATCTCAACCCGAGGGCGATGATGCACGATCGCACCCTGAACGATGAGGAGTACATGGCGGCCCGTTGGCTCGTGGAGCCTTTCCGACTGTTTGACGCCTGCCTGGTCAATGACGGGGGTAGGGCTTATGTCGTGACAACCGCGGAAAGAGCTCGAGACCTCAGGCAGACCCCGGTTCTTATCATGGGGCTGGGACAGCATAATCCCTCGAATGCCCCTCAGGATGCCACGTACCTTGCGGGGCCGACGGGCGCAAAAGTTGCCGGTGAAAAGGCCTTCCAAATGGCAGGTGTTACACTTGAGGCCGTCGATGCCTGCGAGATTTACGACTGCTTCACCTACACCGTGGAAATCACGCTTCAGGATTATGGTTTTTTCGGGCCCGGAGAAGGGGAAGACTGGTTTAATGGGCACACGATCGAACCCGGTGGAAGGATGCCGGTGAATACATCAGGTGGTCAGCTTTCGGAGGCCTATTATATGGGGCTCACTCCGCTGACCGAGGGCGTGATGCAGCTCATGGGCCGTTGCGGTGACCGGCAGCTCGGGGATAAAACAGGGACAAAGACACCTGAAATTATTTTGTGCAGTGATAATGGAGGGATCCTGCAGAGCCATGCCTGTGCCGTCCTGAGGAGGATGTGATTATGAGTGAATACGCCAAACCCTTACCGAGGATGAATCCGGATAACCGTCCCTTCTGGGACGGCTGCAGGGCGCACGAACTCAGGTTCCAGAAGTGCTTTCATTGCGGTCTCGTGCGATGGCCGCCGGCCACGCATTGTCCGGCATGCCACGAAACGGCCTCGGAATGGATCGTGTCCGAAGGAAAGGGCCGGATCTACACCTATGTGGTTTACCACGTCGCTTACCATCCGGGATTCAAGGATGACCTTCCCTATGTCGTGGCGATTGTTGAACTGGAAGAGGGCCCCCGTCTCTTCACGAACATCATCGGATGCGGCACCGAGGATGTATCCTGCGACATGCCGGTAGAAGTCGTGTGGGAAGACATTCATGAGGCCTTCACGCTTCCCAAGTTCCGGCCGGTACCCTAGTCCGTTGATTTGAATCATCTTCTTTCCGGCATCGACATTCTCCTCAACCGTCTTGTCCGAATCCAGCGGCCTATGGGCCGGTCGGAAAAAACCCTCTCGATCATTTGCGCTCTTCACAGGGAACAAGTCGGGCTCAGCATAACTTTTGAAAACAGGAATTGTCTGTTCACGGATTTGCCTCTTTGATGCTTTCCAGTTCCTGCCACCTCCCGTATACCTCTTCCAATTCCTGCCCCAGTTCATCGATCCTGGCCCGTGCCCGGCTGATCGTCTCCCTCTCCCCCCGGTAGAACTCCGGATCCGCCATTTGTTCATACAGGCGTTTTTGCTCCTGCTCCAATCCTTCGATACGCGCCGGAAGGGCCTCCAGTTCCTTTCCTTCTTTGAAGGTGAGCTTTCGGGGCCGGTCCTTTCTTGTCCGTTTTCTTTCGGGTTTGGGTTTTGCGGTGGTGCGGACCCCGCCCGACTCCTTGGGGTCAGCCGACGTTGGTCGCTGGCGGAGCCAGTCGTCATAGCCTCCTGCATATTCCCTGACAACACCCCCCGCCTCAAACACGAGGGTGCTGGTTACCACATTGTTGAGGAACTCCCGGTCATGGCTCACAAGAAGGATGGTGCCGAAATATTCCAGCAGCCGCTCCTCGAGAAGTTCAAGGGTTTCCATATCCAGGTCATTCGTGGGCTCGTCCAGCACCAGCACATTGGAAGGACGTGCAAATAGCCGGGCAAGGAGCAACCGGTTCCTTTCTCCGCCGGACAGGATGCGCACAGGGCTCCTGGCCCTGTCCGGCGCGAAGAGGAAGTCCTTCAGATATCCGATCACGTGCCGTTCGCCGCCATTGATCGGGATCATCCTCTTTCCATCCGCGATATTCTCCTCAACCGTGCTGTCCGGATCCAGTTGCTCCCGGAGCTGATCAAAATAGACCACCTCGATCCGTGTCCCGGTCCTGACCCGGCCGGCGTTCGGTTCCATTTCCCTGAGCAGGATTTTGAGCAGGGTGGTTTTGCCGATGCCGTTGGGTCCGATAATGCCGATGCGGTCTCCCCGGATGATTTTTGTGGAAAAGTTTCTTATGCAGGGATCTCCGCCGTAGCCATGGGTGATCCCCTTTGCCTCGATGACGAGCTTTCCCGTGCGCTCAGCCTCCTGTATCCGTATCCTGGCGGCGCCCGTCTGCCTGCGCCAGGCCTCCTGCTCCGCCCTCATCTTTATGAGGGCACGAACCCTGCCCTCATTTCTCGTTCGCCTTGCCTTGATCCCCTTCCTGATCCATTCCTCCTCCTTCGCCAGTTTCCTGTTAAACCGGTCCCACTGGGCCTCTTCCGCGTCCAAAGAAGCCTGCCTGCGCTCCAGGAAGGTCCGGTACCCACACGCCCAGCTCACAAGCCGGCCCCGGTCAAGCTCTATGATTCGCGTGGCGAGCCTGTCCGTGAACATCCTGTCGTGGGTGACAAAGATGAGTGTGCCTCTGTACTTCTGGAGGAAGTCTTCTATCCAGACGATGGCGGATATGTCCAGATGGTTGGTGGGTTCATCCAGGAGGAGGATGTCCGGCTCGGCAACTAGGGCTCTGGCAAGGAGGACCCTGCGCCTGAACCCCACAGAGAGTGTCTCAAACCGAACATCGGGGTCCAGTGACAGGCGTGTCAGCACGGGTTCGACCTGCGCGCGGGTTTCCCATCCCGGTTTCGTTCCCGTGTCGGACCCCATACGGGCAAGCCCCTCCGCAACCACATCATATACGGATCCCGAGAGATCGGACGGCAACTCTTGGGAAAGACCTGCCACGGTGGTCCCCCTCTGAAGGGTGATCACCCCGCTGTCAGGTTCGATTTTGCCGCTTATGAGCCGCAGCAGGGTGGTCTTGCCCTCCCCATTGCGTCCCAGAAGGCAGACCCTCTCCCCTTTTTCCACCTGCAACGTCACCCTGTCCAGCAGGGGCGGTCCACCAAAGCGGACGCTCACATCTTGTAGACTTAGTTTTGCCATATATTTTTTTAGAATCGAAATTTACGAAAACGATACCATATCATCCGATCCGGATTTATCAATCCCTTTGTTAAGGCATTTTGAGGGGCCGGATGTCTCAAATTTTTTTTCTTGCCCGAAAGGCCCTGGAGGGGTAGGAAATTATGGATGACCTGTGGAACCGGTGGTATAAGGAAGGCCCTTAAACGGGACCATGTTGAATTTTTTAAATATCTATCTTCAATAAATATCCGAGTTCAAAGAACCAGGTAATGGGATGAACCCCGGAAGGGAATGAGCTTGCCTTGCTCGCAATGGGGCAAGGGCTATTAGCCCTGCACCTGTCGCGCCCTTCTTTTTTTTAACCGCGGACAAACGCAGATAAATGCCAGGCCGACATGGCCTGACATTATCTCTCATGCCCTTCGGGCAGATACAGCATCATCCCCTTGATCTCTGCCCTCGAGGGCTTGGATGACATCCTCCTGCCCGAAAGGCAAACGGAGTTCTCATGTTTTCTGATTCAAGGATTCCATGATGGAAGACGCAATACCGGATCCCGAGATATTATTGAGGCTTGCGAGGACACGGATGCCCTTTGGGAGGTACAAGGGGCGTCTTCTCATCGATCTTCCCGAGCCCTATGTCATCTGGTTTGCAAAAAAGGGCTTTCCCAAAGGGGAACTGGGCCGGATGCTGAACATCGTCTATGAGGTAAAGGTGAACGGCCTGGAGTATCTTTTCAAGCCGTTGCGATGATTGGGTGGATGGCCTGTGAAGGCAATATGATACCCACGGATCAGTAAATTGTTTCCATCCAGGAACGCATGATTTCCGGATGAATTCCAAATTTCCTTTCTCGATCCCTCCAAAACGAAATTCATAGGCCGACATCCGGCGTCAAACTACTTCATAAACCAAAAATGAGTTGTTTCCGAATATAAATTAGTTAAGCCTTAAGGAAACAAACAACTTTGACGATATACATAGAGACATGGGATGGAACTGTAAAGATAGTGGAGTCACACACCGTTTGAAAGGGATAATTGAAAAATGAAAACATTTTGCAGCTATCACCCAACCAGGCCCGCACAATGGGAGTGTCCCCACTGCAATGAAAATTTCTGCTCGCGCTGCATCACTAAGCGTGAGGTGACGACTTATGGTCATAAAGAGTCGCACTATTTTTGTTCAAAATGCAATGAACCTCTAAATAAACTGGCGATCGGGAATGTGATCGCACCTTTCTGGCTCAGGCTTCCAAAACTTTTTATTTACCCATTCCAGCTTCGGTCTCTGATCTTGATGTTCACCCTGGCCCTGGCAGGCGTCATATTTGGCGGACCGGGCTTTTTTAAGGGTTTGTTGCGAATAGCCATCTGGGGTGTATTGTTAAAATATGCCTATGCCGCACTCAAAGATACGTCCATCGGAAAGCTTGCACCACCCAAAATAACCCTTGAGAGCATTTCTGGTAATTTTCAAGTCGTATTCAAACAACTCGGCATCTACTTGGTCATCTTTCTGGTTTTTGGAAAAATAAACCAGGTCGCGGGGATACCCCTGGCCGTATTATTCGGCTGCCTCGCGATCCTTTCCGTCCCTGCGATGATTACAGTCCTTGCCGTGACGGATAGCTTTATTTGTGCATTGAATCCCTTGATATTCGTAAGGATGGCCTGGCGAATAGGATGGGGATATCTCCTGATGTATCTCTTCCTTCTTCTTCTCCTTTTTGCCCCGGCGACTGTGGGCACCTATATCTTCGCATTCCTACCTAAAGGCCTTCATCTGTTTCTTTTATCTTTTACGAAAAGTTATTATACGATCATCTCTTATCACTTAATGGGGTATGTTATGCTCCAATACCATGAGGAGATAGGATGGGATGTGGATTTTGATGATGACCTCGCCTCGGAATACGATGAATCCGAGGCTGGATCGGGAAATGAGCTTCTTAATAGAGTAGATATGCTTATCAAGGATGGGCAGATTGATGAGGCGATTGCCCTCATTAAAGAAGAAACAGAAGGAAACATCACGGATTTGGATCTGGCTGAACGATACTATAAATTGCTGAAAATTAAACAACAGGTGCCGGAAATCCTTCAACATTCCAAAACGTATCTGGACCTTCTCGTTAAAAAGAATGATGGCGATAAGGCATGCCGTGTATATTCAGACTGCGTGTCTACAGACAACAAATTTGCACCGACACCAATGACCCTGTTCAAGATAGGTGGGCTCTTTAATGAAAGAGGAAAATCCAAAGAGGCGATCAACGCCTACAACCGTTTTATCAAGGCGAATCCGTCGAATCCCTTGATTCCCAAAGCCTGTTTTTTAGGTGCGAATATCCTGAATGAAAAATTAAACGCGACGCAAAAGGCAGCTCAGATACTCAATGCAGTGATCAAAAAATATCCGGATCATGATATGATCCCGCACGTAAGGAATTACCTTAAGGGCATGGCATTATAATTGGTTTTCATCCAGAAATGCCTTATTTCTGGGTGGGCACTAACTGGGCTTTCAACCGTTTCAACAAACCAAGAGCTATCTTGGCCTCACTTGACTCTCGATACTTCTGCCATATAATCTGAAGGCATTTGAATGCCTTCTTTTTCATCCCTTTTCTCAAATACGCCCGCCCCAGTTTCAATAGCCCTCCCGGAATCATCCGGTACTCGGGTTGACTGCGTAAAACCAGGGCCATAAGCTGTTCGGATTCCTGTAGATAACCTTGCTCAATAAAGATAGAAGCGATTGTGCAGGAAAGATCAGACGTAAGTTTGGGCGGGTTGTGGATACGACAGTAATCTTTATATGTCTCATACAGCAGATCACGGGCCTCGCGATCACGGCTCAGATTGGTCAGTAATTTTGTGGCGGTTTTCGGGAAGTGTTCACCTTGAGGCGTCAATTTATCCACATTAAACAGTAACAGCATGGCCCTGCGATTATCCGGTTCTATCTCCAAAATCTCTTTGATAACAGGCCTTGCTTCATCCATATCAAGGGTTCCCACGAGTTGGAGTGCCTTTTCAAAAAGCGCTGGAATCCTTTCTTTTGGATCTTCATCAAATATCTGTTGATCCACCAGGTTTAAAAAGCGGAGATTCAAATAACCCAACAGGCCGCCACTCAAGAGACCTCCTATATGGGCGACATAGGCAATATTGCTGAAACTCGCAAAAAGCAATTGAAACAACTCATTCCCAACCCATACGGGCAGGAGAAAAATTGCGGGGACCCTCGCATAGTTGAAATAAAAACCCAGGGAATAAAACACCTTTATCTTCCTTTTCCCATATAAAACCGTATAAGCTCCGATCAGACCCGATATGGCGCCTGAAGCACCGATACAAGGGACGGTGCTGTTCATGTAGACAAGGTAGAAAAGCCCTGCCGAGCATAGCCCCGTCAATAGATACATGATCAAATACATCATCCTGCCGCATCCCAGTTCCAGGACACATCCCACCAGCCACAGAAAAACCATATTACCCAGGAGATGCATAAAACTTCCGTGCAAAAACATATGGGTAAAGGCGGAGAAATAATTTTTAGACGCCGGCGCAAAACCGTAACGGAGGAACACAACTTGATTCAGTAACGCTTCAAACTCTGTTCTTAAGTCCTTCCACTCAGCATATGCCGCGTCATCAGGGGTGATGATCTCATCATTTCGCAGCTTGATGGCGAATGCATCATCTTCTCGCATTTTCAAATATTCTTTAGCAAGAGCCTCTTTGTCCAGGTCTTTTTGTTTCAATGAATCCGATTCATTGTCCGTACCCTTTGGAGAGCCTACATATTCCAGATATTTTGAAATCTCCACCTTGGCCAGGCCGGAATCAAAATAATATGCCATGGCTTGATTAAGCCTTTGGTCATCACCGCTCTGAAAAACAAAAAAGATAAAGGTGTTGATTAAAATAATTCCGATGGTAATAAAGGGAGGATTCTTCTTGCTGATCTTACCGGACAACGGGAGAATAAACATATCGGTTTCACCTTTGCAAAGTGTTCATGGTCACATCCGTATCATGAGGGTAAATACTCCCTGCAGTTGCAACGTTGGAGTAATCTCTGCGCACATATAAAAATAAATTATGCCCGGGCCACTGAGAATACCATGTTTCAGAAAGTATTCTTTGGTAACGTGCGACGGATCGTTTGGGGATCAGGCAAGAGATGCCGGCGATCGGCTTCAGATCCGGGCTTTTGATAACCTTATGGGCGGTTTGGCGATATGAGAACCTGACCCCGGGCCGGGTTTGATATTAAACTTTTCCCGGATCCTTTCAATGGAAACCAGTTTGACGTTTCTGGAGGACGGGGTGAGAAAGGATTTGAGCTTTACCTCAAGGATTCTGGGGTTCAATTCGTTCTGTATAGCGAGAACCCCCTCTAAAATGATTTTTTGCAAAAGCAGTTCCTGATTCGTTCTTTCCCTCACGTTTGCTGCAAAGGGCAATAAAAAGAAATTAGAGAAAATCACGCCATAGAGGGTTGAGGTCAGGGCAACGGGAATCGTTGCAAGAATAATCGATGTGTCGCCGATGCCACTGAGCATGCCTATCAGACCTACAACACTTCCCACGAGCCCGAAAGAGGGACAAATTTCCGCCATGGTTCGCAGGACTCTTTCAGATTCCTCACGACGCGCCTTAAAAAAGGACATTTCAGTAACCAGTATGTCACGGATTTCTTCGGCCGGATAGCCGTCCACGACAAAGCCTAGGGCCCGCCGCAGAAAAAGGATCGACGTCTCCCCTTCGTCCTCCTGGAGGGAGAGAAGCCCCCTGAGTTTACTCTTAACGGAAAGATCAATGAGGATCTCAACGATTTCATCCGGTTCCTTTATCGGTTTGTTGGAGGCCCTTAATATGTCCCAGAGAATAGAAAGGCGTTTCGTCCTGAAACTGATGAGGGTAGCACCCAGCGTACCACCGACGACGATAAAAAAAGCGGCCAGATTAAAATAAAGGCCAATGTTTCCGTGCAGGGCAAAGCCGAACCCTATTAACACAATGCAACAGAACAATCCCAACGTCTTTTTTCGTTCCATTTGAACCTCTTTCCTTTTTGCAATGCTATCATGCCAGTGGCCACCTTAATCAGGATGCCCCCCCGCCTGCGTTAAGGACACCAACCGATGCCTCCGCAATACCCAGGGGCTTTTCTTTGGTAATGATGATTTCAACACGTCGATTCGCCAGCCGACCGGTGGGAGTATCGTTGGGTTGTACGGGTTGATACTCGCCATGACCTGAAACGTAAATTTGATTGGGAGAAAGGCCCAGCTTTTTGATCAGAAATCGTGCCGTTATGCAGGCACGGGCTGTCGACAATTCCCAGTTGGACGCGAATCGATCCGTATGGATCGGGACATCATCCGTATGACCGACCACATTGACGATATGGGGTGTTTCTTTGAGTATACCCGTCACCTTATGTAAGGACGCAATGGCCCCGGGTTTGAGATCGGCCTTTCCGGTGTCAAAAAAAACATCACCGGTCAATATGATTCTTACGGCTTTATCTTCAACGAGTTCCACGGAGGCGATGTCTTTCAAGTCATCTGCCTTCAAGGTTTGTCGGCTTATTTCATAAAGATTGGAGATCTCTTTGGGCACGTCCTTTGGAGGGTCAGGTTCGGAGATTTCTTCGGACACTTCCTTTGGGGGCTCCGGTATCGAAAAGAACGTTTCCGCCGCGACAACAAGCTCGGATTCGGCCGTTGGGCTCTCGGTGTATTTTGTGTCACGATTGGAGGCATGGTAGACGAAGAGTACGGCGAAAAGGATGAACATGGTCATCATCAGGTCTGCCCAGGGGATGGACCAGTGAAGGGTTTTGGGCATCACTGCTTGGTCGAACAGGTCCGTATCGTACGGGATAAGGGGAGGGGGTGTCAGAGATCTTACGGGTTCATGCACGGTCACCCACGACAGATCCGGATTTTCACTGGTTTCCATTTTTAATTCGACCTTATGATCCATGTCTTCCTGACCCGAGAGAAAATGGCATCCAATATGATGATTCACCGCTGCAATAACGCTTGATCTATAATGGGCTATCCCAGAATCGTGCCAAAAGGACTGGTGACGCGCATCTATTTGATTTTATTTTAAATGCTCGGCATGAAGGGCTTTCTTGATTTCAGGTCCTGCAGGAAAATTTTTCCCGGTGAGGGGAAAGAAGGGGAAAAAGCGGTCATGCCATCATCTCATAACTGCTCGACAGCACCGGGGCCCTGAGTGTGTTGAGGACCCGTTCCAGGAGTACGCCTTCCCGGGTGGGGTAGCGGTATCCGAAGGTCGCCCGGATGGCGATGGAAACGAACTGCACGGCACGGTCCAGGGCGATGGGGAGGCTGTCACCCTGGAGGAGACTGCCCACGATGACACTGGCGAAGATATCGCCGGTGCCCGGGTAGTAAGCCGGAATGTAGTCGCAGTCGATCTTCCAGAAACGGCCGTCATCCCGGTCATAGGCAATGACAGAGGACTGCCTCTTTTTTCCGGGAACCGGAACGCTGGTCATTACCACCTTCTTGATCCCGTTTTCCGCGAGTCTCAGGATCCAGTCCTTTGCTTCTTTCCCTTCAATGGCGGTCTTGTAGGGCTCATCCAATAGAAAGGCGGCCTCCGTGAAATTGGGGGTGATCACGTCGGCCATGGCAACGAGTTTTTTCATTTCAAGGATCATCTCGGCGGTCATGGTGCCATAGGGCTTCCCATCGTCTCCCATGACCGGATCGACCACGACCAGTTGATCTTCTTGTTTGAACGTCTGAATAAATTTCATCACGATATTCACCTGGCGCGGGGAGCCCAGGAAACCGCTGTAGATCGCATCAAAGGATAGGTCCAGTGCCTTCCAGTGGCGGATCATGTCTACCATGTTTTCCGTAAGGTCTATGAAGCTGTAATCCGTGTACCCGCCGGTATGGGTTGAGAGCACGGCTGTGGGAAGCGGGCAGGTCTGGACGCCCATGGTTGACAGGATCGGGATGATCACGGAGAGTGAGACCCTGCCGAAACCGGACAAGTCATGGATGGCGGCTGCTTTGGTGACGGGATTCTTCATGGGACTGCCTCCTTCGAGTGATGGGTATAATCCGATTTCCGGGATAGGGCAAGAAGAATTCTCTGTTCAGGGGTCACGTCATGATTCGCGAATTTATATATTTCAAGGTTGATTTTTACGGGCCTGCTGCATATAGATAAATAATTAAACCAATTTTTGTTTCGAACTATTTATGCATTCCCGATTTTGCAGAGAGGTCCCTTTGATGAATGTTCCCGGGAGTCCGTACCTTTTCTATGCCTCGGATGACGATATGAGCCGGCAGTCTTTTTCAGGCCTCAAGGGTTGCTGGGTAGTCGTCGATCTTCGTGTCCATCCTCCCCATGAGGGCCTCCTTCTTGATCAGAAAAAACTACTGTTTGATATCCAGGTCAAACTGAGAATGAATGGTATTCACGTCTTTAGTGAAGAAGAATTTAGTAGAGTGACGACCGGCAACCCCTTTCTTTACATCAATGCAATGATATCGAAGTTTGGACCCGATGATCGATCGGCCGATATCGAATACGTTTTTTCAATTCATGCGGCACTCAAGCAGAGCACCTATCTGACGAGAAACACTGAAATCAAAATCGTCGGTGCAACGACCTGGTTTGCGAATGGGACCGGCGTCTGCCACGGGCTGTTGGAAATTGGGAAAAGGATTTATGATCTCATCGATGAATTTATCCGGTTTTTCCCTGTCGATCAGAAACAAAGCTTCGCAAACAGGTACATCATAGATTGCGGCGGATGGAAAGGTGATTCCGTCAAAGAGCTAAGAGAAATCTTCGATCCGGGTTGTGATATCTGCATCCATACATTTGAAGCACACCCCCGTTTTGCTTCATTTTATGAAAATATCGAAAACCACATGCTTCACTCTCAGGCGGTCTGGACGCGCGAAGGAGAAATAGATTTTTACTTACAGGAAGATGATCCGGTGCATAACAAAGATGAATTGGGGATGGGCCACTCTCTCTTTAAAGAAAAGAGAAACATAGATTCAAATAAAATGATGAGGGTGCCAAGTATTGATTTCAGTAAATGGATACTCGACAGTTTTCGGAAAGACGATTTTATTATCCTGAAAATGGATATCGAGGGTGCTGAATATGATGTGTTGAATAAGATGATTCAGGATGGATCGATGTCTTACATCGATGCATTGTATGTCGAATTCCACCATGACAAATACCCGGAGATTGTCTCGAAAACCGAATACGATAAAATTTGTTCTCAGATAAAAGTTCCTACGTTTGAAATCAACCCTTATTGAGGAGTAAAAGAGATGGCGTCATCCTCATTGCCATTTCGAGGGGTGATCAAGGCAGGGGATGAGCCGAAACAGGGACGGGTCCGCGGCATCCGCAAGGCCTGTAAGTTTGACCGGGTGGGAAGGCCGGACGGTGGTGGGGTGCTTTTCAGGTACCGTGCGGAAAGGCCTTTACGCGTTTTCGGGTTGAAGGGTTTTGAACAAGGAATGACCCTCAAAAAGCGCTATGAGTTCGTCTTTCAGTCGGGTGGCCCTGTCCACCACCTCTGAATACTCGATTTTAAGGGAACTGATCTCATTCATCATTTTTGCATACTCTTCCCTGAATGTTTCGGCTTTTTTCTCTATGCCCCTCTCGTATTCCTCCTTGAGGAGGCCGAAACTGTCTTTCAGGGCCACGAAGTATTGCTCCTTCAATGAAACCAGTCGTTCAAGGGCCTTTTCATATTCGGTTTTAAGGGTCCCCGCCTCTCTTTCTTCAGCCGCGAGGTAACCTTTTTTCAGTTCCTGAATCAATTCCTTCACGAATACGATCTTGTCTACTCTGAAGGCGTTGCTTCCGGCAAAGACGAAGCCCCGATCCAGAATGCCTCTTCTGGCGTTATCAAGGGCCAGAGAGATGCAATAGGGGGCCTTTTTGTTGTCGCAGCTCCTCAGGCACTTCCAGGCACACTTGATATTTCGCTTTTTCCCTGAGGCCACTTCCCGAAGAAAGTCATTCCCGATCGCTCTGCCCGGCATCCCCACAGGACTCTTGATAATGACGATATCTTCTTTCTTGCAGGAGACATAGGACTCCTTGAATCGGATATCCGCGTCGCATTCATGGGTGGCCACGAATCTCGTGCCCATCTGGACACCGCTCGCACCGAGTTTAAAGGCATTGTGAATATCTGCACCGGTAAAAATACCGCCCGCGGCGATCACCGGAATCCTCCTGCCGAACGATTTTTCAAAGGCCTTTATCTCGGCAACAACCTGGGGAAGAATGGTTTCGAGGGTAAAGGAAGGGTCGTTGATCTGTTCTTCCTTGAATCCCAGATGTCCGCCTGCCTTCGGCCCCTCCACGACGACCGCATCGGGAATATCCCGATATCTTTTCTCCCAGGAGGTAAAGATCAACCTGGCCGCCCTGGAAGAGCTGACGATCGGAACAACTTTCACATTGGCCGATCTTAGATCCTCAACCGGCATTCCCTTAATCGGGAGCCCCGCACCGAGAAAGACCATGTCGACCTTTTCCTGGATGGCAACCTTGAGGAGTTCGTGAAAATCATTCACGGCCACCATGATGTTTACGCCGATAACGCCGGTGGTCTTTTCCCTGGTCTTTCTGATCACTTCTCTCAATGCCTTGCTATTGGCATCCCGGTGTTTTGCATAGTATGCCGGATCAAGCATGCCGATTGAATTGGCCGCTATTACGCCTACTCCGCCTTGATTCGCCACAGCTGAGGCCAATCCGGAAAGGGATATGCCGACCCCCATCCCGCCTTGAACGATCGGGAATTTTACCACGGCATCGCCGATCCGCAGTTTGGGCATTTGGGACCAGTTGATACCGGAGAATTCGAATTTTGGGAATTTGAGGCCGCTCAGGTCGAACTGGGGCATCTGCAGTTTATTCATCTTAAAAAATTCCATCATATGATCTGGTGTCTCCTTTCAAGACAACGGAGCCTGTCCTGGACATTTACTAAATTGCCAACCTTAGAAGATAGGCCAGGCAAGCGATAGAGTCAAGGTTAATCGCCCTGATCCACTATCCAGGCAACCTGTGTCTCAAAGCCCGTGCTCCCTCATGCGACATGAAATCCGAACGCATCGTTGTTGCCGTTATTTCAGAACCGCAAAATTTGAGCCATTCATTCCGGCAGTGATCCCTCATTGAATCCCTATAATAAAGATTGAAAGATCCGGTTGATGGGCGTATAAGCATTCAGACCGGCATAAAAGCCGGGCAGAAAGCGCCATGAAATTTGGGTACTCCGACTTGCCGAGGGTGGTGAGTGTGATACCGTCCAGATTCGCCTGGACGGTTTTTTTATCCGCCTTCGCAGAAGACCACGGCTTTGCCCGTGGTGCGCCATAAATAACAAAGGCCGGAAGCGACAGGCGATCCCGCTTCCGGCTTTTTTTGAATGAGGAAGACATATGGATTTCAATACATTAGGGCTCATGCCTGCACTGGTTAAGGCCGTGGAGGAGTTGGGATTTCAGTCGCCCATGCCGATTCAGGAAAAGGCGATTCCTGTGCTTCTTTCAGGGGAAAGGGACTTTGTGGGGCTTGCCCACACGGGGACCGGAAAAACCGGGGCCTTTGGTCTGCCCCTGATCCAGCGGATCGATTTGACGCTGCCCCGACCCCAGGGACTCGTGATGTGTCCCACTCGGGAATTGTGCCTTCAGATTACGGAGGATCTTAAAAAATTTGCCAGGCATGTGAAGGGCATCGGGATCGTTGCGGTATACGGGGGTGCCAGTATCTCCGACCAGACCAGGCAACTCAAACACGGAGCCCGGATTATCGTGGCCACGCCCGGCCGGTTGCTCGATCTGCTCGATCGGAAGGCGGTCAAACTGTCTCAGGTTTCCTGCACCGTCCTGGATGAGGCCGACGAAATGCTGAACATGGGATTTCAGGAGGATATCGACAGAATCCTGGGGCAGGTGCCGGGGCACAGAAAGATCTGGCTTTTTTGCGCAACCATGAGGGCAGGGGTCGCGGCCGTTGTCCGGAATTATCTGACCAATCCTGTGGAAGTGACTGTGGGCGGACGAAATCGGGGCCCTGAGAACATAGAACACACATGCTACATGATTCGTGAGGAGCACCGGTATGAGGCCCTGAAAAGGATTGTGGACTTTAGCCCCGGCATGTTCGGCCTGGTTTTTTGTCGAACCCGCAGGGAAACCCAGACGGTGGCCGAGACCTTGATGCAGGACGGCTATCAGGCCGAAGCCCTTCACGGCGATTTGTCCCAGGCGCAGCGGGATTACGTGATGCGGAAATTCAGGCAGAGGACCGTCCGGATCCTTGTGGCAACCGATGTCGCGGCAAGGGGGATTGACGTGGAGGATATCACCCACGTGATCCATTACAACCTGCCCGACGAGCCGGAAATCTATACCCATCGCAGCGGCAGGACCGCAAGGATCGGGAAATCCGGCGCCTCCATCGCCCTGGTCAACACCAGGGAAATGGGCCGGGTCCGTGAACTGGAAAAAAGGGTCGATATCCGCTTCCGGTTCGGAAAGATCCCCAAAGGCCGCGCCATTTGTGAGAAACAGCTGTTCGGCTTGGTGGAGAAAATCGTCGACACGGACGTAAAGCAGGAGGAGATAGCCGAGTACCTTCCTGCTGTTTACGATGCCCTGAGCAAGTTCGACAAGGAGGAGTTGATCACCCGTTTTGTTTCGGCAGAGTTCAACCGGTTCCTCGATTACTACCGACACACCGTTGATATCAATGTCAAAGGCCATTCCAACCCCCCCAAGGCCTCCAGGCCTTCAAGAACCAAACCCACCCTCAAAGGAAAAAAGACCCAGCGCTTCTTTATCAGCGTGGGCCGGCTGGATAAGGTCAATGAAAAGGGAATGGTGCGTTTGATCTGCGACCAATCGGGCATTAGGCCGGGTATGATAGGCGATATCGCCCTGAAACGGGAATTTTCGTTTTTCGAAGTGGAGAGGAGCGCAGCCGGAAAAGTCGGGAAATCCTTTCATAATGTGCTGCTCGGCGGAAGGCCTGTCCAGGTTCGAAAAGTCCTCAAGAAGGATAACCAGCGTAAAGGATAGGCCCGGATCAACGCGATGCGTGTCAGAACAGTATCGATCACCTCGAAGATTATGGTTGGCGCAATCAGGATAGGGCGAATGATCTCGCTCGGATCGGGACGGAGCTGCACTGCGAAAAAGGCCACCCCCAGGACGACTCCTGCATGGGGCCTCAGGACCCTCCTTATCCCGTTTTCAAGAGGGGTGTTCCATACGGTTTATAAAGCGGGCTAGTGTCATGCGAGGCCCCGGCGGCAAAGATATCGATGCGCTGAACTCTCAGCTCTCAGTGAGGGATCCTTCAAGGGTCTCGAAATTACGAAAAGCATTATAATCATCCGAATCAAGGGGGTAGTCCCAGGAGCCGCTACGTTGGACTGTATTCCCGCCGAACCCGGTCTTGAATCGGTGCATTCCGTAAAAGGGGTGTGAGGGGTCTTTTGTGGGAGCGACTGCGCCCATGTCGTAAGTCAGACAACCTTTTTCCCTCGCGAGTTGGATTCCGGTCCACTGGATGGCGTAGGGCCCCATGAAATTCCTTTTTTTGTTGGAGGACGCACCGAAAAGATAGGTCGCGGTGCGACCCGAGATCACGATGATGGCCCCCGCGAGGAGATCCTGATTATGGGCGGCGAGCAGCAAAAAAACCTCGGGCGAGGACGAATTGCTGGCTAGAGCTGAGAATAATGCAACAAAGTGATCGTATGTGCAAAGGTGGAAGCCATTGCGCAAGGCCGTCTGTCGGTACAGGTCATAGAATGCCGGCAGCGTCTCCTCGGAAGCCTTGAACACTCTCACCCCTTTGCGCAGGGCCAGGCGGACGTTGTATCGGGTTTTCGGTTTCATGTCGGACAGCAGTTCCTGTTCCGTGCGGGTGAGGTCGATGACGAGGGTATCCGCCACGGTGAGATCGACGGCGGCCTTCCGAATGTTCCAGGACTTTGTCCCGAAATTCATACGCAGTTCTCGTAGCCGCGTTTCAGGGCGGCCGGAATCCCTTTGCCCTTTGAAACCCACGGTCGTGCCGGTTGAATACTGCGATTTCCATGGGAGGTCATACCGGATGAAGGCCAATGAGATGTCCAGGTGTCGGACCATCTCATTGGAGAGCGCCTCCAGGAAGAGGCCATATCGTTCCGGATCAGGGCTGAATTCCGGACCCTGTGGAACATATGCCGCCGAGATTCCGTTCGAAAAGGTCCTGGTAAGCACGAGGACGTCGCCCATTGAATCTGAGGAAGCAAAGTCAAAGGCCAGCGGTTTCCAGCCCAATTGGGATTTGACTTTACTCCAAAACCCGGTTTGGAAAAGGATATCCGTGGGGATAAGCGCCCGTGACTCCTTTTGTTGCAAGTGTATCTTCATTTTTTGACGTCCCTTACAGACTTTTGATGAGCTGCGTGAATCAAGTTCGAATCCGCGTTTTGCCTTGTCAGGAAGGGTATTCTTATGCTTTACTTTGATATTAGTCAACATGAAGAGGGGAACAATGGTAAAAAACCGGGAAGCCTGGACCCGGAATATTGATGAAAGTCAAGAATTGTTAAAAAATGGCAGTTACGGGTCAAATGCGCTGTCCATTATTCCATGGCATGGCGCCTTAGAGATAAAGGTGTTTTTTGGCCTCATTCAAATGAAAGACAATGCGTTGGTAGGAGCGGGCCAGAACCGAGGCTGCGGCCAGTGTCCTCCTGTCGGTATCCAAAAAGTCGTTGGCCCTTTGATGCCAGAATTGCTGACGCTCTAAGGCCAGGGGAATCAGGCCTTTTGCGGAGGAATTCTCCCTCATGCCCAGCCTCTCGGCGCAGGAGTGACCGCACTCGCCTGTAACCTCCCGCAACTGCTTCATCTCCTCGGGTTTCAGTTTTTTCAAAATCTCGGTGACCAACTCATCCACGCGCCACTTGCAATCTCCCAGAATGATGGGGATGTCCTGCCCCAGATCCCGCTTGAATTCGCGCAGGTAGCGTGACAAGTCCTGAAACCGTTGGTTTTCGGCAGCCTGGCCTACCAGGGCATTTCCGTCATCTGACAGGAAAATGTCGGAAGGAAAGGCGTACCCGTGTCTTACGGGATCGTTTACCAGTTTTATGGTGGTTCCCGTCATCAATGTCGCACTTGAATAGAATGTTCCGAAATCAATACCCAGATGCATGTCCCCGACCCGCCGGAAAGGGGGAATAGTAATGCTATTCAGGTTGTCAGTCAACCGTTCAGGTAATCTCCCATGATCCATCATCAAGCCTGTTATTCAAATTAGGCGGTGGATTTAGGCCTGAATCGTCTATTGGCCTTTCATGGGTTTTGATGGTAAGAATACGAAAGGAGAATACTCATGAAAGAAACATTCAAGGCCGAGGAGATTGAGATTGGATACCATCCCAAAGGATTTCGCATCGATAGGGCAACATCGCCCCTGAATCGATATACCCGATGGGAGGTGACCCCTGAGGGCGAATGGGTCAACCCGAAGCCGGTGTCTTTCCATGCCATGCCAGAGGATGGATGGCTGAAAGCAAAAGGTTTTGATTGGGATGAATAAAATTCTGCCCTGAATACAAGGAGAAAAAATGAAAATAGCCATGCCCGCCGATGCCCCGCATCTGGATGCCCGGATAGCGGACAGGCTTGGTTTGGCACCCTATCTGCTGGTTGTCGACACGGAAGACATGACCTTTGAAGCTGTTCCGGGCCCTCCCCGGACAGGTGGGCCGGGTGCGGGAATACAGATCGTAACGCAGGCCCTTGGTATGGGCGCCAGGGTTCTGCTGACCGGGTACATTTCGCCCTATATTGCCCGAACCCTGGAAAAAAACGGCATCGAGGTCATTACCTCCGTCAGCGGAAGTGCAAGGGATGCGGTTGAAAACTACCGGCTGGGCGCTTTCAATCGGGTAGACGGTGAAGGAGAGGAAGCAGCAGGGCCCCCCTCCTCGGTGCACCGTGCCCCGTGGCAAGACGCCCTGAGAAAGGCCGCAAATCAGTTTCTCGGCATCCTCCCCATCCTGCTGGGGGTCATTTTGCTGGTGGGTCTTTTCCAGGCCTTTTTACCAAAGGATGGGTTGCTGATCGTTTTTTCGGGGAATCGGATTTTTGATACCCTTTGGGGGGCCTGTGCCGGCAGTGTTCTGGCCGGGAATCCTTTAAACAGCTATGTGATCGGCGAAACTTTGCTTGAACTTGGGGTAGGCTTGTTTGGTGTGACCGCCCTGATGATGGCCTGGGTAACCGTGGGCCTGATTCAACTGCCCGCCGAGATCGCGGCACTGGGCATGCGCTTTGCGATCGGGCGTAACGTGGCGGCCTTTGTCATCACGCTTCTGGCCTCGCCTTTCATCGTGTGGCTTTCAGGGAGGGCCTGGTGAAGAAAACGGAGCGAGAGCGCAATCCGATCCGGGAGCGTTTTTCCATAAAATCCTGGTTGTTTCCCATGGGCGTTGCGGTTGCCTACCTGATCCTTTGGGTGATGGCGCCGGATCGCTCCAGTCATGCGCTTCGTGCGGCGGGGCACATCCTGCTCCAGGCAAGCCTGCCGCTGCTTCTGGCTTTTTTCATGATGTTCATGCTGAATCTCTTCGTCACGCCGGCCCATGTGACCCGCTTCATGGGCGGAAAGGCCGGCGCAAGGGGCATATTGCTTTCCTCTGTGGCCGGCATTGTTTCCATGGGCCCTGTTTATGCCTGGTATCCGTTTCTTGCGTCACTGAAAGAAAAAGGGGCGTCCGATTTTTATCTGGTAAATTTTTTGTCAAACCGCGCCGTTAAACCGGCCCTGATACCGCTTATGATAACCTATTTCGGGTGGCGATTTTCTCTGGTTTTTGCCCTCTTTGGTGTGTTCAGTGCGCTTCTTGCCGCGACGGTTGTGCGTTTTTTGAACCGCATTTCGTCGCGAAAAACATCTCATGCGTAAAAACAAAAGCGTGCCTCCCGCTGAGGCAGAACTCCGCAAGCAGGACAGGCGCGCAGCTAAGAGCCCCTGCCTCATTGGGAACAAGGCGAGTTCATCCTCTTCCAGGGGTCAGCCCAATACCGGGCCCTTTAAGTTCGGATATTTGATCCGTAAAAGGGCGTCCTTCCATGGAAGACGGAACCGTTTCCGTTACGTCGGAAGGACCCCTTTCCGATTGTGTCCTGTTATGTTTTACATGCCCGCGGTTGACCTTCGATGGGCGGCCCGCAACTTCCCCAAGGCCTGGTCTGCGCTGGTGATCAGGGGATGAACCGTGGGAGCTGATGAGAGCAGAGGGTGGGTTGCAATCTGCATCATATCGAGTTCGCGCACATTGAGTTTCATCTGGATCCCGATCGCGATGGCATTGATCAACTCTCCGACGGAAAAGCCTCCTGAGACCTGTCCCCCCAGCAAGGCCCCGCCTTTGTCGGCAAATACCAGCTTGACCTTGAGCGGTGAGGCTCCGGGAAGGGTTCCGGGATGACGGTCCGGGGCAACCGTTTCCCCTGTGATGAAACGGATTCCCTGCTTTTCGCAAGTCCTGACAGTGAGTCCCGCGCTTGCAAAGGACACCCCCCCGATTTTTGTGGAAAAGGCGGAAATAGTCCCCTGGATCTGTCGAAGGATCCGGATTTCGTCTAGGTTTGTACCTGCGATTCTCGCCTCGGCCGTTGCTGTTGAGGCGAGCCAGACCGGAACTTCATCCCGGGTAAAAAAATCACGCTTCACTGCGCAATCTCCCACGGCAAATACGTTTTTCACCTTGGTCCTCATGTAGGAATCGACCCAAATGGATCCCCCATCGGTTGTAAGGAGCCCGGCCTCTTTGGCCAACGCGATGTTAGGCCTGCCCCCGACGCCCATGATGACGATGTCCGTATCCAGGGATTCTCCGTTATCCAGTTTCACGGATTTCCGGCCGTTGTCGCCCTCCAGAGATATGGCGCGCCGGCCCGTATGGAGTGTAACCCCTTTGCCGGTCAACTGATTGGCTATTTCATCACAGAACTCGTCATCAAAGGCCAGGTTCAGGATTTTGGGCATCATTTCCACGATGTGGACTTGGCAATCGGATTGCCGGGCAAGTTCGTCGGCGAATTCCGCCCCCATAAAGCCGCCCCCAAGGATTACGACTTTTTTGGCCTTTCGAGCCTCCTCCCTCAGGGCCGTCATCGCGGTGAGGCTTTTTTCAATGGTGAAGACACCCGGGCCGTCGATCCCGGGAACGGGCGGCAGGGTCGGGCTGGTTCCCGTGGCCAGTACAAGTTTTTCATAGGTGATCTTTTCACCGGACTCGAGCCGGAGTGTATTGGTTTTCGTATCCAGCGAGACGGCCTTGCCTACGAGGACCTCCACTCCGGCCTTCTCGAGCGGGGCGTTGCCCATCGTATTCTGTCTTGGATCGGACATTCTGTGGATCATATAGGGGATGGCGCAGGGAATGACTCCGTCGCCGATTTCTTTGATGACGCAGACCGATTTTTCAGGATAGACGTTTTTGGCGGTGAGTGCCGTGATGATGCCCGCAGGCCCCCCTCCAACGATAACGGAATGATATTTCATAATAATCACCTTTCATGAGATTCAAAAATGATGTCACCCATGCTCCCCTGCCTGCCCCGGCCGATTTTTTCCACTGTGAACGGCGTCTTCGGGTATTGAGTAGGCATGTTGTTTTTTCGGGTCAACCCGTCAAGGGTATGGTCCGGGTTCTATCCGAACCAGAGCGTTTTTATGGGTGGATGTTAATGGGAGGAGGGTAAGATCACTGTTTCCAACAGCTTCTCAGGAACACTCAGAGGTGAGGCTTTTTTTCAAGAATCTGATGCATGTAAATGGGTGCTTTCTATCTAAAGGGTTTTTATCGAGGTTGCCTCAAATCCTCTCAAAAAATCAAAGCAATAAATATGCCAAGAATGCAAGACTTTCATCCTTGGACAACTTTTAGATTTTATATGTAAATTTAGGCAACTTTATTTGAGGGCAGAAGGGGGCTGTTGGGGAGCTGTCGGCATTTTTTACACACTGTAAAAAATGCAGGCATGTTGCAACATGGATGCTCCTTGTTTTTTGGCTGTACCGGTTTTTTTCGTCTGAAAATCCTCAGTCCCGCAAGACCGGCGCCGAGAAACCACACTGCGCCGGGAATGGGGACCGAAACGATGAAGATCTCATAGACGTCGCCATAGGCCAAGTCGGAGGCTATGTGTTCCGACCAGGTTGATTCGTGGTGAGGCCGGGCAGGTCGAGCCGATTTCGAGGAAGAGGTAGACTGGGTCGCCGTCGGTATAGCGGCTGCCACCGGTGGAGAAGTCCCCTCCGGCCAGGACTCTTCACCCGAGCCAAGGGCCTTTTGCAGAAGGCTCAGGTTGCTTGCGTCCATGAGGCCGGCGGTGAAGGCGAAATAGGTGGATGCGGTTGTGGCCATGAAGCTCGCACCGACCGTTTGATCCGTATTCACGAAATATTAGCGCCAAGGCTGGGTTTTAGAAAAAAAACAAAAACTTGTCTCCCGCAGAGGCGCAACGACGCAGAGGAAAAACCCCGTAATCAGGACAGGTGCATGGCTAATAACCCTTCCCTCATTGGGGGCAAGGCAAGCTCATCCCCGTCCAAGGATCCGCCCCATACCGATCCGGTGTTCATGACTTTTTGTTTTTCGGCTTCTTTTCGTGGGGTGCCCTCCAATGACCATTGACCGGAATGACCTCCAGGGTGACAAGCCCCTTTTTTAAAATCGGTCGAACCCAGTTTTGGGTGTCCACGATCGCCTTGGGCGGCAGGCTTTCCCCGGACAGGGTAGCGATACGATCTATAGCCGTCAGCTCAAGAATCTCTTCGACCGTTCGCATACCATCCACATCCCGGATACCATCAAGGGCAATATAGCGGCCGTCGTTGTTTGTGCTTCTGAGCCCAATGGCCGACATGGCGCCGATGCAGCCCTGCCCGGTCTTTCCGCTCCACCAGGAGAAGATCCCGAGACGATCGGCAAGGGTCTTTGCCTCGTCAAGGGGAACGACTTCCTTCTGCGCGCGATTACCCAGGGAGGGCAACTCTTCCGGCACGGCAGCTTGAGCGGCAATGCACAGGCCGGGATTGGCGCCCTCGTGAAAATGGCTTTCGAGAAAAGCCCTGGCAAGGACCGACACCTCATCGATCGTGCACGCGTTCATAACGGCATCGATGCAGGCGCTGCTGTTGTGCGACGTGTAAGGGATATCGGGGTGGACAAGGAGTTGATGCCTCGTCACACGGCTCTCTGCCATCAATCCTTTTTCTTTGAGTTCATCTGCCAGCATCCGCGACAGTCTCCCGGTGCCGATACTTTCTTTGTTATCCGTATCGTCAATAGCGATAAATAGTTTCATTTACATATTCCTCTCACACCTTAATCTGTATTTTATTATCAATAAGTCCGCGTCTTATGGGCCGTGGCTTTTGAAATGCGTCGAACCGGAAAATTTTCTGACATATTCGACATAGGTCAATTCAGATATATTCCGAAGGTCCTTATGTCAAGGAATTTTATTAGAGTGAAAAGATGAACGTAGGTCAGGAACTCGGCCTTTGATTGAGGAGGACCTGATCTGTTCGCCATGCCCGGATTAGCCCGCCTTGACGCACCCGGTGTGCGGCATCATATCATGATCCCGGGGGGTCATTTTTTTTATGTAGTAAATTCGGTAATTTGAAAATTTTTCCTTGACTCTAAAAATTGGAATCATTCTAATTAAAGGTATGCGCAGAGGGGGAACCGGATATCGGACTATCAAGAATAGAAATGGAGAAGTCCCTACGGGCTGCTGGTTGCCGCCTGACACGGCAGCGGAGGGCCATTCTCGACTTCCTCACCTCCACGGATTCTCATCCGAGCGCACGTCAGGTTTTTCAGAAAGCTGAAAAGAATTGTCCTGGGCTGAGCCTGGCTACTGTTTACAACACATTGGACACCCTCGTAAAAGTCGGAATTCTCAAGGTCCTGGATTTCGATTCAATGGACAATCGCCACGAAACCAATTTAGCGCTCCATATCAACCTCATCTGCACCCTTTGCGGAAAGATTCAGGATTTTGAAGAGGGCTCAACCCTTTACACGGAAAGGGTCAAGAAACAAGCCGGCTTTGAAGTGCGGGATTATCGGATGGAATATTATGGCATCTGTTCCGAGTGCAGGGCTGCTAGACGCAAGAAACGCTGATCTATCAATATTCCGGACAGAGTCCCCGGTATTCGGGCATTACGGCATAAGAATCTAGTCGGACGTGCCGTCCGGCAAACCTTTTCCGGGCGGGGCGCGGTGGGTTGCTTTCCTATAACCATAAACACGAATTTTCCAATGAAGGAGGATAGAATGGGAAACGAAAAGAAAAAGCTGACAACCGCTTTCGGCGTTCCGGTTAGTGACGATCTGAACTCCATGTCGGCGGGAAGCCGTGGGCCCCTGCTGTTACAGGATGCCCACCTCCTCGAAAAGCTCGCCCATTTCGATCGGGAACGTATCCCTGAGCGTGTTGTACACGCCAAGGGTGCGGGCGCCGGAGGTTATTTTGAGGTAACGGCCGATGTGACCCCGTATACAAAGGCCAAATTCCTTTCGGAAATTGGAAAGCGAACAGATGTCTTTGTGCGCGTTTCAACCGTTGGAGGCGAGAGGGGTTCGGCGGATGCCGCCCGGGACCCCCGGGGGTTTGCCATAAAATTCTATACCGAAGAGGGCAATTACGATCTGGTGGGCAATAACACCCCGGCCTTTTTCATTAGAGACACCATAAAATTCCCCGACTTCATCCACACCCAGAAACGCCATCCTGCCACGAACCTTCCCGATCCGAACATGTTCTGGGACTTTCTTTCACTCACACCGGAATCGATCCATCAGGTCACGATCCTCTTCTCAGACCGGGGCACCCCGGCCACTTACCGCCATATGAACGGCTACAGCAGTCACACCTACAAATGGTACAATGAACAGGGTGAATATTTTTGGGTGCAGTATCATTTCAAGACAGACCAGGGGATCAAAAACCTGACCCGGCAGGAGGCGGAGAGGATCTCCGGAGAAGACCCCAACCATGCCACCCGAGACCTTTATGAGGCCATTGAAAAGGGTGATTTTCCTTCCTGGACACTCGAGATGCAGATCCTCACACCGGAACAGGCAAAGGATTTCAAATGGGACATCTTCGATATCACCAAGGTGTGGCCCCATGGGGAAGTTCCGCCCATGAAAATCGGCAAGCTGGTCCTGAACCGTAACCCGGTCAATTATTTTGCAGAGGTCGAGCAGGCCGCATTCTGTCCCGGTAATTTTGTTCCCGGAATTGCCGCCTCACCGGACAAGATGCTGCAGGGCAGGATCATGTCCTATCACGATACCCACATTCACCGACTGGGAGCGAATTACCACCTGATCCCCGTGAACGCACCTAAAAATGCCCCAGAAAACAGCTATCAGCGAGATGCGTTCATGCGTGTGGACGGTAACGGTGGCGGTGGACCCAATTATTGGCCAAACAGCTTTGGCGGCCCGAACCCGGATCACTCGGCTGGCGAACCTCCTTTTGAGATAGAGGGTCAGGCGGGTCGTCATCCTGTCGAACATCCGAATGATGATTTCGTCCAGGCGGGAAATCTCTATCGCAAGGTCATGACCGATGAGGACCGGGACCATCTCATCGGCAATATCGTGGGACACCTCGGCGGTGCGCAAAAACGCATCCAAATGCGCCAGACGGCCGTTTTCTTCAAAGCAGATCCCGATTATGGCGGTCGGGTGGCCCAGGAACTCGGCCTCGATTTGAAGGAGATCGAAGGCCTCGCGGTCATGTCACCGGAGGAAAGGGCCAAAGCGACGGAGGCGTGAACCAGGTCACCAGGGAAGGGAAAAGGAAAGGCGGGGGTGACGTGCCCCCGCCTTTCGTTCTTTCAAGGCGTTTTTTTCCATTTTTTTTATTACCGGAATTTTTCATGATTCAGGAATAAAATCGCTTTATGAATCTTCCTGAAATACGTTAAACTTGGATTTGACCTCTTTTATGATATTGATCCGTTTCGACGCATCCCTGATGTTCCTTGACCCTTTTTCCTTTCCTTGGCTGCACAAGCGGGGATAGATTTATGCGCTGGAAAAAAATTCTCATTGCCCTTGCCCTGGTGGTCCTCCTTTTAATCGCGGTGGTGTACGCATTTCTTTCATTTTACGATTTCACTAAATTCAAACCCATGATTGCCCAGGCGGTCAAAGAGGCGACCGGTCGCGAGTTGAAGATCGGTGGGAAGATAAACTTTAAGATGGGTTTGATTCCGGCCGTTTTGCTGGAAAATATCAGTTTTCAGAACGCATCATGGGCATCAAGGTCGGAGATGGTGACCGTCAAACGCATCGAAGTTCAAATGGCGCTCCTGCCCATGATCAGAGGTGAATTTGAATTCGTAAGAATCGTGCTTCATGAACCTGATTTTGTTCTCGAGACCGATCCGAATGGAAAAATAAACGTTGAATTCGGGCCCTCCGGGGAGGGGGAGACCCCTTTGCCGCCCCTGGTTTTTGATGATGTGCGCGTAGAAGGAGGCCTTTTCACTTATAAGGACGGTAAAACGGGCCATGCTTACAGGGTGAAGTTGAACCGCCTCGATGCCGTCATCCCGGGGCTGGATCAATCGATACGGCTGAAATTTGAAGGCGCCTATAAGAGTTTTCCATTTGCGCTCGAAGGCGCCGTCGGATCCATCATGGCATGGATCGAGACCGGTCGTTCCTTTCCCGTCAATGCAACCGTCCATGCAGGAGCCGCCTCTTTAGTCATAAATGGAGAAATCAAAGATCCCATTCACTTTAAAAATCTGGCCTTTGACCTTTTTGCCGAAGGTCCGGACATCCCTGAGATCGCCGGTCTGGCAGGAGTTTCCGGCGTTCCGGATTTGGGAGCCTTCGATCTCAAGGCAAAAATAGTCGATTCGGAAGGCAAACCGGCCCTGGAAGACCTGGCTCTCCGGGTCGGATCCGAGGATTTGGTTGAAATATCGCTGACAGGCGGTGTCAAAGACCTTTTTGTGCAGCGGGGAATCGAGCTGGATTTTACGGCGCGAGGCAAAGATGTCACCAACCTGACAAAACTGGGTCTGCCATCGCCTTACATGCATGGGGCGTTTCGTATCTCCGGCCGGTTCTTCGATTCGGATGCCGGGGTCTATTCGATTCGTGGCTTGAAAGCCCTTGTGGATGAAAACGAAATCCACGGGTATATGGATATAAACCTTGCCGGTCAACCGCCTCATTTGACGTTAAAGCTGAGCTCTCAAACATTGAAATTAGGACCGGCCACCTTAACGGCTCAACTGACCGGACCTATTGAGGTGTTGGCTCTCAAGAAACTGGATTTGCAGGTCGGAACCGAACAACTGGCCAGGGTAAATCTGACCGGCGATGTTCAGGATCTATTGGGCCTGAAGGGGGCCGATCTGAACTTCGGGATTCGGGTTCAGGACCTGGCCAATCTTGAAGAATTCGCCGGTCGTCCTCTGCCTGTCCGCGGGGCTTTCAACGCTTCCGGCCGGGCTTGTATTCCGGTTTACAAAGAAATTGTCATTCCCGAATTGAAGATCACCATGGGTCAAAACAAGATCGATGGTTCGCTGGATTTGAATCTTAGAGGTCCGAAACCCCGGTTGAGCGCCCTGTTATCCTCCCGAGAATTCGATCTTCGGGACATATTGTCCGCGGAATTGGCCGAGCAAGGCTGGGTGAAAGCCTTGACGGAAATGGCGCCCGTCAAACTGGACGTTACGCTGGCCGGTTTTATAAAAGAGCTCGCCGTCGAGCAGTTGGATTTGCATGCCGGGACCGACACATTGGCTGAACTCGAACTTAAAGGCACCGTCGGGAACCTTGTCAAGCGGCAGGGGATCCAATTTGATTTCGCCGTTCGGGGCAGGAACGCAGCGAATCTGGAAAAGCTCGTCGGTCAATCGCTGCCTGTTCAGGGGGCCTATGCCGTCTCCGGTCAGGTGAATCATCCTGCAGACGATCATTTCGATGTGAGACGGCTCGAGATCGTTCTGGGGGACAATACCTTGACAGGTCGGATGGATGTAAATTTGGCGAATTGGAGACCCCGGGTGGCCCTGGAACTCGCCTCACAGAAATTCAATTTGCAGCCGGTGTCGATTCCTTCGATAAAATCACTGACCGGTATCCCGGATCTGGGACCGCTCAAGCTGGCGGCCTTGGTGATTGATACCGATGAAGGGCCGGCTGTCGAAAATCTGGAGATGTACCTTGGGAGCGAAGAACTGGTCGCGACAATACTCAAAGGGACGATCGAGGATTTGTCAGCCTGGCGGGGGTTCCGGATCGATTTCTCGGCGCAGGGTAAAGATTTGGCCAATCTGAAGACACTGGGGTTTCCGGATTTGCCCCTGAAGGGGGCCTTCAGTGTTTCCGGCCGTTTCATAGACACTGCACCCAAGGTCTACGATATCCCCTCGCTGAAACTCCTTTTGGGAGAAAACGATGCCGGCGGTCGGCTGGAAATAAATTTGACCCAAAAACGTCCTCAGATTTCGGCAAGCCTGTCTTCGCAGAAACTGGACTTGCGAACGGTTTTGAAGACGGCCGACAAAGGCGGCGTGGCCGAGAGCCTTCCAGCGAAGACCGGCAAACAAAGAGACAAAGTCTTTTCCAGTGAACCCTGGCCCTTGGATGCACTCAACCTCGTTGACCTCGATGCACGGATTCGCGCCAAAGAAATCCTGCTTCCCAGCCTGGCCTTCAACAATACGGCTATGGACATCCTGCTCAAGAGAGGAAACCTGGAGGTGAAACCGATCCGGTTCGAGATCGGAGGCGGTTCGGCAAACGGCCTGCTTACCCTCGATGTACAGGAGGACCTCCCTGTGCTCGAAGTGGACGCAAAGATCGATGAAATCGACGTGGGACGGATGCTCGATCAACTGGGATATCCTGAGACGCTCGATGGGAACCTGAGTGCCGATACCATCCTGATAGGATCCGGACATTCGATTGCAGAGTTGATGGCGGCGCTGGACGGCAAGTTATATGTCTGGATGAGAGACGGCAGGGCAGCCCACAAGTATCTTGACCTGCTTCAAAACTTCCTGGGAACCGATGTCTTGCGCCTGCTCAATCCATTTAAGTCAAAACAAACCCAAACGAAAGTAAATTGCTGGGTCAACCAGATCGAAATCAGGGAGGGTATTGCGGACTGTAAATTATTGCTCGACACCGACCAGACAAGTATTTTGGGCGCAGGAGATATCAATCTGAAAACCGAAAGGTTAAATCTCGGGATTAAACCCACACCGAAACAAGGATTCGGTTTCAGTGGATTGGGCAAGATAAAGTTTAGCTTCAGGGAACTGTCAAGCCCCTTTCGTATGGGAGGCACGCTGAAAAGGCCTTCCCTTGCGCTGGACCCGAGAGGGACGGCATTTACCCTGGGTAAATTCGCAGGGGCTCTGGCCCTGGGACCCGCCGGTATTGCAGCCTTTTTTACGGATGTTTCACTGGGTAAAAAGGATCCTTGTCTTGAAGCGCTCAAGGTCATAGGAAAAGAAGCTGAAGCGGCAACGGCCGAAGGTCCTTTAAAAAAGAGAAAAGAAGTCAAAGAGCCTGATGAAATTGGAGCAGGAAACAGAAACAAACCCGAGAAGAGACCGGGCGGATTATTCGGGGGGTTGTTTCGTCGGTGATAGGATCAGGGGGTGTTCATCAATCGACCGGATCCATGATTATGGAGGGGAAGAGATGTCATATGGTTACAATGGAAAAATACTGCGAGTTAATTTGACCAGGAGCACCATAGTCGAAGAGGCTCCTTCGGAGACTCTTTATCGCAGGTACATGGGTGTGGGATGACGTTCCCCCCAGGATCCTTCTTCCATCTAGTGAGAAGAGCTATTCGATTCAGTGCTCTCTGAGAAGGGTATTACCACTCGCTGGTCAGCTTTCTCTCCACTTCGTCCCATTTCGAGATCACATTTTTTACCGCGTCTTCCGCAATCTCCAGATGTCTTTCCATGTACTTTGAATAGATTTCTTCGTGAAGTTTTTTTCCCTTGATCCCTCTTCTCTGAAGAGGCATGTCAGAAACCAGCATGATGGATCCGATGGGAACTTCATAACGGTAAGCCACTGAGAAGAGGGTTGCGAGTTCCATTTCTATGGCCAGGATTCTCTGCCGGCGCAAATACTCTACGAAGCTATCATCGAACTCCCACAACCGCCTGTCGGTGGTGTAGACGATCCCGCAACGGGGATCGAGGCCGGCCTTTCGGACCGCCCCGATGCAGTAGAGATTGACCGACGAAGCGGGAATGGCGGGAAATTCCCGTGGAATATAATGCCTGCTCGTGCCTTCACCGCGAATGGCGGCAGAAGGGATTACGAAATCTCCGACTTCGAGGATATCGTCAATGCCTCCGCACATGCCCAACATGATGACGGACTTGAGGTTGTCGAGATAGGCCAGACAATTGATAATGAGGGCTGCCTGCGGGGAACCGATACCGAAATCAATCATCGTACAGTTTCTGTCCTTTGCATTGACTATTCGGAAATTTCCTTCTGAGAACGTCCCTTGAGTTCTTTCTCTAAAGGCCTGGATGTATTGTTTGAAATTCGTGATCAGGATATGATCGCAAAATTCTTCCAGCGGACAGTTCGTATACCTTTCAAGTGTCTCCCTCACATATTCATGTTCCTTCAGCATCTTCGCTCACTCCTTCAGTCTCGTGGCCCTAAGAAAGGCAATTTAAGGATTATGGGTGTAACGGTTTCCGAATCCCCTATTCCAAACTTTAACCCACTGCAAAAACTAGGTTTTTCAGGGAAGTATAGAGAAATGCATCCGGGGTGTCAATGCTCAAGGTTGGTGGAAACGATTTCCTCAGGACCGCGAACTGTTTTGCGGACGTCGATGCGATTGAACTGAAAGGAGGAGATCTTTGATGGAGAGGATAAAGATTGCCGTTGCCGGAATCGGCAACTGCGCCAGCGCGCTCATCCAGGGAATCGAATATTACAGACAAAGAAACGAAGAAGAGGCCATCGGTTTCATGCACTGGAACATCGGGGGATATCGGCCTGGTGACATCGATGTGGTAGCCGCTTTCGATATTGACAAAAGAAAAGTGGGACAGGACCTGTCAAAGGCCATCTTTCAGCCTCCCAACTGTACCAAAGACATCTATCCGGACATTCAGGAAAAAGGCGTCATCGTCAAAATGGGGAGGGTCCTGGATGGTTTTGCCGAACACATGAAGAGCTATAACCGGAAGTGCACCTTCCTCCTCTCCGATGAGGCAGAATCAGGCGAAGAAGAAATCACATCCACCCTGAAAGAATCCGGCGCACAAATTTTTTTAAATTATCTGCCCGTGGGATCCGAAAAGGCCGTCCGGTTCTATGCGGAATGCGCCTTAAGGGCCGGTGTGGGGTTCATCAACTGCATGCCGGTCTTTATCGCCAGTGATCCTGATTGGGAAAGGCTTTTTCAGGAGAAAAATTTGCCCATTATCGGCGATGACATCAAATCTCAACTGGGGGCGACGATCGTACATCGCGTGCTCACGAATCTGTTTAAAAACAGAGGCGTTAAACTTGAACGCACCTATCAATTGAATACCGGAGGCAATACGGATTTTCTGAACATGCTCGATCGAAACCGTCTCGTGTCGAAAAGAGAGTCCAAGACGGAGGCGGTCCAATCCCAGCTCGGGGAAAGACGACTCCTCGATGAGAATATTCATATCGGTCCCAGCGACTGGGTCGCCTGGCAGAAAGATAATAAGGTCTGCTTTATCCGCATGGAAGGCAAGCTTTTCGGCGACATCCCCATGGATCTGGAAATGCGCCTCTCCGTTGAGGATTCACCCAATTCAGGGGGTGTGGTCATCGATGCGATTCGTTGCTGCAAGCTTGCCCTGGACAGGGGTAAAGGCGGGATACTTTATTCCCCTTCCGCCTACTTCATGAAGCATCCCCCGAGGCAGTTTACCGATGCAGAGGCCCACCGAATGACAGAGGAGTTCATCGCCGGGGGAAGGGATGTATGACTGAACTGAGCCATTTGTGGGCTCGGAACAATCAGCGACCGCAAGTTGAAACGGCGGTAGGAGGAAGCCCCTAACAGAGGCCATGTCAATCCCACTTTTTTAGAAAGGATCAACGGGATCAACAGATTTCTTCAATTTTATCTTGGCTTTCTTCAGGGAATACAAGAAAAATCCCATCAACCCTATTTATCTTGTCTGATTTATCGTCAGAAAAGGGGAGTACCTGCCGTCCAGATCCTCTATCGATACCCCCTTATATTCCTCCTCAAATTCCTGCCAGACGATGGAAAGGGTTTCTTCAAGAATAGACAGGGCTTCAGGGGCGGAATCGGGTGTAAAGGCTTCAAAATCATGCACAAAAGCCTCTTTAAATCCTGACATCCGATAGGGGGGTGAGTCTTCCTCGTTTCTGAGTTTTCGAAAAAATTCCTCCACCTGTTTCGGAGAGAGGCCTGAAAAGGAAGGTTCCAGGCCCAGTAAAAAATGGCTCCAGAGGTTGAAAAGAAGGGAGCGAACCGTCCGTTTTGCAGACGGCGCCGGCCATTCATCCAGGGAATAGCGCCCTGAAAGTCGGTCCATGAGGCTGTCTAAAACCATCAGGTGACGAAGTGTGACCGTGCAGTCGGTGATCTCAGCGAGCCACTCAAAATCTTTGTATTCATCTCCTTCACGGAGGCCGTTGTAATACATGGGCTTCTTCTGCATCAGGCCCATCAGGATGCCCCCCCAATGATCTCCCCAAAAATCCCAGTCCAATCCCTTGCCGTGGAACCAGCTCCCATTGACCCAGCGTTCCGCCTCCCATTTCAATTTCAGAGCGAGGCCGAAACCGACACGAAAGAGTGATACGAGAGAATGATTTCGCATGGTTTCTTTGATTTTTGTGGCATCCCTGCCACACAGCCTTTCCAGGGCGAGGCTCAAATATCCCGAGGCCTTGCGGCAGGTCCTGAGTAAAATATCAAGCTCACGGACCAGAAGCCCGTCCGCCGAAAGGATTTGGTTACAGAGGCCGGCAAATTCGAGACGGATTCGGTCTAAAAGGATGGGGTCTGAAATGCCGGAAACGGCCACCGCAAGCAGGTTTTGTTCGTCTGCGTGTTTGAGAGGCAAAATCGGTATCAATGCTCGACTATCCTCGTCCGGGAGTAGATCGGACAACGGTTGCTCGTTTCTGATGTGAAGGGTCTCCGGCTCCAGGGGCGCATAAACGGACATGGCCTCTTCCCTTGGAAGAAAGCCGTGTTCGGCCAGCCGGACATTCCTCAATCGGTACATCTCTTCTTCCATCTCAGCGGGTTGAACGCCCACCAGTCCCAACAGGAGGGCCTGAAAACGATCAAAATCCGTTGCAGCCATGGTCCGGAGAACATTTTCAAGGCTCTCACGATATTCCCGGGATCGGACCCTGATGTGGACAACGCCGTCAAAGCTGAAAAATTCTTCCGGAATGTCATAAACCTCATCTTTGTCGCTGACCACGATTACATCAAGGGATTTGAAGGAATAAAAATAGGCAAGGGATTCGCCTTTACTGAACATCCACTTGACGAGGCGTCCGCAATCAGCCTCCTGGAGTCGTTTCAGCCAGGCAGATGTAGTGTCCAGATCCAGTTGGTCCTTTTCCCAGACATCGAGGTCAAGTAAAAATTCCCATTGATCTGTTGAAGCGAGTTGAAGCAAGGGGAGACAGTCCTCCTCCCCAACCTTTTTGATGACCCAAAAAAAATCTTCATGGGGCAATGCCCGGACCAGTTCACGTGGACTTTCCTGATCCAGAATGCGATTGAGCACGCCCTCGCCTGAGAGATGATGGAGGTCTTTCAGAAGGATTTGACTCGGGTCCGACGGAGGCCATCCCACGACACCTTCCCGGACCCCGGCGCCCTTTTTTTTATCCAAACCTGTTTTATTCATTCTGTTTGTCGGCATATATCGGGTACTCCCCCGTCCTTTCCCCTAAGGGTTTACAATCTTCTTTTTTTTCGGAGCATGTCGGCAGGTTGATACTGATATTGCTTATCCTGCTTCATGCTGTTCAGGGTGACGAACACTCTTTATGCGCAAAAACTGTCGTGCCCAATGCGTGATTTGTTCCATCACAAAGACCTGAAACATCGATCATCAAAAAATAACCCTTCTTGCTGAATATTTCAACTAGTCCTTACCCTTGAGTGTGTAGGAATTTTACAAGAAGTGGCATGTCAATTCATATAAAAATGGTATTTTTTTTCATAATCTAAAGATTTTTTAAGTCGGATGAGACATAAATATTTGAAATTTAATCTTTAATTGGTCTGGGTCGATCTGGTATGATTTTTTCATAAGGTATAGCTTTATGGAACGGACAAACCTGCAAGAAGAACTGGAAAGGAACCGGGAAGCCGCCGTGGAGCGACATATGTGGCTTCATAATTTATTCGTTGAAGACAGGCTGGGCTTTGAGCGCGAGAGAAAACGAATGATCGATGAATTTTTGAACAGTATCGATGACCCGGAAAAAAGAGACAGGATGATCGCCTTACAGAAATCCTGGGACAATAAAATGCGGAATGCGGGTTCTGCTCACAACAGGTTCGTACTCGCCAAGACATTTTTTTGGAGCCATTTCCATGAGACTTGGCAACCGGCTATCCGGGAGTTCAGTGCCATCCTGAACGGAGAAACCAAGGAGTCGTCCTGAATTAAAGATATTAGGGGTTGACATGACGCAAGACCCTTTCAAGAAAATTTTGCCTGGTAGGCCCCCTACTATCGTGAATACGGCGTTTTGTCACGCTTTGCATCCCATCGAGATCGTTCGGGGGGCGCAGAGAGCGCGACATCGGGCCGCCGGGACAACGAGAATATGATAACCCTGACGAACATAAATAGCAAAAACAGATTCAAGATGTGGTATTATAGGCTTTGTGTCGAGACTACAGCTCAATTGACCTTTGCCTTTTTTGCGGTGACTATTCTTATTTTACCCTCAATATGTGACCAAAAAATTCGTCGTCATGCTGAAGCGAGAAGCTTAATTGATATCGCCACAGAAATCCGAACAACTCCGAAAAAAAGGCCGGTCCTCCCTCAAGAGGGTGGGCGGGTGTCTGCCTGTGCCGGTAAAATCGAACATCGCTTTGATTTTCTTATACAAAAAGCAGCGAATCGGTACGACGTGGATCCCGCCCTGGTCAAGGCCATTATAAAGGCAGAATCCGGGTACAATCCCAAGGCTATTTCCAAACGTGGGGCAAAGGGTTTGATGCAATTGATGCCGAGTACTGCAAAAGCACTCGGTGTGGAGGACTGCTTTAATCCTGAACACAATATCAATGGGGGGGTAAAATACTTTAAGGAACTCCTCGGGAGATTCAACGGCAACATCAAACTGAGTCTTGCCGCTTACAATGCGGGCGCCAGAAAGGTCAGGCTATATGGTGGCGTCCCTCCCTTCAAGGCCACAAAATATTATATCGAGAAGGTTTTTGAGTATTACAGCCTCTATAAGCGGACCATGATCGGTAAGGTGGGAACGGTCTGATCGAAAATGCGTTTTTCGTCATGTTTTCAGGAAATCGATCCGGCCTTTCGCTCTTGATCTACCGAGAGGACGGCATCTGAAAAAAAACGAAGGTCGCTTCTTCTATCACCATAGTTTCTCCGATCACGGCCGGACCTTCTTTCAGGAATATGTGCGTCGTAAACAAACTGCCTTCGATCCATTCCGGCTCGCCTCCCTCCCTGGTCCTGGAAAAGGGACAAACCGACCCTCCGTTCTGAATACACACGTTTCCGCATCTTACACCCCGTGAATTGAAACGCTTTTCCGTCTCGAAATTCTTTATGGTGTATTGTGATTTCAGTCACTGACGAAGAGCATCTGATTGCTCGTCTGGCCGGAGCAATATCCTCATTGTAACGTCTTCACAAATTTTGCATGCGTATCTGATAAAATGAATAGTATTTATATAAACTTATACATATATAAGGTTATCTGTCAATTATTTTTTTTATAAAAATATAATTATGTGATAGTTAGATAACTTGGATTGTAATTATAGAGGTTTTTCTGATTTTATCCATCATTCCCCCTCTGGGTAAAAAAGGAACAGCCCCAGTGGTTGTCTTCAACTATTGTGGCCGTCCCTTTTTGTGCGCCAGTTCCAAACGTGGGAAAAGCGGGAGATCAACGTACCGTACCCAGGAAATTCAAACGATACAAGGATCTTCTGTTAAGAATCCTTATAAAGGGTCGTCGATAGCTCAGACCCTGATTTTGGTCTCACATTTGTCGGGTTTCCTTTCTAAGCGCTTATAATGACGAACGGCGGACTCTGCGAGGCGACAAACCACCCTTGGCAGATCTGATTCTTTCCAAACATTATTAAACGTTTCCGAAGAGAGAAGCCGGTCACTTAGCCTGTAATATGGCTCTTTTCCCAATGTCAGTGCAAAATCCTCATAATTAAAATCGATGGTCCCCTCGAAGATGCTCTCGAGTAGTTTTTTTGTGCTGTATACAAAGAATTTTCTCAAATCCTCTGTAGATTCTGCCTTGTTAACCTTTTCTCTAAAGTTAGGAAGGACTTTGTTTTCAAATTTGGTGTACGAAAACTGGCGCGTCATATTATGCCTCCTAGTTAGCGCGAATCCGGGAGTGTTTATTTCCGGATAAGCACCAGTTATGGTAATGGTTCACATTTTGACTCAATTCCCGCATTAGGCTCCAAGGCTATTCCAAGAAACGCCATTGCCACCCGCCGTTGCCGGTTTTCATGGTCCCGCGAAAGGGAGCATTGAATCGTTTTTAGGCAGGAACGTTGTTTCTGTCGACAAGCGCCAAATTCCACGGCGAATACCTTAAGCCCCTTTCGGAAATAGAGTGACCCAACACACGGCGTGAAAGGCCTTATCGCACGATCGGGCGTCGATGACCCCTCATACGTGAACCACAGTTTTTAGAACCACTGGCTTTGTCATATCTTGGAATTTAAATCCGCAGGATGAATAGATTCGACCTGTCATGGTGGGATGGCAGAGTCTAGCTTGCCCCGCTCCAATATGGGGATACGGTGAAAATAGGAGGAATGGATAAGGTCTTGTCACATCAGGCCTTTGATATATAATCAGGAGAGGTCTTTTCGCCAAAAGATAAGTAGATTGAGATACCGGGATCGATTTTTTTAAAGGAGGTGGGTTGAGTTTCCGCTATTGAATAAAAGGTGTTTTTGCATTGCAACCGATTCGGTATATTACCTGCTAACTTTCCCATTCGTCAATTGAAATGCGGAGGTCCCAAATGAAACAGGAACCCAAGGTTGGGGCCGGCCCGGGATGCGATTTATTTTGCTCAAAAAGCGGTCCACTGCAAAAGTTTGTCCATGGACCAAACCGGTCTGTCCGTATTTCATGTGTTTCCGAAGTCGTCCGGGTCCATTTTTTCCAGGATCTCCTGCCATTTTTTGCCTTCTTCAGTCTTGTCTTCAGCTTCTGACTGCAAATCTATCTGCTTCGACTTGCTGATCACTTCGTCCTCTGCAAATATCGGCGCTCCAACTCTCAGGGAAAGGGCTATCGCATCACTCGGTCTGGCATCAATCGTGTATTCTTTGCCTTTATGGTCGATATATATCATGGCATAGTAAGTATTGTTTTGCAGATCACAAATTTCTATTCTACTTACAATCACATCCAAGGTTTCCAGAATGTTTTTCAGCAAATCATGGGTCATTGGTCTCGGGTGGCTGATGCCCTCCATTTCGCTGGCAATGGCTTGGGCTTCAAACACTCCGATCCAAATGGGCAGCATTCTTTCCCCGTCTATTTCCTTTAAAATCACGATGGGACTCTTAGAAAAAGAATCAACGGCCAATAAAGAAATGGTCATAGGTCGAAGCATGATCTATTTCCTCGGAATCTTTTTGTTGGGCAACGATTGGCAGCTTCCTTTTAGCAATAGGAACGTCTTTCCCCTCCCTGACTTTGAACGTGCGGCCTTTTAAATCTATCCAGTTCAATACGTTGATAGATATTTATCTTAAAGTCCCAACGAGTTCGACATCAAAAAGCAGAGTCTGTCCGGCCAGGGGATGGTTTGCATCAAGGGTGACGGCATTATCGCCGACTTCCGTAATGATGACACTGGTCATCTCACCATCCATGTTTTTTATTTCTATCTGTAGCCCTACTGATGGCGGAATATCATCACAATGATCGTCGTTTTACCAATAAAGGAGCGGGGTTCGGACGCCTAGATTGGCTGCGTAAAAATAGGTCATTAGTTTGAAATGGTTACATTTGGAATAGAAGGCAATAAGCCGCTAAGTCATTGATTTTATATAGCCTGAAGCGGGAATGAATTTTATTTTGGCGCCCATGAAGAGTCCTTTAACTTTCCAATTATCATATGCGTATATAGCAGATAAATCAAGCCATTTCACTAAGGTAGTGCCCATCCGGAAAGGACTTCCGGGCACGAGTAAGTTTTCAATTCAGAGATCCGGTAGTCATCCTCATAGGGGCACATACCCGGATGTCTTCATGTCCTTCGTCACGTCCCGCAGGCAGCATCACAGGTATATTCACATCAGGCCATTTTTTATCAGGGTGTCCTGCGTTCCGTCCTCCTTGTTTTATAACTATGTTTCCGGTTGCATTGGAGGGAAAAAAACAAAAGGCGTGTTTTCCGGAGGCAGGCCAATAAAAAAAGCATCTTGCCCATAACGGACAAGATGCCCTGATGACAATCCCGATGTTGCTTTACCCGACTTTCATGACGTTCTTCGCCGCCGGACCTCGACCACCTTCTTCAACGTCGAATGTTACCCGATCTCCCTCACTCAGGCTTTTGAAGCCGGGCATGTTAATGGCGGTATGATGCACGAACACGTCACCACCTTCATCCTTCTGGATGAAACCGAATCCCTTTTTGTCATTAAACCACTTCACCGTTCCTTCTGCCACAGAGCTGACCTCCTTTCGGCTATGTTGTTGTTACTGCTCCTAAAATACAGGTCACCTTATGGCAAAGGACACTTCTTTGACAAGGCATTCGACCTCCGGGGCAACCAATCGATAGTCGCTCGATGCATTTTACGGAGCCGCAAATAAAGATTACCCAATTAGGCTTATTTGTCAAGGAATAAATCTAAAAGTCGCATTATCAATATTCCCTCCCGTCCGACCATTTCATGACCGATTCCAAAGAGCGGTTGAAGAGTACTTCACGGTGCCTTTCCCTGACGGCAACCGTGTGACCGAAGTATATGGCAAGGTTGTCATCACTGACCATCAGAAACATGTGCAGTAAGGAGGGATTGTCGCAACAAAAAAGGCCGACCGGAACGGTCAGCCTTTGTGTCTTCTTTTGGTGGGCCTGGTAGGGTTCGAACCTACGGCCAATTGATTAAGAGTCAACTGCTCTGCCAGCTGAGCTACAGGCCCTTTATTTTCGTGACAAAAAATGCTATTTCAAGCGCGCCCGGCAGGATTCGAACCTGCGGCCTACGGGTTCGAAGCCCGGCGCTCTATCCATCTGAGCTACGGGCGCATTGAATTTTTGGTTTTTACCAATGATTCATTCCTTTGTCAACAAGATTTAAGTAAAAAATCTCTTGACATACATGGAAAGGTTTCATAAAAATACAGTTTCGATTTTTGGAATAAGGACAAAACGTTATGAAGACCTTTGTTGCGAAGGAACATGAAGTCGAGAAAAAATGGTGCCTCGTAGATGCGGAAGATAAAATTTTGGGAAGGCTGGCCAGTCAGATTGCCCATCGTTTGCGAGGAAAACATAAACCTATCTTTACGCCTCACGCGGATACCGGAGATTTTGTCGTTGTGGTAAACGCAGAGAAAGTGGCCTTGACGGGATCTAAATGGGATAATAAGTTTTATTATCGACATTCCGGGTACTTGGGCGGACTAAAACAGATTTCCGCCAGGAAGTTGCTTGAAAAGAAACCAGAGGATGTCTTGAAATTCGCCGTTAAACGGATGCTTCCCAAGAACAGCCTCGGCCGTCGTCAACTGAAAAAATTAAAAATTTATGCCGGCCCCGAACATCCACACGAAGCACAACAACCGGAAAAATTGGAGATATAAATGGCTGGAGATTTGATTCACGCTGTAGGGAAAAGAAAATCGGCTGTCGCCCGTGTTTGGATGAAACCCGGACATGGGTTGATCACCATCAACAAGCGGTCCATGGATGAATACATCACCCGCGAAACGGATAAAATGGTCATCAGGCAGCCCCTTGAGTTGACGGATAACATGGATAAATATGACATCATCGTAACCGTCAGGGGGGGAGGTATCTCCGGGCAGGCAGGGGCCATCAGACACGGTATCAGTCGAGCCTTATCGGGGTTGGACCCGGAACAACGACTGATATTGAAGAAAGTCAACTTGATTACGAGAGATGCCAGGACAAAAGAACGAAAGAAATACGGTCTGAAAGGGGCCCGGGCCCGATACCAGTATTCGAAACGCTAGAGGATACCCTATCCTTATTTTTCAATGTTATCTCTCCGCATTATTCAATCGAATGAATGGGGAAGTCGCTGTTAGGCTTCCCTTTTTTATTTTATCGACGACCGTTTGGTGAAAAGAGGGCCTTGACGGTTTCCTTTGGACCATTTTTGGGCATGACGGCCGGCCGGAAATTTTTCCGTGACGGGTCCTTGATCAGAGAGACGATGACATCACAAAAAAACATCAGGTTCATCCTGGCGTATGACGGGAGCCGATATCACGGTTGGCAGCGACAAAAAAACGCCCAATCGATTCAAGGCGTTCTTGAGGACGGCATTCAAAGAATGACCGGTCAACCTGCCACCCTGATCGCCTCGGGCAGAACCGATGCAGGCGTGCATGCTCTGCACCAGGTGTGCCATTTCATGACTCGATCCGATATCCTTCCCGAATCTTTCCGAAGGGGGCTCAACTCTCTTGTGCGCCCGGATATCTTTATCCGGGAAGCGGCCTATGTACCCCTGGATTTTCACGCCAGATACGGTGCCAAAAGCAAGACCTATGAATACAGGATATTGAACCGTCGGCAACCGGATATCTTTTTACGCTTTTATTCCTGGCACATTCGGGTGAAACTGGATATGGATGAAATGAAAAAATGTCTCGGTCTGCTTCCTGGAAGGCGGGATTTTTCTTCCTTTCGGTCATCCGGGAGTGGAAATATCGATCCGGTCAGGGAAATGAGGAGGGCGGAAATCCGGACCTCTGGGGGCGGCCTTCTCTATCTTCTCTTCGAGGCGGAAGGATTCCTGAGGCATATGGTTCGCAACGTTGTGGGGACGCTTGTGGATGTCGGGCTGGGGAAAATGGACGCCGAGGATTTCGGGAGGATTCTTGAATCCAGAGACAGGCGGGAGGCAGGCATCAAGGCGCCAGCGCAGGGCTTGTTTCTGAAAATGGTTCGATACGAATAGTCTCCCCCGCGCCTTTTTTCTCAAAAGGATGCTTGTTTTCGAGATCTAACAGGGCCTATCAAAAGATCAAGATTCCCGCCGCCCCAAAATTCACCACCTAATTTGCATATCATGTTCGGAATCAGGAGACTTAGGGTCGCCACACCCCCGGAATTTCCGCCCTACATTTGATGCAGCGCCCATCTTCGACGTCAAATCGTGTAATGGAAAAACCAAAACGGTCGATGAGAAGTCCACCGCATGAATGGCAAAAGGTCTTCTCCCCTTCGTCCCCGGGCAGATTTCCCGTGTAAACATATTTAAGTCCCGCTTCATAACCAATGTCTCTCGCCGCCCGTATGGTCTCGGGGGGGGTGGAATGTCTATCGGTAAGAAGGTAGGTTGGGTGAAACCGGCTGATGTGCCAGGGGATGTCGGGATCAAGATCGACAAGAAACCGGGCGATCTCTTTGAGTTCTTCCCTGTCATCGTTGAGCCCGGGGATCAGCAGGGTTGTCACCTCGAGCCAGATACCCATGTTGTGCATATTTTCGAGGGTTCTAAGCACAGGATCCAGTTTTGCTCCGCATTGTTCTTTGTAAAATCTGTCGGAAAAGGCCTTAAGATCCACATTCGCCCCGTGAAGATCAGGGGAAATATCCTTCAGGCATTCTTCAGTCATATATCCATTGGACACGAAGACGTTTTTTAGGCCTTCTCTCACGGCCACCCTGGCCGTGTCTACGGCCAGTTCGTAATAGATGGTCGGCTCCGTATAGGTGAAAGCAATCGTGGCAGACCGGCTGTCAACGGCCTCTTTGACGAGTTCCTCGGGTGTCATATCCTCTCCCCAGATTTGATCCTGATCGGAAGGCATCTGGGATATATCCGCATTTTGGCAGAAGCGACATTTAAAATTGCACCCCACCGTAGCAACCGAATAAGATCGACTTCCCGGGAGAAAGTGAAAAAGGGGTTTTTTTTCAATGGGATCCACATGTCTGGCGATTACCTTGCCGTAAACGAGACTGCCTAGGGTGCCGTTGCGGTTCTCCCGGACCCCGCAGATGCCTTTGTCACCGTCCTTGATCAGACATCTATGGTTGCAGAGGGCGCATCGAACCTGGTTATTGTCCATCTTTTCATAGAGATAGGCTTCTTTCATTTCCCTTCGCTCCGTTCAGGGGATGGGCTTTTTGGACACTGATTCCACCGGCGAGGGTCTGTTTCGCCTTTTTCAGTCCAATTTTTAGCGGGTCCTGATCTGTCTTCATCCAGTAACGCATGGTGACGGAAACCCCAAGAAATAGACCGAAAGGGCAGTGCCTGAGTTTCTTCGAGTCCTCCAGAAATCGAGGCGCGGCACCTAGAAAGGAGGGACAGACCTGGGCACAGCTCCAGGTCATGGGTGCATCGCCAAAGGCCTGCTGCGCATAGGTTTTCAGTTCCCATAGATTGAAAAATCGGGCGTTGCTGAACAGAGATTTCCGAAAGATACCCTGCAGTCTGCGGCAGAGGTAGAACCAGGAAAAACTGTTCATCACACCGATGAACACACCCCTTTTGGCCACTCGCCCTGCCTCACTCAGTGCGCTCAAAGGATCATCGAGGAATTCCAAGGTGTTGATTAGAACGGCAAGATCAAATTCGTTGTCACTGAAAGGGAGGTCTTCTGCCTTGGCCTTTTGGATCGTGCAACGATGTCCCAGTCGCTCTCTGGCCCGTTGCACGGCATATGAGGATGCATCGATCCCGTTAATATCCAAGCCTAATTTACTGAAGAATAAGAGATGATTGCCTTCCCCGCAACCGATGTCAAGTACACGGTCACCTGGCAGGGGGGCTAAGTGTCCGAGAATGGATTCTTCCACGAATCCATCCATGGCGCGCCCCTGGGGAGACTTGCACCATGACCGATAGAGGTCGGCAATACCGGCATCGAAGATAAGGCCCATAGAGAAACCCGTGACTTTGAGAAGGGGTCATGAAATAGCGGTATTTTCCATCATCAAAAAAACGGCCGACTTTCGAAGAAGAATAAAAGATCCATTCAGGGATGTCAACAAACGGCTGAGGCCCCTGATCGCCATCTAATACCTTGCCGGTGTCCAGGGATGCACCCAAAACCCTTGCCCTCTTTGATGATGTGGAGATCTGACGGTGGATTTTGGGATGCCTTGGGGGCTCATGGCGGCCTAGGTCGTGAGTGTCGGCAAATGCTTTTTTAACCAGACGCGGGCTTTCGACCTGTAAGCAAAATCCTGTTCCCTTTCCTTGAATATCCGGTCATGAAAGATCCGACGTCCGTTTTTTTCCCGAACCCCGAGACAGTGGTGAAGCATCTCGTGATGGACAATATGGTCAATCACATAAGCAGGGACAGAGGCATTATCCAGAATAGGGTTGATTCTTATGATTTCCTGGTTCCGGCAATAGCTTCCGAGCCTTATGGTCCGTCTCCCGGGCCTCTTTCGGTGATTCCCCCAGGTAATCCGACACGCTACCCGATCCTGAAAATATTCCCGATTCAGGCGTTCGAAGGCCTCTTGAAGATGATAATGGCGACCTTTGGGCATGATGTTGAGTTGCCGTAGTTCCGCAGGCCGGGAGGGCCTTCTTATTTTAGCCTGGTTGGCTTTTATATAGGCGCGGAGGGCCCTTGTGACACTGTTTGGATTCCTCCCTGAAATATATTGGGCAAGGGATTTGAGCACCGACTCGTCCGCCTCCAGAAACATGTGATGGAGGCGGACCACGTACCCCGGAAGGCTTCTGCGAACCGATATCATGGACCGTGCATTATCCGTCAAATAGAGCGAAAGCGGTCTTTTCAGGAGATGCTCAAGTCTCTCTTCGAGTGTGCTTTTTGGGGGCGCGCTCAGATCATACCATTCTTTCATTCTACATCGCCTTTCCATATGCCCTGCCGGATGGGTCCCCACGTTTTCAGGAACAGATCGAGGGTTCGAGTTTTTCCACCTTTGTGAATAGGTTGTTTTATCTTTTTTTATCTGCTAATTAGCACATTTCAGACATTTTCTTCAATTCAAACGAAACCCATTCAAGAAAAATGAATCAAATTAAAACAGATGATCATGATCACGAGTTGATCGAGCAATTCAAGCGGGGCTCGACAAGTGCCATGGAACAAATCGTTGAGAAATACGAAAAAACTCTCTTCAACTTTGGCTTGAGGATGTGCGGACACATTCAAGATGCTGAGGATATCATGCAGGAGACTTTTCTCAATGCCTTTAAGTCGCTCAAGGATTTCAGAGAAGAAACCAAACTGAAAAACTGGCTCTTCCGAATTGCCGCAAATGCCTGCTATCGCCAACGACGCAAGAAGAAGTTTGAACCTGATCGAGAACTGTCCCTTGAATCCCTGACAAACTCCGAGGGCACAGATCAGCAGTTCGATATTCCGGACTGGACCAACGATCCCGCAAAGGATCTTCTGAGATCCGAATTGAAGGACGTCATCCTTGCCGCTGTACAAAAGCTTCCTCCCAAATACCGGATGATCTTTAACCTGAGAGACATAGAAGGATTCAACACCGAAGAAACCTCGGAAATCATGGGCATTACGACCCAGTCGGCAAAAACAAGACTGCACAGGGCCAGGCTGTTCCTCCGTAATGAAATAACGGATCATTACAAGAAGGGGAAAACCGATGCATAAGGACTGCAAAGTAATATTTGAAAAAATATCGGCCTATCTGGACGGAGAACTGGACGACGAAACCTGTGAAGAGATCAAACACCATCTCAAGGGCTGCCCCGAGTGTCTTAAACGTTTTGGATCCTTAAAGAAAACTGTCGAACTCTGTAAGGATTTTCCAAAGGAAGAGGTCTCCGAGGAGATTCGTCAACGTCTTCGGGATGCTCTCAAGATACAACTAAAACAGGACCCTGTCTAGGGTCCTGTCCCTGATTCAGCGTTCCTTTCTTCCTTCCTTTTCAGACGAAAATGTGCCGCCTTCTGAAACCTTTCGTCTGGATATGTCTCAATACCCTCTATAATCCCAACGGAGACGACTTTATGACTTCAAACCTTTCAAGAAGGCCATTGAAAAGGGCCCGGGAAAACCCCATTTTCGCCCGGTCGAAGACGCCATGGCGCATGCCGACAATCTAGCCAAGGCCATGGTCATCGCTCCCATCGCGGGGATCGCCGCCGCTGTCGGGCGATTTGTGAAGACCGCAAAAAACATGGGCAAACCGGAGGAGAATGGTTCATGAAAAAGTATCATTCATCAAATACCCCCGCTGCGGGCCACCGATTCCTGAAAAGGGTCTACATCATTCTTATGGCCCTCATGGCCCTCACAGGGTTTGGGCAGATGCCGATATTCAAACGTTATTATGTCGCCGATATCCCCGGCCTGGGATGGTTGGCCGATTTCTATTTCACCCACATTCTTCATTATATCGGGGCCATGGTGCTGCTGGCCATTTTTGCCTATTTTCTGACAGATTTCTTTCTTCAAGCAAGAAAAACATATCGGTTGACGGTTGCAGCCTTCATACGTATTCTCTTGCTTGCGGGTCTGGTTGGCACCGGCATCTTCAGGGTCCTCAAAAACCTGCCGGATGTCACATTTTCCCCGGGATTCACGCTTTTCATCGACATCGCTCATCTGGGGTTTATGATGTCCTTTGTCCTTGTGGCCCTTGTTTTTCTGATTTTCAAAAGGGGCTGGGTTATGGCATCCCGTTGAAAGGAAGGAAATTCTATGAAATGCCAATTTCATTCGGATCGTGAAGCGCGTGTGACCTGCCAAAAAATGGGAATCGGTTACTGCCAGGAGTGCCTGGACAATTGTGAGGCCTGCACGGATCCCTGCGGATATTGTAAATTCCGGCCCCAGTGCATTATCTGGGAAGTGTGCCGAAAGAGCGACAAGAGGTATCGTCTGGAAGCGGAAGCAAACGGATAGGTCCGGTGATGAGATCTGATCGAAAAAAAATCCGGGGAATCCTTTTTGACTTTGACGGCACCCTGACCTGCCCGGGGTCGATTGATTTTAAGGCCATAAAGCGTGCCATCAATTGTCCGGTCGAGTCGCCCATTCTTGAATACCTCGACACGCTTTCTCCTGCCCGGAGAGCCCCGCTGCAAAGAATACTGGAAGACATGGAAGAAGAGGCCGCCCTGGGATCCATCCCCAATGACGGCGCGGAGGCCTGTCTTCTCACCTTAAAGGAAATGGGGCTTCCCCTGGGGATCCTTACGAGAAATAGCCTGAAATCGGTCTATCTGTCCCTCGAGAGATTCAAGGATATTTGTGCCGAAGATTTTTCCGTGATTATCACACGGGATGATTCCCTTCCCAAACCCCACCCGGATGGGGTTCAACAGGCTGCAAGGCATATGGGAATATCCGTATCGGGGCTTTTGGTTGTGGGGGATTTTCGCTTTGATATCCTATGCGGAAAGGCGGCCGGAGCCCCCTCCGCCCTGCTTGCATCGGGCATGGAGTCCGTTATGCTTCCGGAGGATCCGGAACCCGATTATATCTTAAACAGCTTGGAGGAGATCCTGGATCTCGTGCAATAGAGTTTCGGCCCCGGAAATTTCTTGTCCCATGCCTCTATCATCGCCCGGTCCCGATACCCGCCACCATCCGGATTGTTGGATTCGGTTATTGAAGGAAGCCTTTTGGATCAACGGTCATCTCCATCAAAAGAGGATCAGGTAGACCATTCAAACAAAGGAGCGATTCGGCCTCTGCACCGCAATCGTCTCCCTGCTCTTCATTCCTTCCAGTATCCGGACTACCGGTGGTTATGGTTGGGCACCGTTCTCTCGTTTACGGCCGTGACGATGCAACAAATCACCCGGGGGTGGTTGATCCTTCAACTCACGGACGACTCCCCCTTTGCCCTTTCTCTGGTCATGATGTCCTTTGCTCTTCCCCTGACCTTCGCCGCCCTGTTGGGAGGCGCTATGGCGGATCGCGTCGCTCGAAGGCAGATCATCCTCGTGAGTCAGAGTGGAAATGCCGTCATGACCCTGGTTTTGGCCACGCTGGATGTGACTGGTCTGATCCGCTTCTGGCATCTGATGGTCCTCGGGTTTATCAACGGCACCCTGGCGGCTTTCAACATGCCGAGCAGACAATCGATTGTGTCGGATATCGTACCGGAAAAAGACCTGATGAATGCCGTCTCCCTGAACAGCGCAGGCATGAACCTCACCCGGATTATCGGACCGGCCCTGGCGGGCGTGCTGATCATATATCTCGACACCGCGGGTGTCTTCTATCTGATTGGGTTTGTTCATGCCTCTTCCGTCCTTTTCACGGCCATGATCAGGGCGGGAAGGGAAGCCTCCGGTTACAAGGGGAAAGGCGTTGCCGCCGATATACTTGAGGGATTCAAATATGCAAGAGGAAATCCGACCCTTTTCGGGCTGGTCATGATGTGTTTTGTGCCCGCCCTCTTCGGATTCCCATACATTGCGTTGCTTCCGGCATGGGCCAGGGAGGCCCTGAACGTTCAATCAGACGGTCTGGGACTGTTGATGATGTTCATGGGCATGGGTTCTGTCGTCGGCACCTTGATCCTCGCCTCCATCAGGCGTTTGAAAAGGCGGGGAAGCTTTCTCATGGTCAACAGCTTTGTCTGGGGACTCGCTCTGGTGTTTTTTTCCCGGTGCCTCACCTACAACACGGCCCTCCCCTCCTTGTTTCTGGTCGGGATATTGAGCGCGGTCTTCATGTCTCTCAACATGACCCTCATGCAACACTATTCCTCTGCCGCAATGCGTGGACGCATCGTCAGTATGGCCATGATGACCTTTGGTGTCATGCCCCTGAGTGCCGTCCCTTTTGGTGCGATCGCGGAGCATATGGGCACGGCTGATTCTCTCGGAATCGGCGGACTGCTTCTCTGCCTTTTTGCTATTGGTTTCTTTTTTGCCTTTCCGAAATTTCGGCATGTGGCATAACCGATACGCATCTTTCTCCTTATGACTCATGCCTGTAGCCCTGAGGAGAAAGGTCCGGTGACTTTGCGACAATTCCGGTCTGCGAGGGAAGGCCTCCGGCCGTCCCGGTGAATTCCGGTTTCTCTTCGATGACCCTCATTTTTTTCCATTTTCCCTGACGATATCGGAGCATGAACGCCAGCCCCAGAGCACAGACATAGAGCGTGGCGATGGCCCAAACCGAGTAGATTCCACCCTCAAAGACTTCCACAGCCAGGTAGGTCGGTGTAATCATCAACCCGAGGCACATGGCGGCAATGGTCCACATGATGAACCGGGTATCGCCCGCCCCCTTAATAGCGCCGGAAAAGACCAGGTTGAGGGAGTCAAATACACAAAACACGGCCACAAAGCGGAGGAGGATGACCCCCAGATCCATGATCCGGGCATATTGGGCGGTGGTGTGGCTGTCGGCCTTGAAGAGATGGAGAAGGGGTTCGGGGGTGAAAAGGAACACGGCGGAAATGAACATCATATAGATCAGTGTGATATGGAGTGCACTCGTGGTGGAATATGCTCCATCTTCCGGGTTTCCCCGGCCGATGGCCTGTCCGACCAGGGTGGCGTTCCCGATGTGAAAACCGATCATGGGCATAAATGAAAGGGATTCGATGGAAAGCACAATATTGGATGCGGCCAGCTCCAGGTCACCCAGGCGGCCCACCATTTGTATGAAGAATGTAAATCCGAAGATCTCCAGGAAAAATTGCGCCCCGCTGGGGCCGCCGTAACGCATGAGCCTGCCGAAGAGCTCTTTATCAAAGGCCCTGCCGCTCCAGGTGCCGAAACTGACCCGGTTCCTTCGGCTGAAGATGAGAAAGCCCAGTACGATCGTGATGACCGCGGAGGCAGAGACCGTGGCGATTGCCGCACCCACGATGCCGAGTTCCGGGAAGGGACCGATACCGTTGATCAGGCAATAGTCCAGAGGGATGTTGACCGCAGCCCCTGACAGATGAACCAGCATCACCGTCCAGGTGAGCCCCCGCCCGGTATAGAAACAGGCCATCGCGGAACTCAGAACCACCAACCCCGCCCCCAGGGTAAGGATGTTGAAATAGGATATCTCAAGGACCCGGATATGGTGAGAATGGCCGATGAGATCGAAGACCGGTCCGGAGATAAAATACAGAGACGCCAGGAAGACGGCGGCCATAAGGGCGAAGTAGATGCCCTGCCATAGAGAAGCCCCAACGCGTGTCAGGATCCGGGCTCCTGTATACTGCGCCACAAAGGCGTTGGTATATTGGGCGACCCCCATGAAAAACGAGATGGCCGTAAAGGAGACAATGCCTGCGGGTAGCGCCGCAGCAATCGCATCAACGGAGTAATTGGCCAGAAAAATCCGGTCGGTGAACTGCATCAGGGTGATGGAGCCCATGGAGGCCACCAGAGGCAGGCTGATGGCCAGGACATCTCGGTAACCGTTTTTTTTCTTCCACCGCTTGATCATGATTCCTGGTTTTCTGTAGTAAAAAAATCGTAACTGTTCAGGTTGTTTAGGCTGTAGGCTAAAGGCTATTAGTTTCCGAACCCTTCGTTATCCGCGCATTGATCGAAGCAGGCGCCCAAAACCGGCGAGTGTCAAGGGAGTTGTCACCTGAAACTGTCCTAAGCTGCTTTTAACATGATGGTCTGGTTGTCACATTTTTTCTCCGGGTTGAGCCGGACTGCGCGTAACTGTTCCCAGTTGCGAGTTTTTCCTGACCACCGATTCGGGTTGCGATGTTTTGCCGCTTCATAAACCAAGTGCCTTCCGGCGAGGATCTCTTCCTCCTGACCGTAGTGTCTTTCATCAGGGGTGACAAACCGGATGGCACTGTGTAGATGCATCGTGTTGTACCACTGGACGAATCCGTCGACCCAGGCCTGGGCCTTTTCGATCGTCTCGAAAGGTTTCGAGGGATACTCGGGCCGATACTTCATCGTTCGAAACAGCGATTCGGAGTAAGGGTTATCGTCACTGACCCTGGGACGGGAAAATGAAGGAACCACTCCCAGCATGTGCAATGTCGCCAACATCGTGGCCCCTTTCATGGGCCCGCCGTTATCCGCGTGCAGAACAAGCCCTGGAGGATATACGCCATGTATGAGACAGGCCCGAGCGATCATTCTAGCGCTGAGATCCATGGATTCTTCGGCATGAACTTCGGCCGAGATGATTTTTCGGCTCCAGATATCAACAATCATGTACAAATAGAAAAACATACCCTTCACAGGCGTTTTCAGATACGTGATGTCCCAACTCCAAACTTGCCATGGGCCGGTGGCCACATGCTCCTTGGGCCGTCGCGAAACGGCAGGTTTGCTCGATTGGTGATGGGCCAACATCGCATGCGCCCGGAGCACTCTGTAAAAGGTGGATTCCGAAGCCAGATATTCGCCCTTATCGGCCAGTTTCGGAACAATCTGTTTGGGCGACATATCACGGAATTCCGGGCTGTTGGCCGCATCAAGCACTTTTTGCCTTTCTTTGTCGCTCAACTTGTTTGGGGCGGTTTTCGGGCCTTTGCGACCATCTTCGCCCCCGGCTTTTTTGCGCCATCGAATGATCGTCCGGGCACTGAGGCCAATGATTTCGGCTGCCGGTCCAAGCCGAGCCCCGGCCTGGATCGCTTCGTCGATGAGAGCGAAAATCATTTTCCGTTCTTTTTCTCCGTGTCGTCGTCCTCGTCCCCCCAGATTGCCTGGACTTTTTTTTTAAGCACCAGCAGTGCTGCGGTCTCGGCCAGGGCTTTGTCTTTGCGAGTGAGTTCCTTTTCCAGTTCCCGAACACGTTTGGCCTCAGGGGATTTACCTTTTCTCCTCTTGGCGGGGCGTTGATTTTGAAGCCCACCGAGCATCTGGTAACGCCATTGTTGCAAATGGGTTTCATGGATTCCTTTGGTTCGCAAAAAGGCGCCGAGTTCATCGCCGGAAAGCCGGGAGGCTTCCAGCACAGCCTGTAGTTTTTCTTCAGAGGTCCAATCCTGGGGACGTTTTGGGGCCATCATAGTCGTATTCACCGTGGGCGATTGGAAGGCCGCCGTCCCGTTCATATCAGGGTCGGAGGCGGCAACGCTTGCCTCCCGAAGCCATCTTGAAAGGGTTGTCTGGGCAACACCGACCTCATTGGACAAGGCTCCAGCTGTCAATGGGTCGATTCCGGTCATCCGCTGTATCATGTTCATTTTGAACCCGTGGGAGTATCTCATGTCAATCCTTTTTCGTCCCCAATAGAATTTTTAAGGGGGAATCACGCGCCGCGAGGAGAGCCCCCCGCGGGGGGCTCTCCTCGCCCTCCCATTTCAAGTGACAACTATTCTGACACAGGGGGGTAATCTCTATGGAAAAAAGCAAGGAAGGTGATTGTTGTGGCCTTTACGAGGCAATAAACTTTCGAAGTAGTCCATTATTAGGAGTTAGTGGCGGCTCGCCAATAGGTGGAACCTATAATAATCAAGAAATATTCGAAGACAGATATGACAAGCCTGATGTTACTAGAGTTAGAGGCGGAGCAGTAGTCTTATCAGGTAGTATGGCGTTCGGTAAACATGGTGTTTCAGGAGGAGGCTATCGCTTTGGAGAATTGTACGGAACAAATAGAAGACCTTCTGGAGCCGAAGGTTATGACCTGGGGGTAGATTATGTCGGAGATCGCACATGGCTTGTTGGAAGTGTTTATTGTGTTGAGTCACCTTTTTTTGGACAACACTAATTTGACTTGGTAAAGATAGTAATTGCTTTTCTATCTAGAAAAATATATAAAGTTTTCATGATGTTAACGCCGAAGAAAACATTCTACTGAACGAAGGAGGAAATCTTATGCAACCCCCCACC
>Ga0272441_10000843_pt1 | contig 67423 bp, 55 predicted proteins | sample SSMProp6N_FD_193582 | JGI IMG/M metagenome (GOLD analysis project Ga0272441, IMG submission 193582) | Marine sediment archaeal communities from Little Sippewissett salt marsh, Falmouth, MA, United States - SSM-Prop-6N | ecosystem: Environmental > Aquatic > Marine > Wetlands > Sediment ... | reverse complement strand
TTTAGCTGGCAAAAGAACCTTTGGTAACACTGGTTTCGAAGGAGGACGTACATGAAACGCAAAGTGGCTGCCATTGACGGGAGCGGCGTGATCTCCGTGCAGGAACAGGACGTGCCGCCGCACGGGCCCGACGAGCTGCTGGTCGAAGTGCACGCGTCGCTCGTGAGTCCGGGCACGGAACTCGGCGGCGTGAAGGCGCGCCGGGAAAACCCGAACCCGGAGCGGGGCCCCCGCCCGTTTGGCTATCAGAACGCCGGCGTCGTGCTTGCCAAGGGCGAGAACTGCCGGGCCTTTGAAACCGGCCAGCGCGTCGCGTGCATGGGCGGCGGCTACGCGCAGCACGCGACGCACGCGGTCGTCCCGCGCAATCTCGCTGTGCCGCTCCCGGACCCTTGCTCCTTCGAGCAGGGCGCGTTCAATCATCTGGCCGCCACCGCGCTGCAGGCCATCCGCAGGGCCGAGCCGCAGCTCGGCGAGACGCTCGCCGTTGTCGGGCTCGGACTGGTCGGCCAGCTTGCGCTGCAACTCGCCCGGCTGTCCGGCTGCCGCACGATCGGCATCGACTTGATCGCGGCCCGACTCGCTCTGGCCGAACAGCTTGGCGCCGGACTGACCATCAACCCCGCCCAAGGCGATTCCGTCGCCGCGGTCCGCGCGTTCACCGAGGACGACGGGCTCGATGCCGCCGTTATGGCCTTCGGCGGGGAAGGCACACAGGCGTTCGAGATGCTGCTCCGAATGATGAAGCGGGCGCCGGACACGCACCAGATGGGCAGGATCGTGGTCGTCGGCGGGTGTAAGATCAACACCGGCTATGCGGCCAAAACCGGCAACCTCGATGTGCGCAGCTCCGCACGGACCGGACCGGGCTATCACGACGAGGACTGGGAACGCGGCCGGGACTATCCGCCCGTGTTCGTGCAGTGGGACACCCGGCGCAACCTGCAACTCTGCATCCGCCTCATGGCCGAGGGCCGGCTCCAGGTCGACCCGCTCGTGACGCATCGCGTGCCGCTCGACGAGGCGCCGAGCGCATGCGAAGAGCTCATCCAGCATCCGGACCGCAGCCTCGGCGTCGTGCTGTTGCCGTGAGGGCACATCGCAGCCGCCCACCCAGGGGCCCTTGCGTAGCCGCCCACCCAGGGCTCACGCCCTGGGTGGGCGGCAGAATACGAGACGCCCCGGGTGGGCAGCCACACTCTCCCGCGGCCACCGCCCCCCATCCGCGATCACGAGTGCGAGCAAGAAAGCCGACTCGACCGTCTTTATCGCACTCGTCATCGCCCTTCCCGCCGGACGGCACTCAGAGCACAACGTCACAGCGCGACCAGTCAACGCCCCTCCAACTTCCAACTTCCAACTTCCGAGTTCCGACTTTCTACTTCCGACTTGACCCACCCCCCCCGCCCGCTATGCTGGGCGCCCTATGACCACGGAACGAGAACTCGCACGACGGTTCCTGCGCGGTCTGCGCTCGCCGTTGCTCCTGCGGCCGTTGGCCGCGGCCGGGTCCGGGCTGCTGTTGGCCGCCTCGTTCCCGCCTCTGGAATGGGGCGACGCCGCCTGGGTCGCGCTCGTGCCGCTGCTGCTGGCGCTGCAGGAGGTACGGCCGCGCGAAGCGTTCCGTCTCGGATTCTCGGCCGGCGCCGTGTTCTACCTCTTCTCGCTTGCCTGGCTTACACACGTCACGGTTGCCGGCTGGTTGGCGCTCGCCCTGTATTGTGCTCTGTATCTGGGCGGTTTTGCGGTGATGAGCGGCTGGTGCATGCGGCGGCTGGGCACCGAACGCAGCCTGCGAAACATCGCGCTGCTTGTCCTTGTCGCCGCGCTGTGGGTGGGCTTCGAGTACGGACGCTCCGTGCTGTTCACGGGTTTTCCCTGGAACGCGCTGGGAATCAGCCAGTACCGCAATCTGCCGGTCATACAGATCGCCCGATGGGGCGGCGTCTACGCGGTTTCGGCGCTCGTTCTTGTCGTCAATACGGGCATGACACTCACGGTGTTGCGCTATGTTCGCATGTTTCGCGGCAGACGCGAGCTAACCCGGCACACCTGGCGCCGGATCATGGCCAGCGGGCGGCAGGCGGCCGAGGCCGAGGCCGAGGCCGAGGAAACGGCGCCGCGCCACGCGCGCGCGCCGCGATTTCATGCGGAGCTCATGGTCGCTCTGTTCCTGGTCGCATCCGTCCTGTTCGTCGGGCTCAGGAGCCTGCTGCGCGCCGCGCCGCAAGGCACGGAGTTTCTCGTGACCGCCGTGCAGCCCAACGTGCCGCAGCCCTTGAAATGGGACGAAGATCAGGCGGAACGCACGCACCAGGCACTCAAGGAACTGTCCGAGTTCGGAATCCTGGTCTGTCGCGTCATCCACGGACGCGCGCCCGACCTGCTCGTGTGGCCGGAGACGGCGGTCCCGGATTTCGTGCTCAGGAGCGAGACGAGCAGCACGCTCGTCCGGAGCCTGTTGACAAACGGCGTGCCCATTCTCGTCGGATCCATGGACTTGAGCTACGCGGACGACCTGCCCGTATACTACAATAGCTCGATCCTGTTCAACCCGGACGGCACGCAAGCGGGAAAATACGACAAACAGCATCTGGTCGTCTTTGGCGAATACGTCCCGCTCGAACGCGTCGTCCCCTTTATCCGGGCGCTGACACCGATCCGGGACAGCTTCTCGCCCGGCCATGAGGCCACTGTGTTCCGCGTCCGGAACGTCCCGTTCTCCGCCTTGATCTGTTTCGAGGACACCATGGCGCGGCTGGCGTCCCGTTTCGTGCGCCAGGGCGCGCGAATGCTCGTGAACCAGACCAACGACGCATGGTTCGATCCGTCCGCCGGGTCCCGACAGCATCTGTGCCATTGCGTCTTTCGCTGCGTCGAGAACCGGGTCCCCTCCGTGCGTGCAGCCAATACCGGGGTCACCTGCGCCATCGACCGCACGGGAAGGATAACGCGCATGCTGAAAAACGCGAAAGGCGAAATCCGGACGGCCGACGCACTCACCATGCAGGTCTGGATCCCCGCGCCCGATATGCCGCTGACATTCTATACCAGATATGGTGATGTCTTCGCTCGGATCTGCGCGGGCGCTCTGCTGGCGACCGCGATTTTGGCATTGACCCGCCGTCGTTCCGTGAGATAATAGCAGGCTTGCCATAATTAGAGGTGATCCCGCATTGCCCGGCACCCCGATTGTAAGGAACAGGCACATGGGATGGTTCACATGGCGCAGGAAGCGCAAGGCCGAAGCCGCGGCCCAGAAGGAGGAGCTCTGGGTCCGCTGCAACAGGTGCAAGGCGCACGTCTACAAGGTGGAATGGGAAAAAAGCATCCAGGTCTGCCCCAAGTGCAACTACCACGGCCGCCTGACCTGCCATGAACGGCTCGGCCTCATCATCGATTCCGGCACGTTCAAGGAAATCAGCCCGCACGTCACGACCGCGGACCCGCTCCAATTCGTGGACGGCAAAGACGGCAGCTTCGCGCAGAAGGCGGAAACCACGAAACAGAAGACCGGCATGCAGGAGTCGGTCATCGTCGGACACGGCCAGCTCGACGGGCTGCACGTGGCGGTCGCCATCATGGATTTCCGGTTCCTCGGCGGCAGTCTCGGCAGCGGAACCGGCGAACGAATCCTGGCCGGCGCCGACTACGCCACGAAACACAAACTGCCCTATGTGGTCTTCTCGGCGTCCGGCGGCGCGCGCATGCAGGAAGGAATGATCTCCCTGATGCAGATGGCCAAGACCTGTGCGGGCATCGCGCGGCTCAAGGCCAAAGGCCTGCCCTACATCTCCGTACTCACGGACCCCACAACGGGCGGTGTCTCCGCCAGCTATGCGATGGTCGGCGACATTAACGTCGCCGAGCCCGGCGCGCTGATCGGGTTCGCGGGCCGGCGCGTCATCGAACAAACGATCAAGCAGAAACTGCCGGACGGCTTCCAGACCGCCGAGTACCTGCTCGAGCACGGGTTCATTGATCGGATCATCAACCGGCGCGAGATGAAAACCGAGATTCACAAGATGCTTGAGTACTGCCGCGACGGCCGATGAACCCCAGCCCGCCCGCGCGACTCCCGCTCGGACGTCTGCCGGACTGCGACATGAACATGGAACTGACAGAAGTCGACATCGACCAGGTCGTTCCCGGCCCGGTGGTGCGGCGCGAGATGGGCGATCTCGACGCGCTCGCAAACTCCGTGCGGCGGCTCGGCCTGCTGTTCCCCGTTCTGATCAACCGGCGCGGGATCCTGATTTCCGGTTCACGCCGCGTGGCGGCATGTCGAGCCGCCGGCATCACGCGCGTGCCCGCTCTGATCGTCGACGTCGACGAGACCGACATCGCCGCCGTCGATATCCAATGCCAGGAGAATGTCTGCCGAAAGGACCTGACAATGGCGGAGCTGCAGGACGAGATTGATAGAAAGAAGGCCTTCCTGAGAAGGACTTCGGTCGCCGGCCCGGGCAGCCTGTTCTCCCAGCTCAAAAGCTGGTTCACCACCACGTTCAAGGGGGCCGCCGGCTAGGATTTGGGCTCCGTTCCGCGTCCGCTGTTGTCTCGGCCCGTCACGCAACACGACAAATCCCATGACCGGCTACGCAGCGTACGCGGCTGCGGCGGAAATAACAGAGCTGAACAATGAGCCTTGAGTTTGAAGCGCCGCTGAGAGAAGTGGAGGAGCGCCTCGCGGAGCTGGAGAAGCTCAACGAGAGCGCTGACGTCGATTTCGTGGCCGAAATACAGGAACTGAAAGAGAAACGGAAGAGCCTTATGAAAGAGGTCTACTCCAATCTGAGCGCCTGGGATGCCGTCCAGGTCGCGCGCCATCAGGACCGACCGCGCCTGAAAGACTATATCGAACACGTATTCAGCGACTTCGTGGAACTGCACGGCGATCGCTGTTTCGGCGACGACCGCGCCATGATCGGCGGGTTCGCGACGATCGACGGGCAGCGCGTCATGCTGATCGGGCACGAAAAGGGCAAGACGACGGAAGAGAAAGTCGAAAGCAATTTCGGTATGGCGCGGCCGGAAGGCTACAGGAAGGCGTTGCGCCTGATGAAACTCGCGGAAAAATACGGGCTGCCGATCATCAGCCTCGTGGATACGCCCGCTGCCTTTCCGGGCGTCGATGCCGAAGAACGCGGGCAGGCCGAAGCGATCGCGCGGAATCTCACGGAAATGATATCGATCGGCGTGCCGATCATCGTCGCCGTAACGGGCGAGGGCGGCAGCGGCGGCGCGATCGGCATCGCGGTCGGCGACGTGGTGCTGATGCTCTCGCACGCCATCTACTCGGTCATCCCGCCGGAAGGCTGCGCCGCGATCCTCTGGCGCGATGCGGAGAAAGCGCCGGAAGCGGCCGAAGCTCTGAAACTCACGTCGAACGCCCTGCTCAAGCTCGGGATCATCGACGAAATCATCAAGGAACCGCCCGGCGGCGCGCATCGCGATCCGATCCATACGACACAGGCCGTCAAGCGCGCGCTGGTCAAACATCTCAACAAGCTTCGCCACCTTTCGACTCGCAAGCTCAAGGACAGACGCTTCAAGAAATACACGAACATCGGACGGTTCTAGTTCAAAGGTCTTTGCCGATATGAAGAAGAGCGCAAGCACGAACAAGCGCGCAAGCACGAACAAGGCGAGCGCGAAGAAGAAGGCGAAACGGTTCGACGAGGAGGCGCTGCACAAGATCCCGCTGCGCATCACGGACACGACGCTGCGTGACGCGCACCAGTCGCTCTGGGCGACACGCATGCGGACCGACGATATCCTGGGGATCATCGATGTGATCGATTCGGCCGGCTACTACTCGCTCGAAGTCTGGGGCGGCGCAACGTTCGACGTGTGCATGCGGTTCCTGCGCGAGAACCCGTGGGAACGCCTGCGCCTGATCAAGAAACACGCCAGGAAAACGCCGCTTCAAATGCTGCTGCGCGGTCAGAATGTGCTCGGCTACAAGAACTATCCCGACGACCTGTTGGACCGGTTCTGCGCACTCGCCTGCGAGAACGGCGTTGACATCTTCCGCATTTTCGATGCGCTTAACGACAGTCGCAACCTCGAGCGGGCGATCCAGTCGGTCAAGAAGTACGGTGGCCATGCGCAGGGCACGCTCTGCTATACGATCAGCCCGGTCCACACGGTCACCGCTTACGTCGAGAACGCGCGCGAACAGGTGCAGATGGGAATCGATTCGCTGTGCATCAAGGATATGGCCGGGATCCTCTCGCCTATCAGCGCCGAACGCCTGATCTCCGCGCTGGTCAAGGAGTTCGACATCCCGATCCAGCTCCATTGTCACGCATCCAGCGGGATGGCGACCGCCACCTACGTCGAAGGCGTGCGCGCCGGGGCCGGCGCGATCGATTGCTCGATCTCGGAGCTCGCCGGGTTCTCCGCGCAGCCGCCGGTCGAGACACTGCTCTCGATCTTCGACGAGACCAGCTACCACGCGAACCTCGACAAGGACGCGTTGCGCGAGCAATGCCGCTATTTCAAGAAAATCGCCGTGCGGCGCGGCCCGAAACGCGTTGTGCGCAGCATTATCGACCCGGAAATCCTGCGGCACCAGATTCCCGGCGGCATGATCTCGAACCTGCACGCCCAACTCGAACAGCAGGGCGCACTCGACCGGCTCGAGGAAGTCTACGAGGAGCTCCCGCGTGTGCGGGCCGATATGGGCTATCCGCCGCTCGTTACGCCGACCAGCCAGATCGTTGGGATCCAGTCGGTGATCAACGTGCTCGCGGGCGAACGCTACAAGATGGTCCCCAACGAAATCAAGGACTACGTGCGCGGCCTGTACGGCAGACCGCCCGCCCGGATCGATCCGGCCATCAAGAAGAAGATACTCGGCAAGGAAAAGCCCATCACCTGCCGGCCCGCCGACCTGCTGGACCCCGTACTGCCGACCGCGGCACAGGACGTCGACCCGAAATACATCCACAGCGAAGAGGACATCATCTCCTACTGCCTGTTCCCGGAACAAGCGCTCGACTATTTCAAATGGAGAGAACTGCCGCCAGACGAGCGACCGCCGATCCCGGCCGATCTGGAAGAAGAACAAGCCGGCCCCGAACCCCATCCGGGCGCGCAGCCGGCCCTGCCCGAACCCGAGCCCGCCGCCGCGACCGAAGCCTTCCTGACAGGCGAGGACTACCAGAGCCTCGAGCAGTTGCTCGCGTCGTTCGCCAGGCTTGGGCTCGGCGAGCTGGCCATCACACGAAAAGGCGTGAGAGTCCAGCTCAAAGCCGACGGTCTCGACGTCGGCCCCGCCGACGGGCCGGTCGCCGAACACGAGCCCGCCGAGACGACCGCCGAGACGACCCGCGCCAAGCCGCCGCCAAAAACGGCGCCGGCCGACAAACCGGCCGCGAAACCGCGGCCCGACGAGCCGGAGGGACCCACCGTCGACTCGCCGCTGAACGGCACGCTCTATTTGTCCGACGAGCCGGGCAAGCCGCCGTTCGTGAACGAGGGCGACGAAGTCCAGGCCGGCGCCGTCGTCTGTGTCGTGGAGGCGATGAAGCTCTTCAACGAAATCAACGCGCCCTCGAAATGCCGGATCGTCGGCATCCTCGTCGAACACGGCACGCACGTGAAGAAAGGGCAGCCGCTCATTCAGATCGAGCCGCTCTAATTCCCGGGCGCGACCTTGGCACCCGCCACCGTGTTCGCGTAGTCCCGGATCCCCGCCGCGAGCGCCTGCGCGATCGTATCGCGATAGGCGCGCTGCAGCATGAGCTCCTCCTCGCGCCGGTTCGACACGAACCCGCATTCCACCAGCGCCGCCGGGCAGACCGCGTTCCTGAGCACCGCGAACCGAGCATGCCGCAGACCGCGGTCCGCCTGCTGCGTGTGCGCGACGAGCTGCTGCTGCAGGAAGCAGCCGAGCACCGTGCTCGCCCCGTCGTGACCATTGCCCGGGCAAGCCGGCCAGAACGTGCCTTTCGACGATGTCGCGTGCGTGCTCGGCGCACCGGCCGGCGTCACAACATACGTCTCCACGCCGGACGGCTGCGCACTGCTGCTCGAATTCAGGTGAATACTGACAAACAGGTCCGCGCGCCAGTGCGCGGCTCTGCGCGTGCGATCCTCCAGCGAAACATAGACATCCTTGTCGCGAGTCAAACGCACGGTCAAACCCGTATGCCGCAAATGCCGCTGCACACGCTTCGCCACATCGAGCACAACCCGCTTCTCCTCAACATTCCGACGCCCGCTCGCGCCCTTGTCCCGGCCGCCATGGCCGGGATCGAGCACGACGACCCGGCACTGCCTGCCCGAAACCGCCGCGCGCGGGCGCAACAGCGGGTCCAACAGCTTCTCCGCGTCCTTGCCCGCCACCAACCAGCCTTGCCGGCTCCAGCGTGTCGGGTACACGAGCCACATGCTGGTCCCGTTGTACCACCCGCGGCGGCTGCTGCGCAAAAAGGTAAGCCGCGACCACTGGCTCCGAAGCCGAATGCTCTTGGCGTCCAACACGGGCGGTCCAAACCCATAGTGTTGCGCGAAGTCCGCGAACCGCACATAGCGAATTCCGCCGATCATATAGGCGCGCGCCTTGCCCGCGCCCGACACGCGCGCGGGCACCGCACAGAAAACGCTTGCGGCCACAAGCACAGCACGGCCGATTCCCAATGTTGTGTCCCGAATCATCAGAAGAAACGAACGCTATCGGACAAGTTCCGTGGCGCGCGCCGGTACCCAGCATCGCCGGCCGTCCATGAGCCGGATCTGGTACCAACTGCCGCGCTCCTGCATCAGCACAAATTCGGTGCCCGCGTGCAACGGCTCCGTGAAACTCGGCTCGTACGTTTCGCTGTCACCCTTTCGGGCCACGACTTGCGGGCTCAGGACCACGCCGGGCCTCTCGCGACGCGCGCCCGCCCACTCCACGACCAAGGACCCGAACAGCAGCACGGCGAGCAGTGCCAAGACGACCAAGACCCAGTCGCCCCAGACGCTGCGCCGGAACAGGCGGACCGCGGCCAGGAACCAGAGCGGGACAAACGCGACACAAAAGAGCAACACCCGGCTTCTTGACGAAAGATCGTAGTGCCAGAAAAACAGGGTCTTCAGCACCTTGGTCTTCTCGCGCTCCTCGATCTTGTCGAGTCGTCTGCGGCGTGCGTACTTCAGGTTCTGGGCCAGGTTCAGGTCGTCGGGAATGTACTGCGCCGCGCGCCTGTAATAGAGGATCGCGCGGCCGAGATCCTCCATGCGGAAATACGCGTTTCCGATGTTGTAGTACAACCGGCCGTTATGGACATCGCCCTGCTCCACGATGCGCCGGAACCGGAGCGCCGCACGACCGTACAATTCGCGGGCCGCGTCCGGGTCCGTGCGCACGCGCTCCGTGGCTTGGCGGAACAGGTAGTTGCCTTCGCCGAACAACGCTTCGAGCTCCGCGCGAGCAAGCGTCTCGGCCCGCGCCACGTACGGTAACGCAAACACGCACAACACGCCGGCCGCCCGCACCGTCGCCGCTCTGCTCGTTGTATGGCGTCTGATCATACGCTCAATCGCCCGCCCAAGGCTTGCGCGCCGGGCGGACATCACAGGTGCAATTCACCGCAGCCGTTTCTCCAACACCCGCACAACCGCGCGGGCCCGGCTCGGCAACGCGGCCGGATCCGCGCCGCTCGAACCGCCGGCGTACCGGCCGGCTTCACAGGTCTGCATCAGCTCCTCAAGCGCGCCAAGGTCCTCTTCGGGCACGCCGCGCGCACGCAGCAACCCCTCCACATCCCGAAACCCGATCACGCCCGACGGCAAGCGCAGCTTCGCCGCGAGGTACAATGTCAGCGCCCGCAACACCGCCGCATGCACATCCGAGTCGCCGCCGGCCGCGAGCCGCAGGAGGTTCGCCGAGAACTCCGCGTGCGCCTTGCGCGCCCGAAACGCCAACGGATCCGCGTGCCGGCGCCGCACCAGCGTCACCGCAACAAGCAGCACAAGATATGCGACGGGCGGCAGCCCGGCCAGCGCCAGCAGACCCGGCGCGCGTGCCCAGTGTTCCAGGCCGTATCGCTGGTCCTGCAGCGCGCTCGGGTCTTCGTAGTTGTGCGCGATGCCCTTGCTCCAGGCCTCCAGCGCGCTGCCGGACGGCGTGGATTCCAGACCTTCCGCGTCACGGGCCGTCACGATCTTGGTCTCGCGCACGGTCAGCGGGATCGGCGCGCTTCGCGCGACCCGATATTCGCCGGCCGCCGTATCGAAATAGGGCAGTTCGAGCGGCGGGATTTCCGTCACCTCCGCGTGGCGGGCGCGGATCGTCTGGGTAAAAATCTTGTTCCGCCCCTCCACGCGCCCGTCCGCCATGTCTTTCGGGATCTTGAAGTCGCGCGCCAATCCCGACTGACGGGCCAGATCCGGCAGCCGCACGTGCTTCAAGTAGGGCGGCCCGGAAAGCGTGATCGTCAGCGTGATCGGGTCGCCCACATTCACCTCCAACGGCTTCGCGCTTACCAGGATTCGATAAGCCCCGACATGCCCGGCAAAATTGTCCGGACGCCCTTCGGCCGGCAAGGGGGCTACGCGCAGCCGCGCGGCATTCGACGGGATCACGACTTTCCGGTATTTCGGACGACGGCCGCCGCGCACGCCGAACCCGAAAAAGTTGCCGAACGGATCCCGCGAACGCTGATACCCGACCACTTCTCCCAACACGGCCGTGCCCGGCGCGAACTCGAACAGGCCGCGCCGCTTCGGGATCACGACTTTGGAGAACGTGACCGTCTCGTACGCACGCCCGTCCAGCGTGCCGCGGCCCTGCTCGCCGATCGCCTCTGCGCCGTTCACCGACAGACGGAAGTACTTGCGGCTCGGGTCCATCTCGCGCTCGGGATCCGCAACGATGAATGCGTCGTCAGCCAGGACCGGCAGACGCATGCCGGACAGGCTCGCATCCTTGTCCGCATACAGCGTCACCGTCAGCACGACCGGTTCGCCCACGTAGCAGAATTCCTTCGAGAATTTTATGCGGAACTTGAAATGTTCTGTTTCGGCGGGCGTGCGCACCGTGATCTGGACGGGCTCCGTCCGCAACGTGCGGTCCGCGGCACGTACCGCAAGCGAGGGGATCGTCAGCGTCCCCGCACGGTTCGGGTGCAGCCTGTAGGACCACACATACCCACGCCGTACCGTGCGGTTCATGCGGCCGTTCACAATAACAACCGATTCGCTGTTGTTCGCGCGCCCCTCCCGGGCCTCAACAACGAAATCGCGCAGCCCGCTCAGATCCGGCTCCTCGACCTTGTCCGTGCCCCGCACCTGCACGGTGAACGGAAACGATTCGCCCAGGTACAGGTTCTCCGTCTCGCCGGCCGCCGCTTGAGCCCGGAACTGCTGCGCCCGGACGGAATGGGCCGGGAACGCCAGGACCAGCGCCCCGGCACACAGGACAAGTTGTCGGCTCCATCGCATGCCTACCAGTCTTTCTCCACCGGGCGGAACCCGCCCTGCATCGGTATTCGCCGGCGGTCCCGGTTCTTCTTCTCGTCCTCGAGGATGTCCCGCGCGTCCTCGTCCAAGGCAACGGCCTGCATCTGCTGTTCGTCTTCGCCCTGCTCCGGCTGCTCGGGCTGCTCGCCCGCCTGCGCGTCCTCGCCGCCTTGCTCCTGCTGCTGTTGCTCGCCTGCCTGAGGCTGGCCGTCCCGCGGGCCCGCAAGCGATTCCGCCGCCTTCTTCAAGGCTGCCGCGGCCCGATCCTGAGCCGGCCGCGCCTCCTCCAGCGCGCGCCGGGCCAGATCCTGCGTCGCCGCATCCTGAGCCGTCGCGGCATTGTCAAGCTGTCGCTTCGCTTCGTCAAGCGGCGACTGGGCCGGCGCTTGCTGCGACGGTTGCTGCGGCTGCGGCTGCTGTGCCGCAGATTGCTGCTGCAGCTGGTCCGCCAGCGCGCGCGTATCGTCGCGAAGCTGCTTCTGTTCCTTGGCGAGCGCGTCCGTCTTCTGCTGCGTCTCGCGCGGATCGGCCCCCTGCTTCTGCGCCTGCGCGACCGCGCTGTTCGTTGCCACGGCGTTGTCCTGGCGGCGAATCAGCTCTTGCAGCTTCTGCATCATCTGCTGCTGTTGTTGCTGCTGCTTGGCCTGCTCCTCCTGCCGCCGTTTCTGCTCGTCGAGCAACGCTTTGATTCGTAGCCGCACGATCTCGATGTTCGTCGCCGCATCGGACAGAGCGGGATCGAGATCCAGCGCCGCCTGGTAATGCCGTACGCTGCGCTCGCAAGCCTTGAGCGCCTTCTCCAGATCGCTGTCCATCTGCCGTTCGGCTTCCCGAAACGCCGTATTGCCAAGATTGTACTTGCTGCGCGCCTCGAGCGGCAGATCCTTACTCTTCAGCGCCGCCTGCTCGTAGGCCTCCGTCGCCTTTGCATAGTCGCCCTGGCGATAGTACACGTTGCCCCGGTTGAAATAGATATGCGCCGACTCCGGCAAGTCGACGGAGGCCTTCTCGTACAAGGCAAGCGCTTCCTCGTACTTCTCCGCTCGGTAGGCGGCATTGCCTTGCTCGATCAGCTCGGCGGGGCTCTGTCCTCGCGCGACCGGCGTTTGCGCTGCAAACGCCAGGACAACGTTCAAAAGCATCTTGTGATACGACCGCCCCACGCTCTCTCCTCCCAGATCATCACGCCTGCGGCCAACAGCAAGCATCTCGGCCCGCACCAAGCATGCCCACCCAGGGCTTGCGCCCTGGGATAACTTGCTGTTGTCCCTTGCGGGGACTCCAAAGCCCCGCAGGGGCGACACTTGGCTTTCCCAGGGCGCAAGCCCTGGGTGGGCTCTCACTTCTTCCGTTCCCCCACCACCATCTCCACACAAAGCAACAGAAAAGCTGCACCCAGAAACACCTGGAATTTCTCTTCGTACCGCTTGATCGTGCGCGACTCCAGCGCTTTCTTCTCGGCCGTCGCGATCAACTTCTCGTACACATCGCCCAGGTCGATCGTGCCGACCGCCACGTTCAGATATTTGCCGTCCCGAGTCGCGTTCACCATCTTTCGCAGCGTGTCCGCATCGAGCCGGCTCCAGACTTCGCGGCCCTCGTGCTTCAAATACGTGCGCCGGCCCTGCTCGTCCGTGATCGGGATCCGTTTCCCCTCGTTCTCGTCGCCGAGTCCGATCGCGATCAGCCGGATCCCGCGCGCACCCGCCTGCTCCGCGGCCTGGGCCGGAAAGCTGTCGTGGTCCTCACCGTCGGTGATGAGCACGACGTCCTTGTACTGCTTCTCCTGGTCGTCGAAAACTTCGTCAAGCGCTTTGCGGATCGCATCGCCGATCATCGTGCCGCCCCGCGCAATACTGTCGGTGTCCACCTGCTCGAGCATCATCCGGAAGAACCCGTAGTCGAGCGTCAACGGACATTTCACCGCCGCCGTGCCGGCAAAGGCGACGAGCGCGACACGGTCGCCCTGAAGCCGTTCGATCGCGTCCAGGATCGCGAGTTTCGCGCGACCCAGACGACTGGGATGAAGGTCCTCGGCCAACATGCTCTTCGAAACATCCAGAATGAACACAACGTCCCGGCCACGACGCTGGATCTCCTCCGGCTTCGGGTTCCAGCCCGGCCGTGTCAGGGCGAGGATGACGAAGACCACCACCAGCAGCAGCAATGCCGCTTTCCAGCGGCGTTTCACCGCGCTCGTATGCGCGTTCAAACGGTCCAGCAGTCCGGCCGCGATGAAACGGCGCAACGCGCGCGCGCGCTGTTGCGCCCCGAACACGAAAACCGCGGCCAGCACCGGCACGAGCCAAAGCCAGTGCAGCATTTCCATCCGTTCGAAATGAATCTGGCTCACGGCACCCTCCGAAAGACGGTAGCGTTCAGAACCACCTCGCAAACCAGCAGCAGCAACGCGGTCAAGGCAAACGGGACAAACAGCTCGCGGTAATCCATGTAGCGAATCGACTCGATCTCGCTGCGTTCCATCTCGTCAATCTCCTTGTAGATCGCCTGCAGCGATTCCGCGTCGTCGGCCATGCGGAAGATGCCGGCGCTGAGCTCCGCCATCGTGCGCAACGTACGCTCGTCCACGCGCGCGCCGAGCGGCACCATGAAGTTGCCGAACAATCCGGGCATCCGCGAGACCGCCTCTTCGCCGCCGACCCCGATCGCGTAGATCTTGATCCCCCACTTCGCCGCGAGCTCCGCGGCCTGGCGCGGCGTGCGTTTGCCCGCGTTGTTCGAGCCGTCCGTCAACAGAATGATGATCTTGCTCTTGATCTCGTACTCTGCCTGCTCGCCGCCCGCCTGGCGGGCCAACGTCTGTTCCGCGGTCTTCAGCCGCGCCGCGGCCAGCGCCACGGCGTCCCCGATCGCCGTGCCGTCTTCACTGCGCTGTCGCACGAGCTGGACACCTTCCAGGAACTGCGAAAGTGCGCCGTGCGCCAGGGTCAAAGGGCAAATGGTGTCGGGATACCGGGCAAACGCGATCATGCCGATCAGGTCGTTCGGACGTCCCGGCAAATCGCGGCCGCTGCCCGTGACGAACTCTTCAAAAACCCGTTTCACGACCTCCAGCCTGTTGAGCTGCTCGCCGCGATAGCGCATCTCCGCCTGCATGCTGCTCGACCGGTCGACGACCATCTCGATCGCAATCCCCTTGCTCAGGTCGCGCACGCGTTCCCGGCCCTGCTGCGGGCGAGCCAAGCCCAGAATCAGCAGCGCCAGCGCCAGGAATCGCAACAGGACCGGCACCCAGAGCAGGCGTTGGCGCAGCGAGACGCCCGAACGGCCCGCGTGGCGAGTGCTCGAAAAACGAAGGCTCGCCCGGCCGCCCAATCGGCGCTGGAGCCAGACGGCGCCGGGCACCGCCACGAACAATACAAATGCCCATGGAGATTCGAATCGCATCGGCTATTCCACACCCCCATGCTTCACGCCCGGGCGCTCCGCACTTGGCCCCGTCGCACGAGCCGCTGTCTGCGCAATGAACGTCTTGCAGCTGTCAAACGTCTTCTGGATCTCCGCGGTCGCCGGCTGGTGCTCCGCAAATTTCACCAGGTCGCAGTGCCGCAGAAAAACCTTCAGAAGCGCCTTGTGTTCCGGATTCAGGGCTTGGTTCCGGCCGAGCTCCGCCAGGAATTCCTCGGTCGTCCGTTCCGGCGCATGCAGGCCGAACCGCCGCTCGATGTAGCGCCGCAAGATCCCGGAGACGCCCTGGTAGAACGGCTTGAGTTGCCCCTTCTTCACCAGATCCCGGGCAACCAGCGCTTCGAGCTCGCGATAGGCCCGCTCGTCGGGCGGCAGCACCACCGCGGCCGGCGCCGCAATGCCGCCACGACGAAAACGCCGGAGCAGGAACACGGCCAGCCCGAATCCGACCGCAACCGCCGCAAGCAGGCCCCAGAACCAGGTCCGATTCGTGCGCGGCAGCGCGACCGGCGGCGCAATGTCCCGGATCGTCAAGTCCGCCACTTCGTCCGGAAGCAAGGAGGCGACACGAACGGTCAACGCCTCCGTCTCGAGCTCGTGGCGTTTCGCATCCGGCTCGTCCTTCTTCCAGAACCGGATCGCCATCGGCGGAATCTTGTACTCGCCGGACAGGAACGGCTCGAGCGTATAGGACTTTGCCTGCCGAACCTTGCCTTCGCCCGCCAGTTCCGGCGGCGAAACCACGTAGTCGACAATCCCGAACTGCTCCAGCTTCTCGCCGAACGCCGGCAGTTCCACCTCGTACGTCTCATCGACGGTCGCCGTCAAGGTCAGCGAGAGACGCTCGGCGATCGAAAGCTCTTCACGGTCGAGCGCCACCACCACGACGAGTGGGCCGCGCTCGTAACGCTTCTCGATGCCCGGCGCCGGTCGCGCCGCGCCGGCCGGCTTCGCCTGCTTGTCGCAGCCGGCAACCAGCGCCAGCATACTCGCCGCCAGCCACCCTATCCGTCTGCCAATGCAAATACGTCTTCTCATGCGCGAACAAGGAAAGCACAGACGTCGGTCCCAGATACCAAGTGCAGGCAAGAAGTATAAGCCGGCAGGCGCGTCTTTTCAACGCAGATGTGCACCCCAGAATCTGCAAGCTGGCCGTGCGGATTTGGGGCGGTTGGATATTCCTTGTTGGATATCGCGTGTCCCGATCCCCACTATCCACTATCCACTATCCACTATCCACTATCCACTATCCACTATCCACTATCCACTATCCACTATCCACTCCCCGCCCCTGCGCGAAGCCCTGGTCGATCAAGAAGCGGGCGCTCTGCGCGCACGCTTCCATCATGTCCGTGTCGCAGCGGTCCAGCTCGACCACGAGCCACCGCAGCATGCCGGGGTCCGCCGCCGCCACGATCGGTTGCCATTCCATTTTCCCGGCGCCGACGGCCGTCATACCGATCGCCTTGTCGCTCGTGATCGGGCCGTCTTTGATGTGCAGGAGCGGAATGCGACCGGCCTCCGCGCCGATAACCGCCGCAGCGCTTCTGCCGCCAACCTGTACCCAGTAGGTGTCGAGCTCCGCGCAGATATCGGGGATCTCTCCCATGAGCCACGCGTGCGGTGTCTTGCCCTCGAACTCACGGTCGAACTCCCAATAGTGGTTGTGAAGACACAACTGCAGGTCTTCCGCCTTCAGTGCCGCGACGGCCGGACGCAGCGCCTCCGCATAGGCGAGCACCTGCGCAAGACTCTCCGACTCCGTCTTCGGCAGGCCCGTCACAAGATGGCGCGTGCCCAAACCGCGCGCGCGCTCAACGGCCGACGCCACGCCGCCCGACTCGGTCAGTCTGCCGCCCGTACTCGCGACCTGGAGCCCGAGCGCGTCGAGCGCACTCTTGACCTCCTCGATCGGCGCCTGCGAAATCAGGCTCGCACCCTCCACCCCCTGATACCCCATCTCGGCCACCGCGCCCAGCACGGCAGGCCAATCGCCCTTGAGTTCCTCGCGTACCGAATATAACTGCAATGCCAGCGGATACGGGGCTGCCATGGATGCCCTCCCTGTTTCTTGTTCTTGCCTTCGGGTTCCCCTCCGATATCATCTCTAACAGGAGAACGAATTACGCAAAATGGCCCTGATTGCCCGGGCCTTATCAAATATTGCGAGCGCCACGGAGCCTGAAGATGAGCGAACTGCCGGTCAATGTACTGCGATACGGGAGCGACGAAGCGCTGAACGAGCCGATCGCGCTGCGCGCGGGGCCCGTCACCGCGGTCTATCAGGCCGGCGACATCCGGTTCGTCCGCCTCGGCAACCGCGAGATCCTGCGCCGCGTGTACGTGGGCGTGCGCAGCTCGGATTGGGACACGATCCTGCCGCGCCTGCGCGACGAGCAGATAGACATCGCGGAGCATACGTTCCAAATCAGCTACGAAGCCGAACACCTGCACGGAGAGCTGCACTTCGTTTGGCAGGCCACGATCACGGGTGAGGAAGACGGCACGATCACCTTCGTCATGGACGGACGCGCGCAGGCCACGTTCCGTACGGCAAGAATCGGATTGTGCGTGCTGCATCCCATCGCCGAATGCGTCGGGAAACCGTGCATCGTGGAGCGACCCGACGGCGGCAGAGAGGCCGCGTTCTTCCCGGAACATATCGAGCCGCACCAGCCGTTCACGGATATCCAGGCGATTTCCCACGAACTGCTGCCCGAACTGCAAGCCGAGGTCCGGTTCGAAGGTCAAGTCTTCGAGATGGAAGACCAGCGCAATTGGACCGATGCCTCGTTCAAAACCTATTGCCCACCCCTGCGCCAACCCTATCCGGTCGAAGTCAAGGAGGGCACGCCGATCCGACAGCTCGTCACCGTGCGACTCGAGGGCGAGCCCCCGACGATCGCGCACGAGGCGCCGCCGCTCGAGATCACGCTCGACGATCCGCCGCAGCAGTTCGGACGCTTGCCCCGGATCGGCCTGATGGTGCCCGAAGAACCGCTCGCGCTGACCGAGGAACAGACCGCGCGCCTGCGCGCGCTGAATCTCTCGCACCTTCGTGTGAACTTGTGGCTCACCCGCGACGATGTCGAGCAGCAATGGACGCGCGCGGCACAGCTCGCCCAAAAGCTGGAGCTCGCGCTGGAACCGGCGCTGAGGCTGTCCGGAAAGGCAGAAGAACAACTCAAGAAACTCGCGGCCGTGCTGAAAACACAAGGAACGGAGGCCCCGGTCGTCGCCTGGCTCATGATGCATCACCGATTCAAGACCGGTACGCGTGAATGGGTCGAACTCGGCCGCGTCCTGCTCAATCGGTTTGCGCCCGACGCCGTGTTCGGCGTCGGGACGGACGGCTATTTCACCGATCTGAACCGGAACCGGCCGGATCCCGACGGGCTCGACCTGGTCGGCTACTCCGTCAATCCGCAGGTACACGCGTTCGACAACCTGTCGCTCGTGGAGACGCTGGCCATGCACGCGCAGACCGTCGAAAACGCAAGCCTTTTCACCGGCGGACTGCCCGTCGCCGTGGGACCGATCACGCTCAGATCCCGGCCACCGCGAGAGGTCAGGGCCCTGCACGCGGAAACGCCCGACAACGCGCTGCCGCCAACCGTCGATCCACGCCAGATGTCGCTGCTCGGCGCCGCATGGACCGCCGGGAGCATCAAGTATCTCGCCGACGCCGGCGCCGCCAGCGCAACATACTACGAACCGATCGGGTGGCGCGGCGTCATGGAACGCGAGCAAGGTTCCGCCCAACCCGAGCTGTTCCGGTCCGTGCCGGACGGCGTCTTCCCGCTCTACCACGTGCTCGCGGATGTCGGGCAGTTCCGCGACGCCGATGTGCCCGCCTGCCGCGCAAGCGACCCGCTGCGCGTCGAGGCTCTGGCCCTGCGCAAGGGGAAACGGTTCCGGATGCTCGTCTGCAACATGACGAACCTGGACCAGAATGTCACGCTGCGCGGACTGCCCAGCCCGCCGACCGTCCAGCACCTGGACGAAACCAGCGCGCTCACGGCCATGTCCGCGCCCCGAGAATTCCGCCGCGAGCCCGGCGCCAGACTGCCCGTGCAGGACGGCAACGCCATGCTCGGATTGCGCCCCTACGAAGTCGCGCGCTTGGACTTCTAGTCCAAACGCGCGACTTCGTCAGTTATCCGTTGATAGCGTCCCAAAGGTGTGGGAGGAAGTTCGCGAGGAAGTTTGGGACTGCACGCCGTTGATCCTCCCTCGGTTCTGGGACGCTATCTATCAGTTAAAGTAGAGTCTAGCTGATCCCTGATCACTGCCTCAGCCCCCGTGAAGCATGCCTCATGGGAGCAGAAGACGGCGGCCCGAATCGGGATCTTTGCCGCGAACCGTCTGTGTGCCGACAAGCTCGGTGATGAACAGTTCCATGCAGTAGCCGACCCGCACGTCGTCGCCGACACAACCGGTAATCGTCTCGCCGTCCCGGCCGCAGGCCAGGTGCAGATGCACCTCCGGCTCCCCCTTGTCGCCCCAGACCAGCGTGCCCGTGCCCGCCACTTCGTGAGGACCGGCCAGTGTCCGGCTCAAGACGCCGGGCCGACCGTCCGGCTTCGTGAACGGACCCACCCGCAGAACGCTGCCGTCGCCCGTCGCGCCAAGCGCCACAATCGAAGCCACCCGGATGTCTTCGTCCCGCGCCAGCTGCTTCAGGCTTTCCGCCAGCGGCTCGTCCTCGTCCAGCCGCACGATGAACGTCCTGCCCTGTTTCGCTTCTGCATACTTCATTTCAGGTTTCAGGTTTCAGGTTTCAGGTTTCAGGAAGAGACTGTCGACCAAGTTTCAAATTTCAAATTTCAAATTTCAAATCGCCAGTCTCAACTCCCCCTCTTCAACACCACCACCCATTGCTCGCCCTCAGGCACGGCCAGAAGCTGGGTCCCGCCCTCGCGCTCGGGCTTGGGCTCCCACCGGCTGCGCGCAATGTCCAACCATGTCTCGCTGTAGATGCCCGGAGGGAGTGCAATACGTATCCTGTTGTCCCGGACCAGCCGTTCGTACTCCGTCTCGCCCTTCACGCGGACCTCGCCGCCCGTGAAATACACGGCGTACTGCCGGCCCTCCTGCGCGAGTACGAACGCCTCGTTCGGCTCGCGCTCGCCGGCAATCGCATCCGGGCGTGGTTCCATCCGGAAGACGTCCACGCCCTGCGGGTCCGTGAGCAGCATGCGCATGCTGCGAATGTGCGCCTGCGCCTCAGGGCGCAGACCGATGCCGAACAGGGCGCCAGGCCGGATGTCCTGTGCGTGGCTCGGCGTGTCCCGATGGAAACGCACCGCGGCAGCGCCTCCGAAGACCGAACGCCAGAATCGCGTCTGGCCAAGAAAACACTCGTCCTCGTAACTCCGCGGCACCGGCTTGTTGTACCAAGGCGTCCCGAATTGCCAGATCATCGAGTAAGTCTTGGTGTGGTTGATCGGCCGCACGGCGCCGGCCGGCGAGTTCCGGACCTGCTCGCGAAACCGGAGCAGTTTCTCGTAGTGCAGGTCACCCGTGTTCCCGCCGTTCTGGGAGAAGTCCAGGAAACCGAACTGCTCCGGATGCTCGATCACGTAGTAGTTGTCGGGGTGGCAGAGGTCCTGCGCTGCGAGCTCGTCCTGGATCGGACCGTCTTGATACGCGCGGTGATACCTGCGCTGGTCGCACATGTAGACCGTGCGCCCCCGTTGGGCCGCTGTCTCGAGCACATACCGCGTCCAATAGTCCGACGCCTCGGGCGAGACGCCAAGCTCGTTGCCGATCTGGTAAATCACATGCTCGTACTTGAGCGTGGTCTCCAGAAGCCTCGCCACGTAGCCGTCCCGCAGCTTGGAGAAGACGTTCGCAGGGTCCCTCACCGCCGCATCGTAAATCCGGCACCTGTCCTTCCGCCCGAACAGACCCGCAACATCCTCCCACGCATAGTTCACGTTGTTGTCAGGGTTCCACGGCTCCTTCGCCCACGGTGCGGCGATTCCCGAACAGTCCCAGAGCTCCTGCTGAACGATGATGCCGCGCTTGCCCGTCTCTTCGAGGAAGATGTCCAGGCGCCCGAAAAACGAATCACGGCCGGGCGCGTCGTTAAACCGGGTCAGATCGTATCTGCCGTCCGAAAGCCGAACGAACGGGTAGGCCATGCCCTCGTCGCTCCACTCCGGACATGCCACGTTGCGGACCGTCGGCGTGTTGCGGATGTAGTTTCCACCCACGCGCGCGAGCGTGTCGAGATGCTCGCAGAGAAACTCGTAGTCGATACCGACCCATTGAAACGGGTTGTCCTGGAACGAGCCGCCGAGCAACACGGTCGGCTGCCCCCCAATCTGCCAGTAGAACGGGTTGTCCCCGTACGGTCGAATGTGTGGTTCCGCTTTGGCGTTCATGCCCCCATCCCTCCCCTTGAAAATAGCCTTGTCGAAATCCTTCTCGACCCGCCGTCGCTCTTCGAGCTGTGGAGGGCGGCGTAAGCCTTGTCAACGCCCTCCCTCAGACGCCTACTCCTGACCCGAAGGCCCTACTGCGGCATGTCGATCGTCGTACGCGCCAGCTCCTTGCGCCCCTCGTACGTGCCCGCCGCAATGACCTTGGCCTGCTCACGCAAGCCTGCCGGCGTCAAAATCTTCTCCCAGCCCTCTCGAAAAACCGTCGAATAGGCCCAGTCCCCGATCAACAACGCGCCTTCCGACAGCCAACCGCGATGCCCGGGATCTCGAGTCGCCCCGCCGATGACGCCGCCCAGGTGGCCCGTGATGAAGTCGACGGCCGCATCTTTCGGAACGCCAAGCCGAACGACTTCCTCGATCGCCTTCGTCACCGCAATCCGGCACGCCACGCCCAGCGACTCCGCCACCGCCGGCTCCAAAAGCATCATCTGTTCGAGCGTGAGCCGGTAGGAATCGCCCACCGGCCGGTGCATCTGCCGCGCAATCCGCTCGCCCAACGCGTACTGCGCGTCGGTGCCCTGGATCAACGCGTTCACCAGACTCTGCGTCTTCTTCTTGAACCAGGAGCCCTTGTGCGACGGATGCGTCACAAAATACGCCACGTCTCCGCGTTTCGGCAGCTTGCCCGCATACGGAATCGCCGCGTCCAGGGTGATCAGAATCGCGCCCGACTTCATCTTCGGTACAACGTCCGCCGCGATCCGCTCCATCAGCTCGTCCGGGACCGCCAGGATCACTGCATCCGCCTGCGCCAACGCCGCGTCCGCAGGGGTCGGCGCCAAACCCAGCGCTTTCAAACGCTCGACGCCCGCCGCGCCCGGCTCCACGTACAGCATGTCGAACTCGCTGTCCTTCATGTTCTCAGACGTCCGAATCCCCATCTTCCCGCCCGCTCCGAACAATGCAACCGTTGTCATGCGCCCTCTCCTCTTGTGTCCCGTCTGTGAATGCCCGACCTGGCACCTCTGCGGCCACGCGCCCACGCCAACTCAGCCTGTGCCCACCGTCGCGCGCGCCAACTCCTTGCGGCCCTCATACGTGCCCGCCGCAATCACCTCCGCCTGCTCGCGTAAACCCTCGGACGTGAAAATCCGTTTCCAATCCTCGCGAAGGATGTTCGCGTAGCCCCAGTCGCCGATCAGTAACGCACCCTCCGAAAGCCAGCCGCTCTTCTCCCGCCGCAGCGCGCTGCACACGATCCCGCCGAGATGACCGGTGATGAAATCCCACGCGGCTTCTTCCGGGACCCCGAAACGAAGCGCTTCGCTGATCGCCGTCTTGATCGCTATCCGGCACGCCACACCCAACGTCTCCGCTATCGCCGGCTCCAGCAACGCCAGCTGCTCCAGCGTCATGCGGTACGAGTCGCCCACCGGCGCGTGCATCTGGCGCGCAATCCGCTCGCCCAACGCGTACTGCTCGTCCGTGCCCTGTATCAACGCGTTCACCAGACTCTGGTCTTTCTTCGTGAAATACGAACTCTTGTGCGTCGGGTGCGTCACGAAATACGCCACGTCGTCGCGCTTCGGTAGCCGTCCCGCCAACGGGACCGCCGCGTCCAGCGTGATCAGAATCGAGCCCGAACGCATCTTCGGAACCACCTCCGCAGCAATCCGTTCCATCAACTCGTCCGGTACCGCCAGAATCGACGCGTCCGCCTTCGCCAACGCCGCGTCCGCAGGGGTCGGCGCCAAGCCCAACCCCTTCAGACGCTCTACCCCCGCTGCGCCAGGCTCCACGTACAACATGTCGAACTCGCTGTCCTTCATGTTCTTCGATGTCAATATCCCCATCTTCCCACCCGCTCCGAACAAAGCCACTGTTGTCATCGTCGTTCTCCTCCTGCTCTTCAACCTACCAACTCCGCCGCGCTCCCGCACCGTGCAACAGACGCTCCTGTCATCACAAAAAGCCCATTGTGCTCAAAACAGCCGGGCGGGGCCGGTCAAAATGCGGGGGGTGGTGGTGCGGAATGAGATTGACTCTCCAAATATGTCATTCTAATCATTGTACACATGAGACCCGCCCAGAAATTCGCCGGCTGGCTTCGCGAACGGGTTGGCGAAGAGCAGCACGGGGCCCGGCTGCCGACAGACCGGGAGATGGCCCGGATGTTTGGGATATCGACGAGCACGGTTCGGCGTGCGATCGCGCGTTACCGGGCGGACGGCACGATTTGCAGGATTCCCGGCAAGGGCACGTTTGTGGGGCAGCCGACGGAAGCGGAAGCGCCGGCCTGGTCCCCTCCGAAGAGTTCGGCCGAGACGATTGCGTCGCACTTACGAGACGCGGTTCACAGCGGCACGCTTCGTCGTGGCCATGCGCTGCCGCCGGTGAAGCAGATGGTGTACCGGTTCAAGGTGGCACCGGCCACGGTACAGCAGGCGTACCGGCGCGTGGAGCGCAGCGGTCTTGTGGTAAGGATCGGTCGCAGTTACTTCGTCGGCGCGCTGCAGGACGCGCTTCGACCCGGCACAGCCGCTGACATTGCGCTGTTCTGCCGCCGGGCCGGCAACTTCGGCCACCTTTTCAAGACGGACCATCTGGCCCAAGCTTACTGCAAGATGGAGCGCGAGCTGCTTGCGAACGGCTTCACGCTGCGTTTCGAAGTCCTGTCAGAGCTGGAGCAGCGTGTTCGGGCGTGGCGTCGCCGCAAACGTCTGCCGCAGGGTTTTCTGCTGTACCTGATGGGCGAACCGGATTTCGAGGCGTACCGGGGAGCGTGGACGCGCATTGTCGGTATTGCGGAGGCGCTGGGACAGCCTGCGCCCCGTTTGCTGCTCGACGGGTTGCGCAAGGCCGTTCCGCGCCGGCCCAGGGCAACGCACGTGATCTCGCGAGGCAACATCCTCACAACGGTCGCGCGTACGTTGGCCCGGTACCTTGTTGCGCAACGCTGGCGGGAGGCCTGCTTCTTTGCGGAGCCGGACAACGTTTCGACGATTCCGTGCCTGGCAAAGATCCGCGCCGAGCTGACACATCTGGACCCCGATTTCGTCTGCCACTTCGTCGCTGTGCCGGAAGACCCAGGCAAGGCGACGACACGCGAGCTGGCGCAGAAGCTGGCGGCCTCCTTTGCGGACCCCACCACAGCGCCGATCGTGGCGAAATACGAGAAGATTCCGGTCGACGTGCTGCGCCGGGAAACGGTTGTGCTCAAGCACTATGCGGATGTTCGCGCCCGGTTCCCGCAGGCACGCATGTGGGTCCTGCCCACGGATGCGCACGCTGCCGCGGCATTGGCGTGGGCAACCGGAAACGGCGTCCAGGTCCCGAAAGACCTCTCGATCATCAGCTCCGAACACGATCCCGATTTCTACCATCTGGGCCTCACCTGCTGCTTCCCGGACTACGAGCAGATCGGCTACCAGATGGCACACGCGCTGATCGGCGATCCCGCGATCGCCCGAACATCGAAAGGATTCCTGCGGACCAACGCGCTGCTGGTCGACCAACTCACGACGAGGGTGCGCGATTAAGCCGCCTGCCGGCGAGCCCGTTCACGACGAAAGAGGCAACATTCAATGACAAACGCCAGACTTCGCTTTGTCTCGCAGACGGTATGTTGCATATCGAACCCGGACAGCATCCGCGACGCGCCGCGTGAATCCGCGGTTTGAATTCTGTTTTCGAAGGAGGCCGACATGACAGACATCAGAGAAAAGTTCCTGCACAAGCCGCTGATCCGCCGCATGCGTCCGACCCCGACCGACGCGTACCTGGAGAATCCGCACAAGGGCTGCTGCACCACGAACGCGTTCGCCGGCGAGCCGGCCCGCGGCACGCGGCGCAAGGCACGGCCACACACCGTCTTCCCGGATACCTGCCGGAAGGTCGCGGCCGGCTACCTGCCGTGCACGGTCGCATACTTCAAGCTGTGGTGGCGCGACATCGAACCGGAGAAAGGCAAGATCGACTTCGAGCGGCTCGACGAAATCTTCGGGGGCGCGGAAGAACACGGGCAGACGCTCGGGTTCCACTTCTACCCGCACGGTCCGGAGGCCGGCCCACCGGTGCCCGACTGGTTCTCGTCGAAGTACCCGATGACGAACGCGAAGTACGGCAAGACCTGGGAGAACTGGAGCTTCCCGGTCTACGACTCGCCGGAATATCTGGAACAGTACGGCGCGTTCATCAGCGCGATCGGCGCGCGCTACGACGGGCATCCGTTGCTGGATTTCGTGGACATCGCCTACGCGGGCCCATGGGGTGAGGGTGCCGGCGAGTACAGCGAGGAACAGGCGGACAGATTCGCGGCAGTCTGGAAGCAGGCATTTGCCAACACGGCCCTGATCGCAAACATCGCCGGCAAGCAGTTGGCGGCCGGCATTCGTGCCGGGACCGGCTGGCGCTGCGGTTGTTTCGGGGACTTGCAGCCCGGCGGCCATTCCTACGGCTGGCACAGCCTGATCGGCATGAAACGTGCGCCCACCGACCCCCTGCCCGCGCGCGCCTGCGAGATGCCGCGTAACCTGTCGTATTGCCAGATGTACGATCACTACCCACGCTCGATTCTACAAGCGAACGCGGACAAAGCCTGGCCGCACGCCCCGGTCTTCTTCGAAACGTGCTGGACCCCAATGGATTGGTACCAGTGGGGATTCGATCTGGACTTCAACATTCAGCAGGGGCTGAAGTACCACTGTACCTATGTCCAATTCAAGCAATCCGTTCTGCCGGAACCGTGGCTCGCGAAGCTGCACGACTTCTGCAAGCGCATGGGCTATCGGTTCGTCTTCCGGCAAGCCGCATACGATCCGCAGGTCGCGGCCGGCGGCACGTTCGACTTCCAGATCTGGATCGAGAATGTCGGCGTCGCACCGCTTTACAGGAACTACCAGTTCGCGCTGCGCTTCCGGCAGGGCAACAAGGAAATCGTGCGTGTGCTGGAGGACGTGGACCCGCGCACCTGGCTGCCCGGCGACGTCTGGATCGAACGCGAACTGCCCTGCCCGGCTGAGCTGGAGCCCGGCCTCGCTGAAGTTTCGGCCGGGCTCGTCGATCCGCGCACCGGCAAGTGCGGCATCAATTTCGCGGTCAAGGAACGCTACAATGACCGCTGGATCCCGATCGGCGACATCTGCCTGACGCGCTAGCCCGTCGAACGGCGCTTGGATACACGCGGCCCGGCGTCTCTCCAGTACCGCAGGCATTCTTGCCTGCGGCTGGCTCAGTTCAGCGCGGCAAGCAGTTCCTCGACCGCCGCCTTGCTCTGCTTCAGCGGCGTGATCGAGTCGCGCTCGAACCCCTCGTATTCCAGGGCAAACAACCCGGTGTAACCGACGTCGTTCAGGAGCCTCATCAGACCCGGCAGGTCGAACGTGCCGGAGCCGCTCACAACGCCGTGCCAGCTGCCGTCCTCGTCGTACTCGAACTCCTTGCAGTGCACGGAAACCAGCCGGTCATGGAATGCGCGGACCATCTCGACGGGATCCTCCCCGGCGTCAACCGCCCAGGCAGTATCCAGAGAGAAGCCGAAGCTTGTGTTCTCAAGCAACGGCTTCAACTGCACGATGCGCCCATATGCATGGTCCTTGCCGTGATTGTGGATGGTCACGCGGATGCCGTATTCCTTCTGCAGTGCCTCCAGAATCGGGATCTCGTGAGCCCTGATCATGTGCAGCTCGAAAAAGTCAACACCGCACGCTTTGGCAAGCTCGAACACGCGGCGCGCCTGCGCCTCGCAATCCTCGGGCCGGCCCGGTATGCCGAGCGGCCCGAACGTGTGGATCCGCACGCCGTTCGCCGCATACTTCGCGGCCAGCGAAGCGTAGTCGGTTGCTCGATAAGAGAAAACCACCTCCGCCTTCGCACCGGCCTCTCGAGAACGGGTCGCCAGGATGAACGGCTCGAGAAAACTGCCTTCCGGAAAATCTCGCTCGCCCTCGTAGCGAAGGGAAATGTCGTCGGCCGTGTGCTCGTTGAGCCACCGAATTCGGCCGTCAATCACCTGACAGGACGGCCGGTCGGCAATGAACTCGAAGTGGCAGTTGCCGATATCCACGCGCGTGATACCCAGTTCTTCGGTCGCCGCCAGAATGTAGTCGTGGTCCGGATAGTGACACAACGACCAAGTCTGCAGCCCCATCTCGAAACGGTCCTTGAACGCTCCCATGCCCGCTGCCCCTTCCGTAACCGATCCGGGTCAATTGAGAATATCCAGCGCGGCCGCCACCACCGTCTGCTCGCGCAGGCCGTGCGCTTGCCAGAGATCCAGGCTGGCCCCGATCTTGCAGAACTCGTCCTGTATGCCGACAAGCCGGACCGGCACGAGCGGGCTCCCTTTCTTCCCGGCCATCACGGCCGCAACCGCCTCGCCGAATCCGCCGCACACGTTGTTCTCCTCGATCGTCACAATGCCGCGTGTCCGCTCCGCGGCTTCCCATATGGCCTCTTTGTCGAGCGGCTTGACCGTGTGCATGTTCACGACGCGCGCGCCGATCCCCTTCTGCGCGAGCTGCGCGGCCGACAGCAACGCGAGACCGACCGAGTTCCCGTGCGCCATCAGCGTGATGTCCTCGCCATCACGCAGCGTGATCGCTTTGCCGATTTCAAAGTCGATATCGGCCTGCTCGTAAATCTCGTCGGTGCCCCCAAAATCTTCGCCCCGGACCAGCCGCAGATAGACAGGCCCCTCGTGCTCGAGCAGGCAGGCCCGTGTGGCCAGCGCGTTCTCGATGGGCGACGCGGGACACACGATCGTGATGTTCGGAATGCCGCGCATCAGCGCCAGATCCTCGATGCAGTGGTGCGTGGGACCGCCCGTGCCCATGGACAGGCCCGTCGCAGTCGTCACGACCTTCACGTTGTGGTTCGGATAGCAGACGTTCGTTCGGATCTGTTCCGCAACACGCAACGAGATCGCAAACCCGAATCCCGCCGCGACGGGGATCTTGCCCGCAATCGCCATGCCCGCCGCCGCGCTGATCATGTTCGCTTCGGCGATCCCGAAGTTGAAGTTCCGATCCGGGAACCGTTCCGCGAACAGGGTCGCGCGCGTCGGGTGCTGGCAATCGGCATTCAGCACAACCAGCCGTTCGTCCTCTTCGCCGCATTGGGCCAACATCTTCCCGTAGGAATCCCTGCCGGCCATCTCCTTGAAACTCGCCATCGTGAATCCGTCTGCCGTGGCCATGATCGTTTCCTCCATCACGGAAATACTATGCGTCAATCCCGAGAATCTCGTGCGAGCGAAGCCGTTCGCCCTCAAATCCCACCTCGCGCGTCGCCGTCGCGTACTGCGCGTCGGTCATGATGCCGTAGTGCCATTTGTGCTGGTTCTCCATGAACGAGACGCCCTTGCCCTTCACCGTCTCGGCGATCAGGCAGGACGGCTTGTTCGGCTCGAACGGGAGCACGGCCAGTCCGTTCAGGACGCTGCCCATGTCGTGCCCGTCAACCGTCTTGACCGACCAGTTGAAGCTCCGCCACTTCTCGGCCAGCGGTTCCAGCCGCATCAGTTCTTCCGTCGCCCCGTCCTGACTCAGAAAGTTGCGGTCCACAACCGCGATCAGATTGTCTACGCCCCAGTTCCCGGCCGCCATGATCGCTTCCCAGACCGAGCCTTCCTGCTGCTCGCCGTCGCCGATCAGGACAAACACGCGGTTCGGCTTGTTGTCCAATTTCAGGCCCAACGCGATCCCGAGCCCCACATTCAAGCCGTGCCCCAGCGAGCCGGTCGGATGCTCGACGCCGTTCATCTTCAGCGTCGTGTGCATGCCGAAGCAGGAATCAAGCTGGTTGAACGTCGAAAGCAGCTGCGGATCGAAGAACCCCTTCTCCGCCAGGATCGGGGCGAACCCGGCACAGGCATGCCCTTTGCTCAACACGAAATAGTCGCGCCCTTCCCATTTCGGATTCTGCGCGTCCACTCGCATGATCTCCCAGTACAGTGCCGTCAGCACTTCGACCATCGACAGGGATGCCCCGAAATGACCGCCGCCCGTCAACTGCGTGTTGTGCACGATCAGGTGCCGCAACTTCTTCGCCAGCATCGCCAGCGCGTCAATCCGCTCTCTCGTGAATGCCTTTGCCATCTCTGTACTCCTTCTCCTCCGTGCTAACCGACCGTCGGGTTCGGAACGTATTCACGCGCCCGGCACTCCTGCAGATAGCGAAGCGAGGCAACCTGTCCCGACATCTCCAGATCGCCCTTGAAAATCGGATCGTTCCGGCCCTCGATGTCGATCGAGCCCCGAAAACCCGCGAAACGCAGCTCCGAAATCAGGTCCGTCCAGTTCGTGTCGCCGAAACCCGGGGTCCGGAAAAATACGAACGGGGGCGGCGCCCGAAACCCGCCCTTGCTCGCCACTTTCGGGTCCACAAGAGAACTGAGCCCGTAACGTTGCAGCACGTCCCAACGCACCGTCGCATCCTTGCCGTGCAAGTGAAATATCCGCGAACCCCATTCCCGAATCAGCGGCACCGGCGATATCAACTTCAACAACATCGTGCCAGGACAGAGCTCCAGACCCACGTTCTCTGCGGGCAGCGCCTCAAACATCATCGACCAGGCCTCAGGATTGTGCGCAATGCTCAAGTCGCCAGATAGCCACGTGCCGCCCCCGTCCCACGTCTCGAACGCTATCCGTAACCCCTTCTCCGCCGCACGTTCCGACAGCGGTCCCCATACCTCCTTGAACCGGGCCAGCCCCTCCGGAACCGCGCAACCCTTCACCCGGCCCGTGATCGTCGTGATCAGGTCGCAGCCGAACAAGTGCGCATGCTCGATGCACGCTTCCAGACTCTCGCGCGTCGCCTCGCTCAGCTCGCCCGCTTCAAGCGGATTGCCGTACGTGCCCATGCTCGAAATCACCGCGTCCGTCCCCGATAATGCGTCGCTCAGCTCTTCCGCTAATCGCTCCCACTCGATCTGGCGCGTGTGCTGCCAGAAAAATAGACTGAACGACTCGAATCCGTGCGACAGGATCTGCCGTATGTACGACGGCGCACCCATCCCGTTGTTCACAATCGTCCCAATCCGGATGTCGCCGTTCGCGGCTTGCGCACTCATCACTTGCCTCCCATTCAACTGCGTGTGTTCGCTTCCCGCACCCACAACCATAGCCCCGCTCCTCTCCGCTCCGCATGGCTTGATCCGCTCTCTTGTTACCCGGCCTGGCTCAAAACGCTCATTCCGCCGCCTGCCGGGCGCACATCCTGGTTTGCGTTTGGCTCCCTCATCCACGATCCCGATCCGCGGGCCGGGGATCACGGTATTGTCATGCCCGGTTGGTTCGCGTAGGATCATGCCCGAAGGAAGAGACCGGAAGAAAGGGTGGGCAATGACAACGATCGGCGACTATCTGATACAGAAGCTTCATTCGGGTGGGGTCCGCCACGTGTTCGGCGTTCCGGGCGACTACGCCCTGGGTTTTTTCCACGCGTTGGACCGCAGCAAGCTGGCGGTGGTAAACACGTGCGACGAGCAAGGTGCGGGTTATGCGGCGGACGCGTACGCGCGGGTGCACGGGCTTGGCGCGGTGTGCATCACGTACTGCGTGGGCGGGTTCAAGGTAATGAACACGACGGCCCAGGCGTTTGCGGAGAAGTCGCCGGTGATCGTGATCAGCGGGGCGCCGGGTCTGGGGGAACGGACGCGCAACCCGCTGTTGCACCACAAGGTTCGCGATTTTTCGGTTCAATCCAAGGTATTCAGCCAGCTCACCGTGGCATCGGCGGTGATCGACGATGTACAGACGGCACGACAGGAGATCGACCGGGTCTTTGCCGCGGCGTCGCGCTACAAGCGGCCGGTGTACGTCGAGTTGCCGCGCGACATGGTCAACACGCGCATAGCGCGTAGGCGTTCAAACCGCACGGTCGAAGAGCCGCCGGATCCGGATGTGCTGGAGGAGGCGCTTCTGGAAGCCACGCGCATGATCAACGCGGCGCGCCGGCCCGTGATCCTGGCCGGTGTCGAGCTGCACCGGTTCGGATTGCACAAAGCGTTGGTCGAGTTCATCGACAAGACGAACATCCCGGTCGCAGCCACGCTCCTGGGCAAATCGGTCATGAGCGAGCTGCACCCGCGCTATCTCGGCATATACGCGGCGGCGATGGGCAGGAAGGATGTGCAGCGCTACGTGGAGTCGAGCGACTGCGTGATCATGCTCGGCACGTTCATGAGCGACATCAACCTGGGCGTGTTCACCGCGCATCTGGATCCGGGCCGCTCCATCTACGTGACCAGCGAGAAGATGTCGATCCGGCACCATAGCTACGAGACGTTGTCGCTCGACCATTTCCTGCGCGGCCTGATCGGCGCGAAATTGCGCCGCCGAAGAACGGACACGATCCCGCGCCCGAAAGCCCCGGCCCCGTTCCGGCCGGCCCGCGGCAAGCCGCTCTCGGTCCGGCGCCTGTTCCAGCGTCTGAACGCATTCCTGCGAGACAACACGGTCGTCGTCGCCGATGTGGGTGACGCGATGTTCGCGGCCGCCGACATGACCATCCACAGCAGCACCGAATTTCTCTCGCCGGCCTACTACACCTCCGTCGGCTACGCCGTGCCCGCCGCGATCGGCGTGCAGCTCGCCCGGCCCAAGCGACGCCCGCTCGTGATTGTCGGTGACGGCGCGTTTCAGATGACCGGCATGGAACTCTCGACCGCGGTCCGGTTCGGCCTGACCCCGATCGTGCTGGTTCTGAACAACTCCGGGTACGGCACCGAACGCCCCATGATGGAAGGCGGCTTCAACGATCTGTTGGCCTGGCAATACCATATGATCCCCAAAATGTTGGGGGCCGGTAAAGGGTTCGACGTGCGTACGGAGGACCAGCTCGAGGAGGCGCTGCGCTGCGCACAGGACGCCAAGGATACGCTGTGCCTGCTCGATGTGCGTCTGGACCCGAACGACCGATCGCCCGCACTCCAGCGGCTCGCCGACGCACTCGCCAAACGTGTCCGATCCAAACAACGCTGAACGGCAGCACGCGATCCACGGGCGGCAACGGCGGAGGGTGTTTCGTGGTCTTCATTGCTGCCGGGGAAGCCCGTGCTCATGTTGGACTCATCCGTGAAGATCCGCCCAGAAAATGATTGCCTTGGCCTGGGCACTTATGCTACATTTAGCGGTCATAGAAGTCTGCCGCGAAGACGGAGGGGGCGTGTTCGCAGCCTGTGAGGAGGCTGTGAGATCGTGAAAATGCTTCGATTTATGGCTGTTGCGATGGCCTGTGCCGCCTGCCGCACGGTCCCGGCACAAGAGGCGACCAGCGTGAATGCGGTCGGCTCCATCAAGCGTACGCTGCCGCCCGGCAAAATGATCCTTGCGGGCTTCAACTGGCTCCAATTGGACGGCGGCACCAACGGTCTGCTGCCCCGCGAAATCGTTTCAACCAACAGCGTGACAGGCGGCGACAGCGCGCTGACCGCCGACAACCTCATCCTCTGGAACCGCGACGCGCAGGCCTACAGGACCTATTTCCTGGTCGACGGGTTCGGGCCGCCGTACGACGGCAAATGGTACGATGTCAACACGTTCGCCGAATGCACGAACCGCATACGGCACGGCGACGGGTTCTGGCTGCGCAGCAATCAGAGCACGACCCAGGAAGTCACGTTTACCGGCGAAGTCCCCGCCTTCACGTCGGGAACCAATACCATGTTGCTCGAAGAAGGTCTCAACATGTTCACCTATCCTTTCTCCGCCGGCATCCTGGTCAACACGAACAACATGCTCTATGAGAACGCCAAGGGCGGCGACAGCGCGCTGACTGCCGACAACCTCATCCTCTGGAACGTGGACCGGCAGGCGTACGAAACCTATTTCATGGTCAAAGGCTTCGGCCCGGACTATGACAACAGATGGTACGATGTCAATACGTTCGCCCTGTGTACAAACAGCCTCGACGTGGGAGTCGGCGCCTGGTATCGCCGGCTGTCCGGCGAAAGCACGATGAGCTGGAACGAACCACAGCCCTACGATCTCGACTGAAGGGAAGAGGGAGTCGGATTATGAAGATACCGATGCGAGTTGTGTTGATCGGGCTGATCGCACTCCTGCTTGGGGCGGCAACGCCCAGCACCGCCATCGACATCACATGGGGAACCAGCAGCGGACGACTGCGCGACGGCGGCTCGACCAATCTGCCCGGCTCGAGCTATCTCAACGGATATGATTACGGCACGTTCGCCCAGCTCATCTATGCCGGCCTCAACGGTGTGCCCGAACCGCTGGACCCCGCACAAAACGACGGGATCGCACCAACCTCCGATGACGAAGTCAAGGCCAACGCGTGGATGGGCAAAGGCATCTTCCCGCCAAGTACGCAGCCCCCCGCTCTGGGCAGATTCTCGACACTGGATTCGGTGACCGCCGCCTCGAACGACGTGTTCTACATACGGTTCTTCGACAGCATCACGCCCGACTGGGCGAACAAGACGATTCCGGCCAGCGGCCTGTACAACGACGTCAGCGGCTTCGTGGTCAGCTCATCCATGGAGCAGACAGGATCGGGCGTGTTCGCGGTCGGCGGCCTGTACGACACGGTGGTGGAGGTGATCCCCGAGCCGGGCAGCCTCGCGCTGCTCGGAGCCGGTCTGCTCCTGCTCGGGGCGCGACGGAAGAAGCGTTGGCGATAGAGAACTGCAGGTTGGCGGGTCGGGCGGCGTTCTCCCTTACTGATTTGGCTGGAGGGCTGTTGTGAATCGATGTGTGACGGTGCTGAGTGCCGCCTCCGTTATGGCGTTGACTGCGGGCATCGCGGGCGCCGGCGTCTTCACGCCGGCGGCCGTGACCGACCAGACGCCGGACGCGCCGCTGGCAAACCCGACACCCGCGAACTTCCAACCCCGCTACATGAGCGGGTTCGGCAGCAACGACACGTTCACCGTCTTCTTCGAAGATCGCGACCATGGTTCTGCCATCTCGTTCGTCAGCACGACGACCGGGCCCACCGGCCTCTCAAGCAACGCGACTCCGACCGGCATCACGAACACGCATTTCTGCGTCAAGGACTGGCCCATCAACATCGGCGGCACGAACTACAACTACCGCGGCTGGGGCTCGGTCGGCAACAATGCGGACCACGATTTCTATGTGGCAACCGACCTGACGAACTGGACCTGGATCTCCAGGTTCACCGTCACAAATGCGCCCGGCTACGACACCAGCGGCTACACCACCTACTACGGGTTCCACGACGTGATCAAACTCAACGGTACATACTATGCCTGGGGCGAAGGCAGCGGCGGCCAAACCTTCGTGCTGCGCAGCGCGAACGGGGACGACGGCTGGGAGCAATTCGCGAGCGTCGGCGGCAGCAGCCCGACCCACGGGCCGCTCCAGATGCCGGAATCCCCGACACCGAGCGGCGCATTCGTGGATCTGGGCATCGGCCGCGGCTACGGCAAACTGCACGTGCGCGGCAGCGACGAGGGCTTCTATCTCGCGGTCAACAGCGCGGCGCGCGCGAACCTGCCGGCCGCGGAGCTGGAGGCCGCCTTCACGAACGTCGCGAACTGGACGTGGAACGACGGGAGCACCGGCATCGCAACCAACGCGACGGCAATCCTGGAAGCGACCGCCGAACATGACGTGCGCGAGTGCTGGGTCGTCCCGAATACCGAGCCTGCCGACGATTGGGTGATCGTCTACGATGCGGACTACGGCGCCGGCGACGGCGGCAAGGCGCTCGGCTACGCCACGCTCACGCCGCCACCCCCGCCACCGGTCCATAACGTGACCAAGGATCTGTACTACACCAATATCCAGGTCGCGGTCGACGCGGCGGACGCCGGCAATCGCATCGAGGTCGCAGCCGGCACCTACGCCCTGTTCACGATCGACAAGGAACTCGTCATCCACGGCGCGGGCACTTCGGCGAACCCGGCAAGCGGCACGATCATCGACAGCGGTACGACCCTGCCGGCGGCCACCATTTGGGCGGGCGGCAGCTCGACCACGAATCGGTGCGTACTCGGCAACATGCGGCTGACCGGTGCAACCGCGACGCAGACAGAAGGATCCGGCATCGAGATCGAGGCCGGCACCCTCAGCCACGTGACCATCACGAACGTCGTCTGCACGGGCAACAACGGACAGGGCATCGCACTGGACGGCTCGAGTTTCTCCGATATCCTCGTGGTCGACTGCACGCTGAGCACCAACAACGAGTCCGGCGTGCGCCTGCCGTCGACTGCCGTCGTCGTGGACTTCACCATCCAGAACTGCATCGTTGCCGGCAACCGCTGGGCCGGCCTGACCGGCTATTCGGTCACGACCAATCTGGTCATCAGGAATTCGCAGTTCAGCGGCAACGCGAGCAACGCGAATTCCTATGCCGATATCGTGTTCAGCGGCTGGAACGGCGACGCCCAGTTCCGGGACATCACGCTGACCGGCAACCACGCGCAGGGCGGCATTCGGCTGACCGGCAGCCACGTGTCCAAGATACCGACCGGTCCGATGGGCACCGTGTCCCTCACAAACGTCACGATCCAGGGCACCTACTCGCATGCCGCACTCCAAATCAGCCGTTACACGAACTCGCCCGCCATGCCCGTCAGCTTCAACAACGTTCAGCTCAATTCCGATTCCCCCTGCGGTCTGCACCTCGGCACCGTGCACGGGCAAATGCGTATTGCCGGGATCACGTTCAACGGCGCGAATGCGAGCGGCAACATCGTGCTCGGCAAACACGGCGCCGGCTACGTGCCGCCGAGCACGACATACCCGGACGCCACCGTCGCGGTCGACGCGACCGGCGCAACCTTCACCGGCGCCGCCGACAACTATGCGATCGAGGATCGCGTCTATCACGCGCTCGACAACGCAGCGCTCGGACTCGTGACCTGGGTCGCAAACAACGTCTATGTCACGCCGAACAGCGGGTCGGTCGGGCGCGGCGTCCAGGCCGTCGGCGCCGGCGACACGGTCAACGTGCAGGACGGGACCTACACCCAGACGGTCACCACGGCGATCGGCAGCGCCATGGCCCTGCGTTCCGAGACCGGCGATCAGCAGACAAGCAGCGCGATTATCACGGGCACGAACGGCCTGTTCACGATTCCGGACGGTGTGAGCGATGTGACGATCCAGGGGTTCCGCTTCGAAAACGTCTCGGGCCAGGCCGCGATCCAAGCCGCGGCGCCCGCAACCGGCCAGAACAATGTCGTTGTGCGCTCGAACCGCTTCGTCAACTGCACACACGCGGCAATCGACGCCAGCAGCAACGCCGGCCCGAACACGCGCACGAACTGGTTGGTCGCCGCGAACCGGATCGACGGCGTGACCGACTATCCGAATTCCGGGCTGCGCTTCATGGTCCTGCAAACCAGCGCGATCCGCGAGAACCTGATCCGGAACATCGCCTACAACGGCATGACGCTCGAGGGACTCGACAGCGTGCTGGTCGCCGACAACACGATCAGTAATGTCTATGCGTCCGGTATCCAGGTGGCCAACAGTTCCGGGATCCCCATGGACTCGACCAATGTCACGCTCACGGCGAACCGGATCACGAACGCCAACACCAACGATTCGAGCGACAAGGGCGGCATTGCCGTCTACCCCGATGTCGCCGGCATCGCGGTCGTCAGCAATACGCTCTCCGAGAACAACAACGGATTCGCCGTGCGCGACAAGACGCCCGCCATGTCGGCCGGCGTGCGCCTGAACAACAATAACATCGCAGGCAATACCGGGTACGGCGCCGCCAACTTCGCGCAGGGCGGCGGTACACTCAACGCCACCGATAACTGGTGGGGCTCCTACGCCGGGCCCGGCGCCGTCGACGGCGGCGGCCGCACCGGCGACGCCGTCACCAGCAACGTGCAGTACAGCGCCTGGACCTACGGCGAGTACGGGAAGAACTTCGACGCAGACGCGTTCATGGACCCCGTCGATACCGACGACGAAAACGACACGCTCGGCGACGTCGCCGAAGTCGGCGCCGGCAGCGACCCGCTCGACCCCGATACCGATGCCGACCAGATGCCCGACGCCTGGGAGGTCGGATACGGACTCGACCCGGTCTCACCCGCCGATGCAACGCTCGATCCCGACACGGACGGCTCCGACAACCGCAGCGAGTACGCGGCCAACACGCATCCCGGCATCGGATCCTCGCGCCTCCGGATCGCCGCGTTTACCAACCAGCCGGGCGTCGCCGAAATCTCGTTCCCGTGCTCTGACGAGCGCGTGTACACCCTCGAGTATCGCGCCGAGCTCGGCCAGGGCGCGTGGAACCCGATCCCGGGCCTCAGCAACGTCGTGGGCGAGGCCGACGGATACATGACGATGCTCTATTCCAACGCGCCCGCAACCGGCTTCTACCGGGTCCGCGCCGCGCTGCCTGCGCCGTGAGCACGCAACAACCGCTGCGGCGCCACGGCAAGAATGCACGCCCAAACAAGATTCGACTGCTATCGATCGCTGTCGATTGCAGCCGATTGCAGTCGATCCCGGTGGATGCCGGCCGTCCCCGGAAACGCGCCCCCCGCCCGGACTTCCCGATAGCGCGCACACGCCAGGCGCAGCGCCTCGCGCAACTCGGAAGAAAGAGGCGCCAATACCTGGAGGCGGTACCTGCCGCCAACTCGGAAACGGTCTTCCCGCAATGCCACGCAAACCGGCGGCTCGCCGTCCCACTGCTCTCGCACGCGATCGCCAATCCACAAATCCCGCAACTCGCGGCCGCCCGAAAGCCATTCGCCTGCATCACTGCCCACAGCACGACGCCGGTAAAGTACGTGATCGCAGCCGCGGGAGACGGCATAATCGGAGCTCTCCTTGAAACATCGCTCGATGCGGCGGCACCACTGGCGGCGATACAAAACCTCGCTGAGCCGCTCGGCCGCCCGCCGCTCCGCGGCCGACAGCACGCCCTCCTGCTCCAGTAAATCCGCCGCCGCGCCGCGTGGCGAGCGCAGATGCATCAGCCATTTTGCCGTCATCGCCACACGATGGCGACGGGCAAAACCGAAACGCAGAATCCGCGCCGATTGCACGTCCAGCACCGCGACACGCCCGTCCGCCAAGCCCAGGAAGTTGTCGCCGTGCAAATCCGGATGGTGGACCCGCGCCGCGATCAGTTGACGGATCAGCGGAATGCTGTCCGCCGGCGAAAGTTCGCGGCCGTCAGAACACAACCCGCGCGTGACCAGCCCGGAAAAACGGGGGAGAACAAGAGCGCGTTCGGTCCAAACCGCAAGAACTTCCGGACACGGGATCGAGTGCCGGCGCAGATACCTCAAAAGATCGGCCTCGTGGCGTGCGGGAAGCCGACGGAACAGATACCGAATCTTGTCCTCCCAACGCGGGAACCCCATGACCTTGACGAAAACGCGGCCCGCGTCCGGCAACGAACCCTCGCCGACCGCGCGGATCAGCCGCGTGCGCACCGGCCTGACGCCCGACGGCAACGTCCCGCGTCGCACCCGACAGTGCGACCGCCATGCACGCAACGCGCGCCGGTCCGCGTCCGTCAAAACCTCAGCCGGTTGCCGCGCCGCATCGCACGACCGCACGCTCGATTCGCCTGCCGCTGCGTTCATGGCCCGTATCGTAACACCCCTGTTCCGTGCTCTGCAATCGGGGATGCGGCGAGACGACAAGCGTTGCGCTCGTGCCTACTGCGGGTATCGCACCCCGACGCGATAGAACCGGCGTTGCGCTTCGTTTGTGTCGGTCAGGCTCGTGGTGCCGGCGGGCGCGCCCGGCATGTTGGATCGTCCCTCAACGACGGACCATTGCCCGGAGCATAGATTGTCGAGCCATTGCAGCTCATAGACGCGTGCGGTTGAGCAATTGAACCAGACCGTGCAGGAATTGGTGTGCGCGATATCGATTATCTGGAAGCAGGATTGCGCGTTGGTCGGGTTCGTGTCCGCGATTTGTTCCGCGGCGTCGGTCAGTCCGTCGGCGTCGGTGTCGACCACGGTCGAATCGTATTCGTAACAGCCGACATCGAACGTGTTCGTTCCGTCCCCGTTGCCGTCCAGCGGGCGCGCGATGCCGTCGAGGTCGTTGGTCAGCCAGGCGCTCGCATCGGCGCCGGCATCGATGCAGGGCGAACCGAGCCCAATCCGATAGTCGTGCGCGTCGGGCTCGAGGAATCCCGCCGGGGGCGCCACGTGGCCGGAACCGGGTGGGATTGGGTCGGTACAGCAATAAGAGAGCGTACAGCCGCTCGATCCGCCGTAGTTTCCGGCATCGGCGTCACCGTTGGAGCAAACAATGCAGTTGTGCACCTGCGCCCCGCTTCCGTAGAACCAGATTCCCCCGCCGTTGAGAGCGGCGTCGTTGCTGACGACGGTGCAGTTTCTGATAATGCCTCCCCAGCAACAGAACAGCCCGGCGCCTTCGTCGGCGGCATTGCCGTAGAATAGACAATTCTTGGCGGTAGCGATGTCGCGGAGATAGACGCCACCGCCCTGGGAGTTGCCGCCGACCTGGCCGTTGTGGCGTATGACGCAACGGTCGACCACGCCGGGGATGCCGCTCGTGACGCCGGCGAAGAAGACGCCGGCCCCGTAGGTGGCCTGACAGTCCTCGACGAGCGCTTCACGGATGCAACCGCCGGGCATCTGCACATAGATGCCGCCGCCATGCGTAGCGTTTCCGTCGCGGACCGTGACCTTTTCGAGAATCGCATTGGAATGGGCCATGTACACGCAACGGTTCGAAGCGCCGGCCTGGATGACAGAGGCTGCGGGCCCGTTCAGGCTTGTGAGGCGGACGCCTTTGGCGACGCTGATCTGTTGGGGCACGGTGTAGGTGCCGTCGCCGAGCAAGACGGCATCCCCGTGGACAGCGGCGTCGACGGCATCCTGGATATTCGTGGCGGCCGCCGTCCAGTTGGTGTACGGCCACCAGCCGTTTCCGGCAAGGGCGGCGTAGTGGACCGGGGACGGGCCGCCGTGTTCGTCGCTTCGCAGGATCGTGACCGTATCGCTTGCATCTTCGCCGATCCCGTTCCAGCCGGTTACAGTGATGGTGTTGGACCCGAACACGAGCGAAACGTTGACGGTCCAGGGCGACTGCGCGGCAAAGCCGCCGGTTGCCGCGCTCGCGTGATTGCTCCAGGTCATGGTCCCTACGACGAACCCGTTGTTGGTGCCGGCCACCCGCGTCTGCGCGACTTCCCCATAGACAACCGATGCGGCACCAGTGATCGTGACTTCGGGTTGGCCGTATTCGTAGGCCCCCATGTCGACCGCTTTCCCGCCGATCCGCGACGCGCCGTCGAGGTCGAGCCCGAACAAGACGGCGGCATCATCGCCGGCATCGATGCAGGGCGAGCCTTTCGGGGTCAGATGGTAGTCGCCGTTGGGCAGGTCGACGAACGCCGGGTCCGCGTTCGTGTTGCCGGTGTCCGGGATCAGGGGCGCGAGACAGCAGTACTTGTAGGCATAACCGCTGCCTTCGTTCCAGTAGTTTTCATAGGAGGGTGATGCGATGTTGGTATAGATGATACTGTTGACGAACGTGGCCGCATCGTATGCGTAGACGCCACCGCCGCGGTCGGCCTGGTTGCGGGCGACCGTGCAATTCACGACGGTGCCGCCCTGGTCGCACGCGATCCCGCCGCCGAGGTCGTCGGCCGTGTTTTCGGCGAACAGGCAATCGCTGATCGTGCCGTCGGCCGCGACAAAGGCGCCGGCCCCGCGCTCGGCGCGGTTGCTGAGCACGGTGCATCGGACGGCGGAGCCGCCATCGTAGAAGAACAGGCCGCCGCCGGCCCTGATGCCGGCGTCGCAATTCGCGACGACACAGTTCGAGACACCGCCGCCCTCGTAGAGGAATGCGCCGGCCCCGCATCCGTCGAACGTGCTGTGTCCGTCGCTACGGGTGGTTCCGTTTTCGAGCCGGAACCCGGAAATTTCCGCGCCGTGGCCAAGGTACGCGCAGCGCGTTTGAGCGCCGCCCGTTCCATCTCCGCGGATGGTCGTCATGCCGGGTCCGTTCACGCTGCGCACGGTGACAGCGTTGGTCAGCAGGACGCGGTTCAGGATCAGGCGTCCGGGCATGGCCGCGCCGCCGAGTGCGTAGACGCCGTTCGTGACGAGCACGATGTGACCCGCTTCCGCCACGTCGACGGCCGCCTGGATATTGGTGGCGGCGTCCGCCCAAACGACGAAGGGCGCGCGGTGCGCACCGCTGAGTGAGACAAAGTGCACGTTCTGCACTTCGTAAGCGCCGATATCGGGCGTGCCGTCGGCGATTCGCGGTTGACCGTCCAGATCGTGCGTGCCGTAGAGCAGGCCGGTTGCGGCGGCATCCCGGCATGGCGAGCGGACTTCGAGCCGGTAGTCGCCCTGCGCGGCATCGACGAAGAGCGGGTCGTTCGTGATACAGCCTTCGGCGCTGAGACCGGGCGCGCAGCAGAATGCGACCTGGACGGTGGGGCTACCGGCCATCCAGAGGTCGGGTGTCGACGGGGCCGTGTTCTGTTGGACAATACTGTTCCAGACCGTGCCCCCGTCGTAGGCGGCGAGCCCGCCCTTGGAGATGCCGGCGTTGTTGCCGGCAATGGTGACGTTCTGCAGGTTGCAGTCTTCGCCCTGGCAATGCACGCCGCCGACTTCGTTGGGCGTCGAATTGTCCGCGATCAGCGAGTTCGCGATCCGCCCGCCGATCAGCAAATAGGCGCCGCCCGCGCCGTTCGTTGCGCTGTTGGCAAGGATCTCGGCACGGTCGACCAACCCGTCGCCGACGCAATAGACGCCGCCGCCGAGCAGCGCGGCGTTGCTGATGACGCAGGAATCGAGCAAGCTGCCGCCGTTCTTGAAGCAGCACGCACCGCCGCCATACGCGGCGGCATTTGAGGCCAGCACGCAATTGGAGAGACAGCCGGCGCCGTCGAAGAGGACGGCCCCGCCGCTGCGGTCCCATACCTCGCCGGTTCCAGAGTCGGCCGTATGCCCGGCTTCGAGCGTGAACCCTGAGACGAAGGCGTCGCCATCGAGGTACAGGCATCGAACCGCGTGCGACCCGAACCCGCCTGTTTTCGAATCCACTGCGCCTTGAATGCGGGTTTCGGCCGGGCCGTTGACGCCACGCAGTGTAATGGCATTGGTCACGCTCACGCGGGCGTGCGAGGCGCGGCCCGGTGGCTCGACGCTGCCGGCAGCGTACACGCCGTTGCTGACCAGTACGGTATCGCCGGGTGCCGCGACGTCAACGGCTTGCTGGATGTTGGTGGCGGCGCGCGTCCAGGAGAGATACGGCCACATTCCGGCGCCGGAGGTGGCGACGTAGTGCACGGGCGAGTTCGTGCCCTCGATCGGACCAAACTCGCAGCAGCCTATGTCCCCGACATTCCCGATCGGCCGGCTTTTCCCGTCCAAATCCAGAGCCGGTGCGAAAGTCGGGTCGGCAGCATCCACGCAGGGCGAGGTCACCTGCAGATGATAGTCGCCGGATGCCGCGTCCACGAAGAGCGGATCCGCGGCGATGTTGTTGGTTCCCGGCGGCAGCGGCGTGGTGCACACATGGTGGAACTCGCCATTCTCCAAGAAATCCTGCCAGTTCGGGTTGTCTGGTGCGGCATTCAACGCCACGATAGAATTGCGCACGGACCCGGCGACGCAGAAATCCAAGCCGCCGCCACGTTCGGCGGTGTTGCTGACAATCGTGCAGGACTCGACCACGCCACCGGCATAGCATTCCACGCCACCGCCCAGGTCTTCGGCGGTATTCTTCCAGACAAGACAGTTGCGGACTTGCCCGTTCGTGCGCACATATACGCCGCCGCCATCGTGTGTGCAGTGGTTGTGACGTATCCGGCAACGCTCCACGCAGCCGCCCTGGGCCGCAAAGAACACGCCGCCCCCGTAGTCGGCGGTGTTCGAGGTGATCAGGCATTCGGACACGCGCGCGCCGACTGCGTCCAGATAGACGCCACCGCCGTTTTCCGAAGTTTGGCCGGCGGTAATATGCACGTTCTCGATGACGGCGTTGCTGTGTGCGAGCCGGACCACGCGATGCGTGTCTTGCCCGCTGATCGAGGGCATCGGCCCATCCGCATCGCCGCGCAGCGTGATGCCGTTGGTGATGCTGACGGTGCCGAGCGGCGAAAACACGACGTTGTTGGTGAGCAACACGGTATCGCCGTCTTGCGCGATGTCGAGTGCAATTTGGATGGTCGGCGCGGCGTTGCTCCAGCACCAGTAGGGCGCGTACGGCTCGGGGCTGCCGGGCGCGACATGCAAAGTCCAGGGGTGAGGCATTTGGCCCTCGTACGGGGTTATCACGACGTCATCAAGCGCGAATTCGTCCCTGAAACCCGACCCGCCGACGTCGTCGCCGCTCCACTTGAAATAGAGATACTGGTCCGGCAATACTTCTATGCCGCTGGGCGAGGTCACACGTTGCACGTTGGTCACCGTCGCATCCGCAGTTTCCGACGAGGTGTAATCGATCTCTGTCGCAAAGAAATCCACGCCGTTTGTCGAGAAGGAGAAGTTGAAGCTGTTCGCGCGGTTCTGGTCGTTGAAGCAGAAGATCTTGTAGAGAATCGTGAAGCCTACGATCGGAAACACCGTATTGTTGCGCATGCGCAGAATCAGCGAGCCGGGCGTGAAGTCGTCGCTGCTCGGTTGGACTCCGAGACACGCGCCGCCCGGTGAATTCGTGAACGAATACACGCCGCCGGTCGTCGCTCCAAACGCGCGCCTGCCCCTGGCAAAGTCGCCCGACGTGTTCGTTCCACCCCACACGACGCTGCCGTCGGAGAAGCCGGTCGCAATCCAGTTGTCCGAGTCCAACTGCCCGGCGGTAGGCTCCGGCGCAAAGCCGGACGCCGTGAACCCGGCAAAGTCAATCGTGACAGCGTCAAAGCTGTCGAACCCGATATCCGCCGAAACGCCCTTCGCCAGAACAAGAACCAGAACAAAAACAAGAACCAGAGCCGTAGCCACTCGTTTCATCGCTAGCTCCCCTCGCGGGTCTTCTTAACGTACGCTTCGATGCATTGCCGGCACGTACGCCCGCCCGCCCCCTTTTCAATAAAACGCTCGAATTCCTCTTGCCAGGTCCGTCCTTTCGAAGGACGCGTGCTGATGAATGCCAGGAAGCAGACGAACCGCTCGAGCGCACGCCCGTCAATGGCGTGTTCCATCTCGCAGGCAATACGCTCCGCCCGCTCGCTCTCGATGGCCAGCACGTTCTCCACAAAATCCCGGATGATCCGATGACGCAAAAGCAGTTGGTCCGCTTGCCGCCGGCCTTTGGCCGCAAGGGTCACCGGTTCATAGGGCGCGTAATTGATCAGTCCCTTGGCCGCCAAACTTCGCAATGCGGCCGTCACGGCGGATTTCGCCACGCGCAGGCACTCGGAAATGTCTTTGACTCGCGCGAATCCCTTCTGGCGCTGGAACCGGAGAATGGCGCCCAGATAGTCCTCAAGTGTCGGAGTAAGCTTCTCGGACATACGACCTTGCTCCTGTTCTGTATGGCTTTCGCTTCGTGTCTCTTATAAGGCGCCCGCCTTCCTGTGGCGAGCGAAGAATCGGGCGCAAGACAGCTCGTGCCGATCGGCCGACACCGCCGTTGACAGCGTTCTTGCAGCAGTATAGAGTTCAATGCATAGAACATCAAGCGCGTCGGCTGGCCGTCTTTCTCCGGGAGGGGACGGGCAGCGGACGGAACCGGGGGGGGAGGACGAGCAGGCGATGCAGGCCAAAGAGGTGAAGGTAACGTTCCAGCCAAGCGGGCGCAGCGTTTTTGTGCTGCCGGGCACCCTGCTTCTGGAAGCGGCGGGCCGGGTTGGGGTCGCGCTTCAGACGCCGTGCGGCGGGCGCGGGACATGCGGGAAATGCAAGGTTCGGATCACGAGCGGCACGTGTGTAGCGGCGCCGGCGGCGGAGCGGATTCTGTCGAAGGCGGAACGTGAAGAAGGCTACCGGCTGGCCTGCCAGACCTACGTGGAACAGGAACCGCTGGTGGTCGAAGTACCGCCGGAGTCTCGATTTGAGTCGACCGAGCAGATTTTGACGGAGCATGCGGGTCGGAGCGTGCCGTTGCGGCCGGTGGTGAGCAAGCGTGCGTTTCAGCTTACGCCCCCGACCAAAGAGGATGCGGGCAGCGATACAGCGCGGCTTCAAACGGCGATCGGCGAGGTGCGCATTCCTTTCGGGCTGCTTCGGAGAATTCCACGCTTCTTGCGCAAGCACGAGTGGCAGGGCACTGCCGTGTTGGCGGAAGATCGGCTGCTGGCCCTGGAGCCGGGCGACACGTCGGAGGCAGCCTACGGGCTTGCTGTTGATCTGGGCTCGACGACGGTGGTCGGCACGCTGTTCAGCCTGAGCACCGGCCAGGAGTTGGCGGTCTGTTCGATGATGAATCCCCAAGTCGGGTTTGGCGACGACGTCGTCTCCCGCATAGCCCGTGTGCGCGAAAACGACGGGGCGCTTTCGGACTTGCAGCAGATGGCGCTTAAGGCGATCAACACGTTGATGCGCAGGCTGTGCGAAGCGGCAAATGTGCATTCGCGGAATGTCTACGAGATTGTGGTTGCCGGCAATTCGACGATGCAGCAGTTGTTCTGCGGCTTGGACCCCTCCGCGCTGGGCGAAATGCCGTTTGTCCAGGTTTTTGATGAGGCCTTGACCGTCCCGGCCGCAACGTTGGGACTTGCCGCGAATCCGGGTGCGGAGGTCTTCGTGTTTCCTCAGATCGGCGGTTTTGTGGGCGGCGACACGGTGGCCGGCATGCTCGCGGCGCACATGGAGAAGGCGCAGAAACCTACGCTGCTGGTGGATATCGGAACAAACGGCGAGATCGTATTGGGACATGCCGGCAAATTCGAAGCGACCTCCACGGCGGCGGGCCCGGCCTTCGAGGGCGCGCGCATCGTGCAGGGCATGCGCGCCACGGCGGGTGCGATCGAGAAAGTCGTGATTCGCGAGGACGTGCTCCTGAACGTGATCGGGAACGCGCGGCCGGTAGGTCTATGCGGCACGGCGTTGATCGATGCAGTGGCCGAAATGCTGCGCAAGCATCTGATCGATGAGACCGGCAGGATTCTTTCCGCGGACGAGGCGCCGGCCGAAATTCCCGATGGGGTTCGAGCGCGGCTGAGAACGATGGATGGCCAGACGAATTTCCTGCTGGTTTCCGCCGGCGAATCGTCGTCGGGCGAGCCGATTTACCTTTGGCAAAAGGATGTGCGGGAGCTGCAACTGGCGACGGGCGCGATTCGGGCGGGCGTGAGCATCCTGCTGCGTCGCGCGGGGCTCGCGCCGAACGAACTGGACAAAGTCCTGCTGGCCGGCGCGTTCGGGAACTTTATCCGCAGGCGCAACGCACGGCGGATCGGGCTGCTCCCACAAATTCCCTGTGCAAGGATTCATTTTATCGGCAATGCCGCCTCGTTCGGCGCCAAACTGGCGTTGCTGAGTTGCGACGAACGGCATGCGGCACGCCGTTTGCGGGACGAGACGGCACATGTCGACCTTTCGTTGGACCCGGAATTCCAAATGGAGTTCGGCATGGCGATGATGTTCCCGACCGAAGAGCTGGACGATCTCGCGCCCGAGGACCAGACGGAGGGCTCGCCATGAACGGCCTGTTCCGCCTGAGCAATGAGCCCGACGGTCTGCGCGGTGTGACGTTGGAGGAACGCGCGAAACTGGTCCTGCTCACCCTGGGACGCACGCCCGTGGAAATTCGCAAGGCGTACCGCAAACTGGCGAAACGGCATCACCCGGACGTTTCGCCGGGCGGCCGGGACGCCTTCCAGCTGATCAGCGAAGCCTACAGCGTGTTGACGGGCGGCCCGTTGCCGGGAAAGCCGCTTCTGGGCGACGACGCGTTGGTGATGAAGGTGGCGGGCCGCCGCGTCGCGCCGCTGCTCGACAAACAAGAGCAGTGGAAGAAATATGAACGCTGGCGCCGGGCGCAATTCTACGGCCACGGCGTGGTGTAAGGAAAAATGAAAAACCCTATGGAAATTCGACCGATCGGCCGCGTCCACAGGATTTCCGAAAACGAATGCGAACTTCGGCTGCGCGATGGCGTGAAGGAAGGACTGCGCGGGGTGGCGGCCGGCCGCCGCGTCGAGGTCTTGTACTGGATGCACCGGCTGGGATCGGAGGACCGGCAGAGGCTGGAAGTCCATCCGCGCGGCGACAAGAGCCGGCCACGCCAGGGGGTATTCTCGTTGCGCAGCCCGATGCGCCCAAACCCGATCGGCGTATCGCGCGTCGACGTGCTCGCCGTGGACGGCGCCCGGTTGCGAGTCGCCGGTTTGGATGCGCAGGATGGGTCTCCCCTCCTGGACATAAAGGGGGCGGCCGGCGAACGCAAGGCGGAAGCGCTCGTGGATATCTGGGGCCGCATGCATGACGGAATCATGCAGAAAATGGGCGCGCAATTTGCCGACAAGAGGCTGGACGATTTGCTTCATCAGCCCGTGCGCGCCGCCGGGCGGGAAGCCGCGCAGGAACGGCTTGCCGACGCAGCCGCCATCGGCCGCGAAATCATGAAAATCGAAGCCTTGTGGAATATCCAAGGCCAAGTGCTGGAAACGGGGCCCAACCGCTTTGTGCGCGAAGTGACGGCCTGTCCATGGTCCGGGCTGACGGCGTTGACCTGCCGCTATTTCGGGTGGTGGATGGAGGGCTTTGTCGAGGGATCGAACAAGGATTTCGGTTACCACCTCGACAAGCTGATTCCCGCCGGGGATCCCTCCTGCGTGTGGCGGATCGAGCGAATCCACTCGCAGCCGGCTCGCCGGGCTCAGAATTGATCGGTTCTGAGCATCACCAACGTACAGGCCTCGATCACTTCCACGCCCTGTTCCGCCAATCGAGCCGCGAGCTGTGGATTCTCGGCGCCGGGGTTGAAGACGACCCGCTTTGCGCCGCTGGCCAGGATGTCGTCCGCCACCTTGTCCGAATTGCCGGCCGAGAGATAAACGCTCACGGTATGAATGGGCGCCTTGATTTCGCGCAGACTCGCGTAGACCCGAATGCCATCGATATCCTTAACCACCGGATGCACGGGCAGAGGCGTGTGCCCCTTCTCCGCGAGGAGCTTGACGGCCTGATAGCTGTAGCGGTGCGGTTTTCGGCTCGCCCCGAGCACGGCGACGTTCATGGATGTTTTCGCTCCCAAATCTGAAAACCACGGGAATTTCCTCGCAAAAGCGCGGACCCCCACGTTTCTTTCACGTCTAGCACTCGGGAAACCGCATGTCAACGCCGCAGTGCCGCTTGCATTTGCAGTCTTGACGATGTTCGACTGACTGCATAATGTTGCAGCAGGTGAACATATGCGCGTTTTATGTGTTTCCGGGAGTCCACGTGCAGGCGGGAATACCTACTACTTGTTGAAAACGTTGGTGTCTGCCGTGGGCGGGCAGTTCATCCGGCTGAGCGACTACCACATCGAGCACTGTACGGCTTGTTGGAAATGCCGCGAGCTTGGCCGGTGCGTGATTGAGGACGACATGACCGAGACCCTCATTCCATTGCTTTTGGAGAGCGACGCGATCATTCTTGGCTCGCCGGTATTCTTCAACAATGTAACAGCAGAGATGAAGGCCTTTATGGACAGAACGTGGGCATTGCGTGGGAAGATCCGCAACAAGATTGGCGGCGCTGTGGTTGTTGGACGAAGATACGGGCTGGAGAGCGCCGTAACCGCAATAAACGGATTTTTCCTCAAGCACGAGATGATCATTGCAAACAGAGGGGTTACAGGTTTGGCATTCGAAAAGGGCGAGATTACCGGCGACGCGGAAGCCGTACGTTCCATAGAAAGTCTCGCGCAACGAATTCGCGAACTGAAGGCGGGTGTTGCATGAGAGCGTCCGGTCACGGGGCGTGCGGGGCGGGCACGTTTGCGCGGCGGACGGGAATACAAGGCGAAGTGGTGAGGGGGCGGAACAGGTCATGCTTGCATGGGTCAAGAACCGAGAACACCTGAGTGAAGCAAAGGCGAAACACAAGGACTATTACGTGCTTGTTTTCTGGGCCGCCTTCTCCGAGGCGGCGCAACGGGCGCTTGGCGAACTCAAGCAATTCTGTGAGGACTACAAGAAGATTCCTCTGTTCGTCGTAGACGTGGAGAAAGTGAAAGGGCTCCACAAAGAATACGATGTCGGCAATGTTCCGAGCGTGCTTGTCATGAAGCACGGCAAGGAACACGACAGGATCGAGGGGGTTGAAAGCGCCGCGTTCTATGCCGTAGCTATTGGCGGCGCATCGCCGTAGCCGAAGACGCGACGGAAGAAGTGGCGGTTGGCGATCGTGTGATCTACAAAGAGTATGGCGGCACGGAAGTAAAGGTAGATGACGAGGAGTTGGTTCTGCTTACGGCCGACGATCTGGTGGCCAAATATGAAGAGGTGGACAAGATCCCTGAATGACGACGGGTCATAGCGGCTTCGGCTCAGCTCGTCCTGGTCTGAAAGAATGTCTCCATCCGGTCAAAAGCCTTGGCGACCATGTCGCTCGGAACACAGAAAGACATTCGCAGATGCGATTCGCCCCGGAACGCGATGCCGGGTGTCGTGGACACGCGCGCGGCTTGCAACAGGTCTTTGGCAAAGGCGAAGGAGTCGCTGCCTTCCGTCAGCTTGATGCGCGGGAACATGAGATAGGAACCTTTCGGTTTTTGATAGTCGAACACCGCGTCCAAGCCGTCCAGCCGTTTGCACATGAGGTCGCGGGTCTCCTTGTAGTGTGCCCGGAATTCGTCAACGCAGGCTTGCGGACCGGCAAGCGCGGCGATGGCGGCGTACTGCGAGACGACGGGCGCACAAATGGCAAACGGGATGTGCGCCTTCTTGACCTGGGGAATCAGTTCCTTGGCCGCGTGCACATACCCGATCCGCCAGCCCGTCATGGCATAGGTTTTCGTGAAGGTGAAGGCACTGATCGTGCGTTCTTTCATGCCGGGCAACGACGCAATGCTCAGGTGTTTGTGTCCGTCGAAGGTGAAATATTCGTAGGCTTCATCCGTGATCACCACGAGATTGTGCCGGCGCGCGAGCTCGGCGATCGCTTCGAGCTCGTCCTTCGAATAGACCGAACCGGTCGGGTTGTTCGGGTCGCAGTAGAGTATGGCTTTGGTTCGGTCCGTGACGGCGTCCCGGATCCTGTCGATGTCCAGTTTGAAACCGTCGGGTTCGATTGTGGGAACACAAACCGGCCGGCCGGAAGCGAGCACAACTTGCCGGATATGCGTGGAATAGCCGGGCACGGGAATAATGACCTCGTCGCCGGGATCGATCACCGCCATGACGGACGCGGACAGCCCCTCGATGGCGCCGACGGTAACGATGATTTCTTCGGCCGACGCGGGGATGTGGTTGAAGGTGTTGAGTTTCTCGGCAATTCTTTCACGCAACTCAGGCAATCCCGCGGGTTCGGAATAGCCGCCGGTCTTGCCGTCCCGGATGGCGCGGGTAGCCGCTTCGTTGATGTGGGCGGGCGTGCCGGACGTCGGCTTGGCCCACGACAGAAACGCCACATCTTCCAGCTCGCGCGACAGGCGCGTCATTTCATGGATGGCCGACTTGGGAATTTGCGAAACGCGTTGCGAGATCGATACCGACATGCTTGTCTCCCTGACGTGTTGTTCATGGTTTGGGCGAACCGGACGCGGCCATCACGGCGCCGAGCACGGCACCGAAAAGCGCCCCTGACCAGGGGTTCGCGCTTACGCCTCAGGTGCTGCCCGCGCACCGTCCGAAATAGCCGATCGCCCCGCCAATCACGGCCCCAACCAAAGCCCCGATCACATACCGCATCTCTATTCCTCCAACTGGTCCTTCAGAAGTCCTTTGAATCGCTCGAGCGTAATCGTTTCGAATTCCACCGGCACGCCGGTCCAGTCGAACAGCTCAAGGATCTTTTCGGGCTCGTCCGTGTTGTACCGGCCCGACGCGCCGATGGCGTCCAAGACAACAATTTTCTCATAGTAGCCGGGGAAATTCGCGTTCGCATCCGCCTTGTCCCAGCCGAAGTATTTCTGGTATATGGTTTTCCACGCAGATAGCCAGCCGGGCGTAAACCAAAGCACCTTGTCCGGCTTGCCGCCGCTGATTTCCGTGCGCTGCTCGAGACCGGCGAGCATATCGTATCCGTATTCGGCCTGGACGCGTCGGATGTCCGGGCTCTGGCTGTGGATGACGGTATCGATCGTCTTGGCGGCATCGTCCAGGTTCGTGTAGCACCTTCGTCCATACACGACAATAATATTCTGCGGTACACACCCTTCTTGGGCCTTGGCCAAGGTGCGAGAAAGGTGCTGTTCCAGCTTCGCCGGAAGAGCGTGCAGCCCGGGCGGCGTATACAGGACTCTCTGCGCATCGAGGAACCCGGCATCCGCCAGCGCATTCAACTCCGGCCGCAGAATGCCGCAAGAAACGATGCAGCGGTCTTTGAACGAATCGTTGTGATTCATGTTTGGTCTCCCGCCGTTCAGTTCAGCCGATCGTATGCCTGGGCCGCAGCCAGCGCGATCGGTTCCTTGCCGGGATCCGGCGAAAGCTCCGGCTGACCGGCGCAGCGCAGCGTGGCCAGGTCCCAGGCCGTGAGCCGGCCGCGAATGGCGGTGGTGACCACGTCGATGTGTTTGACCGGGCAATCGCTGTCGCTCACGATCTGGCCGCCGATAATGCGGCTGGTTGCCTTGTCGAAAACCAGCTTGATCGTGTACGGCATGCGCTCCCGCATCATGGAATGCATACTGGTCGACGATTGCGTAGAACTGACGGCCTCTATTCCCGCCGCGGCAGCCTGCTGCTCCGTCAGGCCGGTTCCGGCAATGGACTTGTCGAAGAATTTCGTCGCAAAACTGTTGATCAGTTTCGGGTACTCAATTTTGGCGCCCAGGATATTCCTGGCCATGACCCGGCCGGCGATCACGGCATTCGGGCGGAGCTGGCCCAGACTGTTCCGGCCCGTGACCCAGTGGGGGTACTCGATCAGATCGCCGCCGGCGTAGATATCCGGGTCGGATGTCTGCAGGTGTCCATTCACTTTCAGGCCCAGCGTCCCCATTTCGAGCCCGGCCTGTTCGGCCAGTTCGATGTTCGGCTTGACTCCTACCGAGACGAGCACCATTTCCGTTTCGATCTGCTCGCCTGAGTCCAGTATCGCGCGCTGCACTTGGCCGTTTCCTTCGATCTTCTCAAGCCGCTGTTTGACACGGAGCCCGACATTCTGGTCGCGCATGTACGATTCGACTTCAGCGCTCATGTCCGAATCGAGCGCTTTGGGCAAAACGTGCTCGAGCATTTCCACCACATAAATCTTCAGACCCTGCCGCGCCGCCAGATAGGCGATCTCAATGCCGATCGGGCCCGCGCCCACGAGTACGGCCGTGCGTGCGCGTTTCCTGTTCAACCAGTCCAGGATATCCACGGCATCTTCGCTTGTGCGCAGGACGAAAACGCCCGGAAGCTGGATTCCCGGAACGGGCGGGATAACGGGCTTGGCGCCGGTAGCGAGCACCAGAACGTCATACGGGTATGTGTTCCCGTCTGCGCTCGTCACGCTCTTTTGCGCGCTGTCCAGCTTTTCGGCTTTGGAATTTATCAACCGGATATTCTGTTCGGTGAATATCGAATCGCTCTTGTACGAAGGCTCCACCATGACGTTGCCGCAACAGATGTAGGGAGTCGCACAGCGCGTCAGCAATCCCTTCTCGTCGGGTTCCCGCATGACCGTCACGTCCAGTTCCGGCGCCAGTTTCTTCAGCGTCAGGGCCGCCAACGCCCCGGTTCCCGAGCAACCAATAACCACGATCTTCCGTGCTGCCGTCATCGTTCGTTCCTCCTTACGTCCACCACTCGATTTCCCGGTCCGCTGTTTTCCGCCGTTCCTCCGAATCATTACCGGCTCTTGCCGCGTCTAGCTCCGCGCGGGGCACCAGCCGGTCGCCCACAGGACCTGTCGCCGTTCCTGCATCCGCACCCGCACCTCCTCGAACCCTGCTTTGATCAACAGGGCCTTGAGCTCTGTCAACGTGTAGTAATTCTCGTTCCAGCGCCGCTGCGCCAGCGAACGGCTCGGAAAATCAACGATCAAGAGCTTGCCGCCCGGCCGTAGCTTGCGCCGTACCTGACGCAGGACTTGGAGCGGTCTGGCCATTTCATGAAGGGACCACATGGAAACGGCCGCGTCCAGCGAGGCTCGCTTCAAGAAACCCAGCTTCGAGGCGTCCGCACGAATACAGCGCAGCGTGCCCTGGTGTTTGCGGCGGCGGCGCGGCTTGGGAAGCTTCCCGCCCGCCGTGTCCACGCCCGTGACCCGTTGGTGGTAGCGCGCGTTGAGAAATTCGCCCAACCCGCAACGGCCGCACCCGATATCCAGAACGCGGTAGGCCAACCGCAGATCCCGCCCTATGCGTTCCAAAAGCCGGGGCCGGATGCGGTCGTAGAAATCATCCGGTATCTTCCGTCTTGGCATCGTCACGCCCACGCCGCACTAACCAATCTCGCCAAGTAATTGTCCCAACCGCGTAATGCTCTGCTCCGCGACCTTGCGTTCCTTGTTGAAATAGCGCTTCATTCGGTCGATCAAACCTCGCTGTTCCTCCGCCGTCTCAAAATGCCGTAGTAACGTTTTCGTCCATTCAACATTTGCCGCCACCTCCTGGGGAATGCGCTCGCTGTCGTGCCGTACCGCCTCCTGCGGGCATAGCTCGTGGCATTTGCCGCAGCGGATGCACGCCCTTTCGTCGATCTGCGCCGCTTCCCCGTCCATCGAAATCGCCTGTACCGGGCATTGCTCGACACACACGCCGCATGCTACGCAATCTTCCGTCTTAATCCAGGGCACCGTTCTTCTCCTTTCGCGCTTCTCCGATTTCTGGCTATATAACGATATATGATGTGTAGTATAAAGTTCTGGCGCTAGAACATCAAGCCGGTTCTGAGACGGGGGCGGGCGGGGGCGGGGCTGCGTCAGAAGCGGAGGGTCGGCGGAATGATTAGGCCGGCCCCAACGAGTAGCTGTTCTTCGGGAAAGACTGAACATCCAACAGCCAACACGGAACATCCAACTTCCAATCGCGCGAGGTCGTCGATCGAAGGCGCGGCGAACGCACAGGAATCGGGCGACGAGTACGGACGCGGATTACGGACGACGAGCGGAAGAGGGTGTCAAACGCAAAGCAGGACGTGACTGCAATCGTGGCCGCCCGATCACACGTCGAACACGGCGCCGGTATCGGCGCTGGTAACGTGCATGGAGTAGCGCGCGAGCCAACCGCGTTTAACTTTTGGCACGAACGGCTTGAGCGTTTTGAGCCGGCGTGCGATTTCCGCTTTGCTGAGTTGCAGGTCCATTGTCGTGTTGTGTGCGTCGATGCGGATGCGGTCGCCGTCTTGTATGGCGGCGATGGGTCCGCGTGCGGCGGCCTCGGGCGAGACATGCCCGATGCAGAGGCCGCGCGTTCCGCCGGAGAACCGGCCGTCGGTGATCAGTGCGACGCGCAATCCGGCGCCGACGATGGCGGCGGTGGGGCTGAGCATTTCCTGCATGCCGGGTCCGCCCTTGGGCCCTTCGTAGCGGATAACGACGACATCGCCGTTCTTGACCTTGCCCTTGAGGATGCCGAACAGTGCCTGTTCCTGCGACTCGAAGATCACGGCGGGTCCCTCGAACTGCATCATGTCCGGAGCGACGCCGGCCGCTTTGAGGACGGCGCCGTTGGGCGCGATATTGCCGAAAAGCACGGACAAGCCGCCGGTCTTGCTGAACGGGCGATTTAGCGGGCGGATCACGTCGCCGTCGGGCTTGGCGGCGCTCTTGACGACATCGCCGAGCGTGCCCTGCACGGTGCGGGCTTTCAGATCCAACAGGCCGCGCCGGCGCGCGATTTGCCGGAGAATGGCGGGGATCCCGCCCGCGGCGTGAACGTCTTGCATATGCACTTCCGGCCGCGACGGGCTGACCTTGCAGATACAGGGTGTTTTTGCCGAGAGCCGGTTCAATCTCTTGATGTCATAGCCGATCCCGGCCTCCGAGGCGAGTGCGAGCGTATGAAGCACGGTGTTTGTCGAGCCGCCCATCGCCATGTCGCAGACAAACGCGTTGTCGATCGCGGCGCGTGTCACGATATCGAGTGGGCGCACATTCTCGTCGATACAGCGTTTGAGTGCACGCGCCGCCTGCTGCACCAGCCGTTCCCGCGCAGGATTGGACTTCGTGCGTGTCTGCTTCCTGTCGGCCCAGACTTCCGCGGTCACGGTGCCGTTGCCCGGCAGGGCGAGTCCAACGACTTCGCCGAGGCAGTTCATGCTGTTCGCGGTGAACATACCGGAACAGGACCCGGCGCCGGGACAGGCACGATTCGCGAGCTGGAGAAGCTGCTTTTCGGACATGCCGCCCACCGCGTGTCTGCCGACCCCTTCGAAGATCGAGATCAGGTCGGACCCGTCGCGACCGGCGAGCATGGGGCCGCCGGAGACATAGACGGCGGGGATATTGAGGCGCACCATGGCGTTATACATGCCGGGCACAATTTTATCGCAGTTCGCCAAGCCGATCCAGCCGTCGCACGGGTGCGCCCCGACAATGGTCTCGATCTGGTCGGCGATCAGCTCGCGGCTGGCGAGCGAGTATTTCATCCCGAAATGACCCATCGCCACGCCGTCGCAGACGGCGCCGCCGACATTGCAGTGCCAGACGTTGAACCCGAGCCTTTTCAATTCCTTTTCGATGATATGTCCGAGCGCCTCGAGATGCGTATGTCCGGGAATATGCGTTGTATAGGAATTGACGAGGGTGACAAACGGTTTCCTACGGGCTGAAACAGACTTGATGACCCCGGCGGCTTTGACGAGGGAGGCGGCGGGGATCATATGCGTGCCTTCGCCGACGATCCGGCTGCCCCGCTTTCGGACGTTTTCGATCCCTTCGTTGATACGTGATGTACGGTGTGCGGCCATCTGTGATCCTCCCGAATTCCGTCGACCCGTATGGGCTTGCGTTCCGTGGTGCGAACATCTTACAGGCTGTATAAATTCCGTCAACCTAATGCACACTTGGCGCATGGCGGCCGACCTCACGGATTTTCAGCGGTTCCGGAACACGAGGCGCATGGCACAGCCGAGCACGAGGGAGCCCAACACCGTCAAGAGCGTCAGGATCCCGACGTAGGCCCAGCCGAAATACTTGACCATCACCGGCAGGATAGGGAGCTTGACCGCGCGATTGTACAAGAAGACGGCGATGGGTGCTTGGTCGGCACCTTCCTGCTTCAGTTTCCGCATGAGCGGGTACCACGCGAAAACGGGCCCTACCGAGAGGATGCCCGCGCCGGTCGCCATCAGGATGGCCTTCCAGCCCGCGCTTCGGCCCAGCAGGCCGGTGATCCGAGCAGGCCGCACAAACCGATTGAGCAACAGCATGACGGCAAAGACGAGAACGAGCGGCAGCGACATGGTACGCAGCACGTTGGCGCTGGTGCGCAACGCCACGACGGTCTTGTCAGGGCTCACGATGCCGCCGATCCCGTAGAGCGCCAGCACGAACGCCGGAAAAAAACCGACCCGCTTGAGAAGGCGTCGGCCTTTGTGGTTCGCGACGTGGTTCGCGTTCATGGCGCGAATCCTGAAAGCCAGTGGAGCAGCAAAACCGTCCCGACCGCGAGCGGCAGGGCCAACACGAAACAAGCGGCGTTCCTGAGAACGGCGAATTTCCGGCCGAGCGCCGCCATCTCCGCCGGCAACTGCACGAGGCCGACCGTCACCCAGGCGAGGATCAGGGCCGTTACAGCGAACAGACTGACGCCCTGCTTGAGCAATTCGGCCCCAATCACGTAGCTGTTCACGGGGTTCCCGGCGAACAGGCTCCCCGCGCATGCGCCGCAGAGCGTGTCGCGCCACACGCGGCCCGAGAAGATCCGGCCGAGCATCGCCGCGGGCACGAACCCGCGTAGCAAGCCAACCAACAGGACCACGCCCGCCAGGATCGGGAGCATGGACCCGAACTCTTTGCAGGACTGCCGCATGGCCGCTTGCCAAGCGGTCTTGGCAAACAGCCCCATCGTTTCTTGAGCGCCCGCGCGGCCAACATTCGCGGGCCCGAGCTCACCGCGTTTGTAGCGTGCAAGGAGTTCCCCGACAGTGCCGGTCAGGCCGGAGACGATTTGGATATCATGGGCTTTGAGATGTTCGACAACGGTGGGGCTGCAATGGCGGGTCAACACGGCCTGAACGTCTTCGTTCAGTGCCAAAACCAGGGCCTGCATACCCGCCCCGCGCGCCGCCGATGCGCCGGGGTTGGGCACCGCTTCAAAGGCGCCTGTTGCCGTGTCCGCGACAATCAGATAGGGCGCGGTCCCAAATCTGCGGCTGACCGCTGATTCAAGATTGGGGGCCTGCGCCGGGACTGCAATCTTCATACGCGGTATCCGTCTCAGCAGAACGCATTCGTGCTGCGCCCGGGACGCGACGCGTAGACATGCGAACACTGCTCGAAATCGGAAGGAGCGTTCAAGTCTTTCACTTGGATCGGCTGCACATCATAGCCGACCGCGGTGAGAACGTCCACCACGTCTTGTACCGATTGGCCGAGCAGCTCGAGATATTGGCGATGCACTTCACAGAAAATGGGCGGGCGCTGCTCCCGCAACACGGCCCGGGCTTCTCGAAAAATCAGCAACTCGCTGCCTTCGCAATCGAAATTGATGAAATCCAGGGCGGGCACGCTGTAGGTACGCAGAAAATCGGCAATGGTAATCGTCTTCACGCGGATTTGGTCTGCGTCGTCCGCGAAGGTCACGCCGCTGCCCTCGCCGTGCCGGTAGAATGCAACGTGGCCGGTGTGATCGCTCAACGCAAGATTGTAGGCACTGACATTGACGAGCCGGTTCCGGGCGACATTTTCCCGTAGGGCAGCGAAGTATTCGGGCACCGGTTCGAAGGCGTGAACCTGTCCGTCGTTGCCCACGGCCTTGGCAATCGCCGCGGCGGTCACCCCGCGATTGGCGCCGCCCTCCATGACGACCATACCGGGCCGCAGCACCGATTCCAGGAACGTCACCTCGCCGTCATGATGGGCATTCTCTCGCAGCTCGCGACGGAACGCGTCGTCGAATACAAATCCCGTACCCTGTGCCATCGGTTGTTTCCCTTGCCGCCCGTGCGCTCTCCGCGCTGCGCCGCTCAAGGCTGGTGACGCGCCCGTGCGCCGAACAAGACGGTTCCCGGCCGAATCATGGTGCTGCCTTCTTCGATGGCTATGCGATAGGCGTTGGACATGCCCATCGACAGAACCTTCACTTGGACACTTGGAGTCTTGAGCGCATCGAGTCGATCGTACAATCTCTTGGTTTCCTGGGAACCGCGCACGCTTTGCCCGCAGCCCGGACATACGAAGTCACGAATCCATGGTGCCCGCCGCCCCGCAGCAGTGCTTGAACTTCTTGCCGCTTCCGCATGGACACGGATCGTTTCGGCCCACCCGGCCGCGCGACGCCGGCTGCGCCGCGCCCGGTTGGAAGCGGCCCATTCGTTCGGCGCGAATTTCGGCGGCAAGCTGCTCGAATCGCGTGATGGTATGGCGATAAAACTGGAGCCAGCCGTCGCAGAGCACACTGAGCAGCGTGGGATCTTTGCCCTTCATGGGGCGGTTCTTCGGGCAATCGCCGGCACAAAGGCGGAGAAATTCGCAGTTCGCGCATTTCGGGTTCCAATGCCATTTGCGCTCGCCAAATTCTCGGTACAGAACGGAACCCTGGAATTCCTTCCAGGACCCGGCCAGCACGTTGCCGAGCTTCAATTCGCGGCGCACGAAAAAATCGCATGGATACACGTCGCCGTTATGTTCGACCACGAAATACTGGCGGCAATCCCCACCCATCTGGCAGACATTCGGCACGCCCTCGACCATCATCGTGAGGATCGAATCGAACAGGCGAACGGAGACCCTTCGGGTATCGTGCGGGAACCATTCGTCGAAAACGGCGCAAAGAAAATCGCCCCACTGTTGCGCGGTAATGGCAAAAGGCCGCAACTGCCCCTCGCGATCGAACTCGACGCATTCGATGTATTGATGGAAAAGCACGCCTTGGTTGCAGAGATAGCGGTAGATCTCACGCGGTTTGTCCACGTTCGACTGGCTGACAAGGGTCAGTACGTTGTACTCGACCCGGTGCCGTTCCAGGATGCGGATCGCGCGAATCACGTGTTCGTGTGTGCCCCGGCCGTCGGCAAAACGACGATACCGGTTGTGCACTTCGGCGGGCCCGTCCAGGCTGACGCCGACCAGAAACTTGTAGCGGGCCAGGTGCTGCGCGAATTCGTCGTTGATCAGAATGCTGTTCGTTTGCAAGCCGTTGGCGACGGCGACGCCCGCGCGCCCGTGTTTCTGCTGCAGGCTCGTGACGCGTTTGAAAAAATCAAGCCCCATCAGGGTCGGCTCGCCGCCCTGCCAGCCGAAAGCATACTGCGGTTGCGGGGTCGCCATATAGGATCGGATCATGGCCTCGAGCACCTGCTCCGACATGCGGTGCGTGCGCGTGTGCGGGTAAAGCTGTTGGCGGTCCAGATAAAAACAATACGCGCACCGTAAGTTGCAGTCCGCCGAGGTCGGCTTGATAAGCAGGCTGAACGGCTTCACATCAGCCACTCCTTATCCGGATCGGACGGTGCGCTCTCGTCAAGCCGGTCGCTCACGAACTGACGGGCCTGCTCGCCAAGCGCCCGTACCGCGGAACTCGCGGTGAGCTGACTGAGCAGTCGGGGCAGAATGTCGCGGTTCTGAACGCGCCGAAAGGTTGGCCCGTAATTCAGGTCGTACATCCACGATAGTTGCATGACGAGAAAATCACCGAGACTCTTTACGTTCTGCAGGGCGCCGTTCCTTTCACGAAACACCTCATCGAGTATGGCCGGCGAGGGGCTGCGGTCAAGTGTGATATTGGGAAACATCTCCGGCAGTTCGCGAAATCCGTCGCGGTCGAGCGCGTCCAGGACCACACGAAAAATGTCCAGTTTGTCCGCGTCCCGAATCAGTCGAACGAAACGAAAACTCATGGCGCTCAGACCTTCGGGAATGACCCGGCGATTATGGTAGCGTACACCGTCGAGAATCGCCGCGCGCTCCAATACGGGAAATCGCCTGAACCAGCCGGTTTGCTGAATCACGGTCCAGCCGCGTTCACCGTGATCGACGGAAGCGGCATCGCTGAATGTGCCGTAGTCGGCAAACTGCGAAAACCTGCCGATGTCGTGCACGAGACCCAGCGTTTCCGCGGCGTTACGTTTCGAAGCAGGCCATCCAAGTTCCGAACTGAGCGCGCGCGCTTCGGCCGCAACCCGCGTGGAGTGGTCGACCTTAAGCTGAAGCATCGGGTGCAAATCGTGCACCGAAACCGAGAACGTCTCGTGATATCGCTCGAATCTCGACCTGATTCGCAACAACTGGGATTCCGTCAATGCTCCGCCTGTCCTCACCTGTACGCTGCTTCAGTCCACATCTTCTTGTTCCCTTCGACTCCAGCAGGATGCATGCCAAGCCCTTACAACAAGTGCGTGCGTGCCCGAAAAAACACACGATTCAATCAAACTTCATTCAGCCACACCGCCTAACGACCGGCCCGTTTGATGCAAAAACGCAACGGTCGGCACGACGGAGCCATGCAGATTGCATCGCTTTTCCCGGCAAGCGTGCACGATCGGGTCCCGGAGTGCGGCGCGCGAGTCCACAATCTTCTTGCCAGCCCACCCCATCTTCGCCTATACAAATTGGGCTTCCGCCGGAGTGGCGAAATTGGCAGACGCACTGGACTCAAAATCCAGCGAGGCTTACCCCTCGTGTGGGTTCGACTCCCACCTCCGGCACCCTCCTTCGCTCTTCGCTACGCTCGAGCTACGGAGGGCAAGCCCGCGAGCACCTCGTCAAGCCCTCGCGCGCCTGGGGCGGGAGCCCCGGCGTAGCCAGCCGCGCGCAGGAGCGCGGCGGCGAAACCGGGCGGCGCGATTCTTGACATTTCCGGCGGCATCCAGCATGCTCGCCGCGATGAAGCCGCTTGTTCGATCGATGCGGGGCACGCACCTCGTTGCGGCGCTCCTCTTCCTCGCCGTATTTCTCCTGTATGTCGCGACCGCGGCGCCGCAGGTGACGCTGCATGACAGCGGCGAGCTGATCAGCGCGGGCTGGACGCTGGGCATACCGCACCCTCCGGGCGCGCCGACCTGGTGCATGCTGGCGCATTTGTTCACGGGTATCCCGATCGGCAGTGCGGCGTATCGCGTGCACCTGATGTCCGCCTTTTTTGCGGCGCTGACCACGGTACTGCTGTACGGCTTTGTCGTGCGCGCGCTACGCGCGCGGACCGCTGCGCTGCCGGCCTGGTACGCGGTTGCGGCGGGCCTGGTTTCCGCATTGGTGCTCGCGCAGGCGCCCGCGTTCTGGGAGAAGGCGGTCAAGGCGGAACTCTACGCTCTGAACGCGTTCTTCCTGATGCTGATCCTCAGTCTGTACGCGAAATGGTGCGACGCGCCGGCCCGCGCCCGCCTGCTGGTGCTGATCGCGTTGCTGTTCGGATTGGGCAGCGGCAACTACCTGGCACTGCTGTATTTCCCGCCCGTACTGCTCGCCGGCGCGTTGTGGCGGAAACCCACGCTCATACGGGAGTGGAAACTGATTGGCGCCGCGATCGCCGCCTTCTGCCTGGGCCTGGCCGTGTACCTCTACGTGCCGCTGCGGTCCGCGGTCGATCCGCCCATCGACTGGGGGAACCCGGAGAACGCGGCCAATCTCGCCGCCGTCCTGTCGCGGCGGCAGTGGGGCCAATTCACGGTGACGGCGAACACGGGCCCGTTCATCCTGCACTGGCTCGGATCCTATGCGTTCCTCGACCAGTTGGGACCGGCGGCCATCGTGGCATGCGTGCCGGGCGTACTGTTCCTGGCAGGAACAAAGAAGCACGCCACGCTCGTTGCCGTGGGCTGCTTCTGCAGCTATGCGATCTTGATGACGCTCATGCAGTCAACGACCCCGGTCCTCCTGTACGACCTCGGTTACGTCATGCGCTACGGCATGCAGGAATTCCATATTCCGCTCTATTTGCTCGCCGCTGTGTTCGCCGGGCCCGGCCTCTACGCCGTAGTCGCATGGCTCGATGCGCGCAAACTCGTCCAAGCGAAGGGCTGGCGCGCCAAAGTCGGGCTGGCCGTCCTGGTCGTGCTGTGGTTTGGGGTCCGGCTGCCCGCCTCCTTTCAACGCTGTAATCACCGGGCCTACTTCGGGCCGTACGCGTACGGCAAGGAAGCGCTTCGTCACGTGCCGCAAGGCGCGGGAGTTGTACCGGGAAGCGACAGCGCCGACAGCATTCTCATATACCTGAAGGTATGCGAGCGGTACCGGGAAGACGTGCAAATCATCACGCCGACACACAAGTACCCGGCCGAACTGGTTCGCTTGTGCGAGGACGAAGGCCGGCCCGCGACCGACCGCAGCGCGACCGAACTGCTCGCGGCCGACCCGGCGGCCTATATGCACCCGAAACTGAACCAGCAGGGCCTGCGGCCCGACGCATCCCTGGTCTTCGTGTCGCTGCCACGCCAGCCCGGGCTGCGCCGCCTGCTCGCACCACACGGTATGGTCTTCCGGTTCCGAGAATGCGGGCTCTATGACAGAGCCAGGCAACTGCAGTATTGGCACGACCTGTTGCGTACGCCCCCGTTCGCGCTGCACGCGGGAATGAAACGCGAATTCCGCGAACACATGACCCGCGTGCTCAACGGCCATGCGGTATGGCACTACCTGCAGGGCGACTACGACGCAGCGAAGACGCTGTCGTTGCGCATCGTCGACTATTCGCCCCAAGAACCCGCGGTCGACGCGGACATCTACGCGCGGATCGCCGACTGCATGGTCCGGCTCCAGGATTTCGATACGGCTCTCGAGTGGTGCAAGAAGGCGCTGTTCGCCGACGCTACGAATCGCGTCGCGCTACGGTGCCTGGGCATCGTCTACGTCGCTCGACAACAGTACGGGCTTGCCGAGCAATGTTTCCGTACCATTCTCCAGCTCGATCCGGCCGACGCGCAGGCACGCGCGGACCTCGAACGCACGCGCGGACGCCGAGGGCCCGGCCCCAGCGCCGATTGATTCGGAAGCTGCACAGCAACGCTTGCTCGATCTCACGCCAGTCCGCTCGGCCGCGCGCCGTGTTCCTGCCAGACACGCCGTTGGGCGCGAGACGGATTTACTTTCGGACGTCGAGATGCTAGCCTTTTCGATCGCGACAACCAAGAATGGACGCGAGACGATGACAGACCTTTACATCCATGTTGGAACCCATAAGACCGGCACAACGACGATCCAACATGCCTTGCGGGATACTTCCCGGGCTATTCCGGAGAAAGACTGGACATATTCGGGAACGACGCCGACTTCGAAAGAGATCATGCGGGCGAAGCAGTATGACAAGACGCTGGTTCAACGACTCAACATCGAGCTTCAGAGTCTGATGCAACGTGCCCGATCAGCAGACAAGGTCATCTTGAGTACCGAGACGCTGAGCGGTTTGCCGACTGATGGCTATCGGAACTCCAAGGTCGTTTACTCTATGCTGCGTGACGCAACAACCCAATACGATGTGAAGATCATTATCTTCCTGCGTCGCCAAGATAGCTTTGTCGAGTCCATGTATACCCAGATGATTCATCAAGGTGAAGCTTTGGAATTCGATCGTTTCTTGACGCAATATGACTCGCCTGATGCACTTGACTACAGCCGTATGCTCAATGATTTCCGCGCATGCTTTGGCGATCAGAATCTCATTGTCAGGTCTTACCATAAATCCTCCGAAACAGGACTGCTGATCGATTTCGCAGAAATCATAGGGAGCAAGTCATTACGTTCTTCAAAGCAAGGCGACAAGAATCCAAGTTACTCTCGTCACGCGCTTGAAATCGCGAAAGTCTGTAATCGTTCTTTGGATCAAGGTCGTAAGCTACAACTCAGGCGGGCTCTCCAAGCCACGATGGCAAAAAAGAGACGCGAACCATTTTCCTATTTTAGCGCTGACCAACGCGCAGGATTTCTGAACAGATATGAAGGATCGAATCGCGACGTTGCGAATCGCTATTTTGGCGGGGATCTCGAAAGCCTGTTTCCAACGCCAAACCCCTCAAAGCCGATCGCTCACATTGAACGTCTGACATACGATGACGTGGCAGAACTTGTCGTTCATATCCTCAACGAAACTTCCAGTAATAACGAGAGTGGGGTTGCCGCAGGAATCCGCGTTGCCCTCTCCGGCTATCCGCGGCTAAGAAGCCTGCTCCGGAAGCTGCGACGGTGTGTGTAAGCGCAAGCATCGCATATGAGCGCGGAGCGCAGGGCATCGAACTGTGGTTCGACCCGGTCGACGCGCAGTCGCGCGCGGAGCTCGAACCAACGCGCCCAGGCCAACAGCCCGCACGCACCGACCAACCGGGAACGATTCCTCAGAGCAGCTGGCCGGCTCGTTGGCCGGTGAGCTCGCCGTCTCGTACGGCCGGCACGCCGTTGACGATCACATGCGCGATACCCGCCGCGAGCTGGTGCGGCTGTTCGTAGGTCGCCCTGTCACGCACGGTCGCGGGATCGAACACGAGCAGATCAGCCGCTTTGCCCATGGCGATGACGCCCCGGTCCCCGAGCCCGAACTGGGCGGCGGGCAGCCCGGTCATTTTGCGGATGGCCTCCGGCAACGCCACCGTCTTGCCGTCCAGAGCCGCGCGCAAAAACTTGGGAAAGCTGCCGTACCCGCGCGGATGCGGATGGTCATGGCTGAGCGGCCCGGTCGGCGCCCGCACCGACGCATCGCTTCCGATCATGACGTACGGTTCGGCCAACACCTTTGCCAGGTTTTCCTCGCACATCCCAAAAAAAACCGCGCCCGTCCCGAGCTCGTCGGCCTCAACGATGCGAAGCAGCGCGTCGACCGGTTCCAGGTCGAGCGCGTCCGCGATCTGCGTCAGCTTCTTGCCCTGGAACCGCTTGTTGTCCGGGTGCGACGTGCCGCAGACGAGAATCGTGCCCCAATAGTCTTCCATCCGGCCGGCAAGCAGCTCTTCGCGCAGCCGCGCGCGATCCGCCGGGTCGCGCAGCCGAGCCAGCTCCGCGTCGTGTCCGCCGTCCATCATCCATTTCGGGAACACAACATCGAGTGTGGTCGAAGAGGCAATATACGGGTAACGGTCCGCACAGACCGGGACACCTTGCGCCCGCGCAGAACGGATCCGTTCCAGCCCGGTATCGAGCAGACTCCAATTGTCCGCGCCGCGCGCCTTGAGATGCGAAATCTGTACCTTGATTCCCGTCTCTCTGCCGACCGCGAGCGTCTCGTCGATCGACGCGAGCAGTAACTCACCCTCATTGCGCATGTGCGAGGTGTACACGCCGCCGTGCCCGGCCGCAGCCGCGGCCAGCACCGATATCTCGCCCGGCGCCGCGAACATGCCGGGCGTATAGATCAGGCCCGTGCTCAGCCCGCGCGCGCCTTCCGCCAGCCCCGCCTCGAGCAGGTGCGTCATCTCGCGCAGCTCCGCGTCGGTCGCCGCGCGCGCGGCATAGCCAACCACCGCGCCGCGTAGATTGTTGTGACCGACCAGCAAAACCCCGTTCACTGCCGGACGCACCTGCTCCCACAACGCGCGGTACTCCGCCACGCTCTGCCACGTGCCCGGCAGCAGACGGGCCAGCTCGCCCGTGCCCCTGCGGTACTTGCCCGTGATCGGTGCCGGCGACGTGCCGCAGTTGCCGAGCACCTCCGTGGTCACGCCCTGAAAAATCTTGCTCCGCGCCGACGGCTCGATCAGTAACCGCTTGCCCGAATGGCTGTGCGCGTCGATGAACCCCGGGCAGACCTGTGAGCCGCCGGCGTCGATCGTGGCCGCCGACTCGGCCGCGACCAGCCCGCCGAGCGCCGCAATCCGGCCGTCCCGCACGCCGATGTCCTGGCGGACAGGCACGCCGCCCGTCCCGTCAAATACCGTGCCGTTGACGATCGTCAAGTCGAACATCACCGAACCTATATCTTGCCCCGATCCAACCCCTTAGTCGATCCACCCCTTAGTCGATCCCACCCTTAGTCGATCCCACCCTTAGTCGATCTCACCCTTAGTCGATCTCACCCTTAGTCGATCATCAGCGATTGACCCCGCCAGCGTCGACGAAGGGAAGACGACCAAGGGTGGGATCGACCAGGGTTACGTGGCGTCGGCCTCGGGCGCATCCTCCTCGGCCCGCCCGCCACCGAGCATGGCGACGACTTCCTCTTGCACGGGTTCGAGCTGGTCCATGCGCAGTTGCGGGTCGGTCACCAGGAATGTCTCGCCGGTCTTGCGATGCTCGTAGACGAGCACGCGTTCGCCGGACTGCTGGACACGCACATCGCGTTCGACCAGCACGCGCCGGCGCTCGAGCATCACGGCCAGGATATAGAGCGAATTCGTGTGCGGCGTGCCGTCTTCGTCTAGGGTCAACCTGCGGAACAGCGATTCCGCCGTCTCTTTCCGCAGCACGGGCTCGGGCTCCGGCGGGGGCAGCTTGAACGTGCCCTTCCACACACTGTGCGACGGTGGCTCGTTCCGCGTCGTCGCCCAGCACGACTCGCAGAAATCTGTGCGTTCATAGCCCGCCTCCGCAAAAGTCAAACGCGAGATGTAGGCTTGGCCGTCGGCAAACGGTTGTTCGCAGGCCTGGCAGATCTCGCTGCGTGCCTTGATATTCCAGTCTGCGTTGATCGGCATGCGCGTACCACTCAGGCGCCGGCATCCGGCGCCTCGTTCGGTTCTTCACCCCGCACGTGCTCCAGAATCATGCGCCGTTCGCGCCAGTAGTACAGGGCGCCGGAAACAACGGTCAGCACAGTGACGAGGAACGAGATCCAGAACGTGACATAGCTGAAGTACCGGTCATAGATCAGGAGCACCTGCTCGTAACGGCCGGGCGCAAACACGAAGAAGCGCGGGATCACATCGTCGCGTATGGCCAGTCCCAGAATAATGATCGTAATCGCAATGATCTGCCACGCGGTCTTGTGTTTGCCCCAAATCCCGGCCGCCATGACGCGGCCCTTCGTCACGGCCAGCAATCGAAGCCCGGTGACCATGAACTCGCGCGTGATGATCATCGTCACAATCCAGGCGGGCACGATCTGGTGAATCGCCACGAAACT
>Ga0272441_10000842_pt1 | contig 67429 bp, 68 predicted proteins | sample SSMProp6N_FD_193582 | JGI IMG/M metagenome (GOLD analysis project Ga0272441, IMG submission 193582) | Marine sediment archaeal communities from Little Sippewissett salt marsh, Falmouth, MA, United States - SSM-Prop-6N | ecosystem: Environmental > Aquatic > Marine > Wetlands > Sediment ... | reverse complement strand
TCGGCGGCCACTTCGCGGCGATGAAGTCGGGCGACTTCCGTGCCGTCAGGGATGATGCCAAGGCGATGATCGACGCCGCCGCAGGGGAGATCTGGGTCATGGTCATCCCCGAGACCGCTGTGCTGACTCCCGATGAACTGGCGCGAACACTCGAAGCCTTTGCCGATGGCGGCGTCGGAGGCATCAAGACGTCGTCCGGCTATGGCTGGAACACGCGCATCGAGGATGTCACCTTCATCCGACGTGTGTTCGGTGAGACGTTCCAGATTGACGTGTCCGGCGGCGTCCGCACCCTGGAGCACGCCCTCAGCTACTTCGAGGCAGGCACGGACAACATCCACGCCAGTCCGATCTTCCGGATCCTCGACGAGGCGAAGGAGCGACTCCCATGACCATGTCGGCGTCCAACGCGAAGCATCACGGCCAACTCGCGGCATCGGTGGAGTACACGGATCTGCGCAAGACCATCACCTACCGCGACGTGGAAACGATGTGCACGGAAGCGGAACACTTCGGATTCGCCGCGGTGGTGATTCCCTCGGCGCTCGTGCGCCACGCGATCGCGTGCCTCGGCGGCGACGGACCGGCTGTGGTCACGGTCATCAGCTACCCGTTCGGGACGCAGTCGCCCACCGTCAAGGCGCGAGAGGCTGCTGCAGCCGTGGATCATGGAGCCCACGAACTCGATGTGGTTCCGCACTTCGGCGCAATCCTATCGCAGCGATGGGCGGAGCTTCGCGAGGAACTGGACGTGATCCGCAAGGCCACCGGGCACGCCCTGCTGAAGCTTGTCCTTGAATCGGAGCGTCTCACCGAGCAGCAGCTTCGTCGTGCCTGCGCCGAGGCGGAAGGTGCCGGCTTCGAGTATGTGGTCAACACCCTCGGGTTCCGCATCGTGTCGACGGATCCCGAGGCGGAGGGGACCGCAAGTGCTCCCGGCATTGCATCGCTGCGGGCCCATGTCGGCGGCACGCTGAAGATCAAGGCCGCGGGCGGCGTGGCCTCGCGGGAGGCTGTGGGCGCTTTGCTCGACGCAGGTGCGAGCCGCGTTGCGATGCTCGCCCTTCCAGGCCTCGCACGATCGATGGGGCGATCTGGAGATCGAGAGGAGGCGTCCCCATGAGCGACGCCGGATCGGTGCAGGGCACGCTCGAGGAGCTTGCGGAGACGATGAAGCGGTTGTCGTCGCCGCCGTACGCGGGCACGCTCTCCGCGTGGCGGCGATTCACCGCCGCGGCCCACGCTGATGGCGCCGTGTCGAGAAAACACAAGGAGCTGATCGCTATCGCCATCTCCGTGGTCAAGGGCTGCGAGCGGTGCATCGCCTACCACGTCCGATCGGCCGCAGCCGCCGGGGCGACGGCCGATGAGATCGTGGAGGCAGCGTTCGTGGCCGTCATCATGGACGGCGGACCGGCGCTGGCGCACATGGGAGCGGTGTTGGCTGCGGTCGATGCCCATTGCGAGGGAGAGGCATGAAACTGATTCTCATTTCTGCCGAGCCGGAGGAGATCCGAACGTGCTACCGACTCGGGGTATTCGAAGGCGTGGCAAGCAATCCGACCCTCGTCGCGGAGGCGGGGCTCCCGTCTCAGACGCTCGTCGCGCAGCTTCTCGACATCGTGCCGCACCCTGTGTTCATCCAGGTGTCGGGGCTGACGGCCGAGGCGATGATCCGCGAGGGCCGGTCGCTGGCGGCGCTCGATCCGCGAAGGGTCGTCGTGAAGATCCCCGTCACCGCAGACGGAATCGAGGCGATCCACGCCCTCGCGGAGGAAGGGATTCGAATCACGGCTACTGCGATCTGCGCGGCGAATGAGGCGCTGCTCGCGGCTCGAGCCGGTGCCTCGTACCTTGCCCCGTACATGGCGCGGATCTACGATGTCGGCGGAGACGGGGCTCAGGTTGTTGAGGACATCGTTGAGCTCGTGGATCTGCACGACCTCCCATCGCAGGTCATCGCAGCCAGCGTGCGCACGCCCGAGGAGCTGATGCTCGCATGGAAGGTCGGCTCACACTTCGCGGCGATCCAGCCGTCCGTGGTGTCGAAGATCTGCTCCAACCCCGCGGTCGATGCGGCCGCGGTGAAGTTCCACGAGGATTACGCTAAGGCGTTTGACAGGGACACATCGACGAGAGAGGAAGGAAGGTCCGGATGAAGTACGAGAACGTTCGTGGTGCGCGGATCCCCGCGCTCGGTTTCGGCACGTTCCGCATGAAGGGCGAGGAGTGTGCCCAGGCGGTGGAGAACGCGATCAAGGTCGGCTACCGCCACCTCGATACAGCGGAGATCTACGAGAACGAGAAGGCGGTGGGGGAAGGGATCAAGGCCGCCGGAATCGGGCGAGGGGAGCTGTTCATCACAACGAAGGCATGGATGGACGACATGTCGCCTGACGGGGTCCGTAGGAGTCTCGAGCAGAGCCTCCGCGACCTGCAGATGGACTACGTGGACCTCTGGCTGATCCATTGGCCGAACCCGAAGTTCGAAGTGGAAGAGACGCTCGAGGTGATGATGAAGGAGGTCGCAGCAGGGAAGGTTCGCCACGTCGGCGTGAGCAACTTCCCGACCGTCCTCTTCGAACGGGCCGCGAAGGCTGCGCCCGTCGTCTGCAACCAGGTTGAATACCATCCCTACCTTGCGCAGACGAAGATCATCGATGCCGCCCGCAAGCACGATGCGCTGGTCATGGCGTATGCGCCTCTCGGAATCGGGGCGTGCCACAAGGATGAGACGCTGGCTGAAATCGGCGCCAAGCACGGGAAGACCGCGGCACAGGTCACCCTGCGGTGGTTCATGCAGCAGTCGCACGTCGGCGCCATTCCCAAGGCCGCGAGCTACGCGCACGCCGAGGAGAACTTCCAGATCTTCGACTTCGAGCTCGGCGACGAGGACATGGCGCGGATCCATGGCCTTGCTTGCGGCAATCGCATGATCGAGCCGGACTTCGGACCGGAGTGGGACCGCTGAGTCAGCGGCCGTTGCCGAGGGAAGACGCCCGATGAACCCGACGCCTGCTCCTCGCGCCACCGTCCCGACGCTGTACTTCATCGGTGTGACGACGGCGCAATCGTCGATCATGCGCGTCTTCCCGCGCTGGGCTGAAGCGCTCGGCCTGGATGCGGAGATCGTCGGAGTGGACTTCGCATTGCACGACCGCGCCGAGCGCTACCGAGCGATCGTCGAGCACATCAAAGGGGATCCGCTGTCGATGGGGGCCCTGGTGACGACCCACAAGCTCGACCTGCTTGCCGCCGCTCGTGACCTATTCGACGAGCTCGGCCCGTACGCCGAACGGCTTGGCGAGTTGAGTTGCATCGCCAAGCGCGATGGCCGACTGATCGGTAGGGCGATGGACCCCATCACGAGTGGACTCGCATTGGATGCATTCCTTCCGGAGACGCATTGGGCGACGGGGGCGGAAGCCCTCGTGCTCGGCGCTGGGGGATCCTCGCTCGCGCTGTCGGTCCATCTTCTGGAGAGGGCCGAGGGCGGGAGGCCACATCCCGAACGGATCGTCGTGACGAACCGCAGCCCAGGCCGGTTGGAGGAGATGCGCAGGGTCCACGAGGGGTCGGACGCTGACATCGTCATCGAATACGTCCACGCCCCCACACCGAGGGACAACGACCGTGTCTGTGCGGCGATGGCTCCGGGCTCTCTGGTTGCCAATGCGACGGGGCTCGGGAAGGATCGCCCAGGCTCCCCGCTGTCGGACGCAGTGGTGTTCCCTTTCGATGGCTTCGCCTGGGACTTCAATTATCGTGGCGACCTGCAGTTCCTCGAGCAAGCGAAGCACCAGCAGGAGGAGCGTCGTCTCGCGATCGAAGACGGATGGATCTACTTCGTCCACGGATGGACACGCGTGATCAGCGAGGTCTTCCGGATCGACATCCCCACGTCCGGCGCACGGTTCGACCAGCTATCGCAGATCGCGGCACAGGCGAGATCGGTTCGAGAAGGGGGCTAGTTCATGTCAGCGTACGCGACGCCCTTCGGGGTTGCCATCGATTTCACCACGGGGTTCATGGAAGATGCGGACCGCACGATCGTCCGTCGTGCTTCGGATCTCCGCGGCTACTATGCCGATGGGGCAGCCCTTGAGGCGCTCATCGCGGACGGCGATCCTGTGCACTACCGGGTCTACGAGAAGGCCATCCCCGAGGAGCAAGGGCACCTCCTGTTCTGCATGAGCATCCTCGAGCCGGGACGCGTCGGCGACGAGTACTTCCTCACCAAAGGGCACTACCACACGGTGGCGGACACAGCCGAGACGTATCTCTGCGTACGGGGCACAGGCTTTCTCCTTCTGAAGACGGCGGAGGGTCGCTGCACGGCGGAGCCGATGAGCCCCGGGCGCCTGGTCTACGCGCCTCCGTGGTGGGCCCACCGCTCCATCAACACCGGAGACGAGCCGCTGATCTCCTTCTGCGTGTACCCCGCCCACGCGGGCCACAACTACGGCGACATCCGCACGGAGGGCTTCCCGAAGCGCGCCGTCCACGGGCCCGAAGGCCCTCGCCTCATCGACCGATCCTAGGGATCCCATCGCTGTGTGCCCACAGCGACGCTCCTCGCGATTCCGGAGATGCGTCACCGGCGAAGCCCGGGTAGAGTCCCCAGGTGATCGTGCGAGGTGCACGGCAGGTCGAGGAGGTCATGATGGTCGAGGACGTGCTGGGCTTCATCACGAAGAGGCGTTCCGTCAGGGAATTCACCGGCGAGCCTGTGGACCGGGCGTCCCTTGAGATCGCGCTCAAGGCTGCGATGGCCGCACCCACAGCGAACAACCGGAAGCCGTGGCAATTCGTGGTGGTCACGGACCGCCAAGTCACCCGTGCGCTCTGCGCCGCACATCCCTACGCGCAGTTCGGCGACCGCGCGGGGGCCGTCATCATCCCCTTCGGGGACCGCACGAGCCATCGTTGGTTCGATCAGGACATGGCGGCAGCAACGGAGAACCTGCTGCTGGCGCTCGCCAACCTCGGCCTCGGAGCCACGTGGTGCGGCGTGGACGACACCCTCCAGGAGGCGATTCGATCCCGCGTAGGATTGCCCGAAGGCCAACGTGCGTTCGCGCTGATTCCGGTCGGCGTGCCCGAGCGTGAGCCCACGCCGCGGACCCAATACGACGCAGATCGGGTGCACTGGGAGCGGTACAACGCCTAGGCTCGGCGCCCCCCGTGATGGCGCCCGAGGGCGGGCGCGGAGAGGCCCCGCTGGTTGCCCCCAGGGGCCCGGGCTCTCCGGATCAGGCGACGCTCCTCGCGGGGTTCTTCCCGTGAGATGGAGCGGGCCCGAGCGCATCCCGGGTTCCACGTCGCGCGCCCTCTAGCGGGAGGGCGTTCGCAGCCCTGCGCGCGCAAGGCCCGAGGCCGCGATCGCGAGCACGAGGATCGCCCCCTGAATCACGTACTGCAGGTAGAACGGAACCCCTAGCAGGACCATGCCGTTGTTCAGCGTCCCGATGAACAGCACCCCCACCAAGGTTCCGAGGATGTTGAAGCGACCCGACCGGAACGTCGTCGCCCCGAGGAAGCAGGCGGCGAACGCCCCGAGGAGCAGCCCTTCCCCGGCACGCGGCTGCCCCGAAGACAGCCGTGCCGCGAGCAGCACCCCGGTGAGCGCAGCCAGCACACCCGACACGACAAACGCAGTGAGATGTACACGGATGACGTGAATGCCGGAGTAGCGCGCCGCAGTGGGATTCCCACCGACGGCGTAGAGCTTCTTCCCGAACGACATTCGGTTGGCCGCTAGGTAGATGATGATATACACGAGCGCGAGGATGTACACAAGATAGGGGATTCCAAGGAATGTCCCGCGCCCGATGCGGACGAACGCCCGCGGGATCCCCGAATACAGAGAGTAGCCCCCTGTATACCACAACGTCAGGCCGCGGAGCATCGTTTGTGTCGCCAGGGTGACGATGAACGGCGAGATCCCGATGACGGCAGAAAAGAAGCCGTTGATCAAGCCGATGCCAACCCCCATCGACACCACTGCCGGCATCGCCAGCCACATGGAGACCTGGGGGAGAAGCGCCGCCACCATGACTCCGCTCCACGTCGCCGTGGCGGCAACAGAGAGGTCGAAGTCCCCGAGGACGAGACACACCGTCAACCCTGCCGATAGGATCCCCAGCAGCGCGATCTGCTTGAGGATCGACACCAGGTTGCTGACGGTGGGGAAGATCCCCGGGCGCAACAGGGCAAAGAACGCAAACAGCAGGAGCAACGACACGATCATGCCGTAGCGTCGCAGCAGAAGGAGAAGCCCTCCCGCGACTGACCGATACGATGCCCGCTGTGCGTTGCCTCCGCTACGCACGGCGCCGGCCCTCCTCCTTGTGCACCATCTCCCCACGTGCGCTACGCAACCGCACGGATCTCAGAAGCCCCTGCCACAGTCCGGCCGAGGTGACCGCCGCGATGAGGATCGACCCCTGCACCACCAGTTGCAGATGATACGGAACGTCGAGCAACGTAAACCCGTTGAAGATCGTCCCCATGATGAGCGTCCCGATCAGCGTTCCAAGGATGTGGAATCGCCCGATCCGAATCGACGCCGCGCCGACAAACGCCACCGTGAAGCAATCGAACAGGAAGCGATCGCCGATCGTTGGCTCCGCGAGGCCGAGCCGAGCCACGAGGAGAACCCCCGTCAATCCGGCGAGCGTGCCCGAGAGGACGAATCCTAAGATCTTCAAGCGGTTGATCGAGATCCCTGCAAAGCGCGCCGCTTCGAGGCTGCCACCGACGGCGTACATGCGACGCCCCGTGGTGGTGTGCTGAAGAAGCAGATGCAGCAGAAGCAGCGTCCCGAGCATGAAGAACACGAGGTACGGGATGTGGAGCACGGTCCCTTTGCCTACCCGGAGAAATCCCTCGGGGATGCCGCTGTAAAGGATGGCGCCGCTTCCGCTCGTGTACCAGTAGCTGAACCCCGTGAGCACGGTCATCGTCCCCAGCGTCGCCATGAACGAAGACACTCGCAACGTGGACACAATCAAACCGTTCACCAGGCCAATCCCGGCACAAACGCAGAGCACCGCCGCGACACCCGCCATGGAAGGCATGTGCGGCAGCCAGCCGGCCGTGAGAACGGCACCGAGGGTGGCCACGGCTCCGATCGACAGGTCGAACTCGTTCATCACCAGACAGACGGTCAGCCCGGCAGCGCAGATCCCGAGCAGAGAGATCTGGTTGAGGATGTTCAGCAGGTTGCGAAGCGACGGGAAGACGCTCGGCTTCATCGATGTGAACACGGCGATGAGCACGAGCAATCCAAGCACGGTGCCGTACCGGCCGATCTGGAGAACGCCCTGCTCGAAACGCGCTTTGGCGGGCCGGCGGGGAACGTGCCGTTCCACGCTTCGTTCATCCGCCATAGCACGCCTCCATGATCCGCTGGGCTGTGAGCTCGCGTCGCTGCAGCTCGGCCGCAAGTCGCCCCTGCTTCAACACGAGAACCCGGTCGCACACGCCGGCGAGCTCTTCAGCCTCCGTGGAGACGAAGAGAATGGCACTGCCGCCATCGGCCAATTGGCGCACGATCCGGTAGACCTCTGCCTTGGCAGAGACGTCGATCCCTCGCGTGGGTTCACTGAGCACGAGAAGCCGAGGGTCCCCCAGGAGCCACTTCGCGAGGACGACCTTCTGCTGGTTCCCACCGCTGAGAAACTGCACCTCCTGCTGGGAATCCGTGGCCACGATCTGCAGCGCACGCATCTGAGCCTGGGCAGCCTGCCGCGCACGCCGCTGATGGATGAAGCGCGAGACCGGATCCACCAAGAACAAGCGCAGGTGCGCGAGGATCACGTTCTCCCACAGCTGCATCGCAGCCACCACGCCCTGCTGCCTGCGTTCGGCGGGGACCAGGGCGATGCCGCGCGCGATCGCGCGACGCGCTCCACGTGGGCGATACGGCATCCCATCCAGCAACACGCGGCCCGCGGCCGGAGAGCCTGCCATGCCGAACAGCAGATCCGCGAGCTCGTTGTGCCCCGCTCCGAGAAGACCGGTGATCCCGAGCACCTCGCGTTCATGCAACTCGAATCCGAGATCGCTCAGTCGGCCGTCGCTGCTGGTCAGTCCCTCAGCCTGCAACACGCATTCCCCAAGCGAACGATCCTCCTCCACATCCGGGAACAGCTCCTGCGGACGCCCTCCTACCATCAGGCTCACCAGCTGTCGCAGATCCAGCGAGGAGACCTCCGCGGTGCGAACGTGGAGTCCGTCTTTGAGCACGGTCACACGCTCCGCGAGCTCGAAGACCTCCTCCAAACGGTGCGTGATGTACACGACAGAGGTCCCCCTGCCGGCCAGGGATCGCACGAGATCGAACAGCTCCTGAACGTCCTCGCGCGCCAACGAAGAGGTGGGCTCGTCCATCACGAGCACGCGGCCCCGCGAGTAGAGGGCGCGCGCAATGGCCACCATCCACTGCTCCGCCACGCTCAATTCCTGCACCGACCGCCGCGGGTCAAGGGAGATCCCAAGTCCCTCGAGGATCCCCCGTGCGTGCCGATTGAGAGCGCCCCAGTCGATCAGCCGAGTCGCCCGGCGCAACGGATACGGATCACCGAGCACGATGTTCTCCGCGACGTTGAAGTGCGGAACCAGATTCAGTTCTTGATGGATGAACCGCATCCCCAACTCATGAGCCAGCCTGGGCGTCAAGTGGCCGACGGCGTGGCCATCGAACAGAATCTCACCCTCATCCCGGGGGTGGATGCCGGCAAGCACCTTGATCAGGGTCGACTTCCCTGCTCCGTTCTGGCCCACGAGCGCATGGATTTCTCCGTACCGCAGTGCGAAATCGACCTTCTCGCAGGCCACGGTCCCGGGAAATCGCTTGGTGATCCCGCGCATATCCAGCAACGAGGCGGTGCTGCCGTCAGCGATCATCGGACCACTATGCCTTGCCCTTCCCACACAAAGCAATGCGGAGGCTCCGCTCCACACGCCTCGGAGCCTCCGCTCATCGTTGTGCTACTTGGCCTCGTCCGGCATCCCCGCGGCCACCCACTCGCCGTAGAACCAACCCGACGGGGGGCAGTTCGCCGCGGTTACGATCGGGATATCGATGTAGAACTGAGACTGCAGAGCAGCCAGCCCTTGCCACAGCCGCTCCTCGAGTTCCGCCAGAGCGATGGTGACGCCACCTTCCCAGTCCGGCGCGATCGTCATCTTGAACGGTCCGCCGCTTCGGATCGCGTCGAACGTCGACTTGTTGCCATCGATGCCGACACAGATGATGTCATCCCGGCCTGCGGCCTCGATCGACTGCACTGCGCCCATAGTGAGCTCATCCCAGGCGCCCCACACCCCATCGATCTCGGGATGCGCGAGGAGGATGTTCTCCATCGCAGCTCGGCAGTCCTCCCCAGCACCAGGGAACTTCGCCACGTGACTCGCCGCGACGGAAATCTCCGGGAACTCGGGAAGCATCGCCTCAAGCATCCCGTAGCGCTGTCGCGGGCACGGGACCTGGTCCCAATGGAGCACGGCAATCTCGCCGACGCGTCCGAGCGAATCGAAGAGGTACTGCGTCATCTTCACGCCGCCCTCGAAGTCGCTCATCCCGACGTCAAACGTCTGCCCTTGGCCGCATCCATACCCCGTGGTGATCAGCGGGATGCCCGCCGTCTCGCAGGCCTCGGCAAGCTCGCCGATCGACCCTGCGGGCGGGAAGAAGATGTGAATCGCATCGACGCCCATCTGCACCCACGTGAGGGCGGCGTCAATGACCTTCTGCATGTCCCCGCCACCGTCAACGGTGAACAGCTCCCATCCCTTGTCATCGCAAACCTGGCGCCACGCGTTGGCCATGCGGCTGGGCACAGGGCTTGACAACCCTTGTGCGCCAACACCGATGCTGCGATCCGCCGCCCACGCCGCCAGAGGCAGCACGACAACCAATGCCGTGGCGAGGATCGCCGCACGCTTCGTCCAACCCATTTCCGCACCTCCTTGGTACTGCGTGTGAATCCAGCCGATTAGGCACATCGAGTCCTTGTCGCTCCCGGCCTGATCACCTCCTTGAGCTCTCTATCGCACCCACGTTTCACCCCGCCGGCTTCGGCCGACGCTCCGCTATGAGCGATCCATGGATCGGTGACACGGCGTCATACGCATCGCGGAACAGCCTCGACCGCGCCCGATACACGGGAACAGCCTGTGGGTCAGGTTCGACCTGCTCCGCAACGTGGATCATCGCGTCGGCGGCTTCCTCGAACCCAGCGAATCGCGACAACCCAACGTAGGCTGTCATCGCCGCACCGAGGCAGTTGGCTTCTTGGGATGCGGCCAGCGTCATCACGCGCTTCCCGAGCACGCTGGCCAGGATGCCAAGCCAAAGCTTGCTCTTCGCACCTCCGCCGATGACCCGCAGCGCACTGATCTCCTGGCCGGTCCCCTGTTGCAGCGCTTCGCACAGCATGCCGATATTGAGGCTGATCCCCTCCAGCACTGCGCGAAGGAGGTCGCTGCGCCGGTGTCCCAGCTGTAAACCCAGCAAGGCGCCGCGTGAATGCAGGTCGTGGAACGGCGCTCCACCTCCCCTCATGTGGGGAAGGAAGAGCAGCCCGTTGGCCCCCGCAGGAGACTCGGCAGCGGCAGCGTCCATGGCGTCAAACGCGCTGGTCCCACCGCGCCGCGCATCCCTCACCTCGGCGAGGCAGATCTGGTCCTTGACCCACTCGTGGACCACGCCCGCCGAGTAGGTCGCCAGCTGGCTCACATACATCCCTGGCGCGAGGTGGCAGAGGGTGAACGGACGCATCACCTCATCGAAGACCCCGTGCGGATTCGCCACCGCAACCCACGACGCCGAACCGATATAGTTGTACGCCGTGCCTTCGGCGACGACTCCCGCTCCGACGGCAGCGCAGGGGACGTCTCCGCCCCCAAGGACTACCGGAGTTCCCGCAGCCAACCCGGTCTCGCGTGCGGCCGCGGGCGTCACCCCGCCGACGATGGCGGTACTCGGCAGGATCTCGGCGGGTAGCTTCTCGATGTCCAGCCCAAGCACGTTGACGTAGTCCTTCGCCCATCGCCTCTCCACGAGATCCAGAAGCCCCGTGTTGGATGCGTCCGAGTAATCGGTCACGAAGCGTCCGGTGAGCCAATGGACGAGGAAGTCCTTGGTCCCGACAAAGCGGTGTGCCGCGCGAAAGATCGCGGGTTCGTTCTCCTTGATCCACAGCTGCTTCGCCGCCGGGTACAGGGCAAGTTCGAGCCCACCGCCGGTCCGACGGTAGAAGCTCTCCCAGCCGATGCGCTGTTCGAGCGCCTCCGCCTGGGTCTGGCTCCGATGGTCGGCCCACAGGAACACGCTGTCGCGCAACGGGCGGCCGTCCTCGGCAACGGGGATGCAGCCGAGCATGTGGCCGCTGAACGTCACCGCCGCCAGCGCCTCCGGCCGCAGTTCAGCCTTGGCGAGCACGGATGTCGTGGACGCGACAAAAGCCGTCTGCCAGTCCCGTGGACGCTGTTCCGCCCATCCAGGCTGGGGATACTCCGTGGGATACGGTTCGTAGTGACTGGTGATAACCGCGCCGCTCGGCGTGATGAGGGTCGCCTTGTTTCCGGTGGTCCCGAAGTCATGGGCGAGTACGAGATCCTGCACTGCCAACTCGCGCTCTCCTCTCTCAGATCCTTTGGTCGCTGGGTCCCTGGTCAGGAGCATCCCGTTCCGCCCGCTTCACCACGCTTCCGAAGCGGGCGCCGCTGGCGATGTGAGACACCATGTACTCGCAGCTCCGTCCTGCCGCGTCCGATGAAACGCCGGTAAGCACGAAGACCGGATTCAGGATTGGGACGGCCAGGAGCTCAGCGACGTCGCGTGTCACCACCTCTGCAACCTCGATGAACCGCTCCGAGGTCACCACCCGCACTCCGTAGATGCTCTCAAGCGTTGCGTACAGGCTGCCGTCGACAAGTTCCTGATCCTCAAGACCGGGAAAGCGCTCGCAGGGAAGATACGAGTCACAGACCATCGCCGGCCTCCCATCGATCTTGCGGAGACGCCGGAGAAACACGATCTGCGTGTTCTCTCGAATGCCCAGCTTCTCGGCCATTCCGTGGGATGGGGCGCAGAGCCGCTGCTCGATGATCCGCGTCTCCAGTCGCGTCGGCGGCTGGATCGCATCGAGAACGCTGAGCGAGTTGGTGAGCAGCGTCAGATCAAGCCGTTGCTCCTCCTGGAAGAACGACCCTCGTCCTGGCGTTCGAATCAGCTGACCTCGGTGAACGAACTCGCGGATCGCACGACTGGCTGTAGGGCGGCTCACACCGAAAGTGCGTGCAACGAACTCCTCTGTTGGCAGTTGGTCATCCACGGTCAGGTGGTGCTCGTGGGCGAAGTGCGCAAGGACGCGGTACAGCTGGTAGTACAGCGGGATGGGAGAGGTGGGATCCACCGCGACGTCACTCGCACACAGCTCAAGACATCGCTCCAGACCGCCCGCAGCAGCGTCGCTCCCTCTCCGTTGCATCTTGAAAAGCCAGTATAGGTGCCGACAGAACACTTTGTCAAGTAGTGCTAGCTTTATATTGCCCTTTTGCATTGACAAACCGGCTAAGCGCTTCTAGACTCGAAGCACCGTCGCGGCAGAAGGAGGTCGGAACGTGTACACCAGATTCTCGTATCCCCTCGATGAGCGGCACATCGTCATGCCCGGGGCCATCGATCCTCCGGAACTCATCCCGCGGTCGCGGATGAGCGCTCCCCCTGCCGATACGCCGCCGTCGGCTGTCCGCTGGGGATCCTACAACAACACCAGCTTCGCTCGGTTCTTCGTCCACACCGGTACGCATCTCGATGTGAACTTCCACATCGACACCGACGGAGCTCGCTTGGAAGCGTTCGCGGTCGAGGACTTCATCGCGGAGCGCCCCTGCTTGCTTGAGATCACGAAGCAAGCGCGGGAGGAGATCACGGCCGAGGAACTGCAGCAGTACGAAGCCGCTTTGGCGCAGGCCGACTTCCTGTTCGTGTTCACCGGCTTCTCGGCGTGCCGCGCAACCGATCCAAAGCACTACGCGTCCGAGCAGCCGGGATTCAGCGTCGGGGCCGCGCGCTACCTCATGGATCGATTCCGACTCAAGGGGGTCGGCGTCGATCTCCTCGGGATCGAGAACATCGCGAACGCCAAGTCCCTGGATCCTCCGTTCCCTGTACACCGCGCCTTCCTCACGGCGGGACGCCCGTTCTATCTGGTTGAGGACGCGGATCTCAAACCACTCGTGGGGAAAGCGATACGGCGTGCGTTCATGATCCCGCTGCTTCTTCCGGGTGCCGAGGCGATGCCGATCACGGGCTTCGCTGACCTCGAGGGGTGATTCCCATGTGTGTCGAAGACATCGGCGCCCACGCATACAACTCGGAGGCGTCGGAGCGATGGGGTCGCGAAGCACTCGAGCACCGCGCCGCACGCGGACCGGCGGAACAGATGCGAACGCCAAGCGGGGAATCCGTGGCCGCCCGTGGGGGCATGTGACATGTCCGCCAGCACCAGGCGCGGGATCTCCCCGGAGGGCGCACCGCACGAGGCCGCGAAACCGCTACGCTCGATCGGGCACGGACGGCTCATCATCCGTCCGTCGGCCTGCCGTGGCTGCCGCAGTTGCCAGCTGGCCTGCTCGTTCGAGAAGACACGCAGATTCAACCCCGGTCGCTCGATGATTGTGATGGAGCGCAACCTCGCGGATGGCCGTGTGGCGCCGATGATCAAGCCCATCGGTTGCGACCTGTGCGGCGGCGACCCGGCGTGCGCGAAGGCGTGCAGGTATGGCGCACTGACCTACGAGGCCGGGCCGAACGACGAGAAGGTCATCGTGTGGCCACCGACTGCGGGTCGATCGTGATGCGACCGACGAGTTGGATCGTGCGTGTCGATCTGTCGACCGGCCGTGTCCAGCGGACGCCCGTGGATGACGTCATGGGACAGGCCTACCTCGGTGGGTCGGGCGTTGGGTGGAAGCTCATGGAGCAGGCGCTTGCCCCCGGAATCGACCCGCTCTCACCGGAGAACATCCTCTGCATCAATCCTGGGGTGCTTGTGGGAACACTGACCCCAGGGACTCCCAAGACCACAGTCATCACGAAGTTCCCCACACTGGCGTCGGAGGATGGCAAGCACTTCGTGGGAGCCTGTACATCGGGCGGACGCTACCTTGGCATCGCCCTCAAACGTGCAGGCTGTCATCACCTGATGATCACGGGCAAGGCACCGCGTCCGTCGTACCTCAGGATCCATGATCAAGCCATCGAGGTGGTCGATGCCACGCCGTATTGGGGTGGCGGGATCGACGAGGTGATGACCTCCTTAGTCGAACGGGAAGGGCCAGAGTCGGGCACCATCATCATCGGCACCTCGGGAGAGAAGCTCGTCCGCCACGCGTTGACGATCGTGGACCGCGCCAACTCCCTGGGCCGCGGCGGTCTCGGCGCCGTGATGGGGGCGAAGAACCTCAAGGCGATCGTGGTCAACGGGACCGGCGACGTGGACGTGGCGGACCCCGAAGGCTTCATCAGCGCGTCAGAGCGGATGCGCGATGAGATCACGCACTGGCCGCGGCGTGAGCATTGGATCGACCTCGGCCTCGCCGCCGGATGGGACACGTTCAAGCATACCCAGTACCCCGGCATCTGGTCCAAAACCAGATGGGATGAGCTCTACGGAGAAGAAACGAGGATGGAGACCGTGGAGGACGTTATCGGCTGCAATTCGTGCATCCTCGGTTGCCGGCTGCGGTGGCAGACGAAAGGCGGACGGTTCGACGGCGAGACTGGTTTTGGTTCGCCGTTCAGCAAGAGCGCAACATCAGGGATGCTCCTCGACGTGGAAGACTTCCGCGATGTCATTCACTTCGTCGCCGACGCCAACGCCAGGACGGGCATCGACTTCTACACCACGATGCGTCTCATCGACTTCGTGACCAGGATGTATGAGAGGGGACGGCTCACCGCGGCGCAGACCGGCGGCCTTGAGCTTGCCCGCGACTACGCGACCTACAGCGCGCTCTACGAGATGACGGTGAACCGCGAAGGCTTCGGTGACGTCCTCGCAGATGGCTGGATGCGCCTCAAACGCGACTTCGGTCTCGATCCTCAGGAGTACTGGTATGCAGGCATCTGCAAGGGTGTCGATTTCATCTACGACGCCAGGCCGTCGAATTTCCATCCGTTGATGATGACATTCACCACGCGCCCGCGGCCGCACCACGGCGGATCCCACACGCGAACGAACAGCCGCAACAAGACCATCGAGGAGATCCGAGAGCAGGTCGAACGCTGGGGCCTCCCGCGGGAGACCGTGGATCGCATCTTCACGGAGTCGACGTACAGCGGGAGGTTCAACGTTGGGCGGTACACGCGCTACATGGAGGACATGATGCGCGTCAAGAACGCGATCGGCCTGTGCACCATCTACACCTACCAAGGACTCCTGTTCGGCAACGACATCGCCGAGCTGTACACCGCAGCCAGCGGACACGACATGACCGCCGCGGGCATGGTGGAGTGCGGGGAGCGGATCAACAACGTCGCCAAGATGGTCAACGTCCGCGAGGGCTTCCACCGCGTCGATGACGCGGTCCCTGAGGTCTGGTTCCGGCCGATGGACACGCCGGAGGGGCGGATCGAAATGCAGGACTACTACGAGACGAAGACGCTCAGCAAGGAGGACACGGACAGGATCCTCGACGACTACTACGAGGAGCGTGGATGGAGTCCACAGACGGGCAGACCCACGCCAGAGCGTCTTCAAGATCTGGGCCTCGACGCCCTCGCCGACGAGATGAGCAAGACGTCGTTGTCCGCAACCTGACGTGTAGTGCACCACAAACCAGAAGGAGGAGCAGATGCAGCCACAGATTTCGGGCATCGTCCCGCCGCTGATCACCGCGTTTGACAAGACGGGCGCGTTCAACGAGGAGGCACAGCGTGAGATCGTGTCATTCCTCGTCGACAAGGTGCAAGGGTTCTACCCCTGCGGGAGCTACGGGGCAGGGCCTCTCATGAGCGTCGAGGAGCGCAAACGCGTCGCGGAGGTCGTGCTCGATGAGGTCAATGGTCGCGTGCCGGTGATCCTCCACGTCGGAGGCCCGACGACCCCGTTCGCTGTCGATCTCGCGAAACACGCGGAGAGAGCAGGGGCCGTGGCGATCGCATCGGTTCCTCCGATCTACTACGGTTTCAAGGAGCCGGAGGTCGAACGTCACTTCCGGGCGCTGGTCGATGCCGTCGACATCCCTGTTCTCGTGTACAACAACCCCAAGACGACAGGGGTCTCCATCTCGCCGGAGTTCCTCAACCGTCTCGCGAAGCTCGGCGTCCGCGGGGTCAAGGATTCGAGCTTCGACATCATGGTGTTCTACAACTACCTGTGGACCGTCGAACGAGAGGACTTCATCCCCGTGATCGGGACGGAGGCCCTGATCTTCCCCGCTGTTGGCATGGGAGCCTTCGCCTCGGTATCCGGATTGGCCAATGCGATTCCCGAACCCGTGGTCGAGCTGTTCAATGCTGTCAAGGCAGGGAAGCTCGAGGAGGCTCGTTCCCTGCAGCGGCGCGTCTCGGCCATGCGCGACGTCATGCACCTTGGGCCAACGCTGGCAATGATCCAAGCGGTACTCAACAAGCGAGGGGTCAACGCCGGCGTTCCTCGGCTGCCGTTCGTCGCACCCGAGGACGCCCTTGTGGAAAAGGCTATCAGCGGCTTCCGCGCCCTCGGCGTGACGTTCTAGCAGAAGCGGGAGTTCACGACGTGTCCCGCCAGCTTCCGAGGGGAGCTCAGGCTGTGTGGCCCGCGTGCCGCCACCATGCGACACATGTCCTCTTGACAACGGCGCTTGCGCCGTGTATGCTTCGCAATCATGACACGGACGAGGGCGTTGACGAGCATTCAGAACCCGTGGTACGTCCTCGACCACGTCATGCGTGCTGGGTAACCCGTCGCGCGATCGACAACAGGCAACGACGGGGCCCGGACGCAAGACTGCAGAAGAATCTGCGGTCGTTTTTGTTTGACTGGAGCGCGGGGGCGACAACGCAGTCGCCGCAGACCGGAGTCCCAGGAGGTGAGGAAATGCCCATTACGACATGCCCTGTGTGCGCGGAGAGGATCGTCGTCCTTCGACCGATCCCCTATCCGATCAAGCAGATCCGCTGCCCAACGTGCAGGGTCCGTCTTGAGGTGATCAACGATCACCCGTTCATGGTGGATGTCCTCGCCGACTTCGACACCGAGAGGGCGCTCGAACAGCCGGGAGCGTGGGGAGCGAGGACGTAGTCGACAGAAAGCATGCAACCTCCTTGCAGCCTTCCTCTGTAACCGGGCGGGACCCGTTCACGGGTCCCGCTCGCGTTTGTCGCATCGATCCGGACCCGACACCGTCCCGCTGTGCTACTCCGGATCGCCCCCGCTCGTCTTCGAGAGCTCGGGACCAGGCCGTTCGCCGCGAGACGCTGCCCTCGGCGGAGGCAAGCCTCCCGGCCGAAGCGCGAGCGGAGGACCCAGGAGCTCCCGGAGGATGATCGCCGTCCCTGGAGCACGCCGAAGCAGACCTCTCGCAGCCGAACGCTTCGTCGGTCTCATCTAGCTCCCGGCGATGTCCTGATCGCCGGTGCTCTCGCCTTCCCCGGCGAAACCATCCCGCATGCGGGTGTCGGCACGAAGGTTCTCCATGCGGTAGTAGTCCATCACGCCCAGCCTGCCCGTACGGAACGCCTCAGCGATCGCGAGCGGGATCTCCGCCTCGGCCTTCACCACATCGGCGCGCCGCTCCTGGACGAGCGCCGTCATCTCCTGCTCCCGCGCCACAGCCATCGCCCGGCGCTCCTCGGCCCTCGCTCGGGCCACCTTGAGATCCGCTTCCGCCTGATCCGTCTGCAGCTGGGCGCCGATGTTCTTCCCGACATCGACGTCCGCGATGTCGATCGACAGCAGCTCGAACGCGGTGCCCGCATCGAGTCCCTTGTCCAACACCAGCCGCGAGATCTTGTCCGGATTCTCCAGCACCTCTTTGTGTGAGGCTGCGGAGCCGATGGACGACACGATCCCCTCCCCGACGCGCGCGATCACCGTCTCCTCGGTGGCGCCTCCGACAAGCTGGTCGATGTTCGCTCGCACCGTGACCTTGGCGATGGCGAACAACTGGATCCCGTCCGCGGCCACCGCGCCAACCCGCGGCGTCTCGATGACCCTGGGATTGACGGACATTACCACCGCATCGAGGACGTCGCGCCCCGCGAGATCGATGGCCGCGGCGCGCTGGAAGTCGAGCGCAATGTCCGCCTTGTCTGCGGAGATCAGCGCGCGCGCCACGCGTTCCACATTGCCCCCCGCCAGGCAATGCGCCTCAAGCTCAGATGTCGATAGCCGTATCCCCGCCTTCCATGCGGCGATCATTGGGAACACCACTTTGTGGGGATTCACCTTTCTCAAACGCATCCCAATGAACGTCATCGGGCCGAGGGGAACCCCTGCCGCCAACGCAGAGACCCACAGTCCCACCGGCACGAAGTAGAAGAACAGCCATAGAAGCAGCAGCGCCGCCACGGCGATGACGATGTACCCGATCATGTTCCGCTCCCTTCCTCGATTCGACGCACGACCTTCCGGAACCCTGTGTCCTCGATCACCACGATCCTCGTCCCCTTGGGAAGGTGTCCTTCGCGACACACGACATCGACGCGCTCGTCGCCGAACACGCCCGCCCCCACGGGCCGCAGATCGGTGCCGGCGATCCCCTGTCGCCCCACCCAGCTGTCGCTCCCCTCCCGGGCGGCGCGGCTGCGAAACGCCCCGCCACTGATCGTCGTCGACAGGATGACACCGCCAAACCGCAGCTTCGTCTTCGGCAGCTTGGCGATCAGCACCGCGGCGACCACGATGCCGATGAGCACGCCAGCGCTGACCGCACCGACAGCGCGTAGCGCCTGTTCGCGGCTGGTGAGCGGCCCGACCATCGCCGTGTAGAAGCCGAGGCCAATCAGCACCAGGCCGGCAAGCCCGGCAAGACCGAGATCGGTCGCAGTGAACACGAAGATCTCGAGGAAGATGAGGAACAGCCCCCCGAGAAGAAACGCGATCGACTCCCACCCCGCGAGCCCGACGAGGAAGTGCGCCCAGAAGAAGGCGCCAAGGCAGAGCGCACCGAGAAGCCCGGCGACGCCGAAGCCGGGGGCGATCATCTCCACGACCAGTCCCACGAGGCCAACGATGAGCAGAATCGCGGCGACCCACCGCGCCGTGAGTGCCGCCAGCACGTCATCGAGTACGCGCGGCGCGAAGCGAACCAGATCCCCCGCCTCGGGATCCAGATGCGTGACAAGCTCCTCGAGATCGCGAGCTTCGTCGTCCGCGTAGCCCCACGCCGCCGCCTGCGAGCCGGTGAGCGTGAGCAGTCTGCCGTCGTCGACCAGCCCGTCGACGATCACCGTACGGTCGACCATCGCCTCGGCCACCAACGTCGGTCGCCCACGTGCCTCCGCCGTCGCCGCAAACAGTGACCGCGTGGCCGAGATCACCTTCTCCGAAGCGTCGACGAACTGACCCTCATCGAAGACGACGGGCGTGGCCGCGCCGAGCACGCCCGCTGGAGCGAACACGATCCGCTCGCACGCGATCGCCAGCAGCGCGCCGGCAGACAGCGCCTCCCGGTTCACGTACGCTACCGTGGGAATCGCTGCATCGAGAATCGCGTCACGGCCAGCGACGGCGGCATCGAGCAGCCCTCCGGGGGTCGCCAGATCGAGGATCACGTACGACGCCCCCGCCTTCTCCGCCTCGTCCAACCCCTTACGCAGATACGACACCGTCCCGCGACCGATCTCCCCATCGAGCGTCAGCAGCCACACATCTCCGGAAGCCGCAGCCGAGAGGGCTATGGACGCCGCCACGACAAACGCAAACAGCGAACAGCACTTGACCATGAATCCATTGTAGGATAGGGGGCGCACGACCGCCACTGCTCACGCAGATCGAGCGGCATCCGTCCGCGCGATGATCTCGCTTCCCGTTCGCTTGGCGCCACAGTGCTGCGATAGCAACTGCTCGAAACGCTCCACCCAGCGGCGCAGCCGCTCCCGCGGCTCGTCGAATGGGGCGTACAACACGGCGATCACCTCGCGCGTACCGAGCCCAACCTTCGTCGCCATCGCGTCTTTCACCGGGTTACCGCAGGGACTCCACGCACCATCCACGTGTCGACACACGAGAAGCAGATCCTCGAGGTCGATCTCCTGCCCGGCCGGGTTGAAGACGTAGCGCTCTCCCGCACGCCCTCGGCGCAGCAAGAGTTCCGGGCCTGTCGTCGACGCATCGAAGATCGAGCCGGGCAGACCGGACTCCAGGCTGATCGCGTTGTTGACGTCAACCGGCGCGTTCACCAACGGGAACTCGCCAGCGACGGCCGCACGTAGCAGGAACTCACTGGCCGGCTTCCCTCGCCCGCTGGGGTGATACGCCCCGTGGCGCAGCATCCGCCGCACGTTCGCGCGCCGCTCCTCCGCGAGGAACGCCGGCCCGGCATCGCGGACCTGCCCAAGGAGTGGCTCGAGGAACGCCGGCGTCGATTCCGTCTCGCGCGGCGGGTCGATCGCCTCCCCCCAGATCAGCCCAACCGCCGCGGGACAGGGGGCCAGCATCTCGTCGATCTGCAGCGTGTACCGCGAGTCAGCCATCGTCACCGCCTCCGGGATGCACCCCAGCCGCTCATCAATCCCGCGACCGGTGGGTTGCCATGGCTACGCTGCCGGCCTCCCCACGTCCGCGCGCGCGTCGTCCCCATCACCGGTCGCACCTGCGATCTCGAAGCCACAAGCGCGCAGAGGCTCGAGGAGCTCCGCCGGGTCGGAGAGCCATTGCCCCCACTTCCGCCCCATGTGTTCCACCCAGCTGTACGTTGCGTCGGGGATGTCGTCATCGCCACCTTCCGCCAACGGGATGCGAGCGCCCCGACTGCGGTAGTAGTCCTGGGACAGGTAACCCTCATCCATGACGCGCATCGCGTCATCGATCGCCTCCTCGGTCCACTCAGGATACGAGTCCTCATACAACGAGAACGCAAGCGGATAGCGCGGCCGCGGCGGCGGATCCTCCGCGGGGAAGCCCATCGCCAACTGCACCAGGGGAAACACACGCGAGGGCAGGTGGTACTGCTTCGCCACCTGGGCCGCGCGGAACGGCGTGGCGCCGAGGAAGCAGCTTCCCAGGCCGAGCGCATCGGCGGCGATGACCATGTTCTGCGCCATGTACGAGGCATCCTGGATCCCGAACAGCAGGCTCGCCGCATCGCTCGACGCCCATCGCCAGCCCCGACGTGCGATCAGGATCTCGAGGCGGTGGATGTCCACGAGCACCGTGAACAGCAGCGGGGCGCCGAACGGATGCTGCGCCCGGCCCCGCGTCAGCAGCACACTGCCGAGCTGCGCCGCGAACGGCGCCTGCTGCCCCGCGCGCACGATCGCCTCGATGATCTCTTCGGACGGCATCTCCTCGGTGAATCGACGGATCGACGCGCGTTCGCGCATCACCTCAAGCAGTGGATGACGGATCATCGTTCCTCCCTTCGGCGCCACGTTCCTGCCTTCCATCGTAGCCGATGGTGGCATCGCTTCCCGGCGTCCGACCTCGGGAGCGGCGCCGCGGCTGGCTGCCCCGGAGGCGCGGCCACCCCATGGTGGCGTCCGCTGGATGTCAGGGCAAGATGAGCCGGCGCACGGCGCAACCGTCGCTTCCCGAGCGCGCCGCGCCGTCGAGCCGTTCCTCGCGACAGCGCCGCCGCCCTCGCGCCTGCGGCGCAGACACCGCGTGGGATACACTCCGTTGGCGATGAAACCCACCGAACGGCCGTCCCTGCGGCGGGCCCACGTGATGCAGCCGCTGCGGCGGGTGCACGTGATGCACCCGCTGGAGCACGAGCCGTACCTCCGCAGCCTGCTCTCGCCCGAAGTGATCCTCACCATCGGAAACGGCGATCCCGCCCCTGAACGCACAGAGATCCTCGTCGGCGGTCGTCCATCGGCGAGCGTTCTCGATGGCGCGACGGCGCTGCGGGTTCTCCTCATCCCCTATGCCGGCCTTCCTCCGGAAACGCGCGAGCTGCTCCTCCAGCGGCCTCACGTGGCCGTTCACAACCTTCACCACAACGCCGCGGCCGCAGCAGAGCTGGCGATGGCGTTGTTCCTCGCGGCAGCGAAGCGCGTCGTCCCCGCAGATCGCGGCCTTCGTCACGGAGACTGGACGCTTCGCTACGAAGACACGCGCGAATTGCTGCTCGACGGCAAGACCGCCGTGATCCTCGGCCTGGGCGCCGTCGGAGCCCGGATCGCGCGCGCCTGCGCCGGGCTCGGCATGCGCGTCCTCGGCGTGCGACGCCATCCGGATCGCATCGAGGCCGACACGCCTCGGTGGGAAACGCGCAGCCCCGAAAGGCTTCGAGAGCTCCTTCCGTCGGCGTCAGCGCTGTTCGTCACCGTCCCTCTCACCCCATCCACTCGAGGGTGGATCGGCGCCGAGCAACTCGCCCTCCTCCCCGCAGACGCGGTGCTGGTGAACGTCGCTCGCGGACCGATCATCGACGAGGGAGCGCTGTACAATGCGCTCTCCGAGGGCGCCATCGGCGCAGCAGCGCTCGACGTGTGGTACTGCTACCCCGCCGACGAAGCGGCACGCACGGGGACCTATCCCTCGAGATTCCCCCTGCATGACCTGGACAACGTGGTGCTTTCGCCACACCGCGGAGGGGCCTTCCGTCACCCGGAGCTCGAGCGAGCACGCATGGAGCATCTCGCCCGATCGCTCAACGCCGCCGCAACAGGGGAACCCATCCCCCACCGCGTAGACGTCGTGGCCGGGTACTAGCCGCACTCCTGTCAGACGATCAGTCCGAGAAGGAGACCGTCGGCGCTTCGCGCACCGCAGCGTCCTCGACCTCGAAGAACTGCTCCTGCGTGAAGCCGAAGCCGCTCGCGATGAGGTTGGACGGGAAGACCTCGATCTTCGTGTTCAACGCCCGAACGTTCGCGTTGTAGAAGCGGCGAGACGCCTGCAGGCGATCCTCGGTGTTCGCCAATTGCCGCTGCAGATCGAGGAACGTCTCGTTCGCCTTGAGGTCGGGATACGCTTCGACCACAGCGAACAGCTGGCGCAGCGCACCCACGAGCGCGTTCTCGTCCTTCGCCTGCTGCTCCGGCGAACCGGTCGATGCTACCGCCGTGTTCCGCGCCGCAATCACCGCCTCCAGCGTCTCCCGCTCGTGGCTCGCGTAGCCCTTGACCGTCTCCACAAGATTGGGGATGAGGTCGTAGCGGCGACGCAGCTCGGTATCGATCGCAGACCACGACTCGCGCACGTGCTGGCGCAGCCTGACGAGGCTGTTGTACGCCCCGACGATGTACAGGGCGATGACCGCAATCAGCCCGAGAATGACGTACAGAATAACCATAACAGCTACCGTCCTTTCTTCTGTTCCTGTTGAACGTACGGTGGAAGCCGGTCAATGATCCCGATCGCGACGCGCAACGCTGCGGCGAACGTCGCCGGAGCGAACCGCCGGCCTCGCCAGGCGATCACCTCGTGATCGGCGAACTGCAAAGAGAATCGTGGCATCGAGAGGAGGAACGCCATCGTCCGTTGATGGAGAACGTCGAACGCCCAGCGCCTGTCCTCGCCCTTCACGTGGAACTGCCGGCTGAACTCCGCCGATTCGAAGTCGATGTCATCGGCGCCGAGCAACTCGGTCACGCGATCGAACAGCCCCTCAGGTCGTATGCGGAGCGCCTTCACGGGAAACCCGACGTCGACGACCACCGCCGAGAAGTGGTGCGTGCTCCGGTTCTTACCGTGCCCGGTGACGTAGCGGTAGTCGAACGCTTCCACCGGGTGGCCCTCCCACTCGCCCGACATCACGTTGTACGCGTGCCGGCTGTGCCCACGACGCAGGCAGCCGAAACCCGCGTAGCGCTCGTCATACGATGCATCGTGCGCGGCGTCAAACGAGAGCCCGTGGCTCTCCGCCCACGCGGACAGCTCGTTGCGCCGCCGCGCCCGCAACCACAGCCCAACCACAAGCAGCACCGCAACGGCAAGGACGAGAAGAAGCTGGAGCGGCGTTGGCCATCACCTCCTGATCAGAAACGCCACCGCAGGCAGCGACCCTGACGATCCGCGGCGCTCGTGAGGCGAGCGCGCATCCTACGTTGTACTCCGTGCCAAGGCGAGGTCGATCTCCGGCGGCGTCTCCAGGTGCCGCTTGACGCTACACTGCCCCGCCGCGCGCAGACAGGCCTCCGCGTAACGGCTGGGGAAGCCTTCCGGCAGGTGGACCTCGATCCGGATCCGCGTCACAAGCTTCTTGTCCCCCTCCCTCTCCGGCCGCAGCGTCAGCTCGAGCCCTTCTGTCGGAATCTCTCGCTTGCGACAGAACGCAAGGATGTAGTAGCCCGTGCACGTCCCGATCGACGCGAGAAACAGGTCAAACGGACTCGGCGCCGCGCCCTCACCCCCCGCCTTCACAGACTGGTCCGTGGACACGGTGTGTCCGTTGAACCGCGCATCGATGCGAAAGCCTGAGGGAAAGCCGATCCTCATCTCCATCCTGCCGCCCTCCTTCTTCCTTTGTCGCGAGGTTGCCGTACCCCTTCACCGCGCGGCATCCGGCCACGCGGCGGGGTCCTGATGATAGAACTGCACCAGTTCGCCGTACAGTTCACGATGATGACGACGCATCGCCTCGGGACGCGAGAAGAAACACTCGCTGGCCACCGCGAAGAACTCCGCGGGGCTCTGCGCCCCGTACGCCCCGAGGAGCGTCGCCTTGCCGAGAGCGGTATCGCGACGCAACCGCTCGTAGTCCCGGCCGAGAACCCGCGCCCAAGTCGCCAGCAACGGTGCCGGGAGCGGCGGGGTTCCCTCGACCGTCCCATCCTCGGCGTCCAGCTGATGGGCAAACTCGTGCAGCGCGACATTGTGGCATGTCGACGGATCGCTGGCCACGGCGCGCACCGCATCCCAGGCGAGAACGATCGCACCACGCGTCGACAACTCCCCATACCGCGCCTCCGCCGCCTCGCGCACGATGCCCCCAGCCTCTCTCCTCTCTTGGCGCACAACGTACGGGTGCGGGTAGACGATGATCGACGACAGGCCGGGGTAGTACTCCGTGTCACGGTGCAGCAGCAGGAGCGAGGCGTGGGCGGCGATCGTCACGCGGACCTCGTCGTTCATCTCCAGACCACCCGCTCCCTCGAACCGCTTCTCCCGAAGCAGGACGAGAACGTGCTTCTCGAGCTCGCGCCGGTCCTCCGGCGGAAGCCGATCGTAGAACGGGGTGGTACGGCTGAGCGTTCGCCGCCACGAATCGGGGAACGGCTCCTGCCGAATCCGCCTGCGCTTCCTTCGTCGCCACCATCCCATACCTTGAGGGTATCCGCCAGGGCTGACTAGGCACCACCTTCGCCAGCGGCTATCGTCACCTCCGAAGGAGGTTCTCGTGACCACGCTCTACTGGTTCTCCGGGACGGGAAACTCGCTCGCGGTCGCACGCGCCTTGGCGCAGCGGCTCGACGACGCGACGCTCGTCCCGATCGCCTCGTTGCCGGCGAACGGCACGATCGTTCCGACGTCCAAACGTATTGGAATCGTGTGTCCCGTCTACTTCTACAGCCTTCCCCTCCTCGTGAAGGAGTTCCTCGATCGCCTCGATCCATCGCACGCGGACTACACGTTCCTCGTCCTCACCATGGGCGGGCTCCCGGGCATGGCCGCGCACCACGCCCGCAGGCGGTTCCGCCGCGCCGGCAGGCGCCTCGACGCCGCGTTCTCCGTAGGAATGCCTGGGAACTACATCGCCATGTACAACGCGCGAGGAAGGGAAAGCGCGCAGCGCATGGCCGCGCGAGCAGAGGCAGCGACGCAGCGGATCGCATCGGCGGTCGCAGCGCAGCGCGCCCGACGGTCCATCGGGCGCCTCGCCCTGCTTCCGTTCTCCGCTCTCATCTACGCCGCCATCGGACGGCGGTTTGCCGCCGATTGCCGCGGCCGCGACGAACGGTTCACCGTGACCGACGCATGCACCAGCTGCGGCACGTGCGTGCGCGTCTGCCCGGTGAACAACATCGGTATTGTGGACGGAAGACCGATATGGCGACACCGCTGCGAGCAATGCTTCGCGTGCGTTCACTTCTGCCCGACCGAGGCGATCCAGATCCCCGGTACACGATCGGCCGCCCGCCGCCGCTACCACCACCCTGGGGTTACCGTCGAGGAGATCGAAGCCCAGTGCACCATGGACTGAGCGCGGCTTCGTGCGAAGGCGCCTTGTCGCATCCAGCGCCAGCGGCACAGCCCGCGCCGCTGGCGAAACGGCGCACGCTACGGACAATCGATCCGGAGGTGCGTTCCGTGCATCACGCGGCAACTCGCGCGTACATCGTCAGGGAGTGTGCTGAGCTGGCGATCGTCCTCGCTGTCCTCGTCGTCGTTGCGAGGCTCACGCACGTGTCGCTCACGATCTGGCTGACCGTTCCGCTTGCCAAGATCGCGATGTCGATCCTCGTGTATCGTCTGTTCGTGCGGCGATCGGCACGGCTCGAGCCGCTGACCGGGAGCGAAGCCATCGTCGGGCGAGAGGCGACAGCGCTGACGCCGCTGACCCCACGCGGTCACGTCGCCCTCCGAGGCGAAGTGTGGAGCGCGCGGCTCACCGCCGCGGCCACGGTGGCCGAAGGTCGCAGCGTCCGCGTTGTCGCGGTAGACGGAACGACGCTTCACGTCGTCCCGACCGACGATGTACCCTGATCGCCGGCCCCGGCTACGTCGCTCCGTCGCCCGGCCAGCTCAGCGCCCCGGCGGGACACACGGCGAGGCACTCCGAGCATCGTAGACAATCCCGATGCGGCAGCACCCCCTCGTCACGATGCTGGCTGATCGTCAAGCCCATAGGACACCGCTGTTCGCAGACCCCGCATGCCCGACATCGCTGAGCATCGATCCGCAGGCGCCGCTTCGCGCCGCCTACCACGTTCTGCACGGTACCGATCGGGCAGAAGGAGCACCACGTGCGCGGGTGGACGAGGATCCCCAGTGGTACGCCAATCGCCGTTGTCACCAGGCACATCATCCAGAACACCCTCCCCCAATGCAGGGGATCGGTTGGGTTCCCCAGGATGCGATACACCATAAACCCCATGAGCAGCGCGAACGCCGTCCAGCGGAACGGCATCGAGCGAAGCCAGCGAGGCACCGGGCGGCGACGGCTGAACTTCGCTACGAGTCGATCGTAGAACGCTCCTCGAGGACAGAGATTCCCGCACACGTACCGACCGCGTACCAGCGAGCCGACGACTCCGCTGATCATCACCACAGGAACCGTGAAGCCAAGCCACGGCACCCACCATCCCACGGCCAGCGTGATGAGGACCACACTCAGCAAGACCCACTGCACCACACGTCGCCTGGCAACCCTGTGACCGGCTTCAGCCTTACGATGCTCCGCTTCGTTCAACGGCATCCCTCCAAATGAATGTGGGCGCCGCGCGCGGCGCCCCGCCAGCCCAGGTCGCGCATCTTAGATCAAGGCGCCACACGCATCCACTCCCCAGCGAACGCCCGGCGTGCGTACACGAGACAGAGACAGGGTGACGCCGTATCATCCGAGCTCGTGGCGGATCCAGAGCAGCGTTACCTCTCCCAGGTCAGACGGTTCGGGCGCAATGCTCGGCTCTATCTTGTATACAGCCTCTTGAGCGGCTTCGGCATGGGGATCCTGCGCCTGTTCTTCAACCTGTACGTGCTGTCGCTGGGACACGACACGGCGTTGCTTGGCCTTCTCGTCGCGATGCCACCGATCGTCGCCGCCACCAGTGCCCTCCCGCTTGGATTGCTCGGGCATCGCATCGGCTTCCGTCGAGCGCTTCTCCTCGGCGGCGGGCTGATGGTGGCCGCCATCAGCGGCATCGCGTGGTCGACATCCGTGGCTGCCCTTGTCGGCTTCGCGCTGTGCCGCGGCCTTGCCCGAACGCTACTCGAGGTCTGCAATGCCCCGTTCCTCGCAGAGAACAGCCGGGCGCAGGAACGCACCCACCTGTTCTCGGTGCAGTTCGCAGCGAGGACGTTGTCCGGCGTGTTCGGCTTCCTCCTTGCCGGGAGCCTCCCCTTGCTGTTCGCCCAGGTGCTGTCCGTCGGCGCCGAGGATCCTCTCGCCTATCGTGGAGCCCTCATGGTCGGCGCCGGGGTGTTCCTCTTCGCGCTGATTCCGCTGCGCAAGATCCGCACACAGGAACTCGATCGCCACCGTGAGCCGAGCCCAGGACTGCGCGAGGCGTTCGGCTCCCCTGGCCTGCTGCTTCGCCTGTTCGCACCCCAGGTGATCATCGGCCTCGGGGCCGGCGCCTTGGTCCCGTTCCTCAATGTCTTCTTCAAGGGAAGGTTCGGCGTCTCCGACACCGTGCTCGGCGCCATCTTCGCCGGGCAGTCGCTGATGATGGGCTTGGCCACCCTCGCCGGTCCTGCGCTCGCCCATCGATGGGGGACGATTCGCACCGTCGTCGCAGCACAGCTGTGTTCGATCCCGTTCCTCGCCCTCCTCGGCTACGCCACACGATTCGGCCCCGCCGTGATCGGGTTTCTCGCACGAGCGTCTCTGATGAACCTCGGGACTCCGCTCTACGCAGCGTTCGCCATGGAACAGGTGGACGGCAAGCGCCGCGCCACGGCCAGTGGCCTGCTGCAGATGAGCTGGCAGGGAACCCGCGCCCTCGGCGCCTACGCGAGCGGCTGGATCCAAGCCGGACCCGGCTTCCCCACCCTGTTCCCGATCACCATCGGCTGCTACCTCCTCGCCTCGACACTGATCTACGCCTTCTTCCTCCGTGGGCGACGATCCTCGCCCGCCACGCCATCGGATCGCAGCGACGCGTCACGCACAGGTTCATAAGCGCCTTCACGTCGGCTTGACAGCGTCTTCACCGCACGCCGACAGAAGGGCATTACCCTAGGGACATGGAACAAGAGAACGTGGTGAGCCACGGTCGACGATGGCTTCGTCGTGTGCTGCCGACGGCCATCGTGTTGATGGCGTGCGGCGGGATGGTGTTCGCGCTGTACTCCAACGCGGAGCCCCAGGAGGCTCCGCAGAGCGTGGAGATCCAGGAGTACGAAGGGGAGAAGCTCGGTTCCGCCCTGGACTTCCGCGAGAACTCGATCCGCGGTGTCCAGACGATCGATCCGAGCTCCTACCGACTCGTGGTCGACGGTCTCGTCGAACAGACGGCGTCGTGGAGCTACGCCCAGATCCAAGACATGGCGCACGAGCAGAAGCTGGTGACGATCCACTGCGTGGAGGGATGGTCGGTCCGGGCACTCTGGGATGGAATCCCGGTGGCGACGCTGCTGGAGCTCGCACGCCCCAGCCACGCGGCGACGACGGTGATCTTCCACGCCGTCGACGGCTACACGACATCGCTTCCTCTGGCGCAGATCCTCGAGCGAAATCTGATCCTCGCGGATCGAATCAACGGCATCACCCTGCCGCCGGCCAACGGATTTCCGTTCCAGCTTGTCGCCGAAGAGAAGTGGGGCTACAAGTGGATTCGGTGGGTGACGCGCATCGAGCTTTCGGACGACAGGGACTACGAGGGGTTCTGGGAGCGACGCGGCTACAACAACGACGGCGAGGTCAGCGGACCGATGCGCGGCGACGACTAGCGACCGCGCGGGAAGCGCCTCCTAGGGACAGCGGACAGCGACCACTTCGATCGTCCCGAAGTGTGAGCGACGGCGGCGAAGCGGGACAAGACCGTGACGCGTTACGAGGCCGTCCAGTCCTCCGCGGCGCATGAAGTCGCGGAACCCCTTGCTGTGGGCCGTCCCAGCGATCGCCTCGATCCCCCGGATCGCCGCCCACGGAAGGTGAAGCCGCGGTCGAGCGGGCAGGCAGTAGTCGGCGAGGAGCAACCACCCTCTCGCCTTGATCACGCGCAGCGCTTCCCGGAGCATGATCCGCCGCTCCTCTTCGGGATGCTCGTGGAGGGCCAGCAGCAGAACCCCAGCGTCGAACGTCCCGTCCTCGAACGGCAGATGGAGAGCGGAGCCCTCCACATACCGCGGCCCACCGGCGCGTCGGCGGGCCAACGCGACCATCCCCGGCGACAGATCGAGTCCGGTAACATCGAACCCGGCACGCGCGAGGAGACGGCACTGAATGCCGGTCGCCGAGCCGATGTCCAACACGCTTCGCATCTCCAACTCTCGGCAAAGCGCGACTATCTTCGGTCGAAGGGGCCTCAGCAGAGGGTCGATGAGGAGCGGGTACACGAGGACAGCCGGCGCGCGGTAGCGACTGATCTCCGTCATCGCTGCCGACTCCGGGTCACTCCGCCGCTCCGAGGATCCGCTCCGCTTTGTAGAACCATCCGGGAGCCTTTCCCGTGCGCACGTCCAGGGCGAGCTCCCACACGATTCTCCCCTCCGGCGTGACCTCAAACACCACCGAGGTCTCGGATGCCTCGAGAACCCCGACGATCAGCGTGTTCCCGTTGGGTAGACGATCCGCATCGCGCGTCGTTCGCAACCCGTCGCGATGGTAGGACCAGAGAACCCGCCCCGTCGCTCGATCGATCTCCACCACCTGATAGGGCGCATCCCACTGCAGGCAGACCAGTAGCCGGTTGTCCGGAAGAACCTCAGGATCGTGAGGACCGTACGTCCCGCGTGAGGGAACTCGGTCAAACAGCGTCGTCCAGTCGATCTGCCACGCCACCTTCCCGTCGGGATCGATCTCCACCGTGAGATCGAAGTTGCGTAGATTGACAAGGGTGTTGCCGTTCTCGAGTCGCGCCACCGCGTTCACGTGGGTCCATCCCCCGTCCTCGATGTTCAGATACGGATCGACGGCGAAGCAGGAACCGGCGGACCAAGACCACACCAGTGTTCCATCGGGCTCGATCTCCTTCACATGGAGATCGTCGGTGCCATCCTGTCCCCCGAAGACGTAGAGCGTATTGCCGTTCTCCAGACGATCGGCGTCATGTGAGATCTTCTCGTCGCGGTGGAACCAGACGATCCGCCCGTCACGACCGACCTCGAACACGCCGAACCGCGGAAGCACGAACAGGACGTTGCCGTTCGCCAACGCCTCAACGTCCATCCCGGGATCGGTATACCCACGGAGGTACGATGGAATCTCGAATTCCCAGACCACATCGCCCGCCATGTCGACCTCCAGCAGCCGCGGCGGCACCCCCGGTTGGAGATCGGCGAGAAGCGTCGTGCCGTCGCACGTCTCGTGCGCCCGGTGGACCCGGACCCGCGGTTGCACACGCCTCGAGACGGCCGGGTAGATCTGCGTCTGCGCCCCCACGTCTAACGCCGCTGTCCCTAGCGCTATGACCAACATCGCGCAAGCGATGGAGCCTGCTCGTCGGACCATCTTCCTCCTCCGCCGCCCCGGGCGGCTCCATGCTGTGAGCTGGCCAACTGTACGTGGGCCGTCCTTCGGGGCACAACCCCGCCCGGCCACGCGGAACCCCTCGTGGAATTTGTCGGCGTCGCAGCGCAGCCTTCACAGAAGCTTCGCGGTTTCTTGTCGGCGAGCCGACACAAGCGCCGGAGACTGCTTACGATCCCAGAGGAACAGGAGGTTGCCGTGCGATGGACCGCAAGAGCAAAGGCGTTCTCAGTAGTGGCTGCGACGCTGATCCTGACGAGCTTCGGCATCGTCGGGAGTGTGGGCGAGGTGGGTGAAGACGAAGCCACGGAGGCGATCGAGGGGACCAGCTTTGGCTTGATCGCTGCCGAGGACGCTCTTGAGCTCCTCCGGGCGAAAGCGAACGATCCTGGTTTTGTGCTTCTCGATGTACGTACACCGGCGGAGGTCGCCGCCGCCCACATCCCGGGCGCGAGCCAGCTCGACTTCCGCGATCCCGCGTTTGTCGATGCTCTCCGGAAGCTCGACCGTGATGTGACATACCTCATCTACTGCCGCACCGCCAATCGTACGGGACAAGCGTGGCGGATCATGGGCGACCTCGGCTTCGACAAGGTTTACGACCTCGGCGGGGGGATCACGCGCTGGATCGAGCTCGGCTACCCGGTGTGCGTGGGTGAGATCGACGGCGACCACGTGTGCCAGGTGGAAGCCTACGCGGAACGCACGAGCCACGACGCCGGCCACGACGACGTGGAGACCGCACCGCGAACGTAGCGGGAGCGATCGTGGCGTCCATCCCGGCGCGATGACGGTCGACGAAGACACCAGCTCGGCGAGCCGCGGTGTGTGTCGCCGCGGCTAGTAGCCGCGGCTTGCCTGCACAACCCCGCGCAGAGGGCGACCGCTGCGGTACCGCGCGAGATTGTCGAGGAAAAACCCGGCGATCATCGCCGGCCGGTTGAGCCCCGAGTGATGCGGCGTGATCGTCACGTTGTCCATCGCCCACAGCGGGCTGTCCGCCGGCAGCGGCTCGCGCTCGAAGACGTCGAGCACGGCGGCACGGATCCCGCCACGATCGAGGGCCTCGATCAGCGCTGCTTCGTCGATCACGGCTCCGCGCGCCACATTGACGAGGATGCAGGACCGCTTCAGCATCCCCAACTCGCGTCGGCCGATCAGGTGCCGCGTCCGCGGCGTCAGCGGAAGGCAGAGCACGAGGACGTCCAGATCGGAGAGGAACGCGTCCAGCTCGTCCTCCCCGTAGACCTGTTCGAACGGAGCCACCTCCTGTGGCGACCGCGCCAGACCCACTGTCCTCATGCCCATCGCCGCCCCGCGCTGGGCGACGACTTTCCCGATCGCTCCGACACCGGCAACGCCCATCGTCTGGCCGCCAAGCAGCTCCGTCTCGAACGGCACCCACGCTCGCTCTGCCTGATGCCGGTGGACCGCTTCCACCCGTTGCGCGATGGCGAGAAGGTGTCCGAGCACGTACTCCGCAATCGGCTCCCCGAACCCTTCGGCGATCCGCGTGAGCGTGACGCCCTCCGGCGGCAAGCCCGCGGCGTGTAGCGCATCGACGCCCGCCGCGGCTGCCTGGATCCAGCGCAGCGAGCAGGCGGCACAGACGGCGTCGGGCGGGGGAGGCGAGGAGCAGAGCAGGATGTCGGCGTCGACCAGTGCCTGCCGCAGCTCCGACTCCGTGGTGCAGAACACGAAGCTCACACCATCCGCATCCACAAGCCGCTCGCGATACGGGGCTACGGCCTCTTTCAGATAAACGGCAATCTGCACGGCCTCCACGTTACCGATCAGCGTGACCACTGCAGGCTCCCGCAGGATGCGGCCCGGCGGCGGCCCGAACCTGTTTGGCGAGATCCGTCCCCGGACGCAGTTCCAGCTCGTACCCGGTCGGCAACCCGTCCGACACGATCATAGCCCACCCCTTCCGCGCACACCGACGCCTTGCTCAGCGATCGCGTGCACCACCTCGAGGGCACGGCGGCGACTGCACGAGCGATAGACGACGCGCTTCCCATCCGGCCACGTCAGGAGGACATAGCGCATCACCCCGCGCGTCGACCAGTCGATGCGCATCGCCACCCGCGCACACGCCAGCTGTGCGAGACGGGTCCCGTCGCGATCGAGAAGCGCCCCGCCGAGCCGATCGAGGGTCAACCGCCGCGGGAGCTCCTCCCGCGGGAGACCGCGACGGCGGCGAGTGATCCGCCACACGCCGGCAGCGACGATGCCCAGGCCGAGGGCTATGAGGCACAGCAGCGCGCTGGGAACGCCACGATCCAGCGTCACAGCACCGGATTGCGCCATCCCGCCGAGGACGCCCAGCAGCACAGCCAACGCCGCCGCGACACCTGTCAGCACGTCGAGGCCGAACGTCTGCCGGTCGAGCAAGACAACGGCGTTCTCGACTCGGATGATCTCGAACCCGCACTCTCGATACACCGGCCCCAAATCGTTCCTCAACCCGCTCCCTTCCGCCGTGCCGCGGAGCGTTCATCGTGCGCCGCCAACCCGCCGCGGCTCATGGCCAATCGAGGCGCCGTCCGCGTTGCGATGCCGTGTGATCGTCGACCGCATCCTGCCAACCGCAGCGCACGGTTCCATCGACACCGAAGCGCGCAACGTGCGGCTTGATGTCCAACACCGGCGTGCCGTCCAGCGCATCGATGTTCTCGATGTGCAGGATCCGGCCCTCACGGCGAACGAGGCGCACGACACTCATCCCGATGGGATTCGGGCGGCGCGGGGCACGGGTAGCAAACACGCCCCGCTCGCGATCGTCGAGAAACGGAACGACCCGAAGACTTGCGGGGCCTGCTCGATGCAGGTGGTACAGGAGCACGATGTGCGAGAACCCTTCCAGGTCGTCAAGCCCCTCCTCGTACGCCGGGTCAAGCTCCACCGTGCCGCGAATACCCGCCGCGTAGATCGGCTGGATGGGGGTCTTCGCCGGATCGACGTGGGGCGATCGGATGACGCCAATCGGTCGATACGTGATGGCTTCCTGCGCTCGCTCCATGGCGAGCCATGATGACGGCAAGGGCGACGCGAGGCAACCAGCTGACGCGCTCGGAGTCCTTTCTCGATCGCCACCGCGAGGACGTGCCCTGCCCAGCCTCACCCATTGCAGAGCCGCCGTAGGCTTGGAGCTTGTCTCCGACCTCCGGGGCCCGAAGAGGTTCTCCGTCCCGGCACTCCACCACGTCGTGGTCGCTCGGTAGCGTCCGGATCCGCGCGTCGCTCAGCCCAGCGTCCGACCCGACGTGCCACGTCTACGACGCGGGATCCAGCTCGATCGTAGCCTCCCCACGAGCCGTGTGCCGCGCCGCGAAGTCATCGCTCGTCTCGTGGTACGCTACAAGAATCGTGTACGTTTCCCCGGGGAGCAGCGGCTTGTCCATCGCATCGCCGGAGTCCAACGGGATGACGAACTCGAACACGGTCCCCGCGTCGGTCTCCAGCCCTCCCCACTCGATCACGTGATCCGAGCCTCCGTTGTCGATATCCGCCTCATGGGCGACGGGGCCGGTTCCCACGTCGTCACGAACCGCTGCTCGCCCCCCACGAACGGCTCCGATAATGTAGTTGGCGCCTTCCATCCGGCGCTCCGGATCGAGTCCGATAGCCACGTACCCGCTGCCGGGGCTCACGAGCGCCACACGCAACACCAGCGAATCGTTTGCCCAGTACACCGTGACCCCGCCCACTTCGGTGGTGTGCGCGTACTCCCCATCGGCGATGGCGCCATCCGCCACAGGCATCTGGGTCCGATCATCGTCCCCATCCTCGGGAACGCCGAGGGAAGCCGGAGCCTCCGCCGCGTCAAGGATTGCGATCGGTCCCGCGACCGCGGGCGGGTCGTCCTCGTCGCCGGGCACGATCAGGAGCACAGCGACGCCCGCAACCAGAGCGATCCCAAGCACAAGCAGCAGTGTCTTCATCTGCAGTTCCTCCTCCTGTAGCTGCTCACTCTACACCAATCTCCCGGGGACGTCCTCCCGCCTCCGGCGCCGCTCGGCGAGCGACTCTCCCCCGGTTGCCCCATCACTGTAGATCGCCGAAGCTTGGTCTGAGGTGATGTCTGTGTCTGAGATGCGAGAAGCCATCCGCGACGCGAAGCGGGCGATGGGTGAACTGGGGAAGCAGGTACCGGAGGAGATGGGGTGCTTTGGCAGTTTCATGGGCTCTGTCCTCAAGGCGGGGCACCTCGACCTGAAGACCAAGGAGCTGATCGCCGTCGGCATGGCGCTCACCGCACGCTGCAAGTACTGCATCGGGCTCCATACCGAGAAGGCGTTCGCCGCAGGGGCAACCCCCGAAGAGCTGTGGGAGGTCGCCACGGTCGCGATGATGATGGGCGGTGGCCCGGCGCTGACCTATGTGGCGGAGCTGCACAAGGCGATCACGGAGTTGGCTCCGAAGACCGGCAACGCCTGAGCGGCGGGCGCGCAGTCCCGGCGAACTCCCGCGACTACGGATCGAATCCCAGCTGCACGCGGAACTCGAGGAACGGATGGAAGCTCGAGAGGCTCAACGAGACCGCGATGCTGGCCGCAAGACGAACGACGACGATGCGTCCGAATGTCCAGCCGAGCCCGACCGTGAGATACGTCGACCCGAACGACGGCAGCAGATTCGTCACGTGGCCGAAGCAGAGGTGTAGTGGCGCCATCGTTCCGAAGGTGTTGCGGATGTAGAGGCGACTGAACGCCATCGATGTCCGCAGCGCCGCCTCCCAGAATCAGGCCGCTCCGAGCATCCGTAGGTGGCCCTCCAGGCCGCAACGGAAGGACGCAAACGCCAGCGTCGTCGACACCGGGAGCGCCACTCCGAGCGCCAACGTCCCACCGCCGGCGGCGCGCAGCATCAGGCCCGCGGCGAGAGCCGTCAACAGAACGACCACACAGCCTGCACGCAACGCCCTGCTGCTCATGGCCTCCACCTCGTTTACGCGACGTGGGTGCATCCCAGTACGAGACCCTCCCCCTGCCAAGAACGGACGATGGGACAGGCGCTCGCTGCCCGCCGTCGGCCACAGCCAGACCAAGCCGCTCGCCGCGGCACAGCGACGCACTCGACCTGGGCGCGGCATCGGTGCGCTTGACGGTGTATCGCTGCTTCAGTACATTCCTCGAACCGAGAAGCTGGGCTGCGAAGCAGCAGGCGGCGACGATCCACACGAGGAGGCGTGACATGATCAGCGAAGACATTCGGGATCGGTCTCCGCGTCTCGGCGGAGTCGCCGGCACAGCCCTCGGCACGACCTGGCTCTAGGGCGCTCCAGCAACGGCCCTCCAACGACTTCCCGCACGCGAAGACAGCGATGTAGACCTTCCATGGGTCTTCTGTCGATCGGGCACCACCGCGGATGACACCGCACAGCCAAGGGGAAGCTGATGAGACTGCCGCTGCTGCAGACACTGGCACTGCTGCGAACGTACTTGCGGCCGCACCGCCGCTGGGTCGCGGTGCTTGCGGTGCTCGTTCTCACCACCATCGGCCTGCGTCTTGCCGGTCCCCAGGTGCTACGTGCGTTCATCGATGCGGCGATGGCGGCATCGCCGCACGCGCTTCTCGTCCGGCTAGCGCTGCTGTTCTTCGGGATTGCACTGGTTACGCAGGGCCTTGCGGTGGTCGCGACCTACGTCGGGGAGACCGTCGCATGGTCGGCGACGAACGACCTGCGCCTCGACCTGCTCCGCCACGCGCTGCACCTGGATGCCGCCTTCCATCAGGAGCACACGCCGGGCCAACTGATCGAGAGGATCGATGGCGACGTCGCCACGCTGTCCAACTTCTTCTCACGGTTCGTGATCGATGTCGTGGGCAACGGGCTGCTCGTGCTCGGCATCCTGACCTTGCTGTTCCGCGAGGACTGGAGGATCGGACTACCGATCTTCGGATTCGCCTCGCTGACGATCGTCGTGCTGGTTCGCATCCGCAGGGCGGCGATCCCGCATTGGACCGCGTTCCGCAAGCTCAACGCGGAGATGATGGGGCTGCTCGGGGAGCAGCTCGGGGGGACCGAGGACATCCGCGCGAACGGCGCGGTGGCGTTCGTTCTCCGGCGTTTCGCCGAGTTCTGCCGCCGCTTGTTCCCCGTCCGCCTCCGTTCCGGCCTCGCGGGGTACGCGATGTGGATGTCCAACATCGCGCTGTTCACCGTGGGCCACGCGGTCGCGTTCGGCGTCGGTGCGATGCTCTGGAAGGCGGCAGCCATCTCACTGGGCACGGCGTATCTCATCTTCCACTACACCGAGCTGCTACGCGGCCCCATCTCCGAGATCCGCACCCAGATCACGGACCTGCAGCGGGCCGAGGCGGGGATCCGTCGCATCCGCACCCTCACCGAAACGCGCTCCGCGCTCGCCGATCATGGGACCGCAGCGCTTCCCGACGGCGCGCTCCCCGTGCACTTCGAGGACGTGCACTTCGCGTACCGTGCCGCACCGGCCGACGGCGACACGGAGGCCCCGACCCAGCGGATCCCCGCGCTCCACGACATCACGTTCCGCTTGGAGTCAGGGGAGGTCCTCGGCCTCCTCGGGCGCACGGGAAGCGGGAAGAGCACCCTCGCGCGGCTGCTGGTCCGTCTCTACGACAGCGACTCCGGCGCCGTACGCGTCGCCGATGTGCCCGTCGCCGACGTCCCACTGGCCCGCCTGCGACGCGCCATCCGCATGGTGCCCCAGGAGGTGCAGCTGTTCCGCGCGACGCTGCGCGACAACGTGCGGCTGTTCGATCCTCAGGTCACGGACAAGAGGATCCTCCGTGCCCTCGACGATCTCGGGATCCGGGAGTGGGCACTACGGTTGCCCCGAGGCCTGGACACCGTCTTCGCCGCCGGTGGCGGCGATCTGTCCGCGGGGCAGGCGCAGCTGATCTCCCTCGCGCGCGCGTTTCTCGCCGATCCCGGGGTGCTGATCCTCGATGAGGCATCGTCGCGACTCGATCCGGCCACGGAGGCGCTGCTCGAACGGGCGATGGATCGGCTTCTCGCGGGTCGCACGGCCATCGTCATCGCCCATCGTCTGTCCACGGTTCAGCGTGCCGACCGGGTGTTGATCCTCGAGGACGGGCGCATCGCCGAGCTCGGCCGGCGCGAGGAGCTGGAAGCTGACGGGAATTCCCACCTCCACCGACTGCTTCTCATGGGGATGGAGGAGGTGCTGGTATGAAGGTGCGAACTGCTGTGTGGCAGTTGCTACGCTACCGACCTGGGCTGTACGCAGCCGACGTCGGTGCGTGGATCCTCATCATGCTCACCGAGCTGGCGGCGGGCTACGCCGCCAAGCTGTTCTTCGACTGGCTCAGCGGAGGTGGTGCCGCGGGGCTCACGCTGTGGGGGATCCTCGCTCTCGTGGGTGGCCTCGGCGTGGCACGCATCGTGTGCATCCTCGTCGGGGCGCTCATCGACATCCGCCACCGCTTCACGATGCAAACACTGATGCGCCGGAACCTGCTGGCGGGGGTCATGGCCCGGCCAGGCGCGCGCTCGCTCCCCGGTTCGGTGGGCGAGGCGTTGTCCACCTTCCGCGACGACGTCGTGGTCGTCGAGGATCTCCTCAGCTGGCTCATCGACCAGATCGGGTTCGTTTCGTACGCGCTCGTCGCCCTCGCCGTCCTCGCGAGCATCGACGCACGCGTGACCGCGTCCGTCGTGCTCCCGCTCATCGTCGTCCTGTTCGCCGCACGCATCGTCTCCCGGCACATCCGCCGCTTCCGTGAGGCCAGCCGCCGAGCGACGGAGCGGGTCACCGGCGCGATCGGAGAGGCGATGGGCGGCGTTCAGGCAGTCCAGCTCGCGTGTGCGGAGGAGCATGTCGCCGCCCACGTCTCCGAGCTGAACGAGGCGCGGCTCAAGGCCACGGTCAAAGACCGGCTCCTCAGTCAGTCGTTCCACGCCTTCTTCTGGAACGCAGCCACCTTGTGCACGGGGCTGATCCTCCTCGCCGCCGCCGAGGGGCTTCGCTCCGGAGGGTTCACGGTGGGAGACTTCGCGCTGTTCGTCACGTATGTGGGTGTGCTTGCGGAGGTCATCGCCGACACCGGCGACTTCATGGTGCACATCAAGCAAGGCGGCGTCTCGTTCCAGCGGATGCGCGAACTCATCTGCGATCCAAGCGGCGCCTCCGTGGTCGCCCACGAGCCGATACACCTCCACGGGCCGCTCCCCGAACTCAGGGTGCCGTCTCGCTCGGCAGCGGATCGACTGCAGGAGCTCCGGGTCGAGGGGCTCACGTCAGAGGCTACCGACGCCGAGCAGGCGTTCCGCCTCCAGGACGTTTCGTTCACGATCCAACGGGGGGAGTTCATGGTCGTCGCCGGACGCATCGGCTCCGGGAAGACCACGCTGCTGCGAACCTTGCTCGGTCTGCAACCGCGAGATGCCGGTGAGATCCTGTGGAATGGCCAGCGGATCGAGGCTCCCGCCGACGTACTCATCCCCCCGCGCTGCGCCTACACGCCTCAGGTTCCCCAGCTGTTCAGCGATACACTGGAGTCGAACATCCTCATGGGACTCCCGCTGGGGCCAGCAGCCGTGTCCGAGGCCGTCCGGCTTGCCGTCCTTGAGTGCGACATCCGCCAGCTGCAGATGGGCCTGCAAACCACGGTCGGCGCCAAGGGCGTCAAGCTGTCCGGAGGGCAGCGTCAACGGGCGGCGGCGGCACGCATGTTCGTTCGCGATCCCGAACTCCTTGTCTTCGACGACCTCTCCAGTGCGCTCGACGTGGAGACCGAAAAGCGCCTGTGGGAAAGGACCTTCGAGACATCGGACCGAACATGCCTCGTGGTCTCCCACCGGCGGGCTGCGCTGCGACGCGCGGATCGGATCCTCGTACTCGTGGACGGCCGGATCGACGCCGTGGGCACCCTACGCGACTTGCTGGCGTCCTGCGACGAGATGCGAAGGCTGTGGCAGTGCGCCGACGGCGACGCCGGGAACTCGCGGGGATGAGCCGGCGCTTCGCCGTGCCTACGGAGCCGCGGGGGCGAGGGCAGGCGCGGAGAGCGAGACGCCGACCTCGGCTCCGAGAAGGTATACGGGCTCCGTCGTCAGGTCGAGCCGGAATCGCCCATCAAAGCGCCCCAACGACTCCCCGCATAGGCCCTCGACCTCAATCCGCGCAGAAGGGGTGACCCAGACCGGGCCTTGGCGCACCCACGGATCCTGCCACAGCACCGCGATCGGCTCTCCTCGCAGCGCGAACCGTGCGACGGTCACACCGGAGGTCGCCGTCAGCCCCAGAGGCTCGGCGTCGCGCAGCCGCTGAACCAGGTGCTGATAGGCGAAGTAGGCGCGCTTCTTGACGCCCGCACCCCGATCGTACGGCCCCTCGCCATCGTACACGAGACCGCTCTGATCGAAGAAGCCGACGCCCGTGCCCTCGTACTGGGGTTCGCTGAGATAGCACCACTGCACCACCTCGACACCGAGCGACCACAGCAGCACGTAGCGCTTCACCAGATCCGCCGCCTGATCGCTCTCCGATTGCTCGATCGCTCCCATCCCGCCGGAGAACGTGGAGGTTTCGGTCACCCAGATCGGACGATTCCCGACGCCGAACGCGTCCATCAGCCCACGCATCGTGTCGACGATGGGGATCGCCGAATCATAGAGCTGCGCGCCCGGCAGCGCCGCGTGGGGACGTGCCAGGCCGTAGTAGTGGAAGGCGTAGACATCGATCCACTCCGCCCCTCCGGCCTCGAGAAACGAGCGGAAGTACGGCTCCAGCGCCCAATCCCCCATCTCTTGTCCATCCAGCAATCCGCCCATGACGATCGAGCATGAGGGGCAGGCCGCACGAATCGCCGGAGCGAGGATGGAGACCCGCCGCGCGTACTCCCGAGGATCACACGACGTGCCCCATCCCCCGTTCTGCTCGTCCCCGAGTTCCCAGTAGGTCACGGGAACCCCGACAGCGGCCGCTCCCTCGCCTGAGCTGTAGTAGCGGACGATGGCCTCGGCCGCCGCGGCCTCTTCCGGACCGACATCCCCGAGGTAGAAGGTAGCAATCGGGGTCAGCCCGTACTCGACGAACTCCCGCATCTGCCGCGTGTGCAGTTGCTCCTTGTTGCTTCCGAAGTAGTCCATCGACGGCCCGAGCCAGAAACCGGAGGTGCCGACATCCAGCGGCAGCTCTGCAAAGTACGTCTTATCGGGGATGATCCCCGAGATGCCAAACAGCCCGAACCGCACGACGCACTCGAGCTCGTCACCAGACCCGAGAACCGCGGTGAACAGCACCCCCCCACAAGCATCCCCGCGAAGAAACGACGCATGGTTCTCCTCTCGACCCAGGAGTCCTTTTCCCTCAGAGCTACACAGCCCGGGCGAATGCGTTCCCGGGACGGGAGGCGGGTCTTTGCCGCGCCGTATCGTCCCACGCTGTGGGGCCGGACGGCGTCGGTCGGCCCCTAGCGCGCGATCGCAGCCCTCATGGGCCACCGCACTCAGTTGCGTCGTGCCACCCAGAACGTCCAGTCGAGCAGGGCCGAGCTCTGAGAAGCCGCATCTTCGAAGCTCACGGTCGCCTCATCAGCGGTGAGCAGCAGCAACGAGGGATCGGAGTGCAGGGCGATCTCATCGTCCGCCGTCAGCGCCACGAAGGCCAGATCCGGGGGCAGCGAGAGGTCCTCCGCCATCGCCTCGCTGAGGCTGTCGAGGAACACCGAGACGCCCAACGCGCCGATCACCTCGCCATCGCGAAGGACTGGCACGGCAAGGACCATTGACTGCCGTCCCGTGGAGCGACTGACCACGAGAAACCCCTTTGCCGTCTCGCCCGACATCACGATGGGGAAGTACGGCCGGTCGGCGAGGTTGGCGCTGGCGCGCCCGCCGTCGACGGTGGCATAGCCTCCATCCGGCTCAACGAACCATGTTGCCATCGGGAGGCTCCTCTCCTGGAACGCCTCCAAGAGGGAGGTCATCGACTCCCAGTCGCCAGAGCGCAGTTCCTCGGTCAAAGCGAGGACATCCATGGTGCGAATCAGCCCCGCAACATAGGTGTCGAACAGACCGGCGGCGGCGGATGCCGCGACCTCGGATCCGACCTGCACCGGCGAAGCGGATCCCCCCAGGCTGATCGCGACGAGAAGCATCCCCACTGACCCGAACCACCAACGTCGTCCCTTGCGCATGGTGCACCTTCCTCTTTGGCTGCCCTCAGCGATCCACCGCCCGTCGCGGCGATTGTCAGCCGCGGCGACTCTAGATCGGATCCGCCGGCGCGTCAACGGGCTGCGCGGCGGCGAAAGGGATTGACATCCGCCAGCGGATCTCGTTCACTGCGGTAAGCATGACCCGAGCCATCGCGGCGCGATCCGCACCGCGGCGGAGGCTAAGGAGGAAACCATGATCAGGCAAATCGTCATTGGAGCGCTGCTGACGGCTCTGCTGTCGGTCGGGGGGGGCGTCGTGGCCGCGGCCTGCCCGGCCGGGACCATCGAACATAGCGGCGATGTGATCCTCCTTCTGGGTCGACCTGCGCTGCTCGTGGAGACCTGTGTCGCGGAGCTCGGCGGGGTGTACACGTTCACCTACCGGCTCACCAACTGGTCCCCGGGAGTCCTCGAACTGTGCAGTCTGAGTGTGCCCGGACTGGGGCTCTTCCCCACGGCAACGACAAGTGGGTCGCCGGAATGGGTCGGAGCGTCAGAGGTTGCCTCCGGCTGCATCACCTGGTGGTCCTGGAAGAGCGACCGCTTCGCCCTCGGTCCCGGCGAGACGATCGAGATGGTCCTCACCGTGGATGTCCCAGGATCGATCGGAACGGCCGAAGCCGTTGTGTCGCTCTGTGGCGGCACCTGGCACACGGCGAACGTTCTCATTCCCTCTGCGTGTCCGGAAGGCGTCTCGGGATACCATGTCGGCTGCTTCTGCGATGGTAGCGGCGCGTGCTACGGCACGAAACTGTTCGAGGGCGAAGGAAATCGCATCAACCTCCTCAGCGGGCCGGACGAAGAGATCAACGGGACCTGTCTCCCCAGCTGGGTGCGGCACGGCCTGACGGCCGTGGATGATCCCGATCGCTACGATTTCCGCCTGACGATCGATGGTGTGGCAATCCCCCTCGTACGAACTGTGTTCTGCGCCCCGGGCACCGATGTCGGCAACGCGCTGCAATCCGTGCTGTGGCACGTGCAGTTCCCCGCCGACTTCTTTGCGCCGGGGAGCTACGAGGTGACGGGGGAGTGGCTGGAACTCGCTGCGGACGGTAGCATCGCATCGGTGTTCTACAGCCGCACGATCGAGCTGACGATGATCGAGTGCGTACCGATGTACCCGATCATCGGTCCTGCGCTTCCTGACCTGACGGTGCGCATCGACAACCTCACGTGTGCGTGCGGGTGGACGCCACAGCAGCGCTTCGAGTGCGAGATCGACGTGTGGGTAACCGTTACCAACGAAGGATCCGGGGCTGCCGATCCGTGTGGAGTCAGGGTCGAAGCGAATCGAAAATCGGCAGTGCGCACCGTCCCCGAGCTAGCGGCGGGGGCGTCGTATTCGACCCGGGTCCGGCTGACGTTCGAGGCCGATCCCGACGACCTCAGCGGCAAGTGTCCTCTGGAGATCCGGGCGATCGCCGACTACGCCGATGTCGTCGAGGAGTCTGGCGAGGAGAACAACACCGCGACCGCCTGCTGCGAGCCGTAGCACACGCCTCAAGGGGAGGAGGCGAAGCCCGGTCGAGCGACCACGGGCGGCCGTCTAGCGGTAGAGATCGCGGAGGTGCGTTGCGCCGTCCTCGGACAGAGCGAACGCTTCGAGTTCTGCCTCGAGCCGCTCTGTGGTTCCCCACCCGGCGACGTAGCCGTTGAGCCGCGCCGCCGTCGTCGAATCGACGAGCTCCCGGAAGCTACCGAAGCGGCCCTGCAGCTCGTAGACGAGGGCGCTGCCGAGTAGCCAGTACTTCTGGTGGAAGTCCTCGGCTCTCGTGAACCGCTCGAAGGGGACGATCTCCGTGTAATGCGGTGCCCCCCGATCCTCCTCGTGCGCCCGCGCGGAGGCCTCCGCCGCGGTGCGCTGCTCCTCGGAGTGGAAGAAGATGATCGATCGGTACTGCGGGGTCCGCGGCTTGCGCAGCGGATCGTGGGCGGCCCAGAACGCCTCGAGCAGCCGAGCATAGCTGATGATCGACGGATCGAAGTCCACCTGGACGCTTTCCGCGTGGCCGTCGATGTCGTCGTAGCTCGGGTGGGACGTCGTCCCCCCCGAGTACCCTACGCGCGTTCGGAGAACCCCGCGCAGCATCCCCAATCGCGCATCCGGCCCCCAGAAGCAGCCCAGAGCGAACGTCGCTGTCTCGACGCGCTCCGGCGCATACCCCTCTGTCAGAAGTGGGTCCAGCATCCCGCCAGAAGCCGAGGCGTCCGCTCCGTCTCCGGCCGCAGCAAGCACCGCGACAGCGACAAGCATCACGGACGCCGCTGCCATCGAACGCAACACCGTTCTTCGCTTCATGGACATCACCGAATCGATGATCGCGTATCGATGTGGGATCCACGCTGGAATCCCGTGGAAGCCTGATGAAGCGCCAACCCGAATGCGGGCGACAACCGACCTCCGCGGGCTACGGACCCGTCGGGTATCCAGGGTAGGTCGGCAGGTACCACTCGTCGGACATGCTCGGCGAACCGAAGTTCACATCCCGGTGAACGAGATCGCCACACTGCCAGTACGTTCCTTGCTGCGCGAGCACGGGCGGTTGCGCTGTGATGGCGAGGGTGAAGTCGACCAGGTCGACGTCGAGATCTCCGATGCTCAACGAGTGCCTTCCCAGCGGATCCACGTCGAACGTGGGGCCGGGGATGATACCGTCCTGCGTGACCAGATCGACCGTCACCTTCGCCGTCTCATCTCCCACGTTCTGTACCGCGATCCACGTGCTGAACTCCGGCGTCGGCGTTCCGGCGGGGAAGTACCACTGGTCCGATGCCTGGGAGGTGCCCATGGTCGGGTTGACGCCCTGGCCGTCACTCCAGGTCATCGTCTGCATCGCGACGACGGGGGTGTCCGACGAAACCACGGCCGTGAGCTGCGGATGGTCGGGGAACGGGTCAGCGAGGTCGACCTTCGTCTGGCTCATCGGAAGAACGGTCAGTTTCGGCCCCGCATGAAGTGCGCCGTCCGTGACGCAATCGAGGGTCACCGTGGCCACGTCGTTCCCTGGGTTGGCGATGACGACCGAGGTCTCGAAGCCGCTCCATGCCCCTGTGCTGCCTTCCGGCAGGTACCAGCGGGTCGCCGCCGCGCTCACCCCCATGGAGGAGTAGGTCGACAGACCGCCGGCCCACGTCAGCAGCATCCCCGCCACAATCGGCACGTCGGCGGTGACGGCTGCGCTGAAGCTTGAGGCGCCGGGCACCGTCTCCGCGGCATCCCACGTCGTCAATCCCATGGGCGGCACGACCCGAGCGGATCCGGCCTTCGCACCCCCCTGCGTGATGTACGTCACGTTCACCTCGGCCGGCGTCGCCCCAGGATTCTGCACAACGATCGAGGTCGTGAAGCCTGTCGATGTGTTCGCTTCCCCCACGTACCACGTTTTCGACGTCGCCGTCGCGCCGGGGGAGCAGGCCGCAAGCTGTGTCCCTCCGCGGGGATCCTCCCAGATCAACGGGCGGCCGACGACCAGTGGCGTATTCGATGTGACGATCGCGGCGCCGTCCCACGGATCGGAAGCTCCCGCGCTCTCATGGAACACGGTCAAACGGCGCGCTTCCGCCACGAGCGCAAGCCCCTCACGGAGCATCTCCTGCTCCTTGATGTACGCCATCGTCGCATCCGCAGGCACGTACTCGGGATTCATCATGTTCAGGTAGCTACTGCACTCCACGCCCCTTGTGGAACGCTGCAGCAAGAGCCCCATCATCCACGGGCAGAGCGCCACGACCACCAGAATCGCCACCAGATGCTTCACGCCTCGTTGCACGTCGACCACCTCGCTCTCAGTGGATCGCCGCAGCATAGGGCAGTGAGACGCGCCCGGTCAATGGGTCGCGGCCAGGCATGATCGCGGCGCTGCGCCGCCGTCGTACGCCGCGGAGAGATCCTCTGGGCGAGAGGCTTCAGCTGCGGGGACATCGCATCGGGAAGCCCAGCTACGCCGCACACCCCGTATCGCATCACTGACGAAACCGTTCGCAGCCACGGTGCTCCTCCAGCTCTTCGAGGAGGGCGGCGTGGATCTCGAGGACCCCATCGCGGACTACGACATCCTCCCCGAAAGCCGAGGCCCGGTGCGAGGGAAGCACCTGCTCCCGCACACCTCCGAGGGGACTCCGGGAAGCCGGTATCGCTATCACGGGGACCGCTTCGGCCTCCTCGATCGCGTCATGCTCAACGCGACAGGCCTCACGTTCGCCGAGCTGCTCATCGACAGGATCATCCTCCCACTGGACCTGCAAGACACCGTTCCCACACCCGTTGGCGGCGAGCGTCTGGCGTACGAGCGGGGCGAAGCGGATCCACGCTTCCAGCACGCATGGAACCGCCTCACGGCGCCCTACTGGCTGGTGCAGGGCTACGGCAACGTCCGAGACGAGTACGTGGAGTACTTCGGCTCGGCGGCGGGCTTGATCTCCTCCGCGATGGACTACGCGGCGTTCAGCATCGCGCTCGACCCGGAAGCCTTGCTCGCCGAGGAGACGCTGGCGATGGCGTGGTCGCCGTTCGTCTCCACACGAGGGCAGGCGATTCCGTACGGCTATGGGTGGTTCATCCAGGAACGAGACGGAACCCGCTTGGTGTGGCACTACGGCTACTGGCGGAGCACCTCTACCCTGATCGTCAAGGTCCCCGAGCGCGGATTGGCGTTCCTGCTGTTCGCCAATTCCGATCGGCTCAGCAGCCCGTTTCATCTGGGTGTGAACGAGAACGTTCGGCGCTCCCCCGCGGCACGGGCGTTCCTCGACATCTTCGTCGATCCGTAGCCCCCCCTGCAGTGGCCCGACCGCGCCTCACCGGGTACGGTCTACGGCGGGAAGGAGCTCCCGTTCATGGCGAGACATCGCAGCAATCTCATCTGGATCGACCTCGAGACCACCGGCTTGAGCGTCACCAAGCACGCCATCATCGAAATCGCAAGCATCGTTACCGACAAGGATCTCAACGTCCTCGGCGAAGGCCCGAACCTCATCATCCATCAGAGCGAGGAAGCGCTGGAGCGCACCGATGACTGGTGTCTTCAGCAGCACGGACCGTCCGGGCTTCTCGAAGCCTCGGCGGCATCCAACGTGTCACTGCGCGACGCGGAACAGCAGACGCTTCGCTTCGCGCGCGCACACACGCATCGCGGCATGTCCCCGCTGTGCGGGAACTCGATCTTCCTCGATCGTCGGTTCCTCATGCGCTACATGCGCGAGCTCAACGCGCACTTGAGCCACCGCAACATCGACGTGAGCTCGATCAACGAACTCGTCGCCCGCTGGTATCCCGGCGTCCTCGCCCGCCTTGACAAGGGCGTCCGCCATCGTGCCACCGATGACATCCGCGCCTCGATCGACGAGCTGCGCTTCTACCGCCAGCGGGTGTTCGGGACGTAGTCACCGAAGAGGCGTGTCGCCCGGGTTGAGCCACGAAGCGTCATGGATCGACCGTGGCCCCGCGAACTGCTCCGGAATCCCCCGAGCAGCCGCACAGGTTCGACGCCCGAACCTTGTACCAGAACTCCTGTCCGGGCTCCAGCCCCTGATCGGCGAACACGGTCTCCGATAGGCCCGACGCGACGACGGCAAACGGGCCCTCCTCGGAGGGAGCGCGAGTGATGTTGTACACCTCCGCGTGTGCGACGGGCTCCCAGGAAACGCGGATCTCGTTGGGGGATTCCCCAGAGGAGGCATGGACATCCTGCGGCGCGGCAGGTCGGTACCCGCAGATCCCATGGGCTGACGCCGATGGCGCGCTTTGCCCACCCTCGTACACGGTCTGCAAGCGGTACCAGTAGTCGACACACCTCACCGCATCGAGATCCTGCCACGTTCTCCCGGCAACGACGGCCACTTCCTCGTACTCTCCGACGTACGACTCCGACCGAAGAACCCTGTAGCGATCTGCTCCGGGGATCTCCGACCAGGATACGTGGATCCGATCGAATGGCTCCCCCCGACTCGCCTCGACGCGGTACGGGGGATCCTCCGGCCCTGTGGGAACAGCGCAAAAAAGGATGCTGGCCTCGGCGCAGGGACTGAGTTCAGCTCGCCCGCATCCGTTGTGGGCAAACACGCGATACTGGTAGATCTGCCCCACGGAAACATCGAGGTCGACAAACCATGTCTCCGAGACCTCCGCAATCGCGTACTGCTTGGCCATCGGTCCACCGGTCCCGCTGATCGGTTCGCTTCGAAGAAGGCGGTAGAACGTCGCCGAGGGCGAAGCCGTCCACTCCACGCGGATCCCCGTGCCCGCCTGGGAGGCCCAGACAGCTTCCACGGGAAACGGTACGAGCCCCACGTAGCCGACGGCAACATCCGACTCCGCCCCCAGTCGCTCAGCGAGAGCGCGGACCACATACTCGTACTGCTGGCCGATCTCCACCTTCACATCCGCATAGCTCAGATCCCTTGTCATCGCAATCGGCTCGTAGGCGCCCGTGTGCTGCGGACGTCGAAGCACCTCGTAGATCGTGTTCTCACCGACCGCCTCCCAGAGAAGCTTGACAACGTCTACATGGCTGCCCTTGGTCGCGAGGACGGCACTCGGCGCGGCAGGTCTTCCGATGCCCGTTGGCGCTTTCACCGTGGCCTCCGTGCGCAGGAAGAGAAACAGAGGCGACACCGCATCACCCACTTCGACGGCAGCCATCGCCACGACGTCCGCTTGCAGTTGCCCGAACCCTTCGAGCAACCACGCAAGCATCTGCGGTGTCAGCTGGGGATCGCGCAGGCGGCACCAGCTCGCCCCGACCAGGCTCGGCGGCAGCGCAGCCGTGAGCTGTGCATCCAGCGGCTGTCCCCATCCCGCAATCCGCAGCGCCCCCGGCGGCAGCGACGCGAGGGCGGGAAGCGTCAACGGTCGTGCATCACGACTCGTCTTGATGTCATCCCGCCCGATGAGCTTCCATCCATGAGAGAGGGCCGCGCCCCGAAGCGTATCCGCCGTCGTTCCCTTGGACAGGCATAGCTCCGCGGGAGCGGCAAGCGGGCTGGCGCCGGCCGCATCCTCGTTCGGCGCTTCGGGCCACGGCAACGGCTCGTCCGCTGCCGTGGCCCGGGTCACAACGCTCACCTCAGCGAGGGCCCGCAGCTCGGCCGCCGTGCACTCCACCATCACGGAACCTAGATCGTGGATGTAGGGAATCCCTTGCTCCCAGACTGAACCATGGGCACGGAGCAACGAGAGAGAGGCGACAGGGCGCGCGCACGACGCGATGCGATCCATGGCGGAGCCCAGAACTTCGCCTCCCCAGATCAGATGAGAAGCAGCGTCGTACGCCGTTCCTTCCGCGAGCCACTTCCCAAGGTCCACCAGCTCGAGATCGAGAAGGACCGGCCGAGCGCCTGACGGGTTCCCGTCGACCCACGCGCACAGAGCGCCATCCAGCTTGGATCGCCACCCGGTGTCGTCCGAAGCCCACACGGCAAGGGCGCCCAGACAGCCCGCTACAAGAAGAACACCTATCCCTCGAAGCACTGTTCGTTTCACCGGCACCTCCCTGGTGCGTGGAGCGCGCCGCAGCGTACTCCGCGATGACCCCACAATCCATCGTCTTCCATCCGTGGACCCTATTACTGTCGCGTTACAACACCGTGACGGATGTCTACACCTAGGTGCGCCACAAGCGCTTCCCGCGACGAGCATCGTGGCGGAGATCGCCCTTCGGATGACGCGCGAAACGGGGTCTCCGTGACGTCGCGAGTGTTCGGCGACACCGACGCGGCCTCGAGGCCGCCCGATCAGCCGCACGCCACAAGGATGCACGCGGGAAACCCGGCCGTACCCGCCACGTGGCGCAGCCTTCCCTCTGCCAGTACGCTTCCCGCGGAGGTGGAACGATGGCCGAGATCAGGGTTCTCTACGACAACCACGCAGAGGAGCGGCTTCGCCCCGGGTGGGGCTTCAGCGCGTTCGTCCGAACGGAGGGCGCCGTCGTTCTGTTCGACGCCGGGGCGGACAAGCTGGTGCTCGAGCACAACGCCAGGGCCACGGACTGCGATCTGGACATCGTCACCGCGTTCGTGTTGTCCCACGATCATTGCGACCACATGGGCGCGATCTCCTCTGTGATCCACGAGGGATTGCGCGTGTACGTGCCGGCGGCGGTTCGTCGCCGCTTCGGCCGGTCAGGATCACGGGATCCCGAGGTGGTCGGCGTGAAGCGGCCGATCGACATCGTCCCCGGGGTGCGCTCGATCGGCCAGCACGGCCGGCAGATCCCCGAGCAGGCGATCCTCGTCGACGGCAGTGGCGGTCCCGTGCTCATCACCGGCTGTGCTCATCCAGGGATCGTCAAGCTCGCGCGGCACGCGACGGATCTCGCCGGTCGTCCGCTGTCGCTGGTCATGGGCGGCTTCCACCTGCTCCGCAAGAAGGCTCCCGAGACGCGGCGCACGGCCGAGGATCTTCGGAAGCTGGAGATCCAACGGATCGCCCCGTGCCACTGCACCGGAGAGGAAGCCATCGCTACCCTTCGCGAGGTCTTCGCGGACGGATTCCTCGACATCCGCGCCGGCACGAGCATCCCGTTATAGATGCTGTCCGTTCGCTCGAGGCACCGCTTCGCGAAGCTCCCCCGAAGCGCTGCGCCAAGCCCATGCCCCGCGAGACGAACCGCGATCAGCTGAGGACGTCCGGGGCCATGGCGTGCCACTCCGTGTGGAGGAACGTTCCCGAGCAATCGCGCATCACCTCGTCGTACGAGAGCCGTCCCTTCCCTCGGAGAACGCCGCGCAGGTAGCACAGTCGCTGCTCGATCGCGGCGCGAACCTCCGCTCGCCCCTGGAGCGGCGGCCCGTGTCCCAGGAGCAGCGTGCGGTCGGCGAACCGCTCCCGCAGCCGCTGGAGCGTCCGGATGTGGACCGGAACGTTGGGGTACGCGACGTACGGCAGAAGCGGCGTGCCGTCGGCAGCCGACATGAGGAGATCGCCGACGTGAACGAATCGATCGTCGATCACGCTCAGCAGGCTGCAGGGGGAATGCCCCGGCGCTTCGACGAACCGCAGCTCATGCGCCCCGAATGCGAACGATGCCCCGTCCCTCAATGGATCGTCGGGCGTGAGGGACGCCCGATCCTCAGCGCCGAAGCGGGCATCGACCGCCGCCTGTGACCGCGGGCTCGCGTGGAGCGTCACCGCGCCAAGCGCCCGCAACCCTTCGAAGTGGTCGTCGTGGAGGTGGGAGAGCACGACGTCGGTGACGACGCACCCCTCGCGTGCGAGCTCCTCGGAGACGACCGCGGCCTGCTCCTCGAACGCGACATCGACGAGCAACGCACGCCCGGCTCCGGGATCCTGAAGCGCGACGATGTTCAGCGGGTAGTGCGTCCCCTCCCGCGCCGGGAAGCTGTACAGAAGGACCGCATCCGCCAGCACGCGTCTCTGCATGCCCCCTCCTCAATCCGAGGCTACGCCCCACGCGGCATCCTCGCCACCCGCGAGGGCACGGCCTCGTGCAGCAGTGTACCGCGCATCCCATCGCGGGACGGCGCCAGTCTCCATCCCCGCCTGGCCACTTGACCGCGAGCCGCCGTGTCGGTCAGGATGGGCCGACCGAGCACCGTCGGTCGAGCCAGGAGGTGTCATGGAATCGCACACGCCGAGTATCGCAGGACCGCTGCTGGGTCTCACACTGACGCTCCTCGGGTTGACCCTCGCCGCATGGGGCCAGGAGCCTTGCCCGTGGCAGGAGCTGGACCTCGCTTCTGCTCAACGGTCAGACGACATCGCGGTGCGGATCGTCGGCAGCGACAACTTCCACGGGGATGCGATCCGCGTCACCGTCACCGCGAGCGAAGAGGCCAGCTTCAGGATCACGGTCGCACCCGGCACAGTCCTGGAGAGCACCGTCCCCGACGAACAGGACATGGTCATCCTCGGCGTGCGTGGGAAGCTGGACGAGGCCCTGTACATCGAACGTTCCGCACAGATCGAGGTCGGATGCGGGGAAACGGCGACCTACGTCCTCGAGGCGTACTGCCTGGAACTCGAGAAAGCCGCTCCCGCCTCATCGACGGAGTTCCGTGTCGGCGGGCCCGCGCTGGAGCCCGTACTCGCCGTCGTCGGGGCGTCGCCCCCGCCCGGATCCGACATCAGCTTCGCCATCCAGCAGGCGGTGTGGGTGGCGACCGAGGATCTCACCCCAGCCGAGGTGGCGCCGGACGACGCGGTCACGATGCAGATCCTGGTGGACGCCGGGCTCGTGGAGGCGGGAGAGATCGCGGAGATTGCGGAAGGGGGGAACATGCTCACAGTCGGCGTCATCGTGGCGGTCGCCCTGTTGCTGCTGGGCGTGGTCGCACTCCTCATCCTGTGAGGCATCGCCGGCGCAACCCGCCGGAAAAGTGAGGGTACCGTGCATTCCATCCGGTGAGGCGCTCGGCGCGCGTCGCGCCTGCCGCGCCTCCGTCAGACCCGCCGGCTGACGCCCCCTGCGTCGCGCCACCTGTTCGCAATGAAGGCCTCGATCCGCGCGCTGCTGAGGACAACCGCCCTTCACGAGAAGCCGACGTGTCCCCTCACTTCCCAGGCAACTCCTCTAGCATTTCGCGGAGCCGCACGCTACGCTGGCCGTGGTGATCGGCTGTGGGCAAGGCGCGCTGGACTGGGCTGCTGTTGATCGCCGTCCTCGTCGTGGCCGCGACGGCGCACGCCGACGGAGACGCTCTTCTCATCGCCAGCTGGAACCTGATGAAGCTCGGCGAGGAGTCCCCGGTCGCCGCGCGCGCGGAGGTCATCAAGCTGTTCGATCTCGTGGCCGTGCAGGAGGTCCTGGCGCTCTCCGGTCTCGACCGCCTGACGGAGCAGCTACGATGCCTCACGGGTGTGGACTGGTCGTACGTCGCCTCCCCGCGGGTCGGCGACGGAAACGCGTCCGAGTACTACGCGTTCATCTACCGCACCGATCGCGTGCTCCATGTGGCGGGGGCAGGCGGCGCCTATCCGGAAGCCGCGCCGACGGAGTTCTCCCGCGAGCCGTTCTTCGCCAGCTTTCGAGCGGGCGCGTTCGACTTCACCCTGATCACCGTCCACATCACGTGGGGGGCATCGGCCAGCGAGCGCACCGAGGAGTGCCAGCGCCTGGCAGAGGTCTGGTCGTACGTGCAGGCGCTCGATCCCGTGGAGAACGACGTCATCCTCGTCGGCGACTTCAACCGCGATCGCCCGACCCACTCGGCGTTTGACCCGTTGTGGGAGCTGGGGCTCGTCCCTGTGCTGGAGAGCGGCGGCACGCGGACGACCTTCGGGCGAACAGCGTGGGGTGGCAGCTTCTACGACAACCTGTGGATCGACCGCAGCCACACCGGCACCGAGATCACAGACGTGTACGGAGCGGGGACACCTCTGGAGAACACGCTCGGCCGTGGCTGCCCCGACACGCTCCGGGACGCCTCCGACCACTGTCCTGTGTGGGCCGCGTTCGTCACCACGCACGACGACGATCCGTAGCCGTGCCGCACGCGAGCCCGCCCCGGCGGCGACGCTACGGCGCGGTCGCCCACCCATCGAGCACACCGGAGACCGTGCCTCGCCGCGCCCCTTCCGCGTCGAGGGCCGCGAGAAACGCAAACCACTCTTCGAAGGCAACGGGCAGCTCCGCGTAGTTGTACACGTGCCCCACGACTCCAAAGATCGCATCCGGAGCTGTCGCCTCGTACAGCGCGCGCAGCGCGCCACGACCCGCGCCGGCGATCAGCACGTGCCCGATCTCCAGCACGTCACAGCCTCCGAGCGTGCAGGCCGTCGGCGTGCTTACCGCATCGTCGAGCGCGTGGCCGCTCGTCGCGTAGACGATGGAGCACGGCCAGTCCACACCATCGCGCTCGTCGGTTCCGCCGAGGCATCCGGATCGGCGCTCCCCGGGAAGTGCCTCCAGCAGCGCGAGATAGTCGTCCATCGTCCCGCGGTACTTCGATTGGTCCTGTGGCAGGATCTCGTCCGTGGCGGTGTTCGTGTAGCCATCCCACTGCGCGGCCCGTCCCAGGGTCGACCAGTAGGCGTGGTGATGACACGCGATCTCGTGGCCGGCCTCGATCCACAGCGCCAACGCCGAGACCTTCGCCGCATCCGCGAGGATCATCTCCGCCCACTGCGCCGTGAAGTCGATGGAAAGAGGGATCTCATAGCGATCGGCCAACGCCACCAGATCGACCAATGAGGCCCACATCGCCGGGTTCGCGTTCGTCGGCTCGCAGTGGACGACGAACACGGAGGTGGGCAGATCCTCCGCCGCGTGTGCTGTCAGTCCCATCGTCAGCGCGGCGCAAAGCCCCAACGCCGTCCACATCCGCCGTGCATTCGTCATCGCTCGATCTCCTCCTTCGCGCGTGCCGCTACGCCACCATCCGCCGCCGGATTCCTTCGCCCATCATACCAGCAGGCCTTCGGGAGCAGTGATGGCACGGCAGAGAGATCGGCACAGCCTCGCCGGCGTTGCGGCTCCTGCCGACCGCCGCCACGCACGAAGCCAACCTCCTGGCATTCGGCGCCACGCGCGACTAGCATCGCGCCATCATGAGTTTCGAGAACCCGTCATGGCTTGAGAAGTTCGCCTTCCGCGTGGAGTGGTCGTACTCCGGTCGGCTCATCCGGCCGTACCTCCGTGGGCTGCCACTCCGTGGCGATGAAGTGCTTCTGGAAATCGGCTGCGGCGGAGGTGCAGTGACGCGGGAGCTCGCCCGCCTCCTTCCCCGCGGACGGGTGATCGGCATCGATCCGTCCTCGTACTGGGTCGAGTACGCGCGCACGCGGCTTCCGGACACACGCGACATCGTGCTCCTGGACGACGACGTGCTTACCGTCGATCTTGCCCCCGAGAGCATCGACGCCGCGCTGCTCCACTACGTCCTCCACGAGATCCCTGCCGGTGAACGTCCGTCGACCCTGGATCGGATCTACGAACTGCTCAAAGCTGAGGGGAAGCTGTTCGTCCGCGAACCGACGAAGCCGAAGCACGGGATGTCGCCCGACGAGATCCGCGGGCTTGCGGGCTCGGTCGGACTCCACGAGGAGCGCGGCCGGACCCACCGCTCGTTGCTGCTCGGCACCGCCTTCGAGGCCGTCTTCCGCAAAGCCTGACCCCCGGAAGGGAGTTCCTGCTCCCTGGCTACAGCAGGTCAAAACGCAGCTTCGTTCCGAACTCGTAGTACTTCGCCGACTCGGCGGTGAAGCGCAGCACCGTGTAGTCGGGATCGTCGATCCCCTTCGGGTAGAACCGCTCGCAGCCGTCCTCCCACAGCCGCTCGCGGGAGGATCGGTCGCGGAGGACCTCGACGCTCCCCTCCAAGGTAAGACCACGCCACGGTTCCACCGCCCACTGGGCGAAGTAGACGCACGCCCGCGGATCTCTTTCCAGCTCGCGGACGTGTTCGCTCGACGTGTTCGTGGAGAACCAGATCGTCTTCATGCCCTCGTGTTCCGCCTTGATCATCGCCACGATCCGCGGGGCGCCGCTCTCCGTCAGCGTGGCCACGGTCGCGATCGGCGATCCTTCGACCAGCGCCAGCGCACTCGCTCTGACCTCCTGCTCGTTCACTCCGTCCTCCTTGCCGCCGCTTGGGCGATCCTCGCGCCCTCGGCCTCGGCCGCCGTGAGATTGGCGAGGATCCGCTTCAGCGTCCGTTCGAAACGGTCGACCTCTTCTTGGGCGAGTCCCCGGTAGAAGAGCTTCGTCATCGACGCGGAGACCCGCTCATACGCCGCCTGCGCGGCGCGGTCCTTCTCCGTCCGCTTCACAAGGATCACCCGCCGATCCGCCTCCGCTCGCTCGCGCACCACGCGCCCGGCCGCTTCCAGACGATCGAGCATCGTGGTGAGCGTCGATTTCCCGAGCGCCGTACGCCGTGCGAGGTCACGGATCGGGATCCCGTCCTCCTGCCAGAGGACGAACAGGATCCTTCCCTGCGCCGGGTTGATCTCGATGCCGTGGTCCTTGAGCATGCGCGCGAACACGCGCCCCGCGAGGCGATGCACCTTCGAGATGAGGAAGCCCCCCTTGCGCTCGATTTTCATCGGGTGAGGTGAAACGCGAAGGCACGCCCATTTCGCCAGCCCTGGGCACGAATCGGGTAGAGCCGCAGCAGGGTGTAGTCCGGATCGTCCGCGCGCCCCGTCGTGGGGTAGTACCGCTCCCATCCGTTCGCCCAGACGGCCTGCTTGACCCCGGCGTCGTCCACGATCTCGATGTCTCCGATCAGCGACAGCCCGAAGAACTCCTCAGGTGTGCAGTAGTACAGACCGATTCGAGGGTCCGCCTCGAGCTCTCGGCGCTTGGGCGACCCCGTGTTCGTCGCGAGATAGACCATGAAATCCTCCGCATGGCCTTCGTAGAGATGGACGTGGTCTGGATAGTGAGATCGATTGCGCAGATTGAGCATCGCTCGGATGCGTGGATACCCATCGGCCCCCATGGCCGTCAGATAGACCGCAGGCGCCGTTGCCATTAGCTCCAGGCACGCAGCGCGAAGTTCACCTTCGGTCATCGCAACCTCCTTCTTTGTTCGCTCTCGGATCATACGGTATCGAACCAAATACGGCAAAGCCACCCCTTCGCACCTGAACCAAGACGGGCCACTGTCACACGTACAAGGGACAGAGTACGCTCAGGTATGGTGGCAAGAGCGCGCCGCACCGAGCGGTGACCGACTTCGCGAGCATCGAAGGGAGCACGACCATGACACAGACCGAGCTGATTCCGCGTTCCATCCTATTCGGCAACCCCGATCGGGCTTCCGTGACGATCAGTCCTGACGGAGAGAAGCTGGCGTACCTCGCCCCGCTGGACGGGGTCCTGAACGTCTGGGTGGCCCCGATCGGTGCGCCGCACGAGGCACGCGCGGTCACGCGCGACACCGTTCGAGGCATTCGTCTCTACTCCTGGGCGTACACCAACGAGCACATCCTCTACCTTCAAGACGCGGGAGGCGACGAGAACTGGCGCGCCTATTGCGTCGACGTGAACAGCCTCGCAAGCAGCGACCTCACGCCGGAGAGCGGCGTTCAGGCACAGCTGCAGCACCTGAGCCCACAGCATCCCGACGAGGCGTTGATCGCCCTCAACGATCGAGATCCGCGCCTCCACGATCTGTACCGCGTGAGAATCCCCACCGGGGAACGCGAGTTGATCCAGCGCAATGACGAGTACGTCGGCTTCCTCACGGACGACGCGTTCAGCGTGCGATTCGCCATGAAGGTCACGCCGCAGGGGGCGATCGAGATCTTCCGCCGGGACGGCGAGAACTGGGCGCTGTTCGCGGAGGTCCCGGCCGAGGACGCGATGACAACGGGGCCCGTGGGGCTCTCCGCGTCCGGCGACACGCTGTTTCTCACCGACAGCCGAGGCCGCAACACGGCGGCGCTCGTCGCCTGGGATCTTGCTTCCGGGGAGCGGAAGACCCTCGCCGAGGATCCACAGGTCGATGCCGAGGGCTTCTGGATCCATCCCGCAACCAGAGCCGTGCAAGCCGTCGGCTTCAACCACACCCGTCGCCGCTGGCACGTCATCGACGGCGCCGTTCGCGAGGATCTCAAGCGCCTCGAAGGCGTGGTCGATGGGGACGTCGAGGTGACGAGCCGCAGCCTCGATGATCGCCGATGGATTGTCGCCTACACGATCGATTGCGGCCCCGTTCGCTACTACCTCTACGACCGAGACGGCGATGAGGTGAGCTTCCTGTTCACCGACCGCCAGGCGCTGGAGGAGGCGCCGCTCGCGCCGATGCACGCCCGCGTCCTGCGCGCCCGCGACGGGCTCGCCCTCGTCAGCTACCTGACGTTGCCCGTCGGCAGCGATCCGGACGGCGATGGAATCCCGGAGGTGCCGCAACCGATGGTGCTGTCGGTGCACGGCGGTCCGTGGGGGCGCGACGTGTGGGGCTACGATCCGCTCCACCAGTGGTTCGCCAATCGCGGCTACGCCGTCCTCAGCGTCAACTTCCGCAGCTCTACAGGATTCGGCAAGGCGTTCATCAACGCCGGGAACCTCGAATGGGCAGGGAAGATGCATCAGGACCTGCTTGACGCCGTCGGGTGGGCCGTCGAGGAAGGCATCGCCGACCCGGAACGGGTGGCCATCGCCGGGGGCAGCTACGGCGGGTACGCCACGCTGGTGGGGCTGACGTTCACACCCGAGACCTTCGCCTGCGGCGTGGACATCGTCGGGCCGTCGAACCTCCTCACCCTGATCGAGAACGTGCCGCCGTACTGGATGCCGATGCTGCCGGTGCTCACGCAGCGGATGGGCGATCCAGCGACCGAGGAAGGCCGTCAGCTCCTCGAGGAGCGCTCTCCGCTATCGCGCGTCGACCAGATCCGCAAGCCCCTGCTCATCGCCCAGGGGGCGAACGATCCCCGCGTCAAGCAAGCGGAATCCGACCGGATCGTCGACGCCATGCAGGAGCGAGGCATCCCCGTGACGTACATCCTCTATCCCGATGAGGGACACGGCTTCGCCCGTCCGGAGAATCGCCTGTCGTTCATGGCGGTCGCCGAAGCGTTCCTCGCCCCCATCCTCGGCGGCCGCGCCGAGCCGTTCGCCGACGATCTCGCCCGCTCCACGGTGAAGGTCAACGCCGGCGCGCAGTTCGTTCCCGGGCTGAAGGACGCCTCCCGCTAGCGGCAACCACGGCCGCCCTTCACAACGGAGGGCTGGCGGTTCGATGCGATGGGGCCACGTCTCGCCGTCGTGCTTTCCTCTAGAGACGCTCCGAGGAGTGCGGCGGCGGGCGGCGTGGCCCCGAGCGTTCATGGACACCGCCGCGGCCGGCCTATGCAGGACCGTCTGGCGGCAGAGTACAATCACGAGTCAGGAGGGGAAGCTGCGGGAGCTGCCTGCGCGGCACCCGTCAGTCGCCGCATCCTGCGTGTCGCACGAACCGCCAGCGGATGGAGTGATGCTATGGGGTCCTTACGATCCGTACTGAAGCACGTCGGGCGCTACAGGCTGCCCTTGGCATTCACCATCGTGAGCATGCTCGCCCTCGTCGGCATTCAGCTCGTCGCTCCGTGGCTGGTGCGCACCATGGTCGCCGCAGTGACGGATCCGCACGCCGGCCAGGAGACGTTCGCGCTGGTCACACGGTTGGCGTTGATCGCCCTCGCCGTGTACATCCTCCGTGCCCTGATGCAATTCGTCCGCAGCTACGCCGCCCACGTCGCCGGCTGGCACGTGGTGGCCGACATCCGCAATGAGGTGTACCAGCATCTTCAACGGCTGTCCCTGCGGTTCTACGAGGACAAGCAGACCGGCCAGTTGATGTCGCGTACGGTGAACGACTCCGATCTTCTCGAGCAGCTGGTCGCCCACGCGGTCCCCGATGTCCTCGTCAACATTCTGATGCTGATCGGGGTGACGGCCGTGCTGGTCAGCATGAGCTGGCAGCTGGCGCTGCTGTCGATGATCCCGATCCCGTTCATCATCCTCGCCATGCGCGGTTTCGCGAAGTACGTCCGCCCCGCGTTTCGTCAGCGCCAGGTCGAGCTGGGTGAGCTCAACGCCGCCCTCAACGACAACCTCTCCGGAATCCGCGAGATCCAAGCGTTCACCCAGGAGGACAGCGAGGGTGAGCGCATTGGGCGGCGCATCGTGCGCTACCGCGACTCGTTGCTGCGCGCGCTGCGCCTGATGGCGGTGTTTCACCCGTCGGTCGAGTTCGCTGCCGCCCTGGGAACCATTGTCCTCATCTACTTCGGAGGCCGATTGATGCTCACTGGCTCCCTGCCCGTGGCCGACCTCGTGGCCTACTTCCTCTACCTGGAGCTGCTCTACCAGCCCGTGCGCGCGCTGAGCGGGGTGTGGGAAAGCGTCCAGCAGGCGCTGGCGGGAGCCGACCGGATCACCGAGCTGCTGGAGCAGGAGCCGGATGTCGCCCAGCGCGAGGCAGCGGTCGAGTTCCAGGAGCGCGCGGGGGGAGCGATCCAGTTTCGTGGCGTGAGCTTCCGCTACGCCACTGGCGATACCGTCCTGGAGGACATCGATCTCGACATCGCTCCCGGGTCGGCGGTGGCGCTCGTCGGACCCACGGGCGTGGGGAAGACCACGCTGTCGATGCTCATCCCCCGCTTCTACGACGTGACCTCAGGAGCGATCACGCTGGACGGCCACGACATCCGGGATCTGACGTTGGACAGCCTGCGTCGGCAGATCAGCCTCGTGCTGCAGGAGGTGTTCCTCTTCCACGGCACGGTGCGGGAGAACATCCTCTTCGGCCGCCCCGGAGCAAGCGACGAGGAGATGGCGGATGCCGCCCGGATCGCCAACGCGCACGAGTTCATCGAGCAACTCTCCGATGGATACGAAACGCTCATCGGCGAGCGCGGCGTCAAGCTCTCCGGCGGCCAGCGCCAGCGACTGGCCATCGCCCGAGCGGTGCTGCGCGATGCGCCGATCCTCATCCTCGACGAGGCGACCTCCTCGGTCGACACGGAGACGGAGATGCTGATCCAACAGGCACTGGAGCGGCTGATGCTCGGGCGGACCACGGTGATCATCGCCCACCGGCTGTCCACCATTCGCAGCGCCGACAAGATCGTCGTCCTCCAAGAGGGCCGGATCGTCGAGCAGGGGACCCACGACGAGCTCATGGCCGGCGACGGCCTCTACCGCTATCTCAACCGCATTCAGGTCGAGGAAGAGCTCTGGCAGTCCGCGGTACGCGAGCACGACGCACGCTGAGCCCTGCCGATCGCCCCCCCGTACGCGAGAGGGTGCGCCGCAGGAGGATCGCGGCGCCTAGCGCCAGCGGATGACGATCGACTCGCGAGCGAACAGGTGCACGGCGACGCGAAGCAGCACCGCATCGACAAGGATCAGCGCCGCCGAAAGGATCGCCGTGGACAGAGGCGTGAACCAGATCAGCCCTGTGACCTGGACCACGATGAGGGCGAAGATCGGTAGCACCACAAGCACCGCCAGGTTCTGTGCCCCCTTGGCGTCGCGCGCCCGCGAGGAGCCAATCACCCCGACGACGAAGCTCAGCAGCGACACCGCCGGCATCAGCAGGAACAGGGTGATGTACCAGGTCGCGGTCAGCACGTACGGGAAGAGCGGAGACCACCCGAGAAGTGAGGCCAGCGCGAGGAACAACCCTGTGCTTGCCCACGCCACCAGTAGGGCCGGAATCGCTCCGGAAAGGATCTTCCCCAACAGCAACTCTGCGGTGCGCACCGGCGTGGCAAGCAGTGGCTCGAGCGTCCCGCTGGTCTTCTCCTCGACGATGCTCAGCGTGGCAAAGACGTTCGCGATCATCGCCGGGATGAGCAGGACGAAGAACCCGAATTGCCCCAGGATCAACAGCCGGAACGCATCCGTCGGATCCAGTCCGCCGCCGCCGGGCGCCGTCACCCCGATCAGTTCGGGATTGACGAAGCGTGGCAGGACCCAGGACAGGAAGAGCGCTTGGCCGATGAGCAGCAACGGGACCCCGACAAGGAACAGCAGGCTGCTCGGGGTGCGCGCCATCCCCGCCCATTCCATCCGCAGCACGTTGCCGACGCGCGCTCTCACGCCTCATCCTCCCGTACCAGGCTAAGGTAGACGTCCTCCAACGTACGCCGATCCTCTCGCACCTCGAGGATCTCCGCGCCCAGCGCCACCAGGCGGCTCACCAGAACAGGGCGATCTCGATCCGCCTTCTCCAGGCGCACGAGAAGCGTTCCCGGTTCGCCGGCATCCCGTCCCGCCTCACGAACGAACGGTTCGCCGGCAACGGCACTGACGAGGGCATCCGTGAGGTTCTCGACCCGAACTCGAACGAGCGGCGCGAACTGGCGCTCGCGCAACGCCTGCGGAGTATCCAGAGCGACCAGGCGCGTGCGAAACACGGCGATTCGGTCGCAAAGCGCCTCCGCCTCGGTGAGATTGTGCGTCGACAGGAGGATCGTGCGCCCCTCCCCCTTGAGCCGCACGATCAGCCCCCGCAGATCCCTCGCCGCTTCCGGATCGAGGCCCGCCGTCGGCTCATCGAGGAACAGCACCTCCGGTTCGTGAACCAGGGTCCGCGCCAGGGCGAGGCGTTGCTTCATCCCCTTGGAGAACGTCCCCACGTTGTCCCCCGCCCGGTCGCTTAGGCCCATGATCCTCAGCTGCTCGTCGACCGCCCGTTCCACCTGCAGTCCGGGGTAGAAGCCGGCGAAATAGGTGAGGTTCCGCCGCGCCGTCAGCCGTTCGTAGAATCCCGGCGCTTCGGTGAGCAGCCCGATCCGCTCGTGCACCCGTTCGGGGACGCGGGCGGGGTCGAGGCCGAGCACCGACGCCGAGCCGAAGCTCGGGGCGATGATCCCTGCGAGCATGCGGATCGTCGTCGTCTTCCCAGCGCCATTGGGACCCAGCAACCCGAGGATCTCACCGGGTCGTGCTACGAAGGTGAGCCCTTCCACCGCGATTCGATCACCAAAGCGCCTCGTCAGTCCTTCTGCCCGGATCAACGCCGACCTCCCCTCGCCCGGCCGGTGATTCTAGCCAACACCCAACACCCACGCGAGGAAGAAGACAGATGCCGCCCGAATCGCATCCAGGTGCTCGCGCTTGCCCATGGCGCCGCCGTAGGCCGCATCCAGGAGCCGTGGGGCACACCCTCGCGCCCTCGGCGTGCGCTGCGAGAGCCCCTCTAGCCGGGGCGCCTGTCGGGCTCGGGGACGACGCGGGCGAGCTCGAGGTAGCGGCAGAACGCGTTGGCCAGCTTCATCTGTCCGGGCGTGCGGCACTCCGGATCGAACAGCCTCGGGTTGGCTACAAGGATGCACGTGCAGCGTGCCCGCGAGGTCGCGACATTCAGGCGGCTGAGGCTGTAGAGGAACTCCATCCCGCGCGGCGCCAGCTCAGGTGAGGACGTCGCCATCGTGTAGATGACGACGGCCGCTTCCTGCCCCTGGAAGCGGTCGACGGTTCCCGCTCGCGCGCCCTCCGGCAACCGCTCAAGGAGCATCGCCACGTGCGCGTTGTAGGGGGCGACAACGAGGATGTCCTCCAGGCCGATCGGGCGGTGCGTGCCATCCGCTCGGATCCACTCGGCCCCGGATCGCGTCAGTGCATCGACAAGCAACCGCACGGCGTTCGCCTCTTCCGGCGATTCGTTGCAGTTGCCGGCATGAGACACTGGGTGGAACCAGAGACCGGCACCTTGAAGCGGAGACTCGCCAACAAGCGCCTGCGCATCGAGCCCTTCTTGCGAGTGAAGTCGGCGCTCGTAGAACAGCTCGCTCGTGAACGCGCAGATCGAGGGGCCAAGCCGCCACGTGGTCGGGAGGAAGAGCCCACGATCCTCGGGCATCGTCTTGTGCTCACCGAGGAGGTGTTCCAACGCACTGACGTCGGTCCCGTCAGGGTGGCTGCCGCGCTTCGGTTGCTCGAGCTGCTGCGGGTCGCCGAGGAGGACGATGGAGCGTGCCGCCTGGGAGACGGCGACCGTATTGGCGAGGGAGATCTGGCCGGCCTCGTCGACGAACAGAACGTCCACCGAAGAAGCGGCTTCCTCGCGAGCCCACAGCCACGCTGTCCCTGCGGCCACCTGTGCGTCGCCGGCAGCGAGCATCGCGAACACCGGGGCGTTGCCGTCCTTCACCACCCGGATCTGCTCCGTGTCTTCCTGCGCGCTTTCCTTGCGCACGCGCTGCACGCACTGCAGCGGGATCCCCAGCTCGGCGGCGGCGCGGACGGCCTCGTCCAGCAGGTTGCGGATGACCTTGTGGCTGACGGCGGTGATCCCCACCTTGAGCCCAGCACGAACGGCCTCGCAAATCATCCGCCCCCCGGTGTACGTCTTCCCCGAGCCTGGAGGACCCTGGATCGGGAGGATCCCCCCGTCGAGCTTGAGGACCAGGCGGAGCGCTGCATCGAGCGTCCCCGGCGAGTCCTTGATCACGGCCTGAATCGCCGTGCCGCAGAGGCGTGGCGAGCGCCCGAGGAGCAGATCGCGGCCGGCGCGATACGGTCCCGCTGCATCGACCCCATGCTCCGCGACCCACTCGCCGATCCGGAAGAGGGCGTCGCTGAGCTGTCGCGTGCTGACGATCTCGTGGACGAACACCGACGGCGGATGGATATCGGCCTTGGACGGTCCCTTCCTCAGGTCGACGAGCGATCGCGCGGCATCGACGGCAACGATCTCCGCGAGTTCTCGTGTTCCGGTTTCGCGGGCGAGGACCTTGTCCCCTGGGCGGAGCTTCGTCTCTTGGTGAGGGTAGTGGTAGCGATCGACGACGCTGCCGCGGCCGACCTCCTCCACGCGGTTCACGAATCGGAGCTTCCCGATCGCGTTCTGCTCGTCGAGAAGCTCCTCGTCGCCAAGGCCGATGAGCCGGAAGTACTCCCACCAGATCGCCTTGTCCTCGCGGCGGTGCCACTCCAGGAGCTGTGCGAGGATCCACTGCGCTTGCTGCTCCGGGCTTCGTCCCGCGCGATCGACCGGGACCCCGTGCACGAGTCGTTCGGTGAGCGCCTGAACCCGGCTGATGATCTCGCCTTGGTTCTCGCTCGGGAACCCGTCTCCGTGCTCCGGGCGGGGGATCCTGTGCCCCGCATCGACCATCTGCTCGCGAAGCGTCTCCAGCCAATCCCGCAGGCCCAGGGTGGCGAGGCAGTCGTCGCGGTTGTAGCCCTCGACGAGGGCACGCATCTGCTCGCTGATGGCCTGGGGGGACTGGAACTCGAGGGCAGCCTCGAGCGCCTGCATCGTCCGCGACGCCGTGTGCAGATCGACCTCGCGCTCGTAGCCGAAGAACGGCTCCAGATCCTTGATCGAGTATGACTCGACACTGGCCCGCAGCGTGTGGCGGACGATGGCCAGTAGATCAACGAATCGCTCGCCCCGCAGCAGGCGGTCGACCTCTTCCTCGCGCGTGGCGTAGCGCCCCATGAGTCGCTTGACGGCCGAGGGCTCGTACGGGGCGTAGTGGTAAATGTGGAAGCCCTCGTCCGCCTCCCACCGGCTCATCGCGTCGTCGATGAACGCCTCGAACGCCGTCTTCTCCTCGACGAACGTCAGCGCCCAACGCGGCGCGTACTGGGCAGCGTCGCCACCGTCGAGCGACACCACGCCGAACAGGTACTCCAAGCCGCCGTCGCCCACGAACCGCGCCCCCTCGAAGTCGAAGAACAGATCGACCGGAGAGGGCTCCGGCAGCACGTGGAGCCCGAAACCCTCCTGCTGCGGGAGCATCTCGTAGACCGACTCGCTCCGCGTGCGACCCTCGAGCTGGATGCGAGCCTGATGGTGTACGCGCTCATAGGTTTCGGGGGCGCCCCGATCGGGAGGCGGATCCAGAGGGAGCGCTACGGTCGCCAACGCCTTGAGTGTTGAGATGGAGCGCTCCTCGAGCACGGTCCTCTGGAGCCTGCTGATCCCCGCAACCAGGCACAGGTGATCGTCGACATGGCGTTGGCGGTCGCACGCCTGCCACCACCGGCAGATGTCGCACTGCTCGCACGGCTCGGGGTAGGTCTCCCCGCCGTGCCACTCACCTCGGACGATGGCGCCCTCGACGCTCGCGCGGGCGAGGCGGTAGTAGGCCACGAAGTCGTCCACACGGTAGCACTCCGGGACGAAGTCCCTTCCTGGAGACACCACGTACATCAGCTCGGGAAGCCGGCCCTGGATCGCTTGGAGGAGGTCGGAGTAGAGACAGAGCTGAAGGATCGTCCGGCCGCGCGTCTCGCGTGCAAGCTTGGTGTCGTAGATCTCGTAGGCGTACTCCCCGAGCAGGGAGGACGCCGAATCCACTCGCCGCAGCACATCGGCACGGCCCATCCAGCCGTCACCAATGAGCGTCGCCTGAACGATCACGTCGGGACCCTGGTGTATCGCTTCGCGTGTCGCCTCGGACTGCGCCCGCGGGTCGCCGAGTTGCGGGAGCTCGACGATCGACAGCCCTTGGTCGCGAAGCCGTTGGATGTACGCCCGTTCGTGCTGGGCGCCGCGCTGCTTCAGCGCCTCGAGCGCGACATCCGTGTAGGAGGGAGCCGCTCGCTGTCCCTGCGCCACAGACAGGCCGAGATACGTCGTGTGCCGACAGCCGAGGTGATTCGCAAGATCGCTGGCTGAGAGGAGAAGGCCGCCTTCGTGGGCTCTCATGGGACATCCCATTCTAGCCCACGGCGTGGATGTCAGGAAAGGTGCCCTCCGCGAGCTACCCGCGCGGAAAGCAATGAGGCCAGCGTCCTCCCCCCGCCACGCGTTCCCTCGCCGAAAGCGCCAGGGAATGCAGCGATGGGTGGCCTGACCCGACAGCTACGGACTCACGCTCCCGCGTCCCGAGCACCACCTGCGAGTAGCCCGGTTCGCCTCGTGAGCCGGTTCAGCGCCGGCGACGCGACCTTCCCCTGTACGGCTTCTTCTTGGGGGGTTTCCGCGTCTGATTACACTCCCGACAGTAGATCGGGCGGCTGGATGTCAGCGGCTGAAATGGAAGTTCTTCGACCGGCTTCCCACATTCGGCACACTTCAGGTTGTAGGCCCGGACGTCGTACATCTTGCGGCCTTCGGCAGCCATTCGCCTCCTTCGGGGCCCGCACGCAGCACGGCCTTCGTCGGCCGTGCCCACCGGGCGCCCACGCACCGTACACGATAGGCAGCGGAGAAGGAAACCGCGACGCACGGAACGTGCGCCGCGGTGTTCTTGGTCTACGGAACGGCTAGATCACCGTGACGTCAAGAGCCTGGGGGCCCTTCTGGCCCTCGCCGAGTGTGAACTCGACCTGCTGGCCATCCTGCAGCGACTTGTACCCCTCGCCGCGAATCGAGCTGAAGTGCACGAAAACATCTTCGCCGCCTTCGCGCTCGATGAAGCCGAAGCCCTTGTCGTCGTTGAACC
>Ga0272441_10000841_pt1 | contig 67537 bp, 55 predicted proteins | sample SSMProp6N_FD_193582 | JGI IMG/M metagenome (GOLD analysis project Ga0272441, IMG submission 193582) | Marine sediment archaeal communities from Little Sippewissett salt marsh, Falmouth, MA, United States - SSM-Prop-6N | ecosystem: Environmental > Aquatic > Marine > Wetlands > Sediment ... | reverse complement strand
TGGTTTGTCATTCTTCGAGCCTCCGTTTTGGGCCGCTCTATGAGTTTAGACACAATTCGCCTTCTTTTATTAAGTTAAGACGCGAATTGAAAGGAAGTGTAACAGGTTTTTTTGTCTTTTTTCACATTTTTTCTTAAATTTTCGTTTTGAGATTCAAACAGGCACAGAACCGTTCGCGATAGAAAGGGTGGATGAACCCCAGGATAAAGTAAGGTATATTAAGGATTTTGAGAAAAATATCCTCTCTTTCATATCGGGCTCCTTTCTCGCGAAAACCGGAGCCGATACGGCACCCTTGGAATTTTATATTTCTAACACGTTACTTATTGGGTTCATAGTGCCTCTACTATTAGAGACGTTTTGGTATCTGTTCCGTTACAGAAAACAAAAACAAAAAATTGACAACCCAAAACGAATTCATTAAATAAAGGGTGAGTGTGACGTTTCATTTTATGGAAGGTATTATTTTTGTGAGAGGTGTCAGGCTATGAGAACTATATGTATTTGCACGTTATTGACGGTTATGGTCGCCGGGGGCTGCGCGTCGCAAAAAGGCGAAAGCTACTCCAAGGTGGGATTCAATTTTGGCTCACTCGATCAGGTCGCCGTTCTTGAAGTGTCCGGGGCTGTACGCGGGGACGCCGCCAAGAATCAGATCGGGGACTTTTTTGCCATGGAATTGATCAAAAGAGGCTATACGCCCGTCGAACGAGCGAGGGTTCAGTCCCTGCTCAAGGAGCAGGAATTTCAGGCTTCGGACATCACGAGCGATGCCGGTGCCGCCAAGGCCGGGGAGATCCTGAATGTCTCGGCCGTGTTGCTCGTCAATATCCCCACCTATAAAGAAGAAATGAACATGACGGCCAAGATCATCAATGTCGAAGACGGCAGCATCTTGTGGGTCGGCAGCGCTTCGGGTAGTACAGGCAAGACACTCTCGACCGTGGCCGGCGCTGTTGCTGGTGCCGCCGTCGGTGCCGTTGTCGCCGGGGGGGATACGAGGGACCGGGTGGCCGGCGGTGTAATCGGCGGCGTTATCGGTGGCGTTGCCGGGAATGCTTTATCACCTCAGCAGGCCGAACAGGTCCAGAAATTGATTAAGAAACTCTGCAAAGAAATGCCCGACAGGTATGCCGGACTACGGCGAAACTGACCGTTTCCTCGTAGGGTCCATAGTGATAGAAAATAACGCTGAGATTCGCGTTACTGAGAATTCTTTCGGTTTGCATAGTCAAGGTTACGAACCGAAGGAATTCTCATTTTAGTTAGCTCTCGGAGAAGGTCCTATCTTAGTTTTTGAAAGACGCTCGGGGATATACCGAAGACGCGTTTGAATGCCCTGGAGAAATGGAAAGGATCGCCGAAGCTGAGCTCATACGCGACTTTCTTGACCGAGGTATTCGGCTCTAAAAGTCTTTGGGCTGCCACGTTCATTTTCAAACGCATCAAGTATTGGTAAGGGCTCTGGTTATCGAAACGCTTGAAGAGCCGACACAGATACGCCACATCGATGTGACATTTTTCGGCGATTTGATCGAGACTTCGGAAGGTCAGGCAGTTTTTTCGAATGAATTCTCTTGAGCTCTGATAAGTGCAGAAAGCTTCGGTCATTCGTGTCGTCTCCGTTGTGGCGGTCTCGGCGGTTTTGAGGATCAACTGTTGGAGGATGGTCGCACATAACAAAGGCGTATAGGGGCTATCCGTTTGGCCATTCTTAATCAAGTCATCAAAGATACGCAAGTGGACCTCGGGCGAGGCGACCTGGATCAGATGTCCGGGAGCCGGGCCGTATTTTTTGAGCATCTTCGACGCGTTAGGACCGATGAAGTCCACAAAGTACTTGACAAGAGGATCGGTGGCTTCGGTGGTAATGACATGGGCGATATCGGGCCCATAGGAAAAAATTCTTCCCGCAGAAAGAGGATATTCCGTACCCTGAAGGATCACTTTGCCTTTGCCTCTGGCCACGAACTCAATGGAGTGGAAGGGAAAATCCGAGCGATCTATTCGGTAGCCGGGACGGCAATGCTCGCAGCCTCCACAGACGACCGTCAGGGGTTGGCCCGCCCGCGAATACGTGTCGAGATAGAAGCGGTTGGCTTGAGAAACCTGGCTGGAGAAAAACTCCGGTATATCTCTCATCGACGAGCACCCTAAATAGAAAGTCAAAAATTGTCATGCTTTGGGCAATAATTGCTATATGTACCTTTGATAATACTATTATAATGAATAGAGTAATGTTTGAAAGAGTCAATAAGATACAGGTGTGATTTTCAATGGCCTGAATCCTCTGAGTAGGCGGATGGCAGGGAAAGGACAGTTATGGCAGCGAAAGATAATCCAATAGCGGCCTCAACGTTAAAAAAGGACGATTTGATTGTTCTGGCCGGAGCGGGGGGCTTTATCGCCGGGGCGTTGGCAAGGTATTTTCACGATCAGGGCTTCACGCGCATCCGTGCCGTGGATAAGAAGCCTCTGGCTGAATGGTATCAACGCGTTCCGGGTATCGAGTGTTTGTGTATGGATCTTCAGTATGAGGATAATTGCAGGCGGGTCTGTGAAGACGCTGTCGAGGTTTACAATCTGGCGGCGGATATGGGCGGCATGGGATTTATCGAACGCTTCCGCATAGAGTGTCTGCGGAGCATCCTGATTAATACACACATGATCGAGGCGGCTTATCGCGCCGGGGCGCAACGATATTTCTTTTCCTCCTCGGCGTGTGCCTATAACGTCGAATTGCAGAAAGACACGAACGTGCGGGCCCTGAAAGAATCGGACGCCTACCCGGCTATGGCCGAGCGAGGCTATGGGTGGGAAAAGCTGATGTCCGAGATGTTCTGCCAGGAATATTGGGCGGAGCGCGGTCTGAAGACAGCTATCGCACGGTTCCACAATGTTTACGGTCCCTACGGCACCTGGGACGGCGGGCGCGAGAAAGCCCCGGCGGCGATGTGTCGTAAAGTGATCGAAGCAAAGGACCAGGGTTCCGGTGAAATCATCATCTGGGGCGATGGCCACCAAACCCGCAGTTTCATGTACATTGACGATTGTACGCAAGGCATTGATATGATCATGCACTGTGAGGAGTTGATCGCCACGCCGATTAACCTGGGATCCGACTATCTCATTTCCATCAATGATTTGGTCTCGATGGCGGAGAATATCGGCGGGATTACTTTGCAACGCAAATATGACCCGGACGCGCCGACTGGAGTGGCGGGTCGCAATAGCGACAATACATTCATTAAGCAGATTCTTGGTTGGGAACCGAGCACGCCTCTTGAAGTCGGTCTCAAGGAGACGTATCAGTGGATCGAGCAGCAATACCTGGATCGCAAAGCGGGCAAGCGCACGGTAAGTTGAAATCCCGGGGGTTCCTGACGAACGAGAGAAGCCTATGGGAACAGAAGAAAGCCTTCGGATAACGGAGATTATCGGGAAGTTGCCGTACAGAATCGCTCTTGCGGGCGGATGGATCGATCAGCCTTTTGCCTCGGAGCATAATCCGTCGCCCCCCGGCTCGATGGTCGTGGTTTGCGTTGAGCCGGATTTCTGGTTTATGGAGCGTGCCGGCATCTGTATCGGCACGCGCAAGATCGCTTTGGAACTCTGGAAGGACGGCCTTCCGGACCGCGATCCCGAAGAACTCGTGCATGAACTCTATGCCACCGAAAACGAAGGCAGGGACGAACCGTCCGGTTCCCAGGACATGATCGGTCTGATTTATCCCGGCATCAACCGGCTGGATTATGATTTTACATTTCGAGGGGGTATCTTCCCACGACATATCGAGTCAAATAATGATCCGGAGGTCGCCTCCTGGTTGGAGAGTGTGATTCATATTCTTCCCGTTGCCCCGCGGCCGGAGGGATACAATCCATTGGAGATCAAGAATCTGGATTCCGAATGGATTGCACGACTCGGACAATCGGGCAAATCTTGTTATGATGCGATTATAAAAAGGAATGTTGAAGACCTCGGGGCTTCGATGAATGAATGTATGTTGTGTTGGGAGGCTATCCTGCCCGGCACGGTTCGTCATCACACCCTACAAATGGATTTAATGCCGTTGCTGAAATATTATCAGAAACAATACCCCGGTGCGATGTATTCGGGCTGCGGCGGCGGGTATTTATTTGTTGCTTCGGAAACGCCCGTCCCGGGCGCCTTCAATATCAAAGTGAGGACTAAGCCGTCGTGAAGAACGCCGATCATTGTGTTACTGTGTCCGGAACCTTCGACGATATCCGATCGTCCGACGTTCGCTTTCTGGAGGAAGCGGCCCGGCTGGGTTCACTCCACGTTTTACTATGGGATGATCCCACTGTGCGTTCAGCAACAAGTGCTAATCCCAAGTTTCCGGAAAAAGAGCGGTTGTATTTCCTGCAGGCGATTCGTTTCGTAAGCAAGGTGTCACTGGTGACATTGACGGGCGCCGACGAGTTGCCTTCTGTTGACGGCGTCCTTCCGTCCACATGGGTTGTTCGAGAGAATGAAAATACCACCGCCAAAAGGGTTTTTTGTGAAAGCAACGATGTCACCTATCAGGTTTTAGCAAAGACCGATCTTGCGGGATTTCCTCAAATTATCGACGCGGAGCCTCGCGCGACGTCCGGGAAAAAGGTCCTGGTTACGGGTTGCTATGACTGGTTTCATACCGGCCACGTTCGATTCTTCGAAGAAGTGTCGGAACTGGGCGACCTGTACGTGGTCGTGGGACACGATGCCAACGTGCGGGCCTTGAAAGGGGAAGGTCACCCGATGTTTTCTCAAGAGGAACGCCGATACATGGCCGGGTCCGTTCGCTTTGTGACACAAGCATTGATCTCGACGGGGCATGGCTGGCTCGATGCGGAGCCCGAATTGAAACGGATCAAGCCGGATATCTATGCAGTGAATGAGGACGGCGATAAGCCCGAGAAGAAAAAGTATTGTCAGGAAAATGGTATCGAATACGTGGTGCTCAAACGCTTGCCCAAGGCCGGTTTGCCGAGACGGGAGAGCACGGTGATGCGCGGCTTTTAGCGAGAATATAATGGATGATCTATTGAAAGGGCGGAAGGCAATGGTATTCAAACGATACTGCAAAAGTCTCGAACTTGAAAATGATCCGGCGTTGATCGCGGAGTACAAGAAGCTTCATGCGATGGGGGGCGCGTGGCCCGAGATCACAGCCGGGATGAAAGAAGTTGGCATTATCGATATGGAAATATATCTCTCAGGCACAACCCTGTTTATGATTATGGATACAAAGATCGATTTCGATCACGAACAAGCCATGACCAAGCTGGCGACGTTGCCGCGCCAGGCCGAATGGGAGGCGTTGGTTTCGAAGTACCAGAAAACATCCAGGGACGCATCCGCTAAAAAGAAATGGCGGCTCATAGAGCGAATATTCAAAATGAACCAGAAAAAGGAATATAACCTCAAAGAAGGATATCCGGAGGAAATTATCGCAAAGCCGTCAAAATAACATTTTCAGTCTGAAAAAGCTTGAGTATCATTTGCGGGTTAGATGCTAATGGGATAAAAAAGGCATGGCCGAACGGATAAAACGGAAAGCGATGCTATTGTAAGTACTTCTTTTGCAAAGGAATAACGAATGATTATCATATAACGCTGAGCATGAGGAGACCTTGTGAAGCGTAGAAAAACAAGGGTCTCACTCGATGCTCTTGTTAGCCATTGTGTTGTGCATCATTATGACTGTTAAGTCTGATACCTCTAAGGCCTCTCAATTCGCCAGCATCTATTAATCTTCGAGTGTTACTTTCACTCCCTGCTTCGCAAGAAAAGCCTGGATTGAGCGAGCTTTGGAAATGCAGGATGGATCAAGACTTATTGCTTTTCTCAATGCATTCTGTGCTTTTGTCGCTTCTCGAATAAATCCGTACGCGGTTCCAAGATGCAAAAGGACTGCAGAATCCGTGGGTTGGATGCCGGTGGCCTTTTCAAGAGCCAAGACTGCTTTCTTATCTGCCCCACTTACGTAATAACACACGCCTAAGTTCATCCATGCCCCCCATAATGTGTCGTCCAAGGCCACAGCCTTTTCGTATGCGGCGATTGCGTCTTGCTGTTTCTGCATATCACGTAGAATATTCCCGAGATTGTGATGGGCCGCTGCAAAAGTTGGACGCAATGAGATGGATTTCCTGATTGCTTCTAGCGCCTTATCATTGAGGTGAAGGCTGTGTAATGTATTGCCCATGTTATTGTATTGGCCCGCATCCAGTGCTGACAGTGCCTTCGCCTTTTCATAGAAATTGATGGCTTCCTCATATTTCTTTTGATCGTTAGCTTCATACGCTTTGTTGCAGTACAGGCTGGCAAGCAGGCCCTTCGTGTCGAGCCATCTGACTTCCCGGTGGATCATCAAAGGATTTGATTCTAACTTCAGCTTTAGGTGATCGTCCCGGATGGCATATTGATCCTGTATCCTAAATGCGGTACTCACCAAATTCTCCCCCGCCATCGGACTATAGGCTATGTCAACCATGACGGACTCTTCGTTGGACAACTGGGAGACGCAGCAAACATGTCCGACTTGGGGAATGTTTTGAAGGTCGGAATAACGCTCAACCTCCACAACTGAGGTTCGGATTCCGATCGCATTCGCTAAAGCCCAAAACAGTTGAGCACATCCCATGCACTGAGCCCGTTTCGTCCGGAGAACGTCCTTAAGGTCATAAAATTCGCCAGCGGAAAAGGTTTGATTGATTTTCTTCGCCAGTGATATACATACTCCTATCTTCTTCTTATTAGCATCATCAGAGGATGCTGTTGATACCTGCGTCACCCACTCGTACACTTGACTATTACCTTGAGGAGTTTTCCATTGACTAGCGATCTCAACTAGTTTTTTCGCTGTGGTCTCACTGTATTTGATGGCCGAGAGATTCTTCTTAATTGAAGCTGAGAACTTGTCATTGAGAGATACTTCATTGGCGATTGAGGATGGGCCACTCAAAAGCAAATAAACGGCCATGAAGGAAGCCCACGCTATACCAGAAATGCGAGATGTACAGTAGAGATGACAAGTTTTCATAATCTTTATCCTTTTATGGCTAACGCCTGCCTCAGGGGCCGACCGTAAGGAGGTCCCTTGCAGGCAAATGTTCTGCCTTTCGAGGCAGATCAAATTAGTCAAATAATTCATTCACCTTGATAGCCAGGTTCTAATACTTCAAGCTCTTTCAGTTTGGCTTCTAGCTTTTTGATTCGATTCATACTGCTCCCAGTGCCAAGAAATGCCAGTAGGCCAAAGACAAATCCGAACAGCCCAAATATTCCAAATGCATCCAGTTTTATAATCCTCAGAAGTGCTATTGCAGAACATATTATTATAAGATTCCTCGATATCACACCCCACAATATCATAGAAATTGATATTGAAAACACAAATACTGAAAAATACACTGTATCCTATCTCAATATCATCCGTATAGGGATAATCACGAGAAGCTCGATATCTTGAATTAGGCGGATGTAAAGTACAACTTTGCGAATGCGTTACCTCCTTCCTGCCAGGTTGGCGTACTGAAGACCATATCAGTGCCAATAATGGCAAGTTTATTAGGTTATGTGTCTGCGTTGCTTTTCGCTGTTTTGATTTTTGTGTTGTGTAAATGCTTGTTAATACAGAAATTATCGTTCGTGTGCCAAAATGGCGTTTTCGGTCTGATAAAGTTGGTATATCGTTTGCAGTTTACATTTCAATTGAAATAAATCAGGCAGGGCCGAACGGATGATTAAAGAGCCATGCTTTTGTAAGTGCTTAATTATAAAAGGATTAACTATTGATTTTTCGTCATGCAGTCAATTAATGGAGGCAAGCAATTATGGCAGTAAAAGAATTGGCATTTGAAACTGAGGCACGAGCCGGGCTGTTGGCCGGCGTGGAAAAGCTCGCTGCAGCCGTGAAAACGACGCTCGGACCGAAGGGCCGGAACGCCGTCATCGACAAGAGCTGGGGCGGCCCGACCGTGACCAAAGATGGCGTGACCGTAGCCGAAGAGATCGATCTCGTGGATAAGAACGAGAACCTCGGGGCCAAACTGGTCAAAGAAGCGGCCAGTAAAACCTCGAAAATCGCCGGAGACGGCACGACGACCGCGACGGTGCTGACCGAAGCGATGTTTAAGGAAGCGTATAAGAACCTCGCGGCGGGCGCCGATGCGATGGCTCTCAACCGCGGTATGCAAAAAGCGGCCAAAGCCGTCACGGATAAGCTGGCTTCGTTGGCCAAACCGATAGATATCGCCAAGCCGAAAGATATCGTCAATATCGCATCCGTCTCGGCGAACAATGATACCGAAATCGGCAAAATCATGGCCGATGCCTTCCAGCGAGTTGGTAAAGACGGGGTGATTACCGTTGAAGAGGGCAAGAGTTTTGAGACGACGGTTGAGTTTGTGGAAGGGATGCAGTTCGACCGCGGGTATCTCTCACCCCATTTCGCAACCGACCAGGACAATATGGTCTGCGAATTGAAAAAGCCCTTCATTCTGGTTCACGAGGAAAAAATCAGTAATGTGGCCAAGCTCGTGCCGCTCCTTGAGAAGGTGGCCAAGGCCAAGAGGCCGCTGTTAATCATCGCTGAGGATGTGGAAAGCGAGGCGCTGGCCACGTTAGTGGTGAACAAGCTGAAGGGGATCCTGGAAGTGGCCGCCGTGAAAGCCCCGGGCTACGGGGATCGCCGAAAAGCCATGTTGCAGGATATCGCCGTGCTCACCGGGGCCGAGCCGATTTTCAAGGATCTCGGAATCGAGATGGAGAATATCAGCGTCAAACAACTCGGCCAAGCCAAAAAGGTCACGATTGATAATGATGATACGATCATCGTCGAAGGCGTTGGCAGCCAGGAGGCGATTAGCGGTAGAATCAAACAGATCAGAGACGAGATTGAAATCACAACGAGCGATTACGATCGCGAAAAACTCCAGGAGCGTTTGGCCAAGCTGACGGGCGGCGTGGCCCAGATTAACGTCGGAGCGGCGACGGAAGCGGAGATGAAAGAGAGAAAGGCTCGTATCGAAGACGCCCTCCACGCAACAAGAGCAGCCATCGAGGAAGGCATCGTTCCCGGCGGGGGCGTTGCTTTGATTCGCTGTCTCGACGCGGTGAAGAAACTGAAACTCGAAGGCGACGAGCAAACCGGCGCCAATATTCTGGCCCATGCCCTTTCAATGCCCTGTTACTGCATTGCGTACAATGCGGGATCGACTCCGAATCTCGTGGTGAACAAGGTGACGGAAGGCAAAGGTGGATTCGGTTATAACGCCGCCACGGATCAATACGAGGATTTGCTGGAAGCCGGCGTGATCGATCCGGCTAAGGTGACACGAATCGCCCTGCAAAATTCCTCAAGTATCGCCGGCTTGCTCCTGACCACGGATTGCCTCGTGACTGAAAAGCCGCAAGAACAAGGGGCTATGCCTCCGGGCGGCCCGGGCGGCATGGATCCCGGCATGGGCGGTATGGGCGGTATGGGCGGCATGGGTGGCATGGGCGGCATGGGAATGTAAGAGTTCCCTCTAATGCCGGTCAGTGCAACGCCAAAGTGGACAAGGAAGGAAATACAAATGAAAGAAACCCAGACAACTCAGTCGCGAAGCCATCCCGGCACATTCCGGCGCCGAATTAGCTGGCTGATTACCGTCGCCGTGTTGTGCACGTTTGCGGTTGTGGGCTGCCGGCAAGATGAGGATGGATTTTCCCTTCTTGGCGGTCTCGGTGACAAGCAGCCCATCAGCAAAGAAGAGCGGATGGAATGGTGGCGTGACGTGCGATTTGGCATGTTCATTCACTGGGGGCTTTACGCCATCCCGGCCGGCGAGTGGGACGGCAAGCAAGTTCCGGGAATCGGCGAATGGATTATGGAACGGGCCGATATCCCGGTCTCGGAGTACGAGCCGTTAGCCGGGCGGTTCAATCCGGTCAAATTCAACGCCGACGAATGGGTGCGGATAGCCAAAAATGCGGGGATGAAGTATATCGTGATTACCAGCAAGCACCATGACGGATTCTGCCTTTGGGATTCGAAGGTGAGCGATTACGATATCATGGATGCCTCCCCGTTCAGGCGCGATATCCTCAAAGAGTTGTCCAAAGCCTGCAAAAAACACAAAATCCGGCTCTGCTTCTACCACTCCATCATGGACTGGCATCATCCCGATGCCCAGGCGCCTTTCTATCCGAACTATAACGACCGAGAACGCACGAACCCGAATTTTGCGAACTATGTCGATACCTATATGAAACCCCAGCTTAAAGAACTGGTCGACAATTACGGCCCTCTCGGCGTGATGTGGTTCGACGGTGAATGGATTAAGGACTGGACCGAGCCGCAAGGCAAGGATCTGTACAATTACGTTCTCGATCTTCAGCCCGACATCATCATAAACAACCGTGTCGGCAAGGGTCGAAAGGGCATGGAAGGCCTGAGCAGGAGCGAGGAATTCGCCGGCGACTTCGGCACGCCCGAACAGCAAATTCCGGCCAAAGGCCTGCCCGGCGTGGACTGGGAATCCTGTATGACGATGAACGATACGTGGGGGTACAAGTCCTTCGATCATAATTGGAAATCGACCGAGGACCTGATCCGCAAGCTGGCGGACATCGCGAGCAAAGGCGGCAACTTTCTCCTGAACGTCGGGCCGACCGCCGAAGGCCTGATTCCCGGGCCCAGCGTAGAACGTCTGGCGGCTATCGGCGAATGGATGAAGATCAACGGCGAGAGTATCTATGAGACGACAGCGAGTCCGCTTGGCGAGGTGCCGTGGGGGCGCTGTACGGCTAAATCCAACAAGCTGTATCTTCATGTCTTCGATTGGCCCAAGGACGGGCGGCTCGAAGTCCCCGCACTCGAACATAACGTCACAAAAGCCTATTTGCTGGCGGATAAAAAGCATTCCAGACTTCCTATGATGCTTGTAGGTCCGAGTGAGATTGCTGTGACGGTTCCGGAAGAGGCGCCGAATCGGATCAATAGTGTTGTCGTACTGGAAATTGAACCATAATAAGATTGATATCAGAACATGTAATTGGAACGATAAAAAAGACAAGGAGTGAGTTATGAAGCTTAAACCTCTGGATGATAGAATTGTCATCGAACAATCAGACGCGGAAGAGAAGACGAGCGGCGGGATTCTCCTGCCGGATGCGGCAAGGGAAAAGCCGCAGATCGGTACCGTCGTGGCCATCGGGCCGGGCAAAATTTTGGATGACGGTTCGCGCGGCGCCATGTCCGTGAAGGTGAAGGACGAAGTGATCTACGCCAAGTACATCGGGAGCGACGTCGAGATCGACGGCGAAAAGTACATTATTCTTAGAGAAAGTGACGTTCTGGGAATCGTCGAAAAATAAGGCGTTCGGTTTGATACGGATGCGTTAAGGAAAATGCAAAACAACCAAAATTCATCATTGAGACGAGGAAATAAAAATGGCAAAACAATTGATGTTTGATGATGCGGCGCGGGCCCAGCTAAAAGAGGGCTTGTCGCAACTGGCCGAAGCGGTCAAAGTTACGCTTGGTCCGACCGGTAGAAATGTCATCCTCCACAAGAGTTGGGGATCCCCGAAAGTCACCAAGGACGGCGTCTCGGTCAGCAAAGAAATCGAGCTGCCCGAGCCGTTCAAGAACATGGGCGCCAAGATGGTTAACGAGGTTGCCAGTAAGACGTCCGACGTCGTCGGGGATGGAACAACGACCTCGACCGTTTTGGCGGAGGCGATTTATGCCGAAGGTATGCGGCACGTTACGGCCGGCTCGAATCCGATGGCGATTCAGCGCGGGATTAGCAAGGCGGCCGAAGCTGCCACGAAATACATCCAGTCGGTCAGCGTTCCCGTCAAAGGCCACGATGATATTGCGAAGGTGGCGACGATCAGCGCCAACAACAATCCGTCCGTCGGCGAGATTTTGGCCGACGCGATTGACAAGGTCGGCAGTGACGGCGTCATCGAGGTCGAAGAAGGCAAGGGTATGGAGAACGAGTTGAGTGTCGTCGAAGGAATGCAATTCGATAAGGGTTATCTCTCGCCTTACTTTATGACGAACGCCGATACCCTCGAAGCCATTCTTGAAGATGCGTATATCCTTCTGCACGAGAAGAAAATTTCCAACGTCCGCGAAATTATCCCGCTGCTTGAAAAGATCGCTCAGGTCGGCAAGCCACTGCTGATTATCGCCGAAGATGTCGAAGGTGAGGCCCTGGCGGCCCTCGTCATTAACCGTTTGCAGGGCGTGTTGAAAGTCTGCGCCGTCAAAGCCCCCGGTTTTGGCGATCGAAGGAAGGCCATGATGGCGGATATCGGCATCACGACCGGCGGCCAGGTCATCACCGAGGATCTGGGCATCAAGCTGGAAAGCATCGAGCTTTCGCAGTTGGGCCAGGCCCGGAAGATCGTGGTTGATAAGGAAGCGACGACGATCATCGAAGGGGCCGGGAAGAAAAAGGACATCAAAGCCCGTTGCGATCAGATTCGTAATCAGGTCGAGAAGACCACCAGCGATTACGATCGAGAAAAATTGCAGGAGCGCTTAGCCAAACTCACCGGCGGTGTCGCTGTGATCAACGCCGGCGCGGCAACCGAGACGGAGATGAAGGAACGCAAGGATCTGTTGGATGATGCGCTCCATGCCACGCGAGCCGCGGCCCAGGAGGGCGTTGTTGTCGGTGGCGGCGTTGTCTTCCTGCATGCGATCAGTGAAGTGGAAAAGACCAGATCAAAAGTGAAAGGCGATGAGAAAATCGGTGTGGATATCGTCATCAAGGCGCTCAAGGCCCCAGCCACTCAGATCGCCGAGAATTCCGGCGAGAAGGGCGATGTGATCGTTGCCCAACTTCTGGAAAAGGGCAAGAAAATCGGCTACAATGCCAATACCGGCGAGTTTGTCGATATGTTCAAAGCCGGCATCATTGACCCGGCCAAAGTCGCGCGAACGGCGCTGGAAACAGCCGCTTCCGTCGCCGGGCTGATGCTCACGACGAGCGTGTTAATAACAGATCTGAAAGATGACGAAAAAGACGAAGAGCCCATAGCGGGTTCCGTAAGATAAAAACGCGTCGTGCGTATTGAGTGATGCGTGTTGCGTCGAAGACTGTCGTCCCGAATGAAAGAAATTTCAACCTAATACGCAAAACGCAATACGCACGACACAATACGATATTATGGCCAAACGCGATTACTACGATGTTTTGGGCGTCGGCAAGGGGGCTTCCGCCGATGAGATCAAGCGCGCCTACCGGCGTATGGCGATGAAGTTTCATCCGGACAAGAATCCGGATGATAAAGAAGCCGAGGCCAAATTCAAGGAGTGCGCCGAGGCTTACGAGGTCTTGAGCGACGCGGAAAAGCGGCAGCGCTACGACCAGTTTGGCCATGAAGGGCTCCGAGGCGCCGGCATGCATGACTTCTCCCGGATGAATGTTGAAGATATCTTCAGCATGTTCGGATTCGAAGATTTTTTCAGTGGGATTTTCGGCGGCGGTGGTCGTGGCCGAAGATCGGGCCGGCGGGCAGGGCCATCTCGCGGTTTCGATCTGGAGACCGCCGTGGAGCTGACGCTTGAAGATATCGCGAACGGCGCGGAAAAGACCATTGAATTCACCCGGCAGGATACTTGTGCCACATGCAAGGGGAGCGGCTGCGCCAAGGGAAGCTCGCCCGGTCGATGTCCCGCGTGCAACGGAACCGGACAAGTGGCCAGGGGAGGCGGATTCTTCCAGATGGTTTCGACCTGCGGGCAATGTGGGGGCAGCGGGCAGGTGATTACCAATCCGTGCAAGAAGTGCCGAGGCACAGGCCGAGTGCCGAAGAAAAGGACCCTCAAGGTTAAAATCCCCCCGGGCGTCCACGAAGGGCAAGGCGTACGCGTGGCCAACGAAGGCGAGCCGGGCCGGGGTGGGGGACCGAAAGGCGACCTTTATTGTTACGTCAGGGTCAAACCGCACGAGTTCCTTAAACGCGATGGTAGCAATCTGATTGCGATAGTCCCCATTAGTTTCACTCAGGCGGCGTTGGGAACGACGATCGACGTGCCCAGCATCAACGGAACACAGGGCCTGAAGATTCCGGCCGGGACGCAGTATGGCAGCATCTTTCGAATCAAAGGTAAAGGTTTGCCGGATCTGCGAACGCATCGAACGGGCGATCAACTGGTCCAGGTGACGATTGAAACGCCGACGCGGCTTAGCGACGAACAGGAGGAGTTACTTCGGAAATTTGCCGAAACGGAAAATACCCGTGTTTCTCCCGAGTCCACACGCTTTTTTGAGAAACTGAAGAAACATTTTGGTGGCCACTGATGAAAAAGAGCAAGAAAGATAAATCCCAAGCTGAAGAACCGCATCAGGCGGAGCACGAAGAGACCGCCGAGAAAGGCGAAGTGGACGAACTTCACGGTGCGGTAGAGTCTTTGCAGAAGGAAAAAGATGAACTTTTCGGCAAGCTCCAACGGATTAGTGCCGATTATGCAAACTACCAGAAGCGCGTGCCCAAACAAATCAGTGATTCGATCAGCTACGAGAAGGAACGGATGATCAAATCACTCTTGCCCGCTCTGGATAATTTCGAGCACACGCTTCAAAATGCGCATTCAGCGGAAAAAGTCGAGGTTCTCGTTAAAGGCATTCAGATCATCTATGACCAGTTGATCGAAATACTGAAATCCCATAACGTCGAGCAGATTAAGGCGCTGGACGAGCCGTTCGACCCGGCTGTTCACGAGGCGATGACCCAACAAACGGATACTGAGAAGGATCCGAACGTCGTGCTGGAGGAATTCCAAAAGGGATACAAACTTAACGGCCGGGTCATTCGCCCGAGTAAGGTGGTTGTCAACAAACTGCCGGCCGAAGAAACTGCCGAGCAGAAGGAAACAACGCCTGAGGAACCAGCCACTGGCGAGTGCGAAACGCTCGAGGAGGAGTAACGGTTATGCCAACGTATGATTATGTATGTGAAGATTGCGACCACCGGTTCGAGCTATTCCAGAGCATAACGGCCAAGCCGATCCGGAAATGCCCGAAGTGTGGCAAATTAGCTTTAAACCGGCTCATCGGCGCCGGCGCCGGCATCATCTTCAAAGGCTCCGGCTTTTACGAAACCGACTACCGAAGCGACAGCTACAAAAAAGCCGCCGAAAGCGAAACTAAGACCACTACCGACAAGAGCACGACAGACAAGAAAACCGAAACCAAGGCCAAAGACTCCAAACCCGCCGAGACCGCCAAGCCAGCCAAGAAGGATAAAAAGAAATCAGCGTAACCGACACCTTCTTTCGAGGTCATATACGAAAGTCACAAGTCAGTTCACTCTAAAATTCCACATTAGTCTTATGTCCCGGTTTTAGTGAAACATTTTTGAATTCGACCCACTGATATGGCCGGACTTGATACAGGAATTCCTTAATTTGCTCGAGTTTAAGGTTTCTAAAATTTGCTGTTAGCTGATCAATGTTCCCTGAGGCAACTGAACCGTGACCAGCAGTGTGTATTTTGTCGTCTTTGTCTATCGCTATAACTCGTTCAACCTGGTCTTTTCGCCATTCACGGGAGGCAACGATATGCGTTCCACTATAGCTCTGGAATGCTTGCGACCATAGGATGTCTCCTTCTTTTCCGATTGTCATTCGTTTGCCTTCGTGGCTTGAGATCGTTTTCCATGGTCCGGCTGCAACTCCTATACGTATCATCGTTGATAATTGATCCTTCTCCATATCAGAAATGGAAGCGATAAAGTCTTTGAGCTGGTTACCCAAACCATCCACAACGGTACAGGAACCTGTTGTCCTATGGGCCCCGGTTATTCTACAAGATATTTTAATGTCATCAGGGCCGGTCACTTTGTATATAAAACCATAATCACCAACTTTAGGCCTAATATTCCGTTTCGAAGCATAGAGTTCCATCGGTAGCGATGAACCATCCGGTCGCCAGCATCTTTTTCCTGCTTCAGGCCAGTCACAGACTCCAACCAACTCAACGGTTGCTCCATTCGGCAAAGTGACAACATATGCATTTGGCAGTTTGACATCATATGTCTGTATTTTTTCCGGAGAACGTGTCAATGACCTGAGTAGATGAGTATGGGGTACAGGAGAAATGCGCCTCCAGTGTTTGCCGTTCGACTCACTTCGGCCGAAGTACTGTACTAAAGTGTCGTCTCCCTTAACAGTCATCCTGCATTTAGCATTATTATATTCAGCTAACTCAATAAAATCATTGACGATACGGGTTTGGTCTCTGTGTCCATTAGAGTATAAAACAACGACACGACCATCAGGGAAAACCGCCATTTGTTCTTCGTCTCCACGAGGATTGTCGAAAAACCACGTGCCTACCATTTTTGTCGGCACTTCGCTTCTGGCAGATATTTCTTTCGTCTCACGTGGTACATCGGTTTTCAATTCCTTCAGGTTGCTGGGACAGGTCACTGATTGATCGGCGATTTGGCCGTTCTCGATTTTGACTTTCAATGTCGCCTGGTTGTTGTTTTCATCGATCTCGGAAATACTATTGTCAAAATCTAACACCACATTGAATTCATATTGGCCATCCGCCAAAACAAAAGGAAACGTGCCCTCACCCCATTTCTGACCGGGCTCAAGAGGGCCCGCTCTATGCCACCCCTCGTATGCATTCCCCGCCTCATCCAGATTATCGCCTGGTTCGCCCCGATGAAACCTCAATTTAAACCGTGGGACAGCGAAACTGCTTCTATTTTGTATTTCAACTTCAAGACGACACGTTCCTCGATTCTGATCGTGGATAATTTTAAAATTTTCAGGCTTGATATCAATTTTTGTGGATCCGGTTTCATGCGTTGAAGGCTCTTCTTCTACTTTTACGGAGGGGTATTCATACGGCTTTATCCGCACGTAGCTCTCTCCGGCGTTGGCCTTAAAGAAATTGACAAGGTCATCCTGCATCTGTCCTTTAATGGAATGGCCGACTCCGTCATAAGTCACCAACTGTGCGGGGAGTTTCGCCATTCGGTACATTTTCTGACTCAGTTCCCAGCGGTCCGGCATCATCTTTTCCGCCAGGGCCGTCTTAATAATATCCGCTTCTTCTTCCCGCCAGGCATCACGCGACGGCAGCGTATCGTTTTTATCCACGGACCCCATATAGATATAATGAGCGACCTTTCTGAAAGCCTCTTCATTGAACGGTCCATCGGTAAATTTTTCAATACCGGCTATGCCGATCGGGAAAGGAAGCTCATGTCCGTTCGTTTCTTTAATAGGCAGGGTCGGCAATCCGTTGACTCCCCCGGCGGCGACCGCCTTCACCATTTCAGGATGCAGATAAGAATATCGATTGCAGAATTTTGCCGATGCGGAAAATCCGTGCATGAAAACTTTATCGTTGATCTTGAATCCGTTGATACGTAAGAGTTCCTGGGCGTATTTGATCATTGCGGTTAATTGCAGATCGATACGCTTGAGTCTTCCTTCATTTATTTCGAGGGTATCGATATCCAGGGCATGCGTATACGCCCACCAATTTGTCCTCGGCCGGGGAAACGTCGGGACCAACAACGGAACACGAAGGCGGCCGGCCATCCGGGTCGCGTAACTGTTTTCCGCAAGTTTGAATGCCTTCACCCGATGAACGTCAAGATCGTCTGAGGTCGTGCCGGAATTGTTTGTTTCAACCAGCATATGGACCGGCCTGTCCTTATCCATCCCGCGGGGGATAAACAGGTAAAAGGGGAAATTGAAGCCTTTTGCCTCCTGAGTTTCGATCTGGAAAATATCATCGCCGGTCAGATTCACTTTTTGTATAGACCCGATCTTGGGCACTCTTTCGGATTCTGAAATGATCGAGGAAATGGTTCGTGAGACCTTGTTGTTTGTTTCGTCTGACTCGTCAACTTTATTGTCAGGATCAACGACGACCGAAACGGTATCTTCGCCGGGTCTCAGCCTGTGAGGATGCGTGCCTTCACCCCAGGAATCGCCGGGCATGATCGGCCCCGAGTTATGAGGTGCAAGAAGCCGTCCGCCCCGGTCCGGATCACCCGCATAAAAATTAACTCTAAAACGGGGAATGGTTGCTGAGCCTTGATTGCGAAATAAAATCCTGATTTCAATAAGATCATCCGACAGTTTTATCACATTCAAGTTTTTGGCATCTAAGGGAATGTCGATTTTTGTAGATTCTGATTCGTCCTTTGAATGAGCATATGAATCAACTGCCGCGTTTTCAATGGATCGCTTCTGTGCTCTTGCCATCGGCAATAATATGGCGCCAACAATCAGTATCATCGCCAGACCGTGAATTCCGAGTTTTGCATTTTTGGGTATGGGTCGATGTAACATTTGTTTGATCCTCCCTTCTAAGGCTTTCTTGGATTCGACGACGCTAATAAGACGCAGACTCAGGCTCGTTTTGAGGAATGCCATCTCTGCAATATCAATCAGGGTATTACTATAATCCTTCGTCCCGGTCCCGAGGGTAACGAGAACCATCTCATCGACAGCCTGCTCGCGAATCCGACGAACGACCAGGTTCACGAGCCAGACAAGCGGATTATAAAAATAGATAATCTGCAAAATCGTTTGGACGGAATTGATCCATAAATCGCCTCTTTTGATATGGCACAATTCATGGATGAGAACCGCTCTGAGCTGGTCTCGCGGCAGTTTCTTGATCAGGGTTGTTGGTATGAGGATCACGGATTTGGAGAAGCCGCAGACGGCGGGGCTGGAAGCGTTGTTCGATAGGCGTAACTTGATCGGATGAGCGATGCCAACCTCGTCGCGGCATTGATTCAAAATCTCAGTGAATCGGTTCTCCAACGGTTTGCTTTGAGCGATGAGCCGGCTAACGAACAGCATCCGTTGAATGAGGAGAGCCGAAAAAATCAGCACGCCCACAATCCATAAGACGAACGCGACAGCTTGCCAGGTGAGAACGTTCAAATGTGAAACGACGGGTGTAGCCGGGCCTGTCAAATCAACCGTTGTCTGAGGCGATTGATACTGAGGGATTTCTAAGAGAATGGGTGTTCCAGAAATAAGTTGGGGAGGTTCAGCGATTTCATGGGGGGGATGGGTTGATTGTTCTTCCAAAGCAGCCGGTGCGGCAGGCAGAATATCCCCGCGCCAATAGCCGATCCCCGTCGGCAGACTTAATGAAGGCGGCAGGATGAGCTTGATAAAGACCAACATCCATATCCAGTATCTCAGTGTCGCCCTGACACGCTTGCGTATGAGTAAATCAACGAGCAACAGCAGAACGATCAGGACGCCGGCCTGAACGAACATACTCCCGGCGTACTCACAGAATCTCTCGCCGAGACCGTTCAGGGCCGTTATTAAATGATTGATTGGAGGATTCATATCTCGCTTTTTCCTTTCTTTCGCTTTCCGTCATCTATCTTCCTGGATTTATCTCCTGGTTGTCAACGAATGTTCGTAATTGGGATGCCTCTTCTTTAGATAACCCCTCGTGCTCGATCAGAAACTGCATCATCGGTGTCAACGCCCCGTCGAAGGCGCGCTTGAGCATCCGTCTGAACTCTCCCCGCCTGGCATCCACTTCGCTAATACGGGATTTAAAGAGTTGGAGGTTTCGGATCTTCTCGATTTTCAGAAATCCTTTCTCCACCATGCGGTCCATCGTGGTTTTGACGGTGCTGTAGGCCCGGCTTCTATCCTCGGCCAGCGTCTCCTGGACCGTTCCGGCCGCACAGGGCTCCTTTTTCCAGACCACCTTCATAATCTCCCATTCGACTTCCGTTAATTCTACGGCGGGCTGTTTCTCTCGATGATTCTTTGCTTTTTTCGGTTTTGCCATATCTCGAATTCCTTATTCTATATAATTAGATAATATTCGACATGTGTCGAATATGTCAAGAGAAAATATAAAAATTTCTAAATATTTTTGTATCCGTCCGGCTGGAAAAACTATCTTGCGGTCTCAGAATAACAAAATTCCCCCGGATTGGGTGTTTTTAAGATATCAATACGATCCTTCGATTGACTTTTACAGGCTCATTTTGGTATTATCATTTATTGGCAGCTATTGCGTCCTCATCGCTGTCATGTCAAGTCGTTTTGTTCTTGAAAGAAACATGTATATTCGGCGTTTTTCTATCGGCCGGGGATGGGCCGAAGGAGGTCATTACATGACTTCGACAAGAATTTCACGCGTCTGGGGGACAATACTTTTAGCAATCACAATCTGCTCTATAAGCTTACCTTCATACGCTAAATACAGCGGCGGCATAGGGGAACCTAACGAACCGTACCAGATCGCCACGGCCGAGGATCTGATGCTGTTAGGCGAGACGCCCGAAGATTACGACAAGCACTTCATCCTGACGGGCGACATCGACCTGGATCCGAACCTCCCCGGCCGAAAGGTTTTCGACAAAGCCGTCATAGCCCCGAATCCGACTGACGTGACAGGCGGATCTTATATAACGGCCTTTACAGGTGTCTTTGATGGCAATAATCACACGATTTCACATCTGACTATCGATGGTGAGAGCCACATAGGTTTGTTTGGAATATTATGGGATGGGGCGAGCATTTCCAACCTGGGTCTGAATGCGGTAGATGTCAATGGTGACGATCGGCATGTGGGCGGTCTCGTAGGTTACATTACCAAATGGTCTCGCGAAGGTACCACCGTAACCAACTGCTACAGCACCGGCTCGGTCACTGGCGGTGAGAACGTAGGCGGTCTTATAGGTTTCATTGGTTTCCCCGGCGATTGGATTCGTGAAGTCATCATCGTAGCCAACTGCTACAGCACTTGCGCGGTCACTGGCGGTGAGAACGCAGGCGGTTTGGTGGGATACAATAGCGGCAGCATCATGATGTGCTACAGCATCGGGGCGGTTACTGGAAATAATGGTGTCGGCGGCCTCGTGGGCGAGGAGTTCGGCCGCATCACTGCGAGTTTCTGGGATGTAGAAACCTCCGGCCAGGCAACCAGCGCCGGCGGTACGGGCCTGACGACGTCTGAGATGCAGGACATCAATACCTACCTTCGTGAGGGATGGGATTTTGTCGACGAAGTCTTCAACGGCACCTGCGACTATTGGCAGATATCGCCGGGTGATTATCCCCAGTTACATTACAAAAGCAACGAGAATCGACGGATGCCGGAGGGATTGGGGACAGCCGAGCAGCCGTATTTAATTCGTGATGCGAACGACCTGGGCACTATATGGCTCAAGCCCATGGCTCACTACCATCTGGAAACGTCTGTGGATTTATCGGGGATCACATGGTCCATGCCTGTGGTTCCCTGTTTTGGAGGGACCTTTGAGGGTAATGGCCACGTGATCAGCTATCTTCATATACAGGGCGGAGGACAACTGGGTCTGTTTGGCCGGTTAGGCCGGTTAGGTTTTGGGGCGAGAATTTCCAATATAGGGCTGGAAGAAGTCGATATCCGTGGAACAGGCGACTATGTTGGCGGTCTCGTGGGCTACACTGGCGACAGTAGGGACGCCACTGATAGAATCGTGGTTAACTGTTACAGCACCGGCTCGGTGAGTGGAAATGATTATGTCGGGGGCCTCGTGGGTTTCAGTTCGCCCGGGACCAGCATCACGTCGTGCGACAGCGCCGGGGCGGTCAATGGTGACAGGTATATCGGCGGTTTAGTGGGAAAAAATCACGGCGCGATCACGTCGAGCGCCGGCACTGGCCCGGTAACAGGCCAAAAGTATGTCGGCGGCCTTTTGGCATTCAATGATGAAGCCACGATCACATCAAGCTACAGCACCGGCGACGTCAGTGGATATGGACTTGTCGGTGGCCTCGTGGGCAGCGCTCGCGGCGACATTACAAACAGCTACAGTACCGGGACTGTCAATGGTGATTGGAACGTCGGCGGATTGGTAGGCGACAATGACGGTAGCATCACGTCGTGCTACAGCACTGGGTCGGTCAGTGGAGATAATGATGTCGGAGGTCTGGTGGGATGGAATGCCGGCACGATCACGTTATCCTCCAGCACTGGAATCGTCAATGGTGACAGTTCGCGTGTCGGCGGTCTGGTGGGATGGAATTACGGCGCGATCACATTATCCTCCAGCACCTGTGAAGTCAGTGGAAATAAGGATGTCGGCGGTCTTGTGGGATTCAACCGTAACGGCACAATCATGTCATCTTCAAGCACTGGAACGGTCAGTGGTGACAAGACTCTCGGCGGTTTTGTGGGATGGAATAATAAAGGCACGATCACGTCGTGCTACAACACGGGGGCGGTCACTGGGAACAATGAGGTCGGCGGGCTTGTAGGTAAAAATTATTCGGCCGGGGCCAGCATCACGTCGTGTTACAGCACCGGAGCAGTCATTGGCAACAATGAGGTCGGCGGCCTCGTGGGTATTAATACGGCCGGGACCAACATCACGTCGTGTTACAGCACCGGGGCGGTCACCGGACATGATGAGGTCGGCGGCCTGGTTGGCCGGAATTATAAAGGCACGATCACCTCGAGCTTATGGGATACCGAAACCTCAGCTCAAACAACCAGCGCCGGCGGCACTGGCGCGACCACCGCCGAAATGCAGACCGCCACAACTTTCCTAAGCGCAGACTGGGACTTTCTGGGCGAGGTAGAAAACGGCACAGACGATATCTGGTGGATTAACGAAGGTCAGGACTATCCGAGACTTTGGTGGGAATTGATTCCTTAAAACTGATGTACACTAATTCTTTTGGCGTCGAAGATGTACTTCGTCGGACGCGTTCAATTTTTTACACGGTTATCGATCAGATCATCCGACGATGCCGGGGAGACTCCAATGAAGGTCGGGAAGTGGTCGTATATAGATTGGCCTTAGCTATCGAGTACCTTTTGTGTTACTTTCCGAAACGATAGGCAATATTTGCAATTGTGTTCGGATTTCCTGCTTGTTTTCGTCCTGCTCCGTTTCGGCGGGAGGGCCACACGGACTCGCTTGGATCTGTGACATTACGTCAGGGACAGGTGGCAACGGATTAACCGCCGGGTTGCGCTTGGGAGGCATTTCCTTCTGGAGTGTTGCCTGCAAATTCGCTAATGCCGTGACGGTGTCAAATAGCATCCTATTTGTCTGCTGAAGCTCGCAAATGTCGGTTTGCATTTTTTCGAGGTTCTGTGCGGCTACTCGCATTTGGTCCGTCAATTCGTTCTTGTTTTCCAAGGCGTGTTGATGCAGGTTGGCTGGCTCGTCAGTTATTGAGCTTAGGTCCGTCGATATTTCGGAGACCTTTTTATCGAGGTCATGGATACTTGTATGAATGTTGCGTTGTTTGTCTAAGAGTGCCGATGTTTGGTTTGCGAGTCTCTCATTATGGGCCTTGACCGTCTCATGGAGGGCGGCTTGCTCATCGGCCATGGTAGTGGTCGTTGCGACAATTTGTTGACCGGTCTCGGCGACTTTGTCAACTTCCGCCCGGAGGATATTCTGTTGCTGTTCGGCGACATGCGTATTGGCGTTCAGCGCTTGGGTGCTCTCCTGCAACGCCTGGTGGACTCCGGCCTGTTCGTTCGAGATCGTCGTCACGCCGTCCGCAACCTCACGGGTGAGTTCGTGAAGGCCGCTTACATTAGAGTTGAGTTGTTCGTGGCCGGTATGAAGGGCCGACATTTGAGTGTTAATCGCCTCCGCATGAGCCTGCAATGCCTCGATCAACGCTCCCTGTTCGGTGATCACTCGCCCAATTTCGTGTAGGACCTGATTCGTCTTCTCATCGAGCTCGGTCACTCCGGTATGAACGGCTTGCTGGCTTTCCAGCAGCGCTTCCATCTGACCGTTCAATGCCTCGTTTTTGTTGCTCAATGCCTGGTGCGAACCGGCATTTTCGGCAGCCATTTCAGCGGTTTTACGATCGAGTTCGTTCATCGTCGTTTGAACGATATCTTGATTATTCTCAATAGTCTGGAGGTTATCGGTCACTTCTTGCGAGCGATCTTCAACCAAACGGTGCAGTTCGGCTTGCTCCCGCGCCGTATCGGTAACGTTGCGAGCAATGGACTCTGCAAGCTTTCGGAGGTTATCCACATTCGTTTCAATCTGTCCGTGGCCGACAGCAAGGGCCGATATTTGATTATTGCTGGTTTCAGAGTGGGTCTTCAAGGCCTCGCTCATTGTCGCATGCTCAGTGGTCAGAATAGTGACTTCGGAAGCAACGCCGTTTGTCTTCTCGCCGAGGTTTTTCAGATGGCTTTGGAGTTCTTGTTGATTTTCCGATAAGGCCGCTATTCTTTGGGCCGTTTCGTCGACCTTGTCTTGTATGGCCTCCCGCAGGGCGGTTTGCTCGGCGGTTATCACGTCTATTGAAGTAGCCGTGTGCTGACCTATTTCGACGAATTTGTTGAGTTCTGCGTGCAATGCCTCGGCGTTGCCTTGCAGAGTTTGTTGCATTCCAGCCTGCTCGTCAACGATGTTTGTGATATTGGTTGAGGCCGTTTGAATCAAGGCTTGAAGGGCGTTAATGTTGTTTTCGAACTGCTCCTGGTCGGCGGTAAGGACCGATATTTGGGTGTCAACGGCCTCTATTCGAGACTGCAAGGCTTCGTTCATTGTCGTCTGCCCGGTGAGTACGGCGGCCACATCGTTAGCTAATCCCTGCTTGCTGTCTTCTATCGTTTGCTGAAGTACATGATGCTCTTCTTCAACGATATCTTTTAGCGCTCCGGCTAAATTCCGCAAAAGATGCTGGTTCTCTTTGAGCCGAGAGAGCTTCGTCCCAATCTGCTCGGTGCCGCTGAGGTTCGCCTTATTCATTCGATGTTGTTCAATTCGTGAAATGATGATATCCGTGGCCAGAGACTGGATATTCTCCTCCATTTTTTTGAAGCCATCGGCGCACACCGTTATCATCAGCCAGACGGCCATCAGGGTATAAAGCAAGCCCGTCAGGATAAAAATCAGGGTGTTGTCATTGCCCCGGGCCGTTCGCAGCGGGCTCGACAGGGCCACCACGGTAATAAGGGCCAACACAAGCAGCAGCAAAACGGAGGACACGACCACCTTTGCCCACTTGCTTCTCGGGCCTTTCTTATCCCTGAACTCATCTTCCAGGACGGTCTTTTCAGCCATAGATCCCATATTTGAAGGGCGAAACGCTATCAGGACGTTATACACCTATTCCGAACTTCATCGACCAGATTTCGCCGGGTCTTTATAGGGGGATTTTAATAACTTGACGGGTAATGAGGGTTAAGCGGCCAGACGCTTGAATTTCGCCCCGGATGCGATCAATTCGATGGTAAATCCAATGGTACAGACAATAATGCCAATACGTAAGTGAGATCCTGCGCGTAGCAAGATGCTAAGGACTAAAAGAAGGCCAACGAGTGTGAGAAAAAGATGTAAAATCGAGATCTTATAGAGGAAATTTTTAGGTGTTATGAATACGGGAATTAAGGAAATCAATGCGATGACAAAAATCGTCCAACCAAGGCCGCCGGTGTGATACCCTGCCTGATATGCTGTGTTTTGTTTGAAAACGTCCGGTATCATTGCCATGCCGGACATATTCGAGATGCGAACTTGCACCCAGGGTAAGAAAAAGCCCATCACGACCAATGCCACACCGCCAAGGATGGCGATATCGAGCCGGGAGAAACTATCCTGGCCTCGCAATGCATTCGATTTGCCCATGGCATCAAGTAAATCGCTTCCTTCTTCGGATGTGATTTTTCCCTCTTCAACCATTTTGAGAATGCGTGTTCTTTCCGGACCGGCGGGTTTTTGTGCGTTGACTGTTTCTCTCAACAGAGGCGTTAGGAATGTGACGATCAGGATCAATATAAATGGAGCAGCCACGATAAATGTTCCGGCAGCATATTCCTGGATATCAGCACGGGAAGCTTGACCCACAGAGCGTGCATCAAGACATAGTAGAAGGAGCGTCAGGACCGCCACGATAAGGACAGAAAAACATACGGTGGTCATTATTTTCAGCTTGGTCTTGAGACGAAGGATGACATAGGAGACCATAAGAGTTGCTATTTGGACACAAAAGAAGGCGGCATAGGCTTTTGGGAATATTCCGGACATTTTGACCTCTGATTTACTTGCGGGTTTTCAAAATAAATGTGGCGTCCTTAACGCTCATCTCACCTCGCTCAATCGAGTCGAGGATTTCTTTTCGGGTTAGGGGTTTTTCCTGGATTTTAACAGTGGCATCCAGCATCGTGTTGATACTGTCGAGCATTTTGTTGATTGTTGGATAAGAAATCCCGAGCTCTTTTTCCACAGCCTTGATGTTGCCCCTGTGCCTCAAAAAAACAATGATGAATTTTTGATATTCGGCCGGTAGCGCGGACATCCCCTCTGTTCTGAATGAGCCTTTAATTTCACTGGTGCAGCCGGTACACTTGATCTGAGTAACCTCAATAGCCTCACCACAGAGCGGGCAACGGGCAGGTAAGTTCAATTGTTGCTTATTGTTATTCATATATCATCATATGCTATTTTTTTGTGTATTATAGTAAATAAAATTAACTTGTCAATAAATATTATTAATTTTTTTAAGAAGATAAGCACTTTTTTTCGACGTGTCGGGAGCTATTGCAGGTTGAAGTTGCCAGAAGATCGTGACGAGACTTTTCAAAAAGTGCAGATTATGGCTTACTAAAATCAACGCACAATGGCAAGCATTCAGGGCTTTTTCGAGGGCTTTAATGGATAATAAATCCAGGTGATTAGTGGGTTCGTCCATGACGATGAGGTAGGGGGTTTCAGTCATCCCCAGGGCCAGTTTCAATTTTCTCAGTTCACCGGGGCTGGGTCTCTCGGTTTCCAGTAAGCGCTGTGCATCCGATCCCAGGCAGGCCACGTAGCTGAACAGTTCGCCTCGTACCGTTTTTGGCTTTTGCCGGACCTGACAAAGGATTTCGTATGCAAGGTTCGTGTCGATTTCCTGGGGGATATAGACAAGTCTGTTTTCCGGGAGGGCGATGTGTTTGACAAAATGCCGGATCAGCGTGCTTTTGCCGGCACCGTTTTGACCTATGATCCCGATGCGATCCGTCGGCGAAATTTCCAATTCCGGGAAGTGGAGTCTTCTCTCATGGCCCAGGTTCAAAAAGCCTGGCTCGATGCGCAATAATCTGTCCTGTTGGGCGTATTCTCCGTGTAAAGTGATTCGACTCGAGGTTTGCTTTTTTACAAAGGTGTAGTCGAGTTGCTCCTGTAAACATTTGTATCGACCGTCCAATTGGCTAAGTTGCCGGCCGGCCTGACCATCTTTTCCTGAGACGCGTGCGAGATCGCGCTTGGCCCGACCATCGCTGTCCTTACGGGATAATCCTCGTTTGGACCGTTTTCGGTCGGCGTGGCCGGCCTCGACTTGCCGTCGGTTGCGTTCACGTTGTAAACGAGTCAGTTGATAACGAGCCTTGGAACGATTCCTGCGGTCGCGTTGATATTCGGCGTCTTTGAGCTTGATGGCCTGGGTGTAGCCTCCCGGGTATTGATTCACCTTGCATGTGTCAATAAACAACGTCTGGCGACACAGTTGATCCAGCATTTCCTGATCGTGACTGACCAATAAACCGATCCCCTCGAATTGGGCCAGGCTCTGTATCAACAATTGACGCGTCGGCAAGTCGATGTGGTTGGTCGGTTCGTCAAGAGCCAGGACCTGAGGGCTTTGCCATAGAGCAATCGCAATTTGGGCGCGCTTACGTTCGCCGTGGCTGAGAGTCTGCCAACGTGATGACCAATCAAGTTCGGGCCCCAGTTGCCCGCGAAGCTTACAGGCATAGGCATCAGAGGACCGAAGGAAGGAGCTAAGCTCAGCAGGATTTTCATCTGTACGCTGGTCGCAGTAGATTGTATTTTGTGAAATGACGATGTTACCTTGTGTCGGCTGAAGCAACCCACATGCTAACCGTAAGAACGTTGTCTTCCCGGCTCCGTTGCCTCCAATGATACCGGTCCAGCCGGACGCGATCTGCACGGACACAGCGTCTAATATGGGATCGCTGGACGTTTCATAAAAAAAAGTCACGCGGTGGAATTGTAATGAATGTTTACTCATGATCGATTGCCTCATCCGAAACGAATCCATACCCCATCGACTGTCACCCCGGGTGATGATGGCCCAAGAGCCGAAAGTTCCAATGAGATATCACCATTCATTTCTTAGACGCGCACGATCGCTTTCCTTTAATCATTAAGCAAAATCGATGATCAAACGATGGATATATCTTAATCTTCGAGTCAGCACGCGTCAAGCATAATATGAACCAGCAATCGAAAAGCTCTCTGATGAGGCTCGGTCAGGGGGGGGCTATTTTATTAGCCTGGCGATTTCTTTGAAGTGGGGATGCTCGGCAGTCCCGATCAGTTCAAACAGGGCCATCTCGGTGCAATAGATCTTTGCGTTCTCCGCCGCCATTTTTTCCAAAGCGATTTGTTTATTCTCCAACGTGCGTGAAGAGACGGCGTCGGCAATGACGTTCACCTCAAGACCTTTCCGCAACAGGTCGATGGCGGTTTGATAGATACAGACGTGCGTTTCGATGCCGCACAGGATAATCTGATCTCTCGATAATTCGTTCAGTCTGCTGTTGAACTTTTCATCGCCGCTGCAACTAAAGGCGGATTTATTGATGGGTTCATGGTCGGTGAGACATTGAGCGATTTCGGGGATTGTCGGCCCGAGGGCATTCGGACATTGTTGACACCATAGGATAGGGATGTTCAGGATTTGCGCGGTACGGATGAGAACCCGGACGTTCTTGAACAAGACCTCCTTGTTGTGCATTAACTGTGCCAATTTACCCTGGACGTCAACCACGACCAGGCAGCTCTTTTGTATCTCAAGCATCCTTACCAGCTTACAATAATTGTTAAATGAACGGTATCCTTATCTTCAGGTTGGCTTGGCGTTTGGGGAGCGACATTTTCCCGTTGGGCCAGAGACGGTTTCGGCGCCTGCCACTGATGCGTCAAATTACTGTTTTGACCTTCTATCGCGCTGACAATCGCTCTGTCCGTCAGATGCGACTCCATGTGGTTCAAAACCGCAAAATCTCTGGTGATCTCGATACGTTTGCCCGGGTTGTCCTGCTCGACGATTTTGACAACCTGTTCTGTCGTGACCGTCTGAACGACAATCTTTTCGCCAAAGACACCCGTATTCACGGACAACGTCGCCGAATCCAACTCAGGCCACACATGCTCTATGTCTGCCAATAGGTCTTTCAAATTCTTTTTGCTACAGCTTAATGAGTAGATGCGTTTGTCCTCCCGGCGTGCGGAGGGGATCGCTTCTGCATGGTGAATGCCTTCAATCGCTTTGTTGACGGAGGCGCTCACCGCAACCAAATCGCTTGTTCTTAGCTCGAGTTTACCGCTGAATTCACGCGGAGCCGGGGCGCTGGCGCTGGATTTCTCGGAAACGGGTGGTTCCGGTGAAATCATTGATCGCATCACCGTTGTCATCACCGCGGCGATACCGATCATTGCGGCCGCGGCGAGAACGCGACGGACGCGCGGGTATTTTTTCTGAATCTTTCCGTCTGAAAGAGCTTTCCCGGCGATGGCAATCTTGACACCCTCTAGGACCTGAGGGGGCGCCTCCGCGCGGGGTAGGGCGCCAATGAGTGTCTGGCACTTCTGGAATTGGCTTAAACGCTGCGCGATACCTTCATCCCGGGCCCTCAATTCTTCGACCTCAGCTTGCTGGTCAACCGTCAGTTCACCATCGATATAACTATTGAGCAATTCGTCAATCCGTGCTTCGGAATCATACCTCTTTTCGTCCGAACTCTCTGTCATGACAAAAGGGCCTCCAAAATGTCTCTCAACCTGTTTCGGGCGCGACTCAACCGACTCCTGACCGTGCCCAGTTCAACGTCCAGCACTTCGGCAATCCGGGCGTAACTCATGCCTTCGATGTCCCGTAAGACAATCACCGCTCTCTGCGGCTCATCCAGTTGCCGGATGGCTTCAATGGCGATTTCATATACCTCTTTATTCTGGGCCATGGCCGCCGGATCGGGTGAGCTATCGTCGCTCAGCAATTCCTTTAATGCGTGCGATGTCTGATGATCGTAAGACGCTTCTTCGGAATCCAGCGATCTGACTGCCAGCTTTGCATTCCTTTGGCAATAATTGAGCGTCAAATTGACGGCAATTCTGAATGCCCAGGTATAAAAGCTGCTGCGGCCCTCGAATTTAGCCAGGTTTTCTATTATTTTGACAAATGTCTCCTGGGTAAGTTCCGCCGCATCGTCCGGATCGGCACAAATTTTTAAAATGACGTTGTAAATGCGGTTCTGATACTTGAGTACAAGCCGCTCAATGGCGGTCGAATCACCTTGCCGGCACTGTTCAATCAGCAGGTTGTCGTCGATGCTCATAGGCTTCCCGGCAGCCTGTTGGCGCCGAATATCAACATTTGCGGCGTCCGTCAAAACGTCACTCCTCATTTAGACCGATAAAATCGAAAAAAGTTCCTCACATCGACCGGGCAAAAACAAGGCCATTCAGCCGATGTCGCCAAAACTATGATGGCGAGGGCAGCAATCGCCGGACATCATGGCAGATTAGGCCATTGCGGTCAATCTAATTTCGCCCGATATGCTCGTTTGGACTGGTAATGAGGTCGCTTGAGTTTTTGGGCTTCTAACGATGAAAAGATGGAATTTTTCACCGAGAATGCTAATCGGATCATTCTCAGACGTTTTCATACGGGTAAGCGCTCTGTCTCGGTATATTCCCGAACGAACGCCTTAATTCTATCGACGATCTCGTCATGAGATTGTCTCTGGGCGATATCTGACAGCCCATTGATGCCCGCACGAAGTTGATCGCGGTCCATGGGAATGTTTTTCCAGATGCTGATCTTGGGATGCCTTGTGCGCTGCATATCTTCACCTTCTATGGAGAGTTCCTCGAAGAGTTTTTCTCCGGGCCTCGGCCCTGTAAAAACAATTTCGATATCTTCTCCGGGCCGGTAACCGCTTAGCGTGATCAGCTCTCGTGCCAGGTCCTGTATTCTCACCGGCTCGCCCATATCGAGCAGGAAAATCTCTCCGCCTTTTCCCATCGTAGCCGCTTGTAGAACGAGCTGACTGGCTTCCGGAATGGTCATAAAGTACCGCTTCATATCGGGGTGGGTCACGGTGACGGGGCCGCCTTCGGCAATTTGCTTTTTGAAAATCGGGACGACCGAACCGTCCGAGCCGAGGACGTTACCGAACCGCACCGTAACGAAATGCGTTTGGCTGGCCCTGCTGAGGCTCTGGATATACATTTCTGCGATGCGTTTCGAGCAGCCCATGAGACTCGTCGGATTCACAGCTTTGTCCGTGCTGATCATTACGAAGTTCACCGTGCCGTAAAGGTCTGCGGCATCCGCGACGATTTGCGTGCCGATCACGTTGTTTTTAATGGCTTCGCCTGGATTGATCTCCATTAACGGGACATGCTTGTGAGCGGCCGCGTGAATGACAACCTCGGGCGTATATTCTCCAAAAATCTCCTCTACCCGGTTGTCATCGGTGATATTGCAGATAAGCGGTTTGATACCTACAGACGGGAACCGCTTACGGAGTTCCCGCTCCACATAGAATAACGGATTTTCCGCCTGTTCGATTAGCAACAGGAGCTTCGGGCCGAAATGGCATAATTGCCTGCACATCTCCGAACCGATGGAGCCGCCGGCGCCCGTGACCAGGATGGTCTTATCTTTAGAAAAGGCCTCGATCATATCCAGGTCGAGTTGGATAGCTTCTCTTCCCAGAAGATCGTTAATGTCCACGTCGCGAATCTGAGAAACGCGGAGTTTTCCGGACGCGATGTCTGTGATTGAAGGAACGGTGCGAAAACGAATCTTGGTGCCTTCACAAATCTGGATCACGCGTCGAAGCTGCCGTGGACTGGCCGATGGTATGGCGATCGCAATTTCTTCGATTTTGCAGTCCTCGCACACCTCCGGTAGCTGCTCGACGGTGCCGAGGACCGGTATGCCGTGAATGTGAGTATCTTTTTTAATGGGATCGTCGTCAATAAAACCGATAACGTGGTATTGGACGACGGGCATCCGGACGATCTCTCGCAACAGGGCTTCTCCCGCGTTGCCTGCCCCGACGATGAGGAATCGTTTCAGCCGGACCGCTTCTGACGTGCGAAAGGCCTCATAATATAATCGTAGAACGATTCGTAATCCGCCGAGGATCAGAATCGTGGCACACATATCGGCGACGCATACACCTTCAGCGGGTTTGTCCGAACCTGCCGGGAGAAAGGGATGAATCGACGTGATCTGACCGACGATAAACCATAAGCTCACAATAAGGAAGGTGCTTATGACGGAGGCTTGTACGATGCCGCGGAGGTCTGAGATTCCCACATAACGCCACCAGCCGCGATATTGATTGAGGAGCCCGAAGACGGGGATCTTAATAAGAAGAAAGAACAGGAGTAACGCCGGATACAAACGAAGCCATTCCCGTCTAAAGTTCATGTTTTGAACCACGAGAAAGGACAGCAACAGGGAGATCGCAAAGGCGATGATGTGGGCCAGTACGATCAGGGGCCTGCGGAAACGAAGCAATACGGATCGGAGACGATTTGACGGCCCGGAAAAATCCTGTTTTTCAGCATCAAGCAGTCTATTCGCGTCTTTCTCCGGCATCGTTGTCCAAGGATTCCACTTGTTAACCTATTATTGAGGAAAGCGTTAGGTATTATTCTATGGTTACAGGTATAGAACATCGGCGATTTGTTCTCGAAAGAAAAATGAAAACGTTTTTTTTTCTTCTGGGAATTAGGCCTCATTGTTCCGAGGAATCAGAATCCGGCTGCGATTCCGACTTTGATGTGGAAGGTTCTTCCGGGGATTCACGTTCGATATCGAGCGGCTCGGCATCCGCTTCTTCGAAAGGCATATAAATATCTTCACGAGGTGTGTTGTCCACGTTGCCGCGCATGAGGGAATAGATAATCGTGTTGGCGGAGAAGTAAAAGCTGATGATAAAAGAAACCACCAATCCCACGACGACTAACAGGAATAGGTAAATGAGGAATGCGGCGATTGTTTCCGTTTGGTTCGTAGGGACCGGGCCGGAAGGACCGAGCAAATCCTTGAATTCCGGTTGAGGCCAGATCGTGGTGAGTTTATTGGTTTTATCGGCGCTGTCATTGACCCAGAGGGCAATCTGGACGCAGAATCGGGTAATCCAAAGGACCAGATAAGCAAAGTAGCGAACGAAGGTGTAACAGATGGAACCGTAAATCGCGGCGATTGACGTATAGAAGAGCATATGCCAGGGTTTGGCATAGACGTAGCTAAAGGAGCGGCTGATCGCATCGAAACAATCGGAGCCGTCGTAGGCGACTGCGGGAAACATCATATTGAATCCCACAATCGCACCGATGAGAATGACAGCGATTAATCCGCCGGTCAATAAGGCCAGGGGGGCACCAAGGCCGACAATAATCTCTCCGGCGTATGGGATATTCCCCATGAGCCCCAGAAGAAGGATGAACGCCCCGATACAGGCAATAATACCGAACGGGGCCAATGGCGTGGTGAAAAAACTGACGAATCTTTTTGTGCTGTATCGCAACGCTTCGGTCAGGCCGGGTTTCTCGCCTCGAGCAAATTGCAGCGCGGCAATACGGCAGATTGCGCCTCCGGCCACGGAGATTACAGAAAGGGTGATAGCAATAAGGATGACACAATAGACGGTATGATACCTCAGCGCCCATCCAAGAGCATGGAAATATCCTGTGATGTTGTTCTCCAGTCCGGGCAAATCAAAAGCAAATATTGAATCAACCGTACCCTGGAACCGGTCGGCGGAGAAATGCCACAGCGTATCGAACACACCGACGCCTTCATCTCTTCCTTTAAACGTTTCAAAGTATTTCTCGAGTTGTTCGGGATTCGCTATGTAAATGTCGAGCTCTGTTATCCTGACTTCTTTCTGAGGTGAGGCGGTGCTCGCTCTTATGTGTGGATCTGTTGATCTGTCTCTTATGCGTTGTTGTGTCGTTGTCGCCTGTTTACGGGGTGTGGCCACGACGGTTTTACTGAGGTCCATGATCTGTCCGGCCAGACAAATGACCGCCAGGGCAAGAGCAATAATGATCAGCTTCGTCGGCTGGATCGACATGCGAAACGTTTGAAATATTCTTGGAAAGAAAAGGTCGTCAAACAATCGAGAAGATTCTCTGCCGTTGCCCATTGTGTTTCCTTTCAAGAATGCCCCCGTTTTCTTTATGCGTATCAAGAATACATTTGGCGATCTATAAGATATTATCGGTCGATAGTGAGCATGTCCATAAGAATTTGTCTCTACTCTATTTCCGTTTGCTCCTTGATGGAATCGAAATTCGTATCGTTCGACGATTGACTGGGCTTGTCCGATTGCGATTCGGACGTTATTCTGTAATCGGCATCCAGCCAGGCCCCCAGATCGATCAGTTTGCACCGTTGGCTACAGAAGGGAAAAAACGGTGTTTCTGTCATTGGATCCTGAGCACATGTTTTGAAGGTCTTGTGACAGACCGGACATTGGTGTTCCATACGAAGGTTTATTCTTCTTGCTCTGAGACGAGCCCTTGTTCCAGCATCCGCGCGTACTCGACACAATACCTGGCCCACGGCTGGGCTCTCAGCCGGGCTTTGGGGATCGATTTGCCTGTCCCCTCACAGGTTCCATACGTCTTTTTCTCGATACGTCCCAGGGCCTCGTCGATTTCCCGAAGCAGTTTTCTCTCGCTGTCCATCAATCCTAATGCGAATTCCTGCTCGTAGTTATCGGTCCCAAGGTCGGCCATGTGAATCGGCATACACGATAAATCTCCGGAGGCGTCCAGCCGGGATTTCTTGAGGGCTTCATCTTCGAATTCGTTGACGTTTCTCAATATCTCTCGACGCTTTTGCAGTAACACTTCTCTGAATTTTTTGAGATCGGCGGCCAAAAGAGTGCGTTTTTTTCTCCTGGTCGCGCTGACTTCTTTTCTGGTTATTTTTTTGCGTTTTTGCGCCACTTCTTTTGCTGCCTTTCTAACTCCCCTCACCATGCACGTGATGAAAAAACTGCTACATTATCTCGTCACAAACGGTGCCGAGCATGACCTTTTTCTTCAGGCTGCCTGTTCAAGTCGGATAAGTATAGACAACATAGTGAGATTGTTCAAGTAAAATGGCGATATTAATGTAAATGGTTTCATTATAAGCGATTAGGATTATATCTTTTCCGGATGATCTTTAATCTGCGTGCTATTTTGTCCACGCTTGCAGAGAGAGATGCCGAATGGCTCGTTTCCGATATCCCTTGCCAAGCCTGTGCCTGGAACGTGTTCCTGTTGGGTTCCGTGGAAAGGGCGTTTTGATATCGAGGCGACTTTCATTCCGCCCGGCCCTATATATGGCAAATCCGACCGCCGTCCGGCACGAGATGCCTCAAATCCCCGGCGGCATTTATGCGTCAGGTTCTTTTGAACTGTTTTTCCAAGTCACTGATTGAGAACTTTATTGTCGTGGGTCGGCCGTGAGGGCATCGCGTTGAGGATTCCGCCGTGTCCTTGTCCGCGAGCAATTGTTCGATTTCGGCGGTGGTTAATTTCTGTCCGGCTTTAATGGCCGCCTTGCACGACGCCATGTCCAAAATCTCATCGAGCAGTCTTTCCGCATCCAGCCCGGCGTCCTTGCGGCCGAGCAAATCCAGCATGTCTCGAACGAAGTCCAGCGGTTGCACGTTCGATAGGAATGTCGGAAAGGCTTGGACGGCCATGGTCCTGGGACCGAACGGGACAATCTCGATACCTAATTTCTCGATCAGGCCGGCGTTGATTTTAAGGACTTCCATTTCGGGTGTCGTGACTTCAAAGCTCTCGGGGATCAGCAGCTTTTGAGACTGGAGTTTATGCTCTTGTATCCGGCGGCACAACGTCTCGTAAATGATCTTTTCGTGAAGCGCATGCTGATCGATAATAACGAACCCGTCGTCGGTTTGAGCTACAATGAAGCTGTCATGGATTTGCAGGAATTTTCTGTCGTACGGCGCAGTTCTCTCGATCGGTGCGCTCGTCGCCGCTGGAGGAGAGGCCGGGCGAAACCGGATGTGTTGCTGTGTTTGAGCGGGTTTGTGCTTTTTGAAGAATTCCGCCATGGCGTCGGCAATTCTCTGGTCCCGCATGGAAGCGGTTTGTGGCGACGCGCTTTTTGATTGAGAGATGGCCGGCAGTTTTCCCTGCGTTTCGAGATTTGTGCCTAATAACTTTTCCCGAAGTGCCCCAAGGATTTGCGAGTGAACCAGATTGGCGTTATAGAAGCGCACCTCGATCTTTGTCGGATGCACGTTCACGTCATAGTCTTCAAAGGGCATCTGAATGAACAAGAAGACAACGGGGAACCGGTTGGGCTCCAGCAGCCCGCGATAGGCCTCTTTGATGGCGTGTGAGATGAATTTATCCCGGATGAATCGTCCGTTCAGAAAGGCGTATTGAAATTTATTACTCGTACGTGAAATGTCCGGTCTGCCCAGCAGGGCGAGAACGTGGATATTCTTCTCTTGATTGACGGCCTCGATCAAATCATGGGAGACGTCGGCGGACAGGGCGGGAAATAGCTCGGCGACTCGCTGGTGAAGTCCCTGGTTGCTCAGTAGTCGGTATGACTCCCGTCCGTTGTGAGATAGCGACAAGTCAAGGTTCGCATTCGCCAGGGCGATACGCGTGAATTGTTCCGTGATGTGGCCCCATTCGGTGTTGGTGGTTCTAAGAAATTTTCGTCGGGCCGGCAGTTTATAGAAAAGGTCTCGGATTTGGATGGTCGTGCCGAAATCCGCGCTGCAAGGTCCGGCTTTCGTGACTTGTCCGCAGTCGATCTCGATGTTGTTGGCACCGGCGGAGTCTTTTGTTTTGCTCACCGCCTTTACCTGTGAAACCGAGGCGATACTGGCTAATGCTTCGCCCCTGAAGCCAAGGGTCGAGATGCCGTGTAGATCGGAACTGGTCTTGATCTTACTGGTCGTGTGAGGCTGGAATGCTTGGGCTAAATCCTCGGTGTCCATTCCGGAGCCGTTGTCGGTAATAGAGATGAGTTTCTTACCCCCATCCTCGATCGAAACAGTTATTTTCGCGGCTCCCGCGTCGATGCTGTTTTCCATCAATTCCTTGACCACGCTGGCCGGGCGCTCGATCACCTCGCCGGCGGCGATCATATTAATCATATTCTGGTCAAGGACGGCTATCTGCCCCATGGATCTTTCCTATTCACCATCCCTGTGCTGAGTCTGAATTTCCCAACGTATGCCTCAGCGGGATAATGATATCAAGGAGATTTCTTATCGGCCCGTAAAAGATTTCTGCCATACGATCCTCCCTTCATCGAAAATATCGCCGAAGCGATGACTCATTTTAAGGTTTAATGAGGCTTTGCCCGGTCATTTCTTCAGGTTGGGGGATGTCCATCATTTGCAGGAGGGTTGGGCCGATATCGGCCAATGTGCCGCCTTCGCGCAGTTTTTTTGCCTCAAAACGTTCGCCGAAGATAATCAACGGCACGTCGCCAACCGTGTGGGCGGTATGTGGATCGTCCGGGTTTTTATCGATCATCTTCTCGAAGTTTCCGTGGTCGGCGGTAATAATGGCGGCCCCTCCGAGACTTTTAACCTTGTCCAATATTCTGCCCACACATTCATCGACCACCTCGGCCGCCTTGATCGCCGCGGCGAGGATGCCCGTGTGTCCGACCATGTCCGGATTCGCTAAATTAACCACGATCACGTCATATTTATTCGAATCCAGCCTTTCCAGTACGACCTCAGTCACTTCATAAGCGCTCATCTCCGGCTTCAGGTCATACGTCCGAACGCGGGGGGAAGGGACGATTTGCCGGTCTTCACCGGGAAATGGCTTTTCCGTATAGTCGTTGAAAAAGAAGGTGACGTGAGCGTATTTCTCCGTCTCGGCGCAGCGGAATTGTCTGAGACCCAGAGAACTCCAGTAAGCCGCTAAGATGTTTTTCATTTTCGGCGGTTTGGGGAAGGCCACCGGCGCCGGAATCGTCGCGTCGTATTCGGTCATACAGACCAGACGAATGTCGGGTTTGGCCGTCCTGGGAAATTCCTGGAAATCCGGCATGACGAACGCCCTGATAATCTCACGAGGTCTGTCCCCGCGAAAATTGAAGAAGATAACGCCGTCGCCGTCATTGATTGTTGCGATGGGTTCATTGTTATCATTGACAACGCATGTCGGCTCGATGAATTCGTCCGTAACCTCGTTTTCATAGCTTTTGGCAACCGCCTCGGCGGCGCTGGCGGCCTTGTTCCCCTTGCCGAACCTCATGCACTCGTAGGCCTTTTGTACGCGTTCCCATCGGCTGTCCCGGTCCATGGCGTAGAATCGCCCCATGACAGTTGCGATTTTTCCGACACCGATTTCACGGGCTTTGGTTTCGATGTCCGCGATATATCCGGCTCCGCTGTCCGGCGGAGAATCCCGGCCGTCGGTAAAGGCGTGAATGAAGACGTTCTCTACATCATTTCGTTTGGCCAGTTCGAGAAGTCCGTACAGGTGGCTTAACAGGGAATGTACACCGATATCGCTGCATAAACCCATGAAATGTAATTTGCCGTTGTTGGTTTTGACAGACTTGATAAGCCGCAAGAATTCCTCATTCTCGAAGAAAGACCCGTCTCGGATCGTCCGGCTGATTCGCACGGATTCCTGAGGGACGATTCGGCCGGCCCCGATATTCTGATGTCCGACCTCGCTGTTGCCCATCGTTCCGTCCGGCAGCCCCACGTCTTCCCCGCTGGTGTGGATAAGGCCGTTCGGGCATTCCGCCATTAACTTGTCATCTATCGGGGTATTGGCACACTTGATGGCGTTGTATTCATCTTCGGATCGGTCGGGATTGAATCCCCAGCCGTCGCGAATAATCAATACGTATGGTTTATTCTTCAACGTTACTTTTTGCTTCGTCATGAAAAAGAACCTTTCAAGCCCATGTAACAAAGACGAGGCAGAACCTCGTCCATATTGTATCTTCCAATTCTAAAACACGCTATGTTATCGAGTTGCAGAGCATATGTCAAATGTCTGCATAGGTCCATCGCCTACAAAATTCACACCGGCATTAAAAGTTTTTGACAACAGCAGCGGCTTTGATACAATCTCGTGCCGATACATATGAATGAAGAAACCAGAACAGAAAACACGAATGCCGAGTTGACGCCCTATCAGGCTTACCTGAAACAAATCCCCCTTTTGCTTCCGGATACCAAGGCTCATCTCATTTTCTGGCCCTTGTTGTTGGTGGGGCTGGCACTGGATTTATGGACGAAAAAAGCCGTTTTTGACTGGTTGGCATCGTATGAGCGATATTCCGTTGTGGACGGTTTTTTGCAGTTTGTGCCGGCCTTAAATAACGGAGCGGCTTTTGGCTGGTTTGCCGGTCGAATGCATTTTTTAGCCGCGGTTTCAATCGCGGCCATGATTGCGATCTTCGCGGTTTTTCTGTTTAGCGGCAGCCGGCAGAGATTGGTGCATATCGCTCTGGGGCTTTTGGGCGCCGGGGTGTGCGGCAATTTATACGACAGGATTTTCAATAATGGATCCGTGCGCGACTTTATCGACGTGTACTACCGCAATTTCCACTGGCATACGTTCAATGTCGCGGATGCGTTACTGTGCCTGGGCGTCGGGGCGCTGATTCTCTCGACGTTCTTTACTGAGAAGCTTGTTCAAGAACATGATCCTCAACAAAAATAGGCGCGCTCGTTGCGGCCCCCAGGGCAATCGCATCGGAGGGGCGGGAGTCAATTTCTACGGTTTGTCCGTTCAATTTCAGATGTATCCTGGCGTAAAAAACGTGGTGGCGTAAGTCGTTAATGACGATTTTTTCGATCTTGGCCCCGAGGTTTTCAATCACGCTGGCCAGCAGATCGTGCGTCATCGGTCGGGCCGGCTTGATCCCTTTGAGCCGGCGGTCGATCGCAAAGATCTCCACGATACCGATCACGATAGGAAAACTCCGTTGGCCGTGGCGTTCTTTGAGCACAATCACCTGCTGATCGGACATCTCGTTAATGATGATGCGCGATAATTCAGCTTCCATTTCCATTTCAGCGTCACCCTTATCTTAAAGATGCGTTGTTGAGCCGATACTTCCGCTCATCCAACCATCATTATATCAAGCATTCTCCAATTCCGACAGGTGCTTTTCAACCGTTTCCAGTTGTTCCGTGAACTGGATTAACTTCTCTCGGGCCTGGGCCACAACTTCCGGCTTGGCTTTCGTGACGAAGTTCTCATTGGCCAATTTGGCTTCAACGGATTGTTTGGCTTTTTCTATCTGTTGTTTTTGTTTCTGGAAACGCTCTCGCTCGGCTTCCAGATCGATCGCGTCGTGGACATACACTTCCGTCACATCGGCAATAGCGACGGCGGCATTGGCAGGTTTCTCAAGGTCGGTCCCGGCCTGAAATTCTTTCACGCCGGCTAACTGCCGGATCAACTCCGCGTGAGAATTCAGGATGTCCGCGATTTCTTGTTGTGACCTCGCAGAAACCACCAACGGTTCTTTGGGGGGGATGTTCCGACTGTTTCTGATATCACGAATCGCTCGTATGACGGCTTGTACCACATCGATCTGTTTCTCGGCTTCTAACTGGCGTAATGAATAGATCTTCCGGGGCCACTCGGCCACGACCAGAGCGGGGGAGCCCTTGGCTTCTATCAGTCCTTTAAGCTGCCTGGTCGGTGCGATCTCATTGAGCTTCTGGAATATCCCCTCCGTAATGAAGGGGATAAATGGATGCAAAAGTCGTAGTGTCTGGTCCAGCACGAAGGCCAGGACGTTTTGGGCGATGGGCTTTTTCTGTTCGTCCAGCATCCTCGGCTTGGCCCATTCGAGATACCAGTCACAAAAATCGTTCCAGAAAAATCGGTAAAGCTCCGCTAACGGCTCACTGTACTTAAACCTCTCAAGAGAATCCGTCACTTCGGAAATCGTGAACGCCAGCCGGGAGAGAATCCATCGGTCGGTCACATCCATTTGGTTAGGATCGAATCGAGCGGGATCGATCCCTTCGAGATTCATCATCGCGAAACGCGACGCATTCCAGAGTTTATTGCAGAAATTCCGCCCAAGGTCGAACTTCGGCGACGTATTAACCTGGCGCCCGTCCGGCAGCGTCATGCTCGCCACCGGCATCCGGATATCCTGTGTATCCGTTGTCATATTGGCCAACGTGAATCGCATCGCATCGGCGCCGTGGCTATCGATGGCGACAAAGGGATCGATGCCGTTGCCCAGGCTCTTGGACATTTTGCGTCCTTGGCCGTCCTGGATCATCGCGTGAATATACACATCGCTAAACGGAATATCCCCGGCACAATATTGTCCCATCATGACCATTCGCGAGACCCACAGTGTAATAATCTCCCGCGCCGTACACAGTACGTCGCCCGGATAATACGTCTTGAGTTCTGCCGTATTCTCCGGCCAGCCCATCGTACTGAACGGCCACAATGCCGAACTGAACCATGTATCCAGAACGTCGCTGTCCTGTCCCCACCCGTTTGTTCTGAGTTGCTCTTCGATATCTTGAGTGCCTGGAGCCGCGCAGGCATATATGATCGGTCCATCATCAGAATCCATGATGACGGAATGTACCTGATCCCCAAAGGCTGAAATCTCAGATTGTAATTGGCCCCTGTCACCTGACTTTGACCAAATGGGGATTCGATGTCCCCACCAGAGTTGGCGGCTGATGGGCCAGTCGCGGAGGTTTTCCAGCCAGGTCTGATAGGTCTTGGCGTACCGTTCCGGGATAAACCGCAAGCGACCGTCGAGCAAAGGTTTTAACGCTAAGCCTGCTAAGGAATTGACCGGCACGTCTGTACCTTCGATGATCTCTTGTGGCACGGCCATCTTGGCCGTGTTTTCACGGGCTGGAAGCCCGTGCCACTTTATGGGCTTTTTAACGGCAATGTACCACTGGTCGGACAGATACGGCTCAATCGGCACGTGGCTTCGATAACTATGCCCCACCTCATGGGTATATTCGCGAACATCTTCTAAAAGGTTTTCCTGGCGGAAGTATTCGACAATGGCTTCCCGCGCCTCGAAGCGGTCCATACCGAGCAGGGACTGCGCTTCCGGCTCACCGGCATCAGACCAGCCGTATTTATCGCTGATCGAGCCGTCGGGGGCCATGACATTGATAACGTCCAAATTGTGTCGCTGGCCGATTTCCCAGTCGTCCGGATCATGGGCCGGTGTTACCTTCAAGAAGCCGGTCGAGAAACGCGCCTTCTCGTCCTCACTATTCGGATCAGGTAAGACGACGTGTTCGTCGGCGATAATCGGTATAATCCGACCGACGATAGGTAGCCGGACATTTCTGCCAATAAGATATTTTGCACGTGGGTCGTTTGGATTCATCGCCACAGCCGTATCGCCGAGCATCGTTTCGGGTCGCGTCGTCGCGACAGTTACGTATGTTATTGTATGTGGCACGGCCATCTTGGCCGTGTTTTCACGGGCTGGAGGTTGGGTATCCTGCCCGTGTTCTATGTTGACTCCCACCCATGGCCATTTCCCCAGCCCTGCTTTAATCGGATTAGAAAGAACATAATCTACCTGATGGGCAAAATCTTCTTCGTTCCGAATTAGGTGGTCATAGTATTCACTTTGCCAGAACGCTCCGGTTTGCCCAAGCAATTCGTTGGCTTTACTGGCTGTATATGATTTCCAGGAATGTAGAATATCTGACAGTTCGAATCCCTCACAGGATTTAAGGACTACATGGACGTGGTTAGGCATGATAACCCAAGCAATCAAATCATAGCGTTCATTATCGAAGTGCTTCAAGGCATTCTCAACGGTTTCAGCTATCTTTGCTTGGCGAAGGTAACACTCCCCATGTCCTGCATTGAGATATGATTCGACCTTGTCACTGTAAAGCCGAACAAGTTCTTTTCGTTCGTGCGACGTTAGTTCGCGATGCTGTAATGCTGCATTGTGGATAATTTTTTCTCTCTCAATGCGCCATTGTTCGATTAATTCAGCGGGTAATGAGTCGGCAAGGTGGAACGTTATTGCGTACGTCGCTCCGGTCTTGGTCCAATGAGGCAGATATGCACCATATCGTTTATGCACATGGTTTTCATCCTTTTGGTTGTGGCACGGCCATCCTGGCCGTGTATTCACGGGCTGGAAGCCCGTGCCACAAGGACAGGCGACACTTTCGACAAGGGGGTATCTTAGATACCAGAAATGGCCCTGGACGGTTTCGTGTTCAACTTCGTCGTCGGCCAGGACCGTTTGCGTCGCCGGGTCCCAGTTGACCAGCCGTTTGCCGCGATAGATCAACCCATCCTTAAAGAGTTTGAAAAACGTGCTCCGGACGGCTTTGGCGCACACCTCGTCCATCGTGAACCGCGTTCGCGCCCAATCGCACGAGCAGCCCATCGCCTTCAATTGGCTAATGATACAGGCTTCATATTCGTCCTTCCACGCCTGGACGCGCGACACGAATTCTTCCCGCTCGAAGTCGGTCCGACGTTTTCCCTCTTCCGAGAGGATGCGCTTTTCAACGACCGTTTGAGTGGCGATGCCCGCGTGGTCGGTCCCCGGCATCCACAGGGTGTTATAGTTTTGCATCCGTCGGAAGCGAATCAGGACGTCCTGCAGGGTATTGTTCAGGGCATGGCCGAGGTGCAGCGGCGCCGTGACGTTGGGCGGCGGAATGACAATCGTGTAACTCTTTCTATCGTCGCCCGCTTGCGGTTCGGCGTGAAAATACGAATGCGAGGACCATATTTCGTCTGCCTGTTGCTCGATTGTTTTCGGCTCGTATGTTTTCGAGAGTTGTTCACTCATACCTTATCCGTTTGTGACAGTCACCATAAAAAATTCCGGCGCCTATACGGCCGCCGGAATCGTATCCTAATCTCAATGCCCAATTATGTAAAGCAAACAATTCAACACCGAATTACGTTTCATCGGCTGCTTAAATCGGCTGCAACTTTACGCCCGCGCCGGTTCTAATCGAGGTTCATCGTCATCAGAAATTCTGCGTTCGTTCGAGTTTTGGTCAATCGGCTCTTAAGCAATTCCACGGCCTCGACCGGGTTCAATTCGCTCAGAACCCTGCGGAGCCGATAGACAAGCTGAAGCTCTTTCGGATCGAGTAATAACTCTTCCCGGCGGGTTCCGCTCCGGCTGATGTCAATCGCGGGCCAGGTTCTTCTGTCCACAAGACGCCGGTCCAGGTGCAGTTCCATATTTCCCGTGGCCTTGAATTCCTCGAAAATGACCTCGTCCATCTTCGAGCCGGTATCAATCAGGGCCGTCGCGAAAATGGTCAACGAACCGCCTTCTTCGATGTTTCTTGCGGCGCCGAAGAATTTCTTCGGCATTTGCATCGCGCCGGCATCGACCCCGCCCGTCAGAATTCGACCCGAATGTGGCATCTCGGTGTTGTACGCACGGGCCAGTCGCGTGATGGAGTCCAGCAGGATGACGACGTCTTCGCCGTATTCGATCAGACGCTTTGCCTTTTCGATGACGACTTCCGCGACCTGGCAGTGACGTGCGGCCGGTTCATCGAACGTCGAGCTAATGACCTCAACGTCCTCTGCTGTTTTGCGTGCCATTTCCGTCACTTCTTCGGGCCGCTCGTCAATCAACAGCACGATCAATTTAACGTCGGGATGATTGGTGCTCAGGGCGTTTGCGATTTTCTGCAGGAGAATCGTTTTGCCGGTCCGCGGCGGAGCGACGATCAGGCCACGTTGCCCCTTGCCAACCGGTGTGACCAAATCAATAATGCGCATATTCAATTCTTCGCCCGACGTCTCGAGGATGAAACGATTTTCCGGGTGCAGCGGGGTCAGATCGCTAAAGACGATTTTTTCTGCCAGGTTATCCGGGTCTTCGTAATTAATGGCTTCGACGCGCAACAGGGCGAAGTATTTTTCGGAATCTTTCGGCGGTCGGATTTGCCCCGACACGATATTGCCGGTTCGCAATCCGAAACGGCGGATTTGTGAAGGCGAGACGTAGATATCATCGGACGAGGAGAGATAGTTGTAATCCGGATTTCGCAGAAAACCATACCCGTCCGGCAACACTTCCAGTACGCCTTCGCCGTACATGAGTCCGTTCTGCCGGATGCGCTCTTTGAGAATCCTGAAAATGAGATCCTGTTTTTTGAGCGCGCTGTACTCTGTGATACCTTCGTTTTTTGCGATATCGTGCAGTTCGGCAACGGTCAGTTTCTGCAAATCCGTCAAATACAGATTGCCTTTCTTGATCCGTTCGTATTTGGCATGGGTGGATTCTTCATCCTCTTGCTCGGTTTTGGAGACTTCTTCCTCGGCCTCAACGGGTGCGGTTTCTTCAGGGGGCGCTATAGCGGTCGCGGTCTCGCTCTCCGGTTGTGTTTGCTCTTCCTTCTCAACGACGGCTTTTTTTACTGCCGCGGCTTTCTTCTTTGTGCTCTTGCGCTTTTTGGTTGTGCCTTTTACCGCTTTAGCCATTATTACTCCTTTTCCATATTTGGAAATACATTTGTTACTCTTGTGAAACTTGTGTCTGCACGAGGCAAACAGAAGAGGCTTAATTTCACAGAATAACCTTCCCGTAGGAATTCAATAAGATTTGAATATTGAATAGTAGAAACAAAACCTATATTGTCAAAAACGGGCAATCACCAAAGCCATTTATCTTCAAAAGAACCGGTTTACCCATTATCCATCATATCAGAGAAAATATCAGCGACCTGTCTGACTAATGTCAAGGAGTCAGAATTGTTTTCAACCGCATTATCGGCGAGCGTTTGCTTGTTGTCCAGAGAAATTTGAAAATTTTCTCGAATTTTAAGCTGATTTTTGTCTAAACCGGCTTTTTTAGCTCTTTCTATCCGTGTTTTTAGGCTGCAATCGACATAAATAAGCTTGTCGCATCGCTTCGCCCAGCCGACTTCCACTAATAATGGCATATCCAGCACGATGGCCTTGATTTGATCCTGTCGGCCGTATTGTTCGATCATCGCCTCGACACGCTCGAGGACAAGGGGATGCAGTATCTCGTTGAGGTATGCGAGCTTGTCGCTGTCAGTAAAGACGATTCCGGCTAACTTCTTATGATCGATACTCCCTGCGGAATCCAGGATATCCCGACCGAATCTGGCCGTGATTTTTTCTCTAACCACGTTGTCATTGAGCACTGTGTGGGCAATAGCGTCGGCATCAATGACTGTACAACCCAATTCAGCAAACGCCCTCGCTACGGTACTTTTGCCTGATGCAATGCCGCCCAAGATACCGATGATCGGCTTTTTTTCGATATTCTTCACAGCCGGAAAGTCTAACGACTGTGCGGGCAACCGTCAAGCAGGGTGGGAAATAACGAGGGATGGATCGTCTCCTGGCCGACCCATCCCCGTATCGATTTCTCGCGTGAGAGGTGCCGTTTAATTTATGAGAGACTCATGTTCGCAGCCGGGACGGTTTGTAAGCTGTTCAGTAGATAGTGATTCACGACGGTATCCCAGCTCATATTCTTGGCCAGTTCGTAGCCGCTCTGAGACATGCTCTCGACGTCCAGCTCGTTTTTCGGCAGACGGGAACAGATTTGCATGGCGACTTTTTCGCTTTGAATCTCTTCGATCTCATCTCGCACCGACCGGTCGATTTGCAGCAAATCTTCAATGTCGGCGTAATCGTGGTTTTCCAGGTTCGTGTAATCGGCGACGATCACATTCTTGACGTTTTGTCCGCCGGTCACGTCACGCAGGAACCCCAGACATCCACAGACGCTGCTGAAAACGCAAATACCGCCGAAGGTCAACGGTTCGAGCTGAGCGATCCCAAACGGCTCGTAAATACTCTGGCCGAACTCGACGTCGCTCCCCTTGCGGATGTCCATGAATTCCATATCGTGCGGCATCCTGTGCCCGCATCTCCTGGGCTCAAACCCAAACTGGTTGATAAAGACGATTTTTATATTCCGGCTCCTGGTGTTGAATTCCTGTATGGCCGTGTAATAGGCCGCCTCGCCTCCGGACAAGTCAGGCCAGCCTTCGCGATGGGCGACGGGCCAATGATAATCCGATTCCATGTGATGAATATCATCGGTGCGTCGTTGAGCCACTTCCGTTGAAAGGACCAGCAACACACCGGTTTTACCTTGAGTTCTGAATTCTCTATCGATGTGTTCAAGTACGCGAATATCGCGCCACATTCCTTTGCTTCGTACGAGTCGTGTGACGTGTGTAAAAATGAAATCCGGCCTGTACCCCAGCAGGTTTTCACAGTATTTCTTGAGTTTCTCTTTCGCCGTCAGTTTCTCGGTGACGGTCACCTGATAGGCGGGGATGCCGTTGTAAACGATATCGATGTCCGCGGTCTCGAATTCCGGCGCGAGGAAGCGCAGTTCATCCACGACCAAATCCCCCACGGCCGCGATGCGATCGCAGTATTTCGATGCCTCGACAAGAGAGTGTTTAAAGTAAGAGCTTTGGTCCCCGAAGACGTCATTGACGTGGAGTCCGTCGAGATGGGCCTGCCGGATCACATTGTAGAATAGGGTGTCATGGCCGGGGTGTCCTTCGACGATATAGCGCATCGTGGCGACTTCATGGGCGTAGAAAATCGTTCTGAATCGGCATTCATGCTCCAGAATGGCCGCTAAGGCCGTGGGCATGCCCATAAACTCATGAGAAATAACCGTGGTCGAATCGTTCGCGGCGCCGATCGCTTTAAGGACGTCGATGGCCACCGGGGCCAATCGGACATATTGCTCAAACTCCCATAGATGTTCGTACAAATTGCTGCGAATGCCGAATTCCTCGAACAAGCGTCTTTTGAATCCGTTGAGGGGCCCCTTGTCCGAGTGCCTGACATCGACAAGGATCACTTCGGGCGAGCTTTTAATGCCCGTTTGTTCGTCAACAAATGTTCGCCTGCCGTAAACGATACTCGTATTGTAGTGATCTTCGATCTTTCGAAAAGCGGAGGCGTATCCGGTGTTGATAAATCCGTCAATCGACGAATACAGAACCTCTCCATCTTCTCCAAGCCTCTCCGATACGGAGCCTTCGGTCGTGAATAACGGGCCGACGAGGATCGAGCGTTCGATCGCGTCGAGATAACGCTGACTTGTGAAAAAACCCTGTAGCACGGCTCCTATGCCGCCGACTTTGTGGACGGTTTCATGCGTAACGTGTACGGCTGTCCTATCGGTGCTCATCATCAGTTTCCCTCCAAGTTTTACCTGAACAACAATCGGGTTGCTTTCCTCTATTTCTACGTAAAGTATACGTAATGGTTTGGTTTTGGCAAAATAGAGAAGATGGAGTGAGTGGCCGATGTATATGGACCGAAAAAAAAAGCGCTGAGCGTATAGAATACGCTTATCTTTTGGGACGATCCGGATAGTATCGTTGAACTTTTTTCTGATCGATCAACTTAATCTGTTTCGCAGTACCCTGATCGAGCCTGAAAGCATCTGAGGAGGGATATCCGCCAATTCCGGCTCGGGTATTTCACTGAGTGCGATTCGATCGATGATCTTTAAAGCCTGGGCGGCAAAGGGAGAAATCAGCGCCGCCGTTTGTTCCGCTTCATCAAGCTCATCGGAGGCCATTTGGCGCAGATAGAGGATCACGTGGTCTTTCAATTCTCGTTCACTCATTTCGTAGACCGCCCCGGAGAGCTCGCCGGGACCGTCCCTGACTTCTCGTTCCTGGAGGATGTTTTGCGTCAGTTTGTATGTCTCAGCCATGAGTTGTCTTTCGCTTTCCATGAGGTCCTTATCGAGCGGGGCTATTTTTAAATCGTCATCGGAAACCTGACCGGGGACATAGACTTTGTTGTGACAGGATGGGCATTTACCCCATTTGCCTCCGGCCTCATCCGCCGCTTTAATCTCTTTGCCGCAAAACTGACAGTGAAACAGGATTGCCATTTTCTCACCTCTTCTGAAACCGTTGATTTATGTCTGGGCTTTATACTCTGCGACGACCTCCGTGGTAATGCCGCCGCGTGGAGTAAATCGAGAGGTCACCTTCATCCATCGCGGCTTGCACATACCCGATAAATCGTCCAGGATGTCGTTTGTAAGGGTTTCGTAGAAAATACCTTTGTTGCGGAAACTCTGCATATAGAATTTCAGGCTCTTTAATTCGATACACTGTTGGTCGGGGCCGTATTCGATAAGGATTTCCCCGAAGTCCGGCTGGCCCGTGCGAGGGCAGACACTCGTGAATTCAGGGCATCGGATACGAATACAATAATCCCGGTCGGGACGGGGATTATCAAACAGGTCTATGTCTATCCTCTCATTCATCATACAATCCTTGCAGGATACTACCTTTTTTCAGTATAATCCAACTATTCTTTCGAGACAAGCAGGAATATGAATAGGGGGCGAAAAAACACGAAATGGAGTTTTCTCAAAAATTGACTTTTTTCAGCTTTTGACAGATATTAGCGAAGTGGGTACAATAGAACCGTGGACGTTCAAAGGTTTATTGGCTGCAAGATCGGGGATTTCGAGAAGAAGGAGGGTTCGGATGAAATCTAAACGAGGGTGTCTCAACAGGCGGCAATTCTTGACGGCTTGCGGTGCGACGGCGACGTCTTTGTTTTGGTCATCTCTTAGCGGTGCCGCAGAAAAGGCCGCGGAACCTAAAAAGCCCAACGTGGTCTTTATTTTCGCGGACGATTTAGGCTGGGGCGATTTGGGCTGTTACGGCAATCGCCAGATCAAAACACCTCACCTTGATCAGCTCGCACAACAAGGCACGTTATTTACGCAGTTCTATGTCAACGGCTCGGTTTGCTCGCCGTCGCGAACGTCGATTATGACGAGCCATTTCCCCGCCCGCCATCGCGTGTATGGTCATTTCGCCGCTCAGGAAAAGAACAAAGACCGGGGCATGCCTAACTGGCTGGAGCCCAACGTCTGTACGGTCACCGGGTTACTCCAACAATCAGGTTATGTCACCGGACATTTCGGCAAGTGGCATTTAGGCTCGGGGCAGGGGGCGCCCGATCCCGGCAAGTATGGCATCGATGAGCATTGCACGGTGGTCTCCTCCGGTCCGCAGCTCGAAGGCCGGGACGATCCGTATTTTTGGGCCAAGTCCACAACGCAGATTGTTGACAAGACCATCCGGTTCATCGAAAAGAATAAGGACAAGCCTTTTTATGTCAACGTCTGGACGCTGCTGACGCACGCCACGCTCCATCCCACCGCAGAGCAAATGAAACCCTATCAAAGATACGCCCCGCGGGGCGTTCCCTATAAGGGCGCCAAGCAGATATATTACGCTTCTGTTTCCGACCTGGATCGACAGATCGGCCGGCTGGTTCAGAAGATCGATGATCTGGGCCTGGCCGACAATACGATCATTGCCTTTTCGAGTGACAATGGCCCGGAAGATTTCGATATCGGCAATGCGGTCCATAGCGGCATCGGCAGCACCGGGCCGTTTCGAGGCCGAAAGCGAAGCTTGTACGAAGGCGGTATTCGGATGCCGTTTATTGTCCGCTGGCCCGGCCATACCCCCGCCGACCGAGTCGATGACAGTACCGTTCTGGCGGGCGTCGATTGGCTCGTGACCGTGTGCAGCCTGGCCGACGTGAAGCTGCCCGATAACCTGGAATCCGATGGCGAAAATATGTCTCAGGCCATTCTTGGTAAACCCAAACGGCGGACCAAGCCGCTGATGTGGGAATGGCGATATCGAATCTTCGGCGATAGGGTCCATAAAAGTCCGATGTTAGCCATTCGCGACGGCAACTGGAAACTGTTAATGAATCCCGATCGCAAGCGCATTGAACTTTATGATATTCTTAAAGATCCAACGGAACTGGACAACGTGGCTGTTCAGCATCCCGACGTGGTGCGAAGACTGTCCGCGAAGTTATTGCATTGGCAGGGGATGTTGCCGGTCAGCCCGGTGGATGCCTCCGCCGGCTCAAACGAGTATCCCTGGCCGAAAAACAAATGAGTAGTCAGAAACGATTCTATTTATATCTTGTCATTTCTTTCGCCTTGTGGTTCGGCGGCGTTAGGGCTTGCGGAGAGCTGCTTTTGCATAAAACCGATCTTTTTGAAGCCGGCGTCTTCGGGTACGCCACATACCGTATTCCGGGAATTGTCGTAACGAGCAGGGGAACGCTCCTTGCATATTGTGAAGCGCGGAAAAGCCTGAAAGGGGACTGGGGCACCATCGATATTATGATGCGGCGCAGTCTCGATGGCGGCAATACGTGGACCCAACCCCGAAAAATCGTCGCTATTCAAGGCGAGGTGCCTCAGAATCCTGTTGCTCTCAAACAGAACCTGGCTCGGAAAGGTGAAATCACGATCAACAATCCCGTAGCCATTGCGGACCGCCGGACGAACGCCGTCCATTTCCTGTATTGCGTCGAGTACGCCCGTTGTTACGCCATGCGGAGCGACGATGACGGGCAAACCTTTACGGAGCCGCTCGATATCACCGGAACGTTCGAAAAGTTCCGCGAGGACTATGATTGGAGAGTCCTGGCGACGGGTCCGGGACATGGCATACAGTTGGAGAACGGCCGGTTGCTGGTCCCGGTTTGGCTCTCGACAGGCACGGGAGGACATGCCCATCGTCCGTCTTGTGTTTCAGTCATTTACAGTGACGATCACGGCCGGACCTGGCTGCGCGGCCAAATCGTCGTCGCTCATCCCAATCCGATCAATCCGAGCGAAACCGTTCCGGTCCAGCTTCAAGATGGGCGTGTCATGTTCAATATCCGTCATGAATCAAAACCTCGCTTTCGCGGGATTTGTATCAGCCCGGATGGTGTTACCGGGTGGAGCCGGATCGAATATGACACGCAGCTTCCGGAGCCGGTCTGCATGGGCAGCATCATTCGCCTAACGAAACAACCCGAACAGAAGAGGAATCGTATTCTCTTCGCTAATCCGCACAATCCCGAAAATCGCGAGCGCAAAAACGTGACCGTCAGGCTCAGCTACGACGAAGGTCAAACCTGGCCCGTCGCCAGGTCGATCGAGCCCGGCATCAGCGGCTATTCCGATTTGGCCGTCGGGCCGGATGGATGGGTCTATTGTTTCTACGAACGGGCGAGCGTGGACGACAGTCACTATCGTCCCGCATCTTTAACCCTCGCTCGGTTCAACCTTGAATGGCTCACCGGCGGCAGGGATCATTTTGAATAGAGCGTTTTGACAGGATGTTGTTTGAATGAACGAGCAGGTGGCGGAACAAAGAGCGGTCGTTTTACTCAGCGGAGGTCTTGATTCGGCAACCACACTGGCAGCGGCTTGCGGTGACGGTTTTCGCTGTTACGCCTTGACTTTTTCGTACGGTCAGCGGCACAAGCGGGAAATCGATGCCGCGAAAAAGGTCGCCGGCTCACTCGGGGCGGCTGAGCATCGGGTCGTTACGATTGATTTAGCTGCCTTCGGGGGGTCGGCCCTGACGGACTCGACTCTGAACGTTCCCAAGGACGGCGCTGATTTGGGCGAGCCGAAACGGATTCCGATCACTTATGTCCCTGCCCGAAACACGATTTTCCTGAGCTACGCTCTTGCATGGTCGGAGGTGCTCGGCGTCTTCGATATCTTTATCGGCGTCAATTCAACCGACTACAGCGGCTATCCGGACTGCCGGGCCGAGTTCATCGCCGCGTTTGAGAGAACCGCCAATCTTGCCACCGCCGCGGCGGTTAAGGGCAGGGGCCAATATCGCATCCATACACCGATCATCGAAATGACGAAAGCTCAGATCATTCGTACCGGGACGAAACTCGGTGTCGATTATTCTCTAACACATAGTTGTTACGATCCCGATGAGCAGGGCAGAAGCTGCGGTCGATGTGATTCGTGTCGATTACGACTCAAGGGCTTCTCCGAAGCAGGCCTGAAAGATCCGATTAAATATCAAATACCAGATAGCTAAGAGCAATATACGATGATAGTGAACGAAATCTTCTATTCTCTGCAAGGCGAAGGTTTTCTGGCCGGTGTGCCCAGTGTGTTCGTGCGCCTGGCCGGCTGTCCCTTACGCTGCCGATGGTGCGATACCAAGTATGCCTGGGAAGAAGACGCCGGGCGGGATTGCACGATCGTGGAAATCGTCGAAACGGTGTGCAAACATGATTGTCCATTCGTCGTCATCACCGGCGGAGAGCCGATGATGGATTTCCAGGTGCGCCAACTGGTAAAGGAATTTAAAGCTCTCGACAAGCACATCACTATCGAGACCGCCGGAATCGCCTATATCCCGGATATACCCTGTGATGTCATGAGCATCAGCCCGAAATTGAGCAACTCGGTGCCTGAAGATGTGAAGCTGGCGGCGTTGCATAAGGATTCGAGACTCGACCTGGCGGTTCTTGGAGAGTTAGCCTTTCATTACAATTGTCAGTTCAAATTCGTCATTGACTCCGAGAACGATCTGGAAGAAGTCCACGAAATTATCGACGCGACCGGAAACATCGAGGCCGGCAGAGTCATGCTCATGCCGCAAGCGGCTACGAGGGATGAACTATTAGCCCAATCCCCAAGGGTGGCCGATATGTGCAAGCTCGCAGGTTTCGCATTCTCCCAGCGCCTCCAGGTCATGCTTTGGAACAACGAAAGAGGAAAGTAGCCATTAAGCGAAAGGCCGCTTTCGCACATCTTATCGATTCTACAATGGTTTTGTGCCGGTTGCCCGTAACCTTGGCAATCGCGACATTGTTTCATATCAATGGTCTTTTCCGACGTCGGATATCCTCAATCCACACTGCCCTTTTGACGGTTATCGTCGAATTGGCTTTGTTTTTTCAAAGCAGTCCTGACATTCCGTAACGATATGCGATATACGACCGAGGAAAGACGAAAAATTCGAGCATTTTTGGGCACTTTTGTGCACTTTTTGATATTTTTGCGAAATTTTTGGTTCATAACCGCACAGAACTCAATGAACATGGAAATGAATGAAGAGATGTTTTTATTTTATCGACTATCCAGCATCACGTGTCGAGCATCGATTTACCATAGACCATTCAAAATCGATTATTAAGTTCTATATCTATCATACGGAATTGGCCCGGGAAGTCCAGTGAAATTAAAAAAAACAGGTAAATTATCTGTGTCCGCGGATGATAAGTCCTTGTCCGAACGGATCGCTATTGGCCGCAAAGCAGGCTGTTCGCCCCAATCCTGAATGCTTCCGGCTGCGGCTTTTCCTTGTCTGTTGGGCGGGGACAATGTAGAATGAGCTGAAATGAGTGATACGTGCCTCACGTGGAAAAACACTGCATGATTGAAGGGACAAAAATGGAACGAAAAGGTTTTACGCTTCTTGAACTCCTGGTCGTCATGTCCATCATCGTCTTATTGATGAGCATATTGTTGCCCTGCCTCATGAGGGCAAAAGAAAGCGCATTTGAATTATTTGCGATGCAAGTCGGAGTGAATGAAGAGGGAAAGGTCCTCCTGAAAATTAAGAAGCCTTCAAATAGAAAGTCCTATGAAAACAACTATATGATCGAGATTAATCGTCCGTGGCCGTGCCGCATTTCCTTAAAAAAACCTTATCCGTCACGCATGAAATTGATCAAAAGAGAGGGCCAGGATTACATTAAATGGAGACCTAAATGGGAGGATATCGGTGTCCATAGGATTACGCTTGTTTTCGAAGGGGAAGAAATCTCCGAGCGGGAGATTGCCGTTTATGTTTATAATAAAGAGCTTTTAGACGCCGAGCGAGAGAATAAACCAGGCGCAGATGAGCACTGATGATGCGACGTGCGAGGTCGGTATTTCAGAAATAGTGCGCGTCGTGTTAAACCCGGTCAGTTTTCAAGTCGCCTGACAACGACATCGCCGATCGTGTCCTCCTGATGGCGAGGCACGTAGGGCTTCCCTTGCTCCTGTACCCAGACGTTCAGCTTTGCCCGGCCGGCGGGCAAAGGGAATCTGGCTTGCGATTGCCCTTGTTCGAGCGGCTGACTCATGATCTTATCGTCGATTCTGACATAGATTCGACCCTTCCCGGCGACAGGCCCTCTATTAATGGTGAACTCGTACTTTCCGCTGCGCTCGATCTGCACGGGCCATCCGGTGGGGTGCTGGTCGATATAGGCTCCATCCTGGTAACGGCACAAATAGGTCGGATTCTCGGCGTCAGAGCCAAGGTGTATATAGCCCGGGGTGAACTGCCGGGTGCTTCTGACATCCTCAAACCAGGCGTCGTACGCGGTCCTTAGCCTGGCCAGGACGTCGGGATAACGTTCAGCAACGTTGTCGTTTTCGCCGGGGTCGGCCGCAAGGTCATAGAGTTCAAGAACGGGATGGTCCCGGGAGGTCTCAAGCTTTCTATCGTTGAACGTCCCCGGATAGCCGACCATTTTGAACCTCTGTGTCACGACGGCGCAGTTCTGATAGCGCTTCGGCGTCAAACCCCGATGGCACTGGAAGAACAACATCCGCTCCGGCCGCCGGATGTCTTGGCCTTCCAGCAAAGGCAGCAGGCTAACGCCGTCGATCACGGGTTTGGACGGGAGGCTTAGCCCGCAGACGTCCATCAGCGTGGGCAGGATGTCAATATGAGAAGCGATAGCGTCAATTTTCAGGCCCTTCGTTCGCAGATGAGCCGGCCATTGCACGAAACACGGCACGCGCAGCCCTCCTTCATAGACGGAGGGCTGTCCCCGCCCCCGAAGTCCGGCTACATCGATCCGCACGTTCCCATCATCCGTCAGGAAAATGATCAGGGTATTTCTCCTCAGATCCAGGGCGTCGAGTTTATCCAGCAGGCGCCCGACGTTCTCATCGAGGTTGGTAATCATGCCATAGACCGTCGCCGTCCTGTCGTCCAGTCCCTTGGCCTTGTACGGCTCGCTGTATTTGCGATGGACTTGAAGCCCGACTTCCCCCGACGTGTGCGCCACGTTCGTCGGCAGGTACACAAAGAACCGCCGGCTGCGATGGTCCTCGATGAATCCCATGGCCTCTTCAAAGAAGATATCCGTACAGTAGCCCTGTTTCTTGACGCGCTCACCATTGCTCCACAACACGGGGTCGAAATAGCTGTTGGGCTTGTCGGGCACTTGTCCGAGCCGGCCCGACTTATGAACGAGAACACTGTCGAAACCCTGGTCCTGGGGGCGCATGGGATAGTTGTCGCCCAGGTGCCACTTACCGAAGATGCCCGTCGCGTAGCCCGCCGTCTTGAGATGTTCGGCGATGGTCGTTTCGTCGCCGTGCATCTTGGCGCCGCCGCGAGAGGTGTGAATGACACCCGTGCGATAGTAGTACCGACCGGTCATCAAGCTGGCGCGCGTCGGCGCGCACATCGGATTACAATAGAAGCGGTCGAATTGCACGCCTTCTCGAGCAAACGTATCCAGGTGGGGCGTCTTAATCGTGTCGTTGCCGTTGATTCCGAATTCCGTCAAGCCCACGTTATCCGCCATGACCAGGATGATATTCGGCCTGTCCCCAGGCACATGCCGCGTCGATACCGGCTTGAATGGTCTGCATCCATGAAGACCCATACAGGTCATTGCACACGTCGCCGTCCTTTTAAGAAAGGTCCGGCGGGTTATTTTGCCCGGTCTGCTCATGACTCGATCCCTTGATAGACGTTACGTTTATTACGAAGTATCATCATATTAGATAGGGCTGATTAGTGAATCAAATTTCTTTTTTTTCTCCTCTCATCAGTTATACTGCTTCAAACGATTCTCAATAACTATCAGAGGTGTATCATGAATAAAACGCTCGTGTTCGTATTGCTTACCGTTACTCTTACTGTTCCCTCTAGCGCCGAAGATACCCCCATAGCGACCGTTTCCCTGCAGGACATGATCGATACGACCGCCGGACTGGTGGAATTGCCCGCGGGAACGCACGTGATCGATGCGACATTGGTTGTGGATTTGACCAAAACCGGCTACCGGGGACTCCGGGGAGCTAATGGGGCCACGCGGATCGTAATGACGGCGCCGGGCCCCGCGATCAGTATCGTCGGCAACCATAAGGGCACCGCGAACCCGGCCAGTGTGACCGAGCACACCTGGGAAGCCGAGCGGTTCCCGGTGGTGAGCGGCCTGGAGATTTTAGGCAGGCACCCGGAAGCGGACGGGATCGAGCTTTATCGCACCCTGAAATGCACCATCCAAAACGTGCTCATCCGAAACTGCCGGTACGGCGTCCACCTAACCGAGCGCAACCGCAATTTCCTGCTGGCGGATTCGCATATCTACGACGGCCGTGACTCCGGCGTCTTTCTGGACAACTGCAACCTCCACCAGGTCAACATCATCGGCAACCATATCAGCTACAATAGACGCGCCGGCATCCGCCAATACAACGGCGACGTGCATAACGTCCAGATTACCGGCAACGACATCGAGTACAACCATAACGTGCAGGTCACGAAAGACGGCGCGGAACAACGCGATGACGAGCTGATGACCGGGGAGATCGTGCTGGAATCGCCCAACGGCCTGATCAGCGAATACACCATCGTCAGCAACACCATCCAGTCCATTTCGCAGAGCCGCGGCGCGAATATTTTGATCGTCGGCAGCGAGAAGCACACCCCCCACGCCGCGCGGACAATCGCCATCTCCGGCAACATCATCGGCAGCCGGGATAAGAATATCGTGCTCGAACACGCCGTCCGCGTCACCATTACCGGCAACACCATCTACGGCGGCAAGGTCCTGAACGTCCAGGCGAAACACACGCAGAATCTCGTACTCAGCGCCAACAACATCGGTTCGCGCCCCTCCATGCATAAGGTCGTTGACGGCTACGATGACGGTATCCTGTTCGAAAACTGCACCAACGCCATCCTCGACGGCAATATCCTCAGCAACCTCCGCTACGGCGGCGCCGCCCAGGGCGGCGCGATCACCCTCATCAACGCCCGCAACATTCGCGTTTCCGACTGTCAGATCATCCACCCCCGTTTTCGCGGAATCCACCTCATCAACGGCCTCGCTTGTGTCTTCTCGGATAATACCATCGAAGGGACAGGCGAGGATTTCCAGACGGCCATTGAGGTCTCGGGAGCAAGCAAATCCAATCTCATTCAACAGAATCTAATTATCACTGAAACTGAAAAATCTATCACGATGCAACATAATACAGGAACTCTTACGGGGAACACGATAATAACAGGAAAGTAATAGGTCTGTCCCAATTTAATACATTTCCCGGATGGACCATTATAATTTCATAGTCAAATTTCATCGTCGTCCAGAGCGCGCTGTCCTTCAAACGGCCCCCATTTAATACGGTATTCGGATTTTTTATCCATCTTATAAGCCTCAGGATCATAATTCGGATTTACCTTCGGAAATCGGGCCCCAACCATTTTAAGATAGCCCATCATCTCATCGTAATGTTTCTTGTGGATTTCCGGATACTGCTTTGCAATGTTGCTTACCTCTCCAATATCTTTAGAAAGGTCCACCAGTATCGGAATATCCGGCTCTGCATAGAAATGGAGCACTTTGTACCGGCCGGAAACCATAGCCGAATGAGGCACGGTACTGCGATAATGAGGATAATGGAAATAGAGATTGCGATTCAGAAAGGTCTCGTCCGGCTCTTTTCCAGCCATGTAATCCGCGAGGCTAATCCCGTCGATGTTCTGCAACTTTTCCAAGTCACCACCCGCCCAGTCAAAAAACGTGGGTAGGAAATCATAGTTGACTACGTTGCCGGTAAACACCGAACCCGGCTTGATCCCCGGCCCCTTGACAATCATGGGCACCCGGATGCCTCCCTCCCACAACCACCACTTTCTTGCGTGCAGCGGTTGCTTGAGGCCGGGAGTGAGTTCGAGTTCCTCGTGTCGGTAGCCATTGTCGGCTACGATGACAATATAGGTATTATCCTCAATCCCAAGTTCCTCGATCTTGTCGAGCACCGCACCGATCCGGCCATCCAGGTCTTCGCCCATCGCTAACCAATTTGCGGGATCGTCCTTTCGGTTGACTGTTTCAGGATCTTTATTATTCTCCTTATACCACGCCTGCACAAGTGGGTGATTCACATACTTTTCACGTGTTTTATCGAGGCATTCCCGACCTTCATGCATGGCATAGTGAGATATCTGAACATAAAAAGGAGTGCCCTCTTTTACCTGTTTTTCCATGAAGCCAATCGCCTTTTCGGTAATGCTGAACATCAGCTTGGGATCGGTCATATCTTTGGGTAGCCGCTTAGGTGTTGGCTCGCCCGGTTTCAGGTTCGCCTTCAGCGTATTGCCGGGATTATTATTGGTATCACCATCGTGTAAGACGTAGCCTTCCTTTCCAGGATCGCCTCGCATGTGCCATTTACCAAGGTGGGCGCTGACATAACCCAGGGGCCTGAGAGCCTCGGCAATGGTGACCGCGTCTTCGTCGAGTTCCATATCTGACACGTTCGGGACAAGCGGGAACTTCTGGTACTCCTTTTTGCTGTTATAGTAGGGTTCTTTTGACCCCAGGTACACCGTGAAACCGCTGCGCGGATTGGACTGTCCCGTCTGCACGCACACGCGAGCGGGTGAACACTGGGGCGATCCGTAAGCATTGCGGAACTTCATTCCCTGACTGGCCAGCTTTTGGACGTTCGGCATTTGCAAAACAGGCATGCGGGAATTGGCCATGGAATCATCCATTGCAACCGGTGATCCATACCAGGCCCAGTCATCTATATAAAACATTACGATGTTCGGCTTTGCGTGTACAGTCATGCTGCTAATAGTAAGCACCCCGAAAATAATCCATAAGGTGGATTTCTTAAACATTTTTATAAATTCTCCTATTCGTTATTACTTATGTTTTCGTTTGATTCTTTCCTTTATGATTATTCTATTTGTTTACTTTATTCTTATTCTTTTTTGCGGCACAACAAATCCTGGTTTAAGCTTGGTAAAAGTCTCAAAGTGAGGTTTATACTCTTTCATATCTCTCCAGAAAGCGCTCCGTTGCGGCTGAAGCACTTTTCCTTCCGGATAGTCTTTGCCTAAAGCGCTTGCTTCTACCGAGCGGAGAAGGTCTTTGGCCTCGGCCTTCATTTTCTCAAAACGTTCTGGAAACTTCTCCGAAACGTCTTTTGTTTCGCCGGGGTCATTTATTAAATCGTATAATTTCCATGAGTTTTCCTTCGTTTTGCTTTGGCTCAACAGTTTGTAATTCCCATCGATTAGGGCCGCATTTTTCAGAAAAACAAACGGGATAGGATGACTTCGTTCAGGGATATGTCCATTGAAAAGAGCCTTGATGCTTTCCCCATCCCGCACCGACATCATGGAATCTTCGGACAGGTCGAGTAAGTCAACGATGGTGGGCATGATATCCATCGTTGAAGCGGGCAAGTCCGTGATCATCGGTTTAACACGGCCGGGCCATTCGATGATGCCCGGAACACGGATACCGCCTTCGAAGACAGAACCTTTGTGTCCCCTGAGGTGGCCACAGGCGTTGGGATCAACGGTGAGCCCACCATTATCGCTGGTGTACCAAATCAATGTGTCTTTTTCGATACCCAAATCCCGCAATCCCTCTCTTAGAGTACCGATACTGCGATCAATGGCCACAATTTCTCCAAGCTGATCGCCGTGTTTTCCCGACGGGAATCCCTTGCGGTCTTCATCCCGGGCATGAAACGGAGAGTGCGGAGATCCGTACCAGATCACGGCGAAAAAAGGAGCGCCTTTTTGTTTCTCCATAAACTTGAGGGCCTCGGCAACGATCACCTCCGACGAGTCCCCCTTAAAGGCTTCGAATTTGCCATTGCGACTCATCAATGGATCCATGTCAAAGAAGTTGGTAACTGCAAGCCACACATCGAAACCGTAATAGCCCGGATGGTTTCGATCGTCGGCCAGGATGGGAATACCATTACCTCGCACGCCATTGAGATGCCATTTGCCGAAAAGGGCTGTCGTATAACCGGCTTTCTTAAGGGCCTGGGGAAGGGTTTTTTCCTGAAGACACAAACGTTTCCCATGCGTCGGTACGCCGGTTCGATTGTGGGTTCGGCCGGTTAAGACCGATGCACGTGTTGGCGAGCAGACCGGTCCGGCCGCATAAAAGCGGTTGAAGCGAATACCGGACTCGGCCATGACATCGAGATTTGGCGTCTTTAACAGAGGATGGCCATTGTATCCGACTTGTCCCCAGCCCTGATCATCCGCCATTACAAGGACGATGTTGGGCTTTTCCTGAGAAAATGCGTTCAGTGACAGCGAACTCACCAGCAAGCTCCACAAAACCGGTTTGAATTTCATCATTTCTTTTTCCTTTTCTTTGAGGGAACGGGTGGAGTCATTTCAGATAGAGCAGGAACCGAGGCCCGAAGTTTCTTGATTTCAGCAGCGTACTCGGGATTCCCGATCTGGTTGGTCCATTCGTGGGGATCTTTGGAGCAATCGTAGAATTCCTCCTGGTCGTCGAGATACCGGATATAGCGGAATCCCTCGGTCCGAATGCTGATATATCGGTTATAAAGAGCGCTGATGGCCGTGCTTTTCCATTGGGCATCCGGTTTTTTGAGGAGAGGGACCAGCGAATGCCCGTCAAGATAACCTGGGGGCTCAATCTCACATAGCTCCGCCAGGGTCGGATAAATATCCTGCAGGGAAACAAAACGTGCGGATTGACCTCCGGCTTTGGCCAGCCCGGGGACGCGGAACATCAGCAGGCAATGGGTCGCCTCCTCCCAGAGCGTGCCTTTCTGCCAATGGCTTTTTTCGCCCAGATGGAACCCATGATCGGTCATAAAGACCACCATCGTGTTGTCTCGGTATGGACTCTTGTCCAATGCATCCAGCACGCGACCGATCTGGGCATCGGCGTAAGCCGTCGTCGCAAGGTAGCCCTGAACCCCCTGTTTGTGCAGACCATGCTTGTGTACTTGCTCAACAAATTTGCTTTTACCTGCGGTCACTGCCCGGCCGAGAGGCGGCACATCGTTCAGATCGTCATCCTTAATTTCCGGGGTTGTCACTTCATCCAGTGGAAACATGTCGAAGTATTTCCTGGGCACGTACCACGGCATATGAGGGTGGAAGAGGCCGCATGCAATGAGGAACGGCTTGTCATGCTTCTTCTTTAACCGTTTGATGGCGGCGTCTGCATACATCGTATCGCGCATTTCCTCTTCCCGCAAATGCGTGGGGCCCCAGTCCTGTTCCCCTCGTCCAACAGGCGTTAAGGGGGCGTTGGGCGGAACCGGATCGCGCTTGTGGGGCATATGATCATCCCAATCCGATCTCAAATCCCACCCATGCGCAATCTTTCCGTACGATGCGGTCGTGTAGCCCGCTTTTTTGAACAGCTTGGGCAAAGACGTAGCGTTTTGAAGGGCGGTACTCTCGCTAATATTCTGACCATTCTGATAGATGCCCGATTTCCAGGGGCTGACGCCGGATAATAAAGCGGTCCGGGACGGGGAGCAAAACGGGCTGGCCGTATAAGCGCGGGTAAACATCACCCCGCTATCGGCCAATCGCCGGATATTGGGCGCCGCGACCTTGCCGGCATATCGATGGGTGTCGCCCAGCAGCCATGAGTTCAAGTCATCCACGATCAGGAGCAGCACGTTCATACGATTTTCTTGTGTCGTATCACGTGCATAACTCTGCGGGCAAAGCACCGATGTGCCGGCTACTAAAGCAAATTGTTTTAAGAAGTTTCTCCGGTTTATTTTCATAGCAGCTTCGTTATTCATAGTTTTATCCAATTTTATAAGGTCCGGACCCTCTTTAAACGGGGTCGGCCGCGGGGCAGAGGCTGACGTCGCCGTCACAGTGTCGTTGCCAGCTTGGCGATAAATTTTTCAACGGCCCATGGTTCCCGTTTTACGCGCGAGCGAGACGTGCAGGCCGGCGGAAATTGTATTTACGTTTTCCACGGCGCGCGCTTCGAGCGGGAAAGCCACCGGTTTGCATGTTCGTCGCCAACGAATCGCTCTGCGGCGGGATCCCATTTTAAAGGCCGTCCCAGCCAGTAAGCAATGTTGCCCAGATGGCAAACCGTCACGGATCGGCAACCGATCTCGACATCGCAGACGGGTTTCTGTCGCGAGCGAACGCATCGGACGAAGTTACCGAAATGGCCTTCTCGCGTGCTGTCGTAAACGTGGATTTCGTCGGGCCCAATAGGTTTCTGCATGATATGTGCCGGTTCGGTCTCCAGGACCTTCCGGCTGACACGGATGACACCTTCGGAGCCCTCGAAAACGATACCGCCGAACGGATGAGACCGGTGGGATACCCTAAGCCCGTTGTCGTAGATGTACGTGAGGTGTTGAACATCTTTTCCGTTCGGAGGGATGATCTCGACAGGCCCGGAATCGTCCTTGTCGAGCGCCCACTGGACGATATCGAAGTGGTGGGCGCCCCAGTCGGTCATGCCGCCGCCTGAGTAATCGCGGAAGGCGCGCCACTTGGTTAGGACTTTGTGGTTATAAGGTCGCCACGGTGCCGGCCCCAGCCATCGATCCCAGTCCACGTCGTCGGGCGTTGGCTCAGGCGGTTCGCTGCACGGGCCCGAGGGGCCGCCGACGCTCACGTGAATCCGCTTTAGATCGCCGATTCGACCGTTGCGGACCATCTCGACGGCGAATTTGAACTTACCGCCGTACGCGCTGCGTTGCTGGCTGCCGGTCTGGAAGACGCGATTGTAACGCCGGACGGCTTTAACCATTTCTCTGGCATCTTTAATCGTGAGCGACATCGGTTTCTCGCAATAGATGTCTTTGCCGGCCTTGGCGGCTTCGATCGCCGGGATGGCATGCCAGTGGTCGGGCGTGCCGATGAAGACGACATCAATATCGTCGCGAGCGAGGATCTCGCGAAAGTCGGTATAGACGGTTACGGTTTTGTCCTGAAGGTAGTTGCGGACCTTGTCTTTGCGAACGTCACAGACGGCGATTTTCCGTGTTCCGCCGGCGCTCTTGGCCGGGCCGCCTACACCGATCACGCCGGATGTGACCTGGTCATTCGCTCCGAATACGTTCGAGCTTATCACAGTGGGGACGCCAAAGGTGCCGACGGCTGTTATCTTAATAAATCGACGGCGAGAAATTAGAGGATGACTATTCATAACCTGTTCTCCGGTTCACATTAGATTTTCCATTGGATTTCTTTACGAGTTAAATCCTTACCCGACCTGAAATACGTAACACTATAACTTTTTTTGATGCTACAAGATTCCTGAAGCGATGTACAGCTTGTACTTGAGCTTAATAGGGTCAGACGCGCGAAACCGTCTGGGCATCCTAACCTACAACCATGCCATTGTTTGGCGTCAATATGATGTTCTATACAGAGCAGCACCGTCGGCGTTTTCTGTATTCTGCCCGGTCCGTTCGGGACTGTTCGTAGTTTCTTAAAGTCACTTTGTTGCTTAATCTACATTAATTGTGGCGGGTTTTTCCATATCAATCAAGTTAGCCTCCTCAAAGCTTGTATTGCCGCTTTTTATTAAAACCAGGCGTCCCCCAAAATCCGCATACAGTTTTAAATTCGCATACACGGACTTGAAATTATTCTTAAATGTCAAATTGTCTGGTAGGTTTATGGTTTGGCCGGCTTTCACATGATTGACGTGTACATGGTCCACACCATGTTTACCGTGACGCACGATCAGTTCCCCGAACAGCACTCCTTTTTTGAAATAGGGAGGAAGGTCATCAACCAAAACAGGCACATCTACAAAAAGGTCATAATACCGCAATGTCCCTCCGCTCAACCAGGAGCCTCTCGGGTACAGCGGCATGTTCAAAGGCTGGAAAAGATTGACGATCTTGTTCGACTTTAAGTCGGTAATTTTCACGGAAATCAAATTCCCCGCGAAACAACTGTCATAGCCTGTGGCGATATAAATCTTGAACACCTCGCCCGGCTCAAGTGTCTGGTCGTAAAGAACAGTTACGTCTGTAAAGGGTTCCCAACTCTCCTGTACACCGCGAATGGATGGCAAAATATTGAAATCATAGTCACTGAAACGCAGTGTGCCGGTACCGGTATTCTTAATTTCCACGTACCATAGATAATTGTCGCGATCTGCTTTAATGGTCGCACTTAACCGGCCCAAAAACACGGGAGTCAGTTCCTGAAACTTGATCACCGGTTTCAATCCACTCAAGTTTGCATTGAATGTCTTTGATGCCAATCGGGTCCGCTTGGCCCGATCGACCACGTCAATGCCTATTTGAGCGATGTGTTCCATGGGGATAAATTCTCGTTGCAACTGAATCGACCTGTTTGCAGGGATCTCCATAGTATTAACAATGGGATCACCTGCATCATCTCGTCTGTTATGTGGAGCAATCTGGTGGCCTTGAATTTCCAGCATATTTGCCGGAATGCTCCGGGAAGAACGATTTTCCAGATTCAAATGCCAGTAATATTTCCCTTGCGATTGACTGATCCTGAACTCAGAGATATCGATATTATAACTCGGACGGATCAACTTATTTTTCGATAGTGACGTCACTTTCTTCTGAACGGAGAGAGGACTTTCTTTATTCGTCAAATTTTGGGATGAGTGTGCCGACACACTCAATGGGAACATACTGATAGCTATAACTAACATCGCTTGTTTTACCATAAAAACCTCCAAATACCGTAGTTGAAAAAATAATTCCTGTGGAAGTACCATTCGGGGCAACCACTTATTTAATCGAGTTACATGATCCATAAAAGGGTGACTGTGGGGCTTCTCTTACAATCCTGCTGTTCCTATTTTCCCTTGATATTTTTCTTTTCATCAAAAACCCGTTCACAGAAACACCATCAGGAAGATGATCAATACGAGAATCATCAATACCAATGAAACGCCGCACACGATCAACGCAATCCTTTGCTGCCTTATGATATTTTCATATTCCAGGGTACTCATTTCAGGCGGGACAAAATCTCCGGTGGATAGCGGCGAGAAACGGTCCACATCAATACTTTGGTGGGCCCTCATAGGTGGGTTCCCTTTCAAGATGCTTTCTATGTCTTCAATGAGAATCTTGGCGTTTTGGTAGCGGTCTTCCGGGTTCTTCTTCATCATGATCTCGATCATCTCGCAAATGCCGATCGACAGCTTTCTGTTGATATGGTCCGGCGGGGTAAGGTTTGTATGGAGATGCATATTCATTATATTTCTTTTGTTTTCATGATGGAACGGGACCCGGCCTGTCACCATATGGTAAAGCGTTGCCCCGAGGCTGTAGATGTCAGCCCGCCCATCGACATCTCTTTTACCCCTTATCTGCTCGGGCGCTATATAATAAGGGGTTCCCCATACCTGGCCCTTCTCGGCTTCTATGGCGGCAAGGTCGGTCAACTCCCGCGCAAGGCCCAAATCAGCCAGCTTCACCACGCCCTCCTTGGTAATCATGATGTTCTTGGGCTTGATATCACGGTGGATGATCCAGTGCTCGTGGGCGTGCTTAAGGGCCCGTGCGACCTGAATAATGATCGTGAGCGCCTCTTTTTCTTCGAAGACCTTTCCTTGCTTCAGGGCGGCGTCGATGGTGTCGCCTTCGACATACTCCATCACAAAATAATGGTATTCACCCGCTTGTCCGACATCGATGGCGCTTATGATATTATGGTGATTGAGCTTCGCGGCCGACCGCCCTTCGATATGAAAGCGCCTGACATAATTTTCGTTTTGAGCCAATCGGCTTCTCAAGACCTTAACGGCAACAATCCTGTTAAGGCTCGTCTGCCTGCCTCTGAATACGGTCGCCATGGCGCCGGAACCGAGGATCCCTTCTATTTTATATCCCGGAATCCCCTGCGCCCGCAGTCGTTTTAATATTTCTTTCTGGCTTTCCGGATGTCCAGGCATAGGATACAGCCCTTTTTGAGATACATTTGGGGGCAGCCCTTATGAAATAAGTTTACGTTCTCATTCCTCTGTCGGGTTTACGGAAACATCATACGTCATTGTATTTTACACGGTGCCCGGCAAAAGGCAAGACTGATACACCGCGGCAATGGGATGAAAAGGAGAGGAATTAGCAGTTGACAATCCCGGCTCCAATGGGAATAATACCCTCATCCCTGCGACAGCGGGGGCCAAGAGTACATAGTACATCATAAGTAGTAAATGAAAAGCGCCCGGGTGGCGGAATAGGCAGACGCGCTAGCTTGAGGGGCTAGTGAGCTTCGGCTCGTGCTGGTTCGACTCCAGTCCCGGGCAGTTCTAACTCCTGTAGTGAACTGTGCTTAGCAGAAATAAGCGGCAAATCGGCGTTTTCATTATCTTTGTCCTGGGTACGTTTCTGCTCGTTACCGCCCTGTACGGCAGGGTAAAGGTCCGAACGAGACGCCGGAACAATGTCGTTCGCAGGAAAAGCACACCTCGCTCATCAACCGTCGCGGGGAACGTGGCCCACATTGTATCACTTGAGACGGTCAACTCGTTTTCAGTCGCCTTCAAAGTAAGGTTCCGAGCAACAGCATCTTGTAGCGTTCTTTGAAAAGTTGATAATCTGCTCGTGATTTCATTGGAGATTAATCATGAGCAGCAAACAGGCAAAATCAAACACCGAACGGCGGCAGTTTTG
>Ga0272441_10000840_pt1 | contig 67567 bp, 68 predicted proteins | sample SSMProp6N_FD_193582 | JGI IMG/M metagenome (GOLD analysis project Ga0272441, IMG submission 193582) | Marine sediment archaeal communities from Little Sippewissett salt marsh, Falmouth, MA, United States - SSM-Prop-6N | ecosystem: Environmental > Aquatic > Marine > Wetlands > Sediment ... | reverse complement strand
GCTGGCAATGTTTATTATGGTATATCTGATTTATTCATATTCTCCCTTGCTACAGAACTCATTGGCAATAATATTAGGTGTTTTTGTATATCTGTCGATAACAAAGGCCATAAATATATTCAGCGATTATGAAAAGGAAGTAATTAGGGACCTGGGCATTCCCAAGTTCTTATTCAGATAGCCTTGCTTTTTATCTTATTGTATAAGCAAATTAGCGGATTTAAATGACCATATGATTTTTCCCAGGTGATGGTGGGCACAACAGTTCCTCCAATGCCATAGTGCCGCTTAAATCTTTCATTTCGCAGGTCGTCAGCCGTATGCCCCCAATCTATTATGCCATACCTGTTGCGAATACCCCACTCCATGGTATGCCAATCTGTTAAAAAATTTAGATGATCCGATTCATACTTCTTCTCTAAGCCCACAAGAAGACCATGTATTATATTCTTTGAATTATCCAGAATCCGGAGTTTTCCTCCGACATACCCATCCTTATTAGATACTGTATTAATCACAACGTTCTCTGAACAATTATCCAGCAAAGATTCAAAAAACGACATTTTTATGGGTCTCTCACCACTCTCAATAGAGGATCTGGAATAGGAGATATAAAAATCGTTTAAATTGTCCTCACTGATTTGTGATGTCTCAAAATTAAAGTTGTCATAATGATGACGTAGTAATCTTTTGTTGGCATCGTCAAGAAGCCGGAAGTTATAATCCAGCCCCTTTGATAGATCGTTTCTAAAGCTGCATGCATAATGGGGGGAATAATCATTGTCCCTCAGAATACACCAATAGCCCACGGATTTGTCGGTGTACATGCATATTTTGTGTGATACGCCTTTTTTCAGGCATATCTCTTGTAATTTATCGATAATGGCAGGTAGGCATTCTGTGTCCATATTCGGAGCGGCAAGCCCTCCATATCCCATAGGCAGGGATGATATATTGAATGATGAATTGCTTTTTTCAATGAAATTAGGAAAAACTGCCTCTAACTTGCCTTCAGAATGACAAACTACATGTAAAGCACTAAGGCCCATCCCCTCCTCAACACACCTCAACCATGCGCTACGTAGGAAACAGTTTCCATTTGGAGACCTATCTATTAGGTTGTCCCATTCCTTGTCGTTCAGCGAATCGATAGAATCAAGGAGTGTAATATCTTTCATAGTATAGCACTACTCATAAATATAAATTTTTATGTATCTATATACTTAATTATATTATTTATTTAAATTTTGTTGTGCATTTACCATTACTAGTACTCTTGGGAAAATAGATAATTATATAAATGAACGTACAGGTCCTATTAAGAGAAATGGGCTCTTGGTCTAGTTTGGTTATGACGTCGCCTTCACACGGCGGAGGTCCTGGGTTCGAGTCCCAGAGAGCCCACCAATCCATTCTAAAATTAAAACGGTAGTTAATTTTTTAATAAAATCATGAAAGTAAAATCAATGACAAATAACGACGACCTTATCTCAATAGCAATAGTCACTGCACTTACAATAGTGTCGGTCGTTCTTGACATATCTGTCCTCCGGCAGGTTCTGGGCATAATCTTCATTCTGTTCTGTCCAGGATACGCTTTCATTTCCGCCCTGTTCGTAAAGAGGAAGGATATAGACCATATAGAGAGGATAGCGCTGTCATTCGGGCTCTCAATTGCAATAGTTCCACTGATAGGACTTGTCCTAAACTATACCCCCTACGGGATAAGATTGTCCCCAATACTCATATCAAACTCAGCGTTCACGTTCGCAATGCTCGCGGTTGCCCTTTACAGGAGGATGCAGATCGAGGAAGAGGGGGATGAGTTCGGATTTACATTCAAGATGCCTAAGTTCGAGCTAGGAGAGAGCAGGACCGACCGCGCCCTCTCGATAATACTCATCATCTCGATTATTATCTCCATATGCACCTTGGTCTATGTGATCCAGGCCCCTAAGAAGGGTGAGACCTTCACAGAGTTCTACATACTTGGGCCGGGCGGGATGGCTGACGACTACCCTACGGAATATGCTCTTGGTGAGAGCGGAGAGGTAATACTTGGCATAGTGAACCACGAATACGAGGCGGTCACCTACTCGGCAGAGATGCTTCTCGATGGCTCTTCACTTTGGGGCAAGCAGTACACGTTAGAGGACGAGGGGATGGTGGAGGAGAGGATCACCATAACGCCGAACGCCCAAGGGGAGAACATGAAGCTTCAGTTCCTGCTTTATAAGGACGGAGAGCAGTACAGGGATCTTCATCTATGGATCACTGTGACGGGCTGATCACCTTATTATCTCCAATACTTTCTGTATAACGGTGATGGAGAAGAAAATCACTCCCAAATAGAGATAAAAGTTCAGCCTCTCCTTGATGTTCCCGACGAGCGATACGTCGAACAGCTCCCTGAGGACCAAGAAGCCTATGAATATCAATATGATGAAAAGAGATATGTCAGTGTCCATGGCGAAGAATACGAGTATCGCCAGCCATGATGTGAAGAGCAGTGCAAAGAGATCGTTCTTTTTCATTTCAAAAGAAATCTCAGTTTCTATTTAAAATATATTGCATAAAAGAAAGGAAAAAAAGAGAATTAGGAATGACAGCCACATTCCAGCTTCTCGTTTAGCCGTTCAAGTACGTCCAAGGCCTGGTACATGAGTCCGTTCTGGTATATGGGATTAACGCCCAATGTGCCGGCCTGAGCCATTATATCCTGAACTTCCTCGATCATTGCCTCGACCTCAGGGTCCATCTCCCCAGGAAGATTTTGCATGATGCATGACCACATGGAGTTCGCGTTCGCCATGCTCACCATTGCTAGGGGCTGCACCCACTTGGGAGACCATTCATTGTCTGGCATCTCGTAGCATCCCATGTCTATCCCTCTTCCCTGGGGTCTTGTAGTGCCTTCGATGTCCTCGAAAACTATCTCCTCCTCGTCTTTCATGCCCGCATCTATGCATGGTGATGCGCCAGCCAGCCTAGCATCGAAGATCCCATAGAACAGGGGGTCCTCTGATATGTTGCCATCGTATCCGGTATAGTCCATGATATTGTTGTAGTTGACCGTGTTGTTCCATACATCGTTGTTGTAGATTTCATATGATCCGTCACCATCCAGGTCCAGGTATCCTGACCGGGGACAGCCGCCAGCGTTAACACCGCAATAAAAGTTGTCAACTATTATATTGTTTATCAGCAGCATTTCAGATTCTGAGACGTTGACGCCCTCCATGTTCGCCAATACCGTGTTGTTCCTGACCATGGAAAGTGCGTTACTCAACAATATTCCGGCGCTTGGCATCCCTTGGTCAAGATCACCGGGGAGGGAGAAGTTGGCTGTTATGAGATTGTTTATTACATATGACAGTCCACCAGAGATTGCCAGCCCTCCTGACTTGTTGTCATAGATCTCGTTCCTGTATACCAGATAAGGCGATAATGCATATATGTTATAGGCCCCGTCTACAGTTCCCTCATTGGGACTATCCGGATATTCATCACCTGTGGAATATACTTGTATGCCATAACTTGTATTGTCGTATATATTGTTCTCGGCCAAGGTCATAAGCTGGAATAGGAATAGCTCGTGCTCTGAACCCTGTGGATCCCCCTCTAAAGGTATGAACTCAGTGTGCTTATTGATGATTGCATATATGCCATTGTATCCATTTGATGCCAGGTCATTTTGGAAAACAGATATGCAGCATGGATATGGCACCTCATCTTCAGTTTCGCTGTCCAATAACACATATATGGATTCGTAATATATATTGAATCCTAGGTATATGCCATCCCTTTCATTAGAAATGATGTCATTTTGGTATATCCTGACCATGTCGTCAATAAAGAAGGAAAAGAGGAAAATGGAAATTCCATTGCTGTGGCAGTCTATCTCGATCCCGCTTCCCGCCTCATCGTGAATATAATTATTGTTTATATCAAGAAGTATGGAATGTTCCTGTTCATCAAAGACGTATATCCCTGTATTGTATGTGTGTTCACCGTTCGAATATATCTCATTATTGGAGATATTGAAAGCAGTGCTGCCTGAAACACCCTCGATCGATACACCTTCCATGCCGTTGTTGTGTATAGAACAGTCTGTTATGTGTACTTCCCCATCATCCTGTCCGCAAATGACCTTGATGCCTGAGGATGTGTTGCTGTATATCTCATTGTTTGTCAGGGATATTATCAAATCCTCTTCTGTAAGGAGGTCAAGGCCATCGGGCGATGTGGGTGTTCCCAATATATTGGCGTATATTCCGTTCAAATTGTTTCCAGATATCTTGTTGTTTGATATTTCAACAGTATAATGGCCAAAGAGATTAATTGCAATAGCGTTTCCGTTGCTGGTGAGTGATAATCCATCAATCTTAACATTGGCATTCTGTATCCAGAATGCTTGATCCCCCGTAGATTCAACGAATGTTATATCCGCACCTGCCCCCAGTATGCTCACATCAAAGTCGATGATAATGCCCGTGCCCACAGAATGGGTCCCTGCGGCTATGTGTACATTGCCGCCAGGATTTACACGAGTAAGAGCCTCTGCTATGGTATCGAAATGCCCCTCGCCAAGTCCAGAGTCATCAACGAAAACCTCATCGTACGTTGAAATGGAAATAACTGGTGCAACCGTTGCTAGCAGCAATGCTAAAGAAATGATTAAAGATAATAATATTTTTTTGATATACATAAATTTAATATTAACTTGCTATATAAATTATTTACGGTATATAATTAACTCGCATTTCTTTATTGTCGAATATAATTAAATAATCAACGATTAATAAGATATTTATCGGTTATTTCTAAAAAAGGAATTAATATATACTTATATATGAATCAAAAATCAAATCATAATTTAGAGTGCATCAAAAATGATAAATAATATAACATTATAAAAAATAACGAGACGTTATATTGCAGGCTAGACTATGGTTTTGTAGGGTCTATGCAATAATAAACCTTATAAAAGAAACCAATACCTGTATTTCCACTGGAATCTTGGTGATCACTATAAGAAACCAATTCTCAATCCCCATGGCATTAATTGCCACGTCGATTCTGCTCACTTCAATTTTTTTTGTAAACTATTCTGGAGCCTCTGCTAATCAGCAGAGCGGATATAGCATATCAATCAGAGACCATAAGGCGACCTACAATGATATAGATTACCTACGTTCATTGATGGGCGTCTATGAAACTGGCACTAACTATAATTTGATCATTGATGGACATGGAACCGGCCTTGCGCCACCCACAGAGGAACAATGGCAGGCCATGATAGGCACTATGAACATCATCGATGAGATATCTCTCCAGACTGGAGGCCCGCTTCCCGCCATGGCAGACAACTCATCATCGCAATACTTCCCTCCCATAGGCAATCAGGACGGTGAAGGCTCCTGCGTGACCTGGGCCGTTGGGTACTATACCAAGACGTACCAAGAGGCAAGGGAGCACGGATGGAACCTTTCGGGAGCGTCATGGGAAGGCGGGTACTATGGGCACCCAACACCTTCATACCAGGACAAGATATTCAGCCCCGACTTCCTCTATCATCAGGTCAACAACGGCGTCGACCATGGATCTGCCTATGTGGATGTCATGAATCTTGTTACGAACATCGGTGCCGCCAGCTGGTCGAATATGCCATACGACCCGAACGACTCGGTCTCATGGCCTTCGGAAGAGGCATGGCGTGAGGCGCCGCTATATCGGGGCCAGACAGGATTCAACACATTTTACTTTGGTTCCGACGTTGAGGATCTCAAGAATCTCTTGGCAAGCGGCAATCTTGGGGTGATTTCAATTAACGGCAATCTTTATGGACAGCTCACCAGTCAGGATGTATGGACAACTGACAACTACAATCCCACCTCGACCAATCATGCCAACACCATAGTTGGGTTCGACGACAACTTCTCCTATGTTGAGGGCGGCATCACCAAATATGGTGCCTTCAAGATAGCAAATTCCTGGGGAACAGGTTTCAGCGGCGACCACAACAATGACGGTTACTATTGGATATCATACGAGGCCATGAGGACACGTGTGCAATATTTCATGTTCACGGAGGACGTGCAAAACTACAATCCCCAGACCGTGGCCGTTTTCCAGATAGAACACCAGAACAGAAATGATTGTAATATATACGTAGGTACTGGTGACCCAACATACGCCTCATCTAAGAAGTGCTTCTCTTCTTATTTTCTGGATGGGGGCTATCACCCATTTCCGGACAACAAGATTGTTTTGGATATTACGGAGTTGGATCCATCTGAAACAGATCTATTCCTTGAAGTATATGACATTGGGGAATCCGGCACACCCTACACCGGCACAGTGACCTACTTTTCGGTGGAGGAGTACGCAGATTACAACATCTATGGGAATGCAAACAAGGTCCTGACTGCATCGGACACGCCCATCAACACTATCAACGATGAGAGGGTCCGTTCTTACATCACATACTCCAAACTAATAACTCCCCCACTGTTGAGCTACCCTTCCCAGACAATCAATTTTGGCTCACTGGCGCCAATATTCACTTGGGAAGAGGTATCTAACGCGAACAGCTACAACATTGAGATATCAACGGGGAACGCAGTAGATGAATACGGCAGCTTCCTTGACACGGTGTTTTCTTGGAAAACTGAAGTACAGTGCACATTCATAAGTCCGGGCCAGATATTTGAAGAAGGGACCTATTACTGGCATGTTCAGGCAGTAAGCGATCTGGGCGAGGCTGGACCATGGTCTGAGATATGGTCGACAGACATAATTCCAGGCATTACCTATCTTTTTTCCAATGGATGGAGCCTAATATCATTTCCTTATCTGTTTGATTCCGAACTTGATACCTTGCTTTCGGAATTGGAAGGGAAAGTCGATTTCATATACAGATGGAACGCTTCAGAGGGAAAATACGAATATGCCCAATACATCAGTGACAAATGGAAAGGGGACTTTTCAAGTTTGGACAATATCAACGGTTATTGGTTCCACTCCAACGACACAGGCCTATGTGACCTTTTCGTAGGGGACGGCACAACGGAAGTGACACAGATGGACCTCTACACGAATTGGAATCTGGTAAGCTGGCCAAGGAAGAATTCTGTACCGATAGCTGAGGCCCTGTCAGATATCAATGAACATGTGGACTTCATCTACAGGTGGAACTCTTTCTCAAATGAATACGAATATGCCCAATACATCAGTGACAAATGGAAAGGGGACTTCCAGGACTTCGAACCTGGATACGGGTATTGGATACACAGCAATGAGACCGTTGTCTGGACGATTCCATGACCTCTTAATGGTCAAAAGAAAAATCGATCAAAGAATATCAAATATTTTTTGTAAATAAATTAGAATATATCTTAACATAATAAATAATATATTTTTCAACACCCAATTGAAGGGAAAGCTTTAATAATTAAAGGTATTACCATACTTATGTATAATAAGAAAAGATTGCTTTTCACTCTTTTTACTTCATTATTGATCCTTTCGACAACTCTTTCCTTGATCGGTGCTGAGGAGGATTTTGATTATGATATCAACTATATCATAAGTGATGACGCTATTGAGGCCGGCAAGGAGGTGAATGTCACCATCACCCTGACAGGAAGGTACATAGCGGAAGAACCATATGTGTTGAATAAACAGGTTGAGGCTAAAATGGAACTCTTTTTGGATGGGGAAAAGATAAGCGAGGCAACTGTTCCAGCGGGGCCAATGGAACTGGTCCCCTATCAAGACCTTACCATATCCGAGACTGTTCCTGGGCTGATACCATCCACAACGCTTCCGGGAACGCATGAGCTCGTGTTGAGAAGCAGCTTTGAAGCATTGGGATACGATTTTAGCGAGGAAAAGGCATTTCCCATAGAAGTATTAAGTCCTCAGTCATCACCAGTATCCAAACCCCCGAGCTTATATTTCTCCCTCTCGCCCTTACAGATGTACAAAGGGAGCACATCCACATTGACTGTAAGGATATTTAACCCAAATGAAGCAGCGATGGACCTCGCTATTTCTCTATATACTGAGACCAATGGATTTGAAAATCTTCTGGACACCTATATCCTCATGCTAGAAGGGGGTTGCAGCGAAGAGATAAGAAGGACATTCAAACTTCTTGATGGGGATTTATGCAATCTTTGTTTTCTGGCCAAGCTCGAGTGGTATGAACTAAATGGGGAGAGGTATGAGAACGTTTTTGAAATGGGACAATGCGCCAATCTTCTAAAGAGGCCCAGTCTCAGGGCGATCGTTTTCAATGACAACTATGTCGATCTCAATGATGGAACATTCCAATCGGACCTGCATGTTGTGTTTATTAACGAAACTGGATGGAGGAATTCACTGATAGTGGATAACATGGTCTACTCAATTATCCTTCCAAATGAGATAGAGATGATGGATGGGCCAAGATATGAATTATGGAACGTTAGAAAAGACACTGAGGCAATCCTCAAGATAAGAGGACCTTTGGACACCTATCTTGACCAAAGTGGCAGGGTCGAGGGAACGTACCTATTTGGGGACCCTAAGGAGACTGTGGAATTCGTATCTCCGTTCCTGATGCCTTCGACTGATGAAGTGAGAATTATGTTTGGATATGGACCCTTGTCGGGAGAACGACAAGACGATGAAGGCTCCAAGCTTGGGATCACCGCATTCCTGATCAGTCATAAAGGATATACAGATAAAAGAGATGACATCAACGAGATATTCTCGTACTTGGACATGATCTTCCAGTGATAGAATGAGAAAGAGAAAAATCCTTACAATCATCGCTGTGCTAATGGTACTTGCCGTTTTTACATTAGGGATACTCACATTGGTAGGTGTGATATCAAAGATGGCATGGGCAAGCCTGCTTCTAGGGCTGATAGGCAAGGATGTTGAAGTAGAGGAAGTGGCCAATCAGGCAGAATACTATGAGTTTCAGGGATTGAATATACCGGAAGGCCAATGGCAGATCACTGAGAGTGGGGATGAGCTCATTGTTGAGAACAAGAGCGCCACCATAGGGATCAAGACGATTGAAAAGGATCTGCAAGATGTCGATGAATACCTTAGCTCCAAGGCCTTGGAAATATCTTTTGATTTCTCCTCAAACGGCATGGACACATATTCCGAAAAATACATGATGTGTGAAGTGGAGGCATATATCATAGTGGGGGAATCTGAGAACATCAACTATATGATAGTGTTCTGGTACATGGGAGGTAAGATATATACACTGAACGCCCTTTACGACCTAAGGGCAGAGGCGGATGAGGTAATCTACGCCATTTCTTGTGTATGAACATAAGATTTAACAGCTTGTATTATTATACTAGCTATAAGCGGGCATAAGATATTTATATTCAATTATAATAATCTTCTAAAGAATTTACGGGGGTCCCCTTTTTGAGAAATTACAACAGAATCGTTAGTCTTAGTATCATACTGCTTTTGCTTTTTAGTAGTATAACTTTTATTACTGCACCGGAAGAAGATCCTTTTGTTGTTAGTGTGCATGTAACCAACACTAAAAACGGTGCGCCAGTAGTAGGGGCATCTGTTACAATAAACAATCTTAATACTGGTGACTCGATCAGTGGGACCACAGATTCTGATGGAGATTGTTATAATAAGAACATAAACATTTCAGGTACAACAGAAGTGGGCCATACAATAAATGTAGTAGCTACACATAATGGAGGTAGCGGCGAGATAAATCATAGTGTTACCTCCGGAGATGTAGATAATCGTTTTGTAATCTTATCAATGAACCTAACATATCCCAAACTGGAAGTCACATTGAACAAGAATGAGGACCAATGCAATCATACTGCCACCTTTACGGCCAATGCCACCGGAGGGGATGGAAATTATACCTATGATTGGACAAAGAACGGTGGCGGCACATATGATACAAACTTAAATGTATTGACAGTCACTGGGGAGGGCATATCAGGAACTGTAACAGTAGATGTCTCAGACACGGCGGGACAAGATGACTCTGCTTCTTTAGGATATGACTTGGACGCCTCGCTCAGTATCACTTGTAGCACAGGTAACGAGGACCATTGCAATGGAAGGGTTACAGCATCTGTCTACGTCACAGGGGGTTCTGGCCCAATAACGATCGATTGGGACAAAGATGATAACGGGACATATGATATCTTGAATGGCAGCGCGACAGAGACCTTCGATGTAGGATATGGGGTCAACGATAACTTTAGGGTTAGGGTCTCGGATGACTGTTCGACACTTTACTGTACAGACTCCTACAGCATCTATCCAAAACTGGACGTGGCGATAGATGAACAGTTAGAGATCAATTGCGAACATACCCAGATAACGTTTGTCGCCAGTGCATCAGGTGGTTCAGGGAATTATTCATACGCCTGGTGCGCAGATGAAGATGGGCAGTACAACGATGGGGATGGCACAACTTTCAAGCTAGATTGTGATATCAACGAACTCGGAACGGTGAGCGTGAAGGTTAATGACATATCTACTGGTTGTACAGATACCGATTCCGCGAACTGGAACAGTAGCTATGCTGAATTTAACGCCTCCGGAAGCTGGGACGTAAACTGTGACGGAGAACTGATACTTAAAATAGATGCAGAGGGCGGAACGCCACCATACAAATACGAGATCAAGATAAATGGGGATGTTGTGTCCTCAAGCAGCACGTATATCCATAATGCTGGATGGGGATCGAGTGGAACATGGAGCTGGAAAGTCACAGATTATTGTGTTGATTTCAAAGAATCAGCTTCCCCAATTAACTGGCAGCTCCCAGACGAACTCACAGTAGATATCATAAACGTGAACATTAACCATTGCTCGGGTTCTGCAACGTTCACTGCAGATGCCACAGGAGGAAGCAATAACTACAGCTATGATTGGGACTTGGACAACGATGGAAGCTATGAGGTGACCAATGGCGGCACCAGCAAGACCATAATAGGTTATGGAAAATCAGGTACGGTCAAAGTCAGGGTGACCGATACGGAGCATGGATGTACAGCAACTAATTCCACAACCTACGGGATAAATCCCGAACTGACAGTTGAACTTCAGGTGATCATAGACCATTGCTCATCCACAGCCACTTTCACAGCCTTGCCAGAGGGGGGCGGTGGGGCAGGCTACTCCTTTGATTGGGACATGGACAATGACGGGACCTATGAGATAATCGACGGAGGCAATCAACAGATAATCAATGACGGCCCCGATCAGAATGGAAAGGTCAAAGTGAGAGTAAGCGATGGGATTTGTCAGAATCTTGATACGGTCAGCTATACCATCAATCCTTTGCTTTCATTGAATCTCGATGTGGATTATGGCGATGGGGTCGCCATATTCACAACAGAGGCAAATGGGGGTGGAGAGAACTACAAATATGACTGGGACATGGACAATGACGGGACCTATGAGATAATCGATGGCGGGCAAGAGCAGAGGCTCTACGGCTATGATAAGCAGGGGACCGTCAACGCCAGGGTAACAGACATTTGCTCAGACCAGGTTGAGGAATCTGCTAATTTTGACATACCTGAGGAATTGATCGTCAATCCCCCCACAGAGGTAATTGTCAAAGGCATTTTTGAGTTGGATGGGACGCCGCATACTGGAAGCCCGACATATTACGTGATGTGGTACCCTGACACTGATGCGAATTCGTACATCGTGCAGGAGTCAGTGACCTCTAATTTCTCGGTTATATCAAACGAGTTCATCACAAACAGCACCAGGAAGAAGATCTCCAATATGCCAGATGGTGAGTACTACTACAGGGTACAGAGCTGTAACGATGCTGGCTGCACAGATTGGTCTAATACAATGAAAGCAGTTGTGGGGGAGGCATTGATGGCGCCTAATCCGCCCACCACGCTAGTGGCAGAGGGAACTTCTGAGACATCCATATTGCTCATATGGAACGACAATGCTGATGATGAGGATGGATTCAGAATCTACAGAAACGGCACATTGATCCACACTGTCGATGCTAATGTGGAATCCTACACGGACAATGGTCTGGATTGTGGGACCTCTTACACCTACTACATAATGGCCTACAACGAATTCGGGATCTCGCCGACAAGCAACATAGCCAATGGTCTAACTGAAGGCTGCGTACAGGTGCCATCCATACCCGGCCCACCCACGGATGTGGAAGCTGATGCAATCTCCCAAAACGATGTTGATGTAAGTTGGACGGATGCGTCAATGGATGAGACCGGATTCAAGCTTTACAGGGATGGAACGCTGATAGCTGACCTGCTTTCGGATACCACAGAGTACAGAGACACGGGCTTGGAATGTGGCATAAGTCACTCGTACTATCTGGTAGCTTATAATGCCAATGGGGAGTCTGCCGCAAGCGAAAGCGCCCTTGCCACCACGGACGAGTGCGCTCAGCCACCCACAACAAAACCTGTAGCATCAGATAACTACATAAAGGCGACATTGATGAGCCCTGCCTACCTGCACGCACTTGATGCCGAGGGCAGGCATATAGGAAGGATATCTATCGATCAGGCCGAGATCGAGATACCAGGTGGAACGTACAGCGGACTCGATTCTCATCCACAGGTGATCACAGTCTACAATCCACAGTCGGAGATACAGTTCTACTTCGAGGCCTATGACGAGGGCACGGTCACCCTTAACGTTGAGGCTAGCGAGAACGGTACCACCGAGACGTATAAGTTTGAGAACCTTAGTGTGAAGAACGGGACCGTTTTCCTGGTAAATTCAGGAGCGGCTACAGGACAGCTTGACCTTGACGGCGACGGAGTGTACGAGGAGGAGATCAGCGGGGTTATGATACAGGACGACGATGATGGCGGCAGCAACACGATGATGTATGTCGCGCTTGTAATCGTTGTGATCCTAATAGCCGCGGCGGTCCTATACCTGCAAGGAAGCAAGAAGGAGTGATCCTTCTTTCTTTTTTCTTTATTATTAATAAAATTGATATACTTCTATTTTACATAATTAGATATGTCATCTAAAAGAAAGCTATATGTCCTAATCATAGGCATTACTGTTCTAGTTTCTATGTCCTGTGGATGCATGGGCAATGGTGATGCAGAAAGCAACACTACGTCCGCGCCGACTACCATGCCATCGACTACAACGCCCGCAACGATATCCCCAACCACAGAATCACCAACTACCGTGCCCCCATCAGAAGCGCCAGCAGGACCTAATCTCAACATAGGGGAAGTTTACACATATGAAATATCCTATATTTTCACAGATACCTTTGAGGGCGAGGCCATCATAATGGATGAGGTCTATGCCACTTTCACGTATGAAGTGCAGCCAAGCGATCAATATGAGTACAACATACATTATTATGGCGTAATAGACGAGGACGGCGATACCTACCCCATAGACGTTCAGGTCGAGGCAAATTATGAGGACCTATTTAATTACACATACTACTTTGACTTCACAACCTTTCCGTTGATGGGAATGTCGGCATTCTCGCCGTGGATGTTGGAGATTCTGGCCGCCCAAGATGATTTTTATGTCGGTTGCAGTGGCAGTGTGCAAATAGGGGACAATATCGGCAATTATGAGATAATTGACACTTGTGCCTATGCAGGCCAAAACGGTTATCTTATATCAATCGATATCAATAACGAGGAAAATCAATATCACTACGAGGTATGTACTGCCCCATCAATGGCCATGCCACTCTATGTGAGTTTAGAATATAGCGATGGGGAATTCAGGGACTATTACACAGCCGAACTGACATCATACCAGTCAAGCTAATGTTCAGCAGGTCAGCACGCTCTTCCTGGCGGCAAGCCTGTATCCGCATACCACGCTCAGGTGCCCCGCCAAGACGCTGTCAAGCTCAGAGTCTCCAGTGTCTACGAAAAGATTAGGCGTGTTCTGCAGCTTCTGAGGGGTCCCCACAACTATGATGTTGTCCCTTCCGACCCTGTTTAGGACCTTCGGACTTATCTGGTGATTGCCCCTGCCAAAGATGAATCCCTGGGCTCCGAGGGGGCTGACTATTATCTTTATCCTTGCGCCGCCCTCAAGAAGGGAGACTATGTCACCCTCGTTGGCATCTGCCTTTAAGAGGGCGCCATTGTGGACAATGTCTATCCCCAAAAGCGTCTTCTCTATTCCAATCAGGTCCGCTATCGCCTTGGTGGTGGATCCCACTCCAAGAATGTAAATGGACCCGTCGCCCATGAATTCAGAGGCGAATCTGGCAATGCTCTCCTTGGACTTTTGTTCGCTCTCGCTGAAGTAGGCGCACTTTGCGGCCTGGACCTGATTCGGCAGGAAAGGCGTCGTGGCCTGCCCGAAAAGCTTTCTGTCAAGAATTCCCACACGGTACTTATCCTCATCGATGTCCATTATCTCCGCCTCCCTAAGAGAGCAATCACCCCTCAGAAACGAAGCCAGGACGTCGGCAGCGGCGTTTGGAGATATGGAAAAGACGCTCGAGTACATCTTCACCCCAGCAGGTATGCCAAGCATGGGTATCCTATCTCCTACAATGGAATAGATGTCCCTAGCAGTCCCATCGCCCCCACAGAAAAGTATGAGGTCCACATTCTCTGACAAAAGGGAAATGCATGCTTGTTTGGTGTCCTGAGCGGAAGTGGACCCATCTTGTACATAGATCTCTGTGTATGGTATGCCCATCTCTTTCAGTATGTCCCCACCCATCCTACCAGAGCAGGAAAAGATAGAGAAAGAGGGGATGTCCTTGCCAAAAAATCTAAGAAAGGTGTTCCTTATCCTTGCAGGGGAGCGGGGGCTGGCACCCATCTCAATGGCTCGTTCGAGGGCATCTCCATCCGTGCCCTTGAGACCAACTGCTCCGCCCATTCCGGCGATCGGATTCAATATCACACCTATCTTCATATATTACACATCTATATGTTTTTCATTGGCAACTGCTTAAGTGACTGCTTTATAAGTTCTTCGGGATACTCGTAGTCCACAAGGGATCCATCGAAGTATGCGTCATATGCTGCCAGGTCGAAGTTACCATGGCCCGAGTTGTTGAAGACTATGGTCTTTTCCTCTCCCGTCTCCTTGCACTTGAGAGCCTCTTGGATGGCACAGTGCAATGCATGGGACGACTCTGGAGCTATTATGTGGCCCTCGGTCCTTCCAAACAATAGGGCGGACTTGAGCACCTCTGTCTGGTGATATGCCACTGCCCTGATGAATCCATCATGGACCAACTTGCATACCAGGGGGCTGTCACCATGATATCTAAGACCGCCTGCATGGATCGACGGAGGCATGAAGTCGTGTCCCAGGGTGAACATCTTCAGTATGGGCACAAGACCCACTGCATCCCCATAGTCGTACTCGTAGAGTCCTTTCGTTAGAGTTGGGCAAGCCATGGGTTCAGCGCCGATTATGTCAACATCAGGATGGCTGCCGTCCAACTTGTCCCTTGCGAACGGGAATGCCATTCCGGCAAAGTTAGATCCGCCACCTACGCATCCTATCACGGTGTCAGGGTATGTGTCTATCTTCTTGAACTGCTCTATGGTCTCCAATCCTATGATCGTCTGGTGAAGACACACATGGTTGAGCACCGAACCTAGCGAATAATTGGTGTTGTCATGTTTTGCCGCATCCTCTACCGCCTCAGATATGGCGGCACCTAGGCTTCCTCCTGTGTTGGGGTGCATCTTCAATATCTTCTTTCCAGCCTCTGTCCTGGTGGAAGGGCTGGGTATGCACTCCGCGCCCCATGCCTGCATAAGGCTCTTCCTGTAAGGTTTCTGGTCATAGCTTGCACGTACCATGTAGACCGTGCACTCCATATCAAAGAACGCTGTACCGAAGGATATTGCGGATCCCCACTGTCCCGCGCCGGTCTCTGTGGCTATCCTCTCGACACCTTCCTTCATGTTGTAATATGCCTGTGGGATTGCAGTGTTGGGTTTGTGGCTTCCTGCAGGTGAGACACCCTCCCATTTGTAGTATATCTTGGCTGGTGTCTTCAAAGCCTTCTCAAGCCTGTCGGCCCTTATTAGCGGTGAAGGCCTCCAGATCTTGTAGATGTCCATTATCTCCTCAGGGATCTTGACATATTTGTCAGTGCTCGCTTCCTGCTTGATAAGCTCCATCGGGAAGATCGCCTTGAGATCGTCAGGTGTGATAGGCTCCTTGGTGCCTGGGTGAAGCGGAGGGTCTATCATAGATGGTAGGTCCGCATTGACATTGTACCATTTCTTTGGTATCTCGTTCTCGTCCAGTATAATCTTCTTGTGATCCATAGTATAACCTCATGCAATGCTATGATGTGTTTACCTATGCTATATATAAAGCTTTCGTGTACATATATGTACATAAAAAAGAGACATTATGCCATCTTCCAGTCTTGTGGCGCATTGCCCTTGTCATCTTCTGGATTGTAGTAATACATGTCATTGAAGTACCCCCATACTTCGACCACAGGATACTCATGATTGATATAATACCTGAATCCACCGCCCCTTCTTTGCACTAGCTGATCCGTCTCCTCGTCCCAATAAGGCCCCGAGGTCGCCTCTAGCTGCAACCATTGGCCACCCTCGCGGACCTCTGCCCACGCATGCCCGCCGGTCTCACCCTCTACCATTATCTCCCCTACGACCACTCTTACATCAGTGGCAGGGATGCCAAAGGACCTTAAGAGGGATACCAGGCTGTAGGCCTGCTCCTCGCAATCGCTCGCAACAAAACCATTAACCGGATTGGTGGGGTAAGAGGGCGTGTTAGAAAGGAACTCGTGAGGCATTATCCATTTCTCCGATTGTTCGTGCAGCACCTCGTCAGACACCCATGTCCATGTTACCGCCAACGAGTAGACCTCCTGGACAGAGTTCAGGGAAGAGGCGATGTTCACGACAATGGGATCGTCAGGGGTCACAAACTTCTGCCAGGGCGAAAGCTGTTTGAAATCATCCTTTTTGTATATCATCGGACGTTGCTGTTTTAAGAGGGGTCTGTATTCGATAGTATCGTCATCTGGCTGGTCGTTTTGTGAGAGAAGTGTCGAATCGATACCATCAGAATCGGCATAGTAATAGATTACCACAGCGGCAACAATCACAAAGATAACGAACAGTGTAGTCAATCCGGAATTTGCCATACATATATTATTATATATTATAGAATAAAAATACTTTTAAGGGCAAAACCAAAAAACTTAAATAGTTGACTAAATCAATCACTTGCAATTGGAGGGAAACAATGTCAATAATTTGGATTGGATTTTTTTTGTCGATAATCGTCCTTTTATTGGTGGCAAGAAAGGACATCTCACTCTCTTTGTTCCTTGGAAGCGTTGTGTTGGGCGTTACCACTGTTGGAGCAACGGACACGGCAAGGGAACTCTATGAGACCTTGATCACGCCCTCTTACCTCTGGTTCTCTTTCGCTTTGGGCCTTTTCCCGATACTTGGACTTGTCCTAAAGGAGATCGGTGCATTCGATGACCTTATAGAGAATCTAAGACTGGGTAAAAAGGCATTCATGGCATTTTCTGCCGCCTTGATAGGCCTTCTGCCGGTCCCAGGAGGGGCGTTGCTGTCCGCACCGATAATAAAGAAGGTCGGAGGGGACATAAAGAAGGAGAGAAGCTTCATCATCAACATATGGTTCAGGCATGTCCTGATAATGGTCTATCCTATTGGACCGGCCCTGCTGATACCTGTGAAGCTTGCGAATCTGAACGTATATGACGTGCTGCCATACCTTTTCCCATTCTTCATACTGATGATAGTGTTGGGATATGTGTTCCTGCTCAGGGGCATGAAGGAGGATATGGTATACGAGGGCAAGGCAAGGCCTGAGAAGCTTATCATGCCAATATTCCTAATTCTCCTGCCTTTGGTCATTGACTATACGATAAAGTATTTCTTCGACATTGAACCTGCGGACATGGTGCTGTTCTTTGCAGTTTTGGTGACAACTTTATTGGCCATGGCCATTGGAAAAGTAAAGATCCCTAAGGCAAGATCGATAGTTGTAGGTTCGAAGTTCTGGAAGTTCGTCTTACTTATGATGACCATGTTCATGTTCATCGACATATTCGGTGTGTCAGGAGTGGGTGCAAAGATATCTGCACTAAACGTTCCAACTGTGGTACTGTGTGTGTTCATAGGATTCCTATTGGCGTTCGTGACGGGAAGGACGCAGCTCTCGGCATCTGTTGTAATACCATCCTACCTGGCGGCAACATCGCTTGAATCGATGCCGTTGATAATATTCGCCGCCACGTTCGTGGGCATTTTCCTAGGCTATGTGATATCGCCTCTGCACCCATGCATATCAGTTTCATTGGAGTATTTTGATGTGAAGCTGGATAACGCCATAAAGGCCATGACGCCGCAAACGATGGTGGCGCTGGCAATAACGATAGTGGCGTTCATAATAAGTGCATAATAATGGAAGATTAGGGTATATGCCCTAATCTTCTTTTTTTGCTGTGGGATGTTTGGATACTGATGCCATCATAATACCAAGGTGGAGCTCAGCAAGTAATGTTGTACCAATATCCTTAGGTATTTGGATACCTATATACAAATGTATATAATTTATATATAAATCTTTTGGAAATTTTGGCTATATAGAAATTTTTTTGATAAATAAAACAAGATAAAATAATAAAAATAATAAAAAGTCTATCTATCGAGATGGCATGGCAAATCTAGATCTTCCGCAATCTCGGACATGATATCCATTGCATTTATAAGAACGCCACAGACAAACACTGGATTTGGTGATAGTGCAGTGACCGTAGACATATGTTCTTGAATCTGTGCCATCTTTATTTCTACGCTTTCATCTACCTGCTCCGGAAGATTAACTATTATGCATTCCCATCGTTCGCCTTCATTAGATTCAGCATCGCCAAAGGTCGTGTGGAAACACTAGGCACTAAAGAATTACATACATAAGAAGGCAAACTGGGTGGGTAATCGGTCTCTGTAAAGCTTGATTGCTCAATAAGAAGATGAGTATCGAGTACATAATCGAGAGCATCTGCAACGACAATCTTAACATGGCATTGAATCCCAGGTGTAACTTTTGCCACTACAACATAGAGCTAGTGAATCAATCCATTTCAGTATTGAATTGAGATAAAATCTCAGAGAGATCGTTGTTACTGTAATATTATTGTATAGTTTCTGAATAAACAGTAATATTTGAAGTTAATAGGAATTTACACTCTATATTAAAGAATACAAATGATCCTCATCTTATTTTCAAAATAAAAAATAAGAAAAAAAGAAATATATATTTAGGAGTCCACTGAACCCTTAAGTTGTCCCTAAACAATACAGATGGCTGTCGTTAGACCCAAAGTACACCTTGCCGTCAGAGAACGCGGGGGAGGATATTATCATGTCCCCTGTCCCATAACTAGATTCCAGGCTTCCATCGTCCGCATCGAGGCGGTACATGTTGTAGTCCCATGATCCAAAGTACACGCTGCCGTCCGCGACAGCGGGGGATGAATATATCCTACCTCCTGTGACATACCTCCATACCAGGCTTCCATCATCCGCATCGAGGCAGTAGAGGTAGAAGTCAGAAGACCCAAAGTACACGCTGCCGTTCGCGACAGCGGGGGATGAATATACCCGATGCCCCGTCAAATACCTCCATACCAGGCTTCCATCATCCGCATCTAGGCAGTAGAGGTAGTAGTCATCAGATCCAAAGTACACCTTGCCGTCCGAGACTGCAGGGGACGAATCTATATTATCGCCGGTCTGATACCTCCATACCAGGCTTCCATCATCCGCATCGAGGCAGTAGAGGAAGTTGTCCCATGATCCAAAGTATACCTTGCCGTCCGAGACTGCAGGGGACGACATTATCAGATTTCCAGCCTCATACTTCCATACCAGGCTTCCATCATCCGCATCGAGGCAGTAGAGGAAGTTGTCCCATGATCCAAAGTACACCTTGCCGTCCGAGACTGCAGGCTTTGATGATATCATATCGCCTGCCTGATACTTCCATACCAGGCTTCCATCATCCGCATCGAGGCAGTACAGATAGAAGTCATCAGAACCAAAGTACACATTGCCACCCACAACGGCAGGGGATGATTTTACAGAATTATTGGTATCATAATTCCATAAGATATCTAGTCCTTTTGACGGAGCGGGTGTAGTGATCGGAGGCGATGTTGTCGGTGCCTGCGTGGTAGGTGCCTGCGTGGTAGGTGCCTGCGTGGTAGGTGCCTGCGTGGTAGGTGCCTGCGTGGTAGGTGCCTGCGTGGTAGGTGCCTGTGTAGTGCCCCCATTGTCGTTGCCAGAATCGTCGCTAATGCACCCACAAGAAATTGACAATAAAATAATTATCAACAGAATTGTAAGAGTTTTTTTCATAAATAGTTATACAAATGACACAAATATAAATTAACCCTTTATTTCAACATTATTTTATTATTAATTTATTTCATTATAATTTTTTTATATAATTTAGTTTAATTATATATTATATATAAAAAAAGAATAAATTATTGTATTTTTTTTGATTTAAATAAATATTTATTAATAATATATTAATATAATATTTTCTGCTAAGAAAGAATTGATAACTGCCAGGACCATGGATTTACTCAGCGATATTATGAAGAACAGCAACTCGTCCTTTTTCGGAAAAAGAGATATTATAGAAATGTAATTACAAAAATGCTAGAAAATACTGATACAGATAGATACAATCTTCCATTTTCCGAATCTTGCTATGCTCAGGGCATGACATTCAAAAACTCTATATTAATTAAATTTTCATAATAGAGTGATGGAACTTTAATTGGGCGTCTTGTATATCTTATCGGGGTGTTAACAGTTTTACAGAGGTATGTTCGGCGCAGGAGGGGCATCCATAAGGGTGCCTCACCTCATAATGGCCGGAATGCCCCTGGTCAACGCCTTCGTAACAAACATATTTGCCATTCCATTTTCCTCAGCTAGCGGGGCATACACAGCTCCACAACATTCAATTGGACACTATAAAGATATTCATACTCGGGGGCATGTCAGGGAAAACACTTGCAACATTCCTTGTCGGCATCATCTCCGACAAGATCCTGCGATCAGCTTCTTCCTCATAGCAATGCTAACAGTTTTTGCCTTATATCTGGACATCATAAGCCCCAGACTATACAACAAGGTAAGACCATCACCGCCCAATCTATTTTTTGGATCGTCCAGGCATGATCGGTTCGTATGCTGGAAGCAAGGTATCATGCGAACTGATTCGAGGCTGCTGAGCTGGGATTATCGATAATAGTGATCTTTCTGGCATCTACCGCTATAATGAAATATTACTAGATATAACCATTATCTTCAGATCAAAGAATTATTTATTTTTTATTGAATAAAGAAAATATATAATTTAAATTGAAAATAAAAAATAAGATTAAACGATAATGCCTAAAAGGGAAATGGAGCCCCGGGGGGGCTTTGAACCCCCGACCTACTGATTACAAGTCAGTCGCTATACCAGGCTAAGCCACCGAGGCCTTACTTATTCTTCTGTTTCCATTCAGTATATCCGCACTTTCCACAGGCAAGTCTGTCCCCGTGGTCTGCCATGAAAACACCAGGTCCGCACCTTGAGCAGATCTTTCTCTCCCTGACCAGCTTGTCATCCTCGATCTTGTAGAGGTCCGACTTCTTTGATGGTTGCTTCTTACTCATCTTCCTCACCCGTCTCCTCGATGAAACCGTTCTTCTTGAGAACGTGAACAGGTTCAACGCTTGTCAATTTCTCATTGGAGGAGTAGATCCTGACCACAGCATTGGATGTGGAGGACCCGAAGACGGCCTCGATGGACTGCAGGACGAACTTGTCATTGTCCAGGTCCTTCATCGCAGCTATCTTGGACCTTATGTCCTGTAGCTTTGGCGTTCCCTCTTCGTGATCGATCTTGATATCCAGCTCGGTCCTGCCAAGCAACTGGTTCTCTCTTTCATTGATTATTTCTATATCCAATTTTCTCCCTCCATCCTAGATAAAATGGAATAAACTTCCTTCTTTTTCTCTTCTGTCACATTTACTATGACAATGCCCTCATCGGGCTGACCATATACTACTATTGCCCCTTCGGGAGCAAAAAATATGGCTGGTAATGTTGCCAAATCTTCCTCTCCGTCTATAAAAATCTTTCTATCATCGAAATCACAGCCCTCAAGGGCGTCCCAAAGCTCCCTTGTTATGTTGGAGCGGGGATTAACGACCACCATGTCTGCATCCCTCTTTGGATCGCCATCGTGGCCTATCTCGCTTCTCTTGGTCTTTCCGTCGATTATAGAAAGCTTGGGTGTGATGCCCAGCGCCCTTATGTTCTTGTCCACAATGTCGCCCACGGCGATTATCATGGAATCCCCGAAGGTCTCTTTGAGCAGCTCGTAGGGCTTTGGCATCTCCCCTTGGATGAGAACGCCCAAGGGTTCCTTGAGCAACTCCTCCAGTTCAGGTGTCAGTTTCATGCAAACGTTACCTGATCTTTAGGGCGTACTTCCCCGGAGACGTGTAACCAGTCTCTTGAGCGATCTTTGAGTTCTCCGGATTGATGATGATCAGGAGGCCCCCCCAGTCGGATTCCCCTGACTCCTTCTTGCAGAAGTAGCACTCCTTTGAGTTGAGCACCCTCCTGCATTCCTTGCAAGCGAACTTCATAGTTAGTCCTCCTTCCTTTTCTCGGCCTCTATCCAGTCGAACTTGCCCAAGCTGGGCTGTCTCATGGTAAGGCCGATCTTGGTCATCTCCATCTTTGAGCTCAAAGTTATGATCCTGGCACGGCTAAGGTCGCCCTCCTTGAGGACGTTCTTTGTCTCCTTGCCCGTCAATGTCCTGTTTTTCTTGTCGAAGTTGATGAAGTCGTTTGTTACCTGTGATACGTGCACCAGGCCGTCGATCGGCCCTATGCGCATGAAAGCACCGAACTCCAGTATCTCGACTATTTCGCCATCAACTATCTCATGGACCTTTGGAGTATAGACGAGCATCTCGAAGTCTATGTCGTGGTATGTGGCACCGTCGCCTGGAATGACCCTTCCCACATCTATCCTCTTGACGTCCTTTATCACAAGCATGAATCCAATGTCGTTGTCCCACTTGCATTCATACATGTTCCTAAGGATGTTCGTTATGGTGATCTTCAGGTCCTTTCCAAATTCCTTTGGAGGCACCCTCACCGTATCCCTTATGGTAACAATCCTATACATTCTTCTTCATCCTCATCTTTTATATGAAAATTGGCGCAAATGTCAATGCGACCAATGACATGACGTTTATCAGGATATTCATCGAAGGTCCCGATGTGTCCTTGAAAGGGTCGCCGACGGTATCGCCGATGACAGCACTTGCATGGACCTGGGTACCTTTACCGCCAAATGCTCCAGCCTCGATGTACTTCTTGGCGTTGTCCCATGCACCGCCAGAGTTGGACATCATTATGGCAAGCATGAATCCTGATATTAGAGCCCCTATCAACATTCCGCCCAGTGCCTCGGCACCCAGTAGGATGCCCATGACCAACGGGGCACATATGGTTATGACGCTAGGAGCTATCATCTTCTTCAGGGCGGACTTGGCAGAGATGTCCACGCACCTCTCGTAGTCAGGCTCTGTAGTGCCTTCCATTATACCATCCAATTCCTTGAACTGCCTCCTGACCTCCTGAACGATGTCAAATGCAGCCTCCCCCACGGCCTTCATTGAAAGCGAGGAGAAAAGGTATGGAAGCATACCGCCTATGTAAAGGCCGATGATGACCTTTGGCTCTGTAAGATTGATCATGCTAAGGCCCACCACTTTCACGTATGATGTGGTAAGCATCAGCGCTGCAAGAGATGCGGCGCATATCGCGAATCCCTTGCCCATTGCCGCAGTTGTGTTACCTGCGGAGTCAAGGGAGTCTGTCCTCTTCCTGACCTCTGGCTCCAGCGCGCACATCTCTGCGATTCCGCCAGCATTGTCGGCGACAGGTCCGTATGCGTCAACAGCCAATGTCATCCCTACGATAGAGAGCATTCCGACAGCTGCCATCGCTATGCCAAATAGGCCTGAGAGCGTGTATGTAATGTATATCGTGCTTACAACCACAAGTACTGTCAGTGCAGTGGACTGTAGGCCGACCGAAAGACCGGAGATTATGTTCGTTGCCGTTCCGCTCTTGGCAGATGAGGCTACCCACTGGACAGGTCCGTGGTGCTCGCCGGTATAATACTCTGATATCTCCCCTATGATGGTACCTGCCACAAGACCGGTGACCATGGAAAGGAACACCTTGTAGTCCCCTATAACAGAGTCCACTATGAAGTAGGAGCTGACGATCATTATGATACTTGTAGCAAATATGCCCTTAAGGAAAGCGGAGTGTGGATTTGAGTTCTCATTGGGCAACCTGACAAAGAAGGACCCTATCACGGCCGACAGGACACCAAGACCAGCTATGGCCAGAGGAAGTCCTGCGGTTATCAGATCCTCGCCAAGTGTCAGATATCCTATTGTTACACCTGATATGAGAGAGCCAACGTATGACTCGAAAAGGTCAGCGCCCATTCCGGCAACGTCACCGACGTTGTCACCGACATTGTCCGCTATTACCGCAGGATTCCTTGGGTCGTCCTCCGGTATCCCTGCCTCGACCTTACCCACCAGATCGGCGCCCACATCGGCAGCCTTGGTGAATATACCGCCGCCTACCCTGGCGAACAGGGCTATGGAACTGGCACCGAATCCAAATCCGTGCAAGACACTGGGGCTCTCGAAAACGAAGTATAGAAGTGAAAGTCCCAAAAGACCGAGACCTGCCACAGACATTCCCATGACAGTTCCGCTCGAGAATGCCACGCGCAATGCGTCGTTCAGGCTTTTCCTAGCGGCGTTAGTGGTCCTGACATTGGCCCTTGTGGCCACCGTCATGCCTATATATCCGGCCAGACCGGAACAAAATGCACCCAAGAGGAATGCTATTCCAGACTCGAACGGATGTTCTGGCAGGACCAGAATTATGATAATAAAGAACGCTATTACAAATAATAAAAGTGTTGTGTATTGGCGCTTAAGGTAAGCTGCAGCTCCCTTCTGGATGTATCCAGAGATCTTAGTCATCTTCTCGTTTCCCGTTTCCATCTTGAGGATACGGGTGGTGAGGAATGCTGCGAAGACCAAGGCTATGGCCCCTCCAATACTACCAAGCATCCACCATTCCATTTATTCTCCTCCATTACATGTTTTGGATGTTTCCATCGATCGCATAGTAGCGCCTGTTACGGATATATATAACAGTTACGCCGCTGTCCCGAAGTTTTCTCCTGAGGTCCTTGTCGTTAGTGGCAACGACCACCTCGTTATCCTTCGAGTATTCTATTATACTATCGTCCACATATCCCTTAAGAGGGACGGACGCGTAATTAAGCGATAATTTCATCGCCATACGCCTAATGCCCTCGTCCTTTCCGCAAAGAACGAGATTCTCAAGTTCCCATCTTACGTTCTCGGGTATCATTACCCTGTGTGCCCTCGTAATGAGGTCATCGATCCCATCAAGGCTAATCCCGAACTTGAGTGAGCTGAGTATGAAGTTTGTGTCCAATATCACAGGCAGCTCATTGCTTGATGATGCCATAACCTATCAGTCTCCAGCGACCGCCTATCCTTCTGGAAAGGGCGACCCTGTCCCCGACGTCGCTGCATACGGGCAGCTTGAGCTTGAGGGATGCCGCATCCTTTGAAACGGACACCACCAAACCGATGGTCTTTCCTGTGCCAATGTTGAGCATCAGGGGCTCTCCCATCTTTATGTCCATCACCTTGGTCTCCTCTTCGGATCCAACTACCCTCTCAAGGAGATTTACCTCCAGGTCGACCCTGTCCCACACTGGGGGGAGCGTGCCTGGATTGCCGACAACGCATCCTGCCAGTGAGTCAGACTTGGTTATCGAGGGATCAAGTTCCGTCCCTATGGCCAGAAGGCCTCCTGGCTTAGCCTCATCGAGCTTGATCGATCCAGTCGAGAGAGACAGGATCTTGGTCTTTATGCCAGCGAAGCTTATCGAGCCGTCATTGTTCTTCATCATCAGTCCGGGAAGTATCTCTATATCCTGGCCGACCTTCAGAACACCCTTCAAGAGCGAACCGCCCAGCACCCCTCCCACGATCTTCTCTGGAAGCAGGCCAGGCTTGTTAATATCGAAAGACCTGGCCACATACATCATTGCCTCATTCTCGAGGTCATGCGGTGGTGTCGGGATGTTCTCCTCTATTGCCTTGATAAGAACGCCTATGTTAACATTGTGTTGCGCTGAGATAGGTATTATGGGAGCGTTCTCTGCCACAGTGCCCTTGGTAAACTTCCTGATCTGCCTCTGATTCTCGATCGCCTCCTCCCTGCTGACGAGCTCGATCTTGTTCTGGGCTATCACGATGTTCTTGACGCCTATTATGTCAAGGGCCATCAGGTGCTCCCTGGTCTGGGGCTGAGGGCACTTCTCATTGGCAGCTATGACGAGGACCGCACCGTTCATAAGGGCGGCACCCGAAAGCATTGTCGCCATCAAAGTCTCGTGCCCGGGGGCATCCACGAATGAGACCTTCCTGAGTACCTGGGTCCCCTCCCCGCACAAGGGGCACATGTCGGATGTCATATAGCAGTGGGGTTCCTCGCAATCAGGACATTTCCTGAATATCGTATCGGCATAACCTAATCTGATGGTAATGCCCCTCTTCATCTCCTCAGAGTGGGTGTCAGCCCATATCCCTGAGAGAGCCTTTGTAAGTGTGGTCTTCCCATGGTCGACATGCCCTATCATGCCTATGTTGACCTCTGCCTGTTCAATCTCAGCTATGTTATCACCCATTAGGAAGACTCCTCCTTGTTCTCAGGGGGCTCTTCCACTTCCGGTGCATCTTCAACAGGTTCCTCCTCTACAGGTGCTTCCTCTGCTGGAGCCTCTTCAACAGGTTCCTCCTCTACAGGTGCTTCCTCTGCTGGAGCCTCTTCAACAGGTGCCTCCTCTGCTGGAGCCTCTTCAACAGGTGCCTCCTCTACAGGTGCTTCCTCTGCTGGAGCCTCTTCAGCTGCAGCCTTTTCCTTCTTGGCCGCTGTCTCTTTCTTTGGTTTTGCGGCGGCCTTCTTCTTGGCAGGCTTCTTCTTTTCCTCTACCTTTGTGTTGATCTGCACTATCTCTTCAGTAATCGTGTCTCCACGGACACGCTTTTTCTTCCTTATGCCGTCATCTTGTGGACGGTAACCGATTCCTCTGGCCAATAGAAGCTTCTCGCGCCTTGTACCGTAGACTCCCTTCTTCATCGGAAATCCATCTTTGTCTGAACCTCCGGTAATTTTAAGGGAATCAGATAATCCTACAGATTTGCCATCGAATGAGTCTCCTATCTTGTATCCGATGAATCTCTCAGCTTCCTCGCCTTTCAACTCTTTCTGCTCTGTCTTTCCATCAGGATATGAAATTACTAATTTAATCTCCATTTACCCACCCCGCGAATAGATCTTTCTTCTTTAAATTGGATAAAAACATGACTATTTCATCCTCTTCGGGAGATAAATCCAATTCTTTTAATTTATCAATGTTGGATTTAGGCATGTCAATATATAAAATTTCGCCTTCTTGTATTTGTCTGCCGACCGTCGGGCCAAATATGGACACTGCGACCTGGTCTCCCTTCTTTGCCTTATCAAGGAACTCGTTCTTTTCCTTGATGGCCTTCATGTTGCCCACCTTGACGCCCTTGTCGTTTATAAGATCGAGCTTTGGCCTGATAGTGCCTGCAAGGACCTCCACGCCCACTATGGCGGGCTTGGCGTTCCTGAAAACGTATCCGGGCATCAGCTGTATCTTACCAGGCATGATCACTCCCATCTTCTTCCTCTGCTCGCTCTCGCGCTTCATGTTCTCGATAAGCTCATGGTATTCCTCGAGAAGCTTGTAGATGATCTTGGAGCTCAGTATAGGGATGCCTCCCCTGCCGGCTGCCTCTTGCAATTGCTCGCTCACATTGACGTTGAAGGCAAGGATGACGGCATCCAGGGGATTCTTCTCCGCCACTGATATGGCCTCGACGATGTCCTTTTTGCCTATGTCGCCTATGTCTGCGGCCCTTATGCTTATCTTCTCCTTTTTGAGAGCTCCGACGATCGCTTCCAGGCTGCCAAGCGTATCGGCCTTAACGATGACGCCGCTGGCGTCACAGCTGATCCTGAACTTGCCGATCTCTTCAAGGATCTGTTGGCTCACTTCCTCGATGTCCTCGTTCGCCACCATCAGCGGCGAGCCTGAGAGGGCCTCGTCAAGGCCTGGCGCGGCGATCTTGATACCTGCCGCGCTGCTGACGCTATGAACAGTATCGAACTTGAATCTGGGGTCCCTGATCTCGTCCATGGGCTTGGGTTTGAGCAGGGCACGGACCTTGGTCTGTATGATGCCGTTGCTGCCGCCCAACACTATGAGATCACCACTGTTGAGAGTTCCCTCATATACTATGACGTCGATTGTAGTGCCGAATCCTATGGCCTCCTTGACCTCAAGCACCGTCCCTTTGGCCTGTGCATCGACATCGATGTCAAGCCTCTTGCCCAGGAACTTTTGTGAGAGCCCGGCAAGTAGCATGAGTATGTCAGGCATTCCGACGCCCGATTTGGCCGATGCTGGAACGATTGCGATGTTCTTGGTGAAGTTGGTTATCTGGTCGAATCTCAGCGACTCGAATCCGTGTTCGTAGAATTTGCCTATGAAGTCCCAGACCATATTGTCCAGCTGCCTTTTGATGTCATCGTTTTGAGCTGCTAGACATTTCATGAACGACCGCTCCCCCGTATCCTTCCAGCCCCTTATCCTGTCTATCTTGTTTAGAACGACGATAAACGGCGTCTTGAACTGCTTGAGGATGTTGATGGACTCGATCGTCTGGGGCTGCAGACCCTCGTTGATGTCAACGATCAGCACTGCAATGTCGGCCAGGCTGCCACCCCTTGAGCGCAAGGTGGTGAATGCCTCGTGGCCCGGTGTGTCGATGAACAATAGTCCAGGTATGTTGAGATTGAGATTCTTTATCTGGTCCCCGCATACCTCTTTGATTGCCTCGAAGGGTATCTCTGTCGCACCTATGTGCTGAGTGATGCCGCCAGCCTCGCGACTTGCAACCTTGGTGCCCCTTATATTATCCAGGAGCGTGGTCTTTCCATGGTCTACATGACCTAGGATCGCGACAATGGGCTGACGTATCATCTTCTCACCTCAAAGATGCTTTGAGTCGTCGTAATCGTAAAGCTCCCCCGCTTCGAAGTAGATGCCGATCTCGCGCTCTGCCGACTCTGGAGAGTCGGAGGCGTGTATGGCGTTGTACATGTTATCGTCCTTGACAAAACCATAATCACCGCGTATGGTGCCTGGTTCGGACTTGAGGGGATGCGTAGCGCCCGCCATCTTCCTGGTCACGGTGATGGCCTCCTCTCCCTCGATAACCGCAACTACCACAGGGCACATGCATATGTAAGAGACAAGGGAGTCGAAGAAGGGTTTTCCTATATGCTCTGCATAATGCTTCTCAGCCACTTCCCTCGTGAACTGCATGAGCTTCATGGCCACTACCTTGTAGCTCTTTTGTTCGAATCTTTTGATTATGTCCCCAATGTGTCCCCTGATCACGGCATCGGGTTTAAGAATGATCAAAGTCCTTTCAACGGTCAATTGCAAACCCCCTTATTGTTTAAGGCGTTGTTCTTTTTCCTTTTTGTACTGCTCCGTCCAGCGTGTAGTTCTTGGTTTCCTCTTGAGGACGAGCATGTTCTTCTCACATTTCTTAGAGCAGAAGTGATAGATCGTTCCATCCTTGCGCACGAACATCGTTCCTGTGCCTGGCTCTATCGGCTCTCCGCAAAATGTGCATTCAATCCTTCTAGGCATGTGCATCACCTGGGTGTCCTTATCTCCTTGGCCTCACGCTCGGTCTCCCTCAGCATGAGAACATCGCCCTGACGAATGGGCCCCTTGACGTTCCTTGTGAGGATCCTTCCCGAGTCCTGTCCCGCTAGGACCTTGCACTTTACCTGGAAAATCTCTCCAGTGACACCAGTCCTTGTCACTATGTCGATGACCTCGGCTGGTATTCCTAAATCTTCATCAGACATGGATATCACTTGAGCTCATTTACCTTTGTAACTATTTCTGCAACGAGATTCTTTGCCTTCCCTTCCTTAACGATGCTGGTTGCGGCAGTAGGTACCTCTATACCAGTGGCATGTCCCAATTCGTCCTTCCTAGGCACAAATATGTATGGAATGCTCTTCTCATCACAAAGGTAGGGAATGTGTGCGATTATCTCTTCGGGAGTGACGTCCTCGGCTATGAAGACCAGCTTGCAGGTGCCCCTCTCGATGTACTTCGTTGTCTCGTTAGTTCCCTTTGTTACCTTACCTGTGTCCCTGGCTAGCTCCAAGGCCTCGTAGGCCTTTTCCACTATCTCCTTAGGGACATCAAATTTCTTTAACATCCTATATCACCTCATCCTTCATACAATGGCCAAAACGGCCATCTTCGGTCGATGATTTAAAAAAGAATCATCTTGCGTACAAGTGTAAAGAATGTTTGCTTAAAAATGTTGTGGTATCCCATCTTAGGGCACCATCCCAACAGAAAATTGAATATAGGGATGTGACTAGGATTATCTCATGAGGCAGGGCAGGACGGCTAGCATTCTTGAGGCGATTTTGGTGACCTTCCTATGGTCCTCATCCTTCATATTCATCAAGTATGGCCTAGATTCACTGGGCCCGATGACCTTTGCCGCATACAGATATGTGCTTGCGGCGTCCGTTCTCTTGGCCTATGCCCTGCTCAGGCACAGGCAAAAGATGTTTTCCCTTGAAAAAGAGACTATAGTAAAATATGTTCTCCTGGGATTTTGTGGCTATTTCATTGCCCAGGGATTACAGTTCTTCGGGCTTTACTATCTCCCTGCCATCACCGTCACTTTCATCCTGAACATGACCCCCCTCTTAGTTCTTCTCCTTAGCTTGTTCGTGTTAAGGGAGGTGCCCAGAAAAAGGCAGGCAATAGGCATCATCTTGACACTGATGGGCATTGCAATATTCTTCAGTGGTGAGGACCTGCAGTTCGATGAGAGATTGGGCGTTCTCCTCACGTTTGTATCGGGCGTTGGCTGGGCCGCCTATATGGTCATTACTAGGTATACTGTGAGGGCCTCAGAGGAAAACCTTGTAGTGATGACATCGATATCAATGTTCACTGGCGCTATCATGCTCTTTGTAGGGTCGGTGCTTACAGAGGGGCTTGATGTTCCCACTGCCGAAGGTTCGCTAATAATAATATGGTTGGCAGTTGCGAACACTGCCCTGGCGTTCTTCCTTTGGAACAGGGCATTGGTAAATCTAAAGGCGTATGAGCAGTCCATCCTTCAGAACACCATGCTTATACAGATATCAGTATTGGCCATGGTCTTTCTCGGAGAGAGAATAAGCCTGATAAAGCTATTGGGGATCTGCATGGTTTTCTTTGGCGTATTGATAGTTGTATTAAAAGAAAAAAGGGATAAGGTCAGATATAGATCGGAATTAGCTTGAAGAAGTTCTCAACGGCAGCAGAGATCCCCCCTCCTGAATGCTCGAACTCCCAAAAGACCTCCAATTCACTCCCATCTATGAAAAGCTCGAAACTTCTCGTGTAGTACCCGTCCTGGAATTCGAACTTGACGGCCTGAGATGGGTTGAAGTACACAGAGTGTGTGCCCCAGTCGCAGGGCGTAGGTATGCAGTTGCCGGTCAATGTCACATCGAGCATGTTGGGGGCGGTCTGCACTATATAGAGATTCTTTACCCTTCCAGTATTGTTGATGGCAAACCATGAGCCGGAGTATGACTCTATGTAGTTGCTGTCATTGAGGACAACGGAATCTGTCCTGGTCAGTTCAGTGACCTGCTCGTATGTGTTGCCGGAGCCGTAGTCTGTGAATCTTGTGGCGGCCATGATGCCGGAATCCAATGAAAGGCTTATGTCCTCGGTCCTGTCGCTGTACTCAAGGGTCCCAACAAAATAGTCCCCGTCCTTTACGGGATTGAAGTGGCCTAGGTAGAACTTGAACCACAGGGCATCCACGAAAACATGGACGTCGAGCTTGCTCTCATCGTCCAAGACTATCCATAGCTCGCTTATCCCCGCCGTAGAGCCATCAGACTCCCATTTGCCCAGCCACTGGTAGTACAATATCGTCGGAGAAATCGTTATTGTCGGTATCGCCGTAAAGGTCCAAGTAGGCGCATTTGTGGGATTTGGTTCCTCCTGGGTCGGACAACCCTGATTAGTGGGATCCCCCGCTATCTCAGGACAGGCGTCGTATTGGTCCTGGACCCCGTCGCCGTCCGTGTCCACGTAGGTCTCAGGAGGCTCTGTCTCGGGGAGCGGGCATCCCTGGTTCGCTGGATTCCCAGGTATGTCTGGACAGGCGTCGTATTGGTCCTGGACCCCGTCGCCGTCCGTGTCAACAATGCCTTGAGGAGCTTCCGTCTCGGGGAGCGGGCATCCATGATTGGAAGGGTCCCCCGCTATATTGGGGCAGGCATCATATGTATCAGTGACCCCGTCGCCGTCAGAGTCCTCCATCCCGGTAGGCGGGGAAGTGGTGGGCGACATGGTCGATGGGGGCGCAGTGACCGTAGTAGAGGGACAGCCCTGATTGGTCGGATCCCCTGCAAGATTCGGACAGGCATCGTACTTGTCCTGGACCCCGTCGCCGTCCGTGTCGATTATTGTATCATCTTCAGTATCTAGAATGCAACCGGATGTCGAGACAAGTAAAAGTATCATAATAATAGAGGCATATATTCTGTATTTCATGGCAATCAATTATTATTTATTTCAATATAATAAATAATATACTAATAATAGTATCGATTGTGGTTAATTATAAAAGGAAAATATAGAAATAAGGCACCCCCGGGCCTCAAAAAGAATCGGATCCCTATTCTATCTTAAGCTCCACCGCATAGACGTTCTCAATCACTTGGGATCCATCGTCTGCAAACATGAGCACACCAAATGAATCTTCGTCAGTGAACACTATTGCAAGCTCGTTGTTGAGCACGTTGTCTATGGGGACCTCAAACGTTCCGTTATCGTTGTGATATGCGACGTGCGTTGAGTCGAATATGTACCTGGCCTGCTCGAACAACTGGGTAAGTGTCACACCGTCATAGTCCTCTCCCTCGAATGACACTGTGGAGTAAGTGAACTCATCAAGATCTCCGGGCGTCAGTAGGAGCGGGGCCTTGACCTCTCCCATTATCTGAAGCTTTCCATCGGTGGAGGTGAACGTGATCTTGTTGACGCCCCTCATCCATGCTGGACCCCACATATTGGGCAAGGCCATTCTGAGGGGCTCGCTATCCGGCAACCTCTCCCCATCCATCTCGTATGCAACTAGCCCGCCCTCGAGGTCCTCTATGTCAAGGGTCACGGTATATCCGTCGAATGCCTCGATGATGACCTTGTCGACGTTGTCATGAGGGGCCGCCCTCTCCAAGATGTAAACCATGGAAATCCCCGTCCATTCATTTGTCTGGGTGGACCCTGTGGTCTTCTCTATCGTCGCCTCTATGGTAGTGGATTCCAGATCAAGAATATCGTCAAATGTGATGGTGAAGGATGAGTCAACATCACCTCCGATCTCAAGCTCCCATTCGACACCGGAATCCCCACCATCACTGACACATCCTGAAAGGAATATGCATGCCATGATAAGTAATACAATAATTCTCTTCTTCATTCATCTAAGATGAAATGGATAAAATATAAATGTTATGTCTGATTGAAAATATCGCCTAAGGTTAAAGCTTCGTAAGCCTGTCGGTCAGGAGAACTGGCTCATCCTCGGGTTCAAAGTCTTCCTCGTCCTTCTTTCCGCGTCCCAAAAAGAAGGTTACGACAAGGACCACCGCGATCAGAGGGATGCCGTAATAGATAAGTCTTGTTGAAACGCCTTCGGACCTTACATTGACCTCGTTCGAGAGTTCAGACTCCTCGTCCCCGCTGTAGGAGCTGACCATGTAGTAATGCCTTCTGTTGTCAGAGATGTCATCCTCAAAATACGTGGTGTCTGCAGGCACCTTGGCATGTTTCGCCTTGTCCCTGTATATCCAAAATCCCTCCTCCACCACGCTGTTGTCCTGCCAGGTGAGTATGGCTGTGTCGCCGTCAAGGTCCACTGAAAGGTCCGAGGGGGCTTCAAGCCCCTGAAGCGACAGCATAAGCATGGAAGCGAGGATCAAATGGACGAGCATGATAGTTCTAATATTGGTCTGTTTATAAAGATAATTGCAATGTTATAGTATATGGGGAAAATAAAGGATTTTAATCGCAGATATGAATGCGATATATGAAAAACATATGCACATTGGAGGAGTTCCTAAGCTTCCTAAAGGTGTCCTGCGGCTTCGGCTTTGATACTGACAAGCATTGCTTCGGGGACAGGATAAAGCTTCAAAAATACGTTTACATGGCGATGAGGATGGGCCTAGAGCCAAAGGAGCAGCTTGATTACAGCATGTACATAAGAGGACCATACTCAAGCGACCTGGCAGACATATACTTCAATCAAGAGTCCTGGCGCAGGCCCCTCTTCGACAGGGACGGATTCGATGCCCACAAGTTCATATCCACAGTAGGGTACAGGGACACGAGATGGCTGGAGGTGGCGTGCTCGATCCTCTACATCTATCGGGACTCACTGGCAAGATATACAGAACTCACAGATGTTGAGGCCGTATATGAGGAACTTAGGCTTTTGAAGGACTTTACAAAAAATGAGGTCTCTGATGTTTACATCGAGCTTCGGGAGAAGGGGCTTTTGGTGCTCATATCAAACTAAGGCTGGACTCCTTTGTCTTGTTAAGGATTAGGACAGTATGCGTATCCTCTACCAGTTTGTGGGACTGCAGTTTCTTTAGGAATCTGTCAAGCTCCCCTCTGTGTGTAAAGACGCATATCAGGATGCCGTCATACTCCCCCGTGACATCGTAGAGGGTGATTACCTCCTTCTCGCTTGCCAGTTCCTCTGCCAGCTGAGGGTACATGCCCCTCTTTATCTTCAACGATATCATGACATTGAGATGGTATCCCAAAGCATCGAAGTCCACAGCGACCGTGAATGATTTTATTATGCCGGCCTCCTCCATGTGCTTGATCCTGTTGAACACTGTGCCAACTGAGACGTTGGTCTTGTTTGCTATGGTCCTGACCGGCGTCCTTGAGTCCAGGATAAGCTCATTGAGTATTCTCATGTCGATATCATCAAGCCCTTGTAAAGACATCCAATTACCATAATTGAACAAACTTATAAAGTTTTTGTATATTATAAGTTAAATGTTCAACGCATGACAGTAAATTTTTTAAATAATACTAATAATTTCTTAATAATTCTAAATGCCATTCAATGGTAGTGTTAATTATGGGTAAGAATATTGTAGAAAAGATAATCGATTTGCATAAAATAGAGGAAAACGAGCAGGAGGTGGGGGTCCGGATAGACCAGACCCTTACACAGGATTCGACAGGGACGATGGTATACCTTGAGCTGGAGGCCATTGGGATCGATAAGGTGAAAACAGAGCTCTCCGTGGCCTATGTCGACCACAATACCCTGCAGTTCGGATATGAGAATGCCGACGATCACAATTATCTGAGAACTGTCACTGACAAGTATGGGATAATCTTCTCGCCGCCAGGCAACGGAATATGCCATCAGGTACATCTGGAAAGATTCTCTGTGCCGGGAAAGACCCTTCTGGGTTCTGATTCGCACACACCCACATGTGGCGGGGTCGGTTCCATCGCCATCGGCGCCGGAGGCATAGATGTGGCGGCGGCAATGGCAGGAGAACCATTCTATCTGCCAAGGCCCAAGGTGCTGAAGGTCGACCTAAAGAACTCGCTTCCGCACAACTGCGAGGCTAAGGATGTCATACTCAAGGTTCTCTCGATACTAACTAGCAAAGGGAACGTCGGATACATAGTTGAATACGGAGGAGAGGGTGTAAGGACGCTATCGGTCCCGGAAAGGGCCACCATATGCAACATGGGCGCCGAGCTGGGCGTCACCACTTCGATATTCCCCTCAGACGAGATAACCAGGGAATTCCTCGCGGCCCAGGGAAGGGAAAAGGACTTCGTAGAGCTATTGGCTGACAGGGATGCCCCTTATGACAAGGTGATAGAGATAGACCTATCCAAGATAGAACCACTTGTGGCTACGCCGCACAGCCCTGACAACGTTGAGAGGATAAGCGATCTCGAGGGGCTCGATGTACAGCAGGTTTGCATAGGTTCTTGCACCAACGCATCGCTCTACGACATGGCAGTGACCGCATCCATTCTGAAGGGCAAAAAGGTGGGGCCCAAGACCAACCTTATCATTGCGCCAGGATCGAGGCAGGTGCTCCTTACCATCACTAAGATGGGGATACTGCAGACATTCATAGAGAGCGGCGCTAGGATCATGGAACCTGCATGTGGATTCTGCCTAGGAATTGGCCAGGCCCCAAGCACAAATGCCAACAGCCTGAGGACCAACAACAGGAACTTCTACGGAAGGTCCGGCACCAACTCGGCAGGCATCTATCTTAGCGGGGTAAGGGCCGCTGCAAGTTCTGCACTTGCAGGGAAACTTGTGATCCCAGCAGATATTGATGAAAGCGATATAATGATTGCAAATGCAAAGAAGCTTAAGGATGTAATCATAGATGACTCAAGGCTCGTATTCCCCACTGGGAATGACAACATCATCAAGGGACCCAACATAGGCCCTCCCCCCTCAGGGGAACCTATGGAAGACTCTCTTTCTGGAAAGGTCACGTTGAAGGTTGGGGACAAGATAACGACTGACCATATAATGCCCGCAGGTGTGAGGCTGAAGTATAGGTCCAATATACCCAAATATTCAGAGTTCGTCTTTGAGAGCGTCGACCCAGAGTTCCCTAAGAGGACCATGAAGGCGTTCGGAGAGGGAGAGAAGGGATTCATAGTTGGAGGGGAGTCCTACGGGCAGGGGTCTTCCAGGGAGCATGCTGCCATATGCCCTGCATATCTCGGAGTGAGATGTGTCATAGCCAAATCCATAGAAAGGATCCATAGGGCCAATCTGATCAACTTTGGCATACTGCCCCTGCTGTTTGCCGACGATGCTGATTATGACAAGATAGACCAGGAAGACGAACTGGAGATAAGGGGCCTTATGGGCGGTATCGAGAGCTCGGACTTCATACTGTATGACAGGACAAAGGAACTTGAGATAAAGTTGAAGGGGATCTTCTCCCCAAGAGAGGCCAGATACCTGTTGGCTGGGGGAAAGCTCTACGCTCTCAAGGAGTGATTATGATGACTTATGACGTAACTTTATTGAAGGGGGATGGAATAGGCCCCGAGATCGCGGAAGCCACCAGAAGATGCATTGACGCCACGGGCGTCGACATCAAGTGGCATATAGAGGAAGCAGGCATTGATGTATTCGAAAGAGAGGGCGATCCCCTCCCGGAGAAGGTAGTGGACACGATAAGGAAGACCAAGGTGGCCATCAAAGCCCCTATCACAACACCCGTGGGCACAGGCTTCAGGAGCGTCAATGTCAGGCTTAGGAAACAGCTGGACCTATATGCCTGCCTGAGGCCATGTAAGAGCTACAAGGGCGTGAACTCAAGGTATGACGACATAGACCTTGTTGTGGTAAGGGAGAACACGGAGGACCTCTATGCCGGAATTGAGTTCGAGGAGGGCAAAGAGGAGACATTAAGGCTCATGGAGTTCATAGACGGCATCAAGGGAAGCAATCTGCCGAAGGATTCCGGCATATCCATCAAACCAATATCCATAGCCAGGTCTGAGAGGATAGTCAGATATGCATTTGAATACGCACTGGAGAACGGTAGAAAGAAGGTGACAGCGGTCCACAAGGCCAATATCATGAAGTATTCCGACGGCCTGTTCCTCAATGTGGCAAGAAAGGTCTCGGAGGACTATCCAGACATCGAGTTCGAGGACAGGATAGTAGACAACATGTGCATGCAGCTGGTACAAAAACCACAATTATACGATGTCCTAGTTCTACCTAATCTGTACGGGGACATACTATCAGACCTTGGCGCCGGCCTCGTAGGGGGGCTTGGGGTCGCGCCGGGCGGCAACATAGGCAAGGATATGGCGGTCTTCGAGGCCACACATGGCTCTGCACCAAAGTATGCCGGGAAGAACGTGGCCAATCCTACTGCACTGATACTAAGCGGTGTGATGATGCTTAGGCACATAGGAGAGACAGATGCATCAAAAATGCTGGAAGATGCGGTTGCTGATGTCATAAGGAGAGGCAAGGACGTCACGTTTGACCTCAAGAGCGACAGAAATGATCCAAGTGCGGTGGGAACGAGCGAGATGGCCGATGCAATAATCAAGAATATGGGTGGATGACATGGAAAAGATCAAAGAATTATTCAAATTGGTTGAAGAGAATGATAACATATACCCTGAGATGTATACCAAGTATAATGTCAAGAGGGGGCTTAGGAACTCAGATGGAAGCGGTGTATTGGTGGGACTGACCAACATATCCGCTGTATTTGGATTCCAGGTCATAGACGAGGACACAAAGCCCATGGAAGGGGAACTGTTCTACAGGGGTTACTCGATAGGAGACCTTGTTAACGGATTCCTAAAGGAAAAGAGGCAAGGATTCGATGAGCTCTCATTCCTTGTGCTTTTCGGAAAGCTGCCCACAAAGGATGAGTTGGATTCCTTCTCCCAGACTTTGAAAGCCTATAGGGGAATCTCAGAAGAGTTCAACAAGGACATAATAATGACCCACACTAGCAGGGACCATATGAACATGCTGGCAAGGAGCGTGCTTGCCTTATACAGGGAGGACGAGAAATCAGACGATCTCTCCATATCAAATCTAATGATGCAGTCCATGAATCTAATAGCAAAGATGCCAACGCTTATCGCTTACACCCACAGGGCAATCAAGTACAAGTACTTCGGGGAGTCCCTGGTTGTCAGGTACCCCACTGCAAACCTTAGCACGGTTGACAACTTCCTACACCTTATGAGGGAATCGGGCGAGTTCACCAAGCTCGAGGCCGATACACTTGACCTGTGCCTCTCGCTCCACATAGATCACGGCGGCGGGAACAACTCCACCTTCACAACTCACGTCGTCAGCTCCAGTGGCACGGATACGTATTCCACCATATCAGCTGCCATAGGTTCACTCAAGGGACCCCTCCACGGAGGGGCTAACAGATGGGTCACGGACATGATGGACCATGTCAAAGACTATGTAAAGGACTGGAGCGACGAAGGTGAGATAGCCGAATATGTGAAGAAGCTGCTCAAGAGGCAGGCCTTCGACAGGAGCGGCAAAGTGTATGGGATAGGGCATGCCGTCTACACCAAGTCCGACCCGAGGGCCGTCATCCTAAAGGAAAAGGCAAAGGAACTGGCCATGGAGAAGGACAGGTACGAGGAGTTCATGCTCTACGATACCATCGAAAGGATCACGCCCGACATCTTCGAAGAGGTGAAGGGATACAGGAAGATACTCTCCCCTAATGTGGACTTCTACTCCGGGTTCGTCTATGACTGCCTTAATCTGCCACGTGAGATATACACGCCCCTGTTCGTCATGGCAAGGATAGTCGGCTGGTGCGCACACAGGGTCGAGGAAATAAGAAATGGAAGAAGGATAATTAGGCCTGCCTACAAGAATGTGGCCTACTTCAAGGACTACAAACCCATGGACCAGAGATGAATCTCTGGCCTCATTTCCATTTTGATACAAAACTCACTGTTCTACCTTGATCTTTCTCTTCCTCATCTCCCTGAAATGGAAGAGTGAGGATATGAAAAAGGATACAACGATCACGTCGTAGGCATAGCTGTTGACAAATGGTATTAGGAACAGGGAAAAAGAGGAAAGGGTAAGATAATAAACATGCCACGGCATCTCATCCTTTGATATTATTTCAAGATAGTAATCGCACTTCTTCCCAAAATCTGTTAACTCCACAGTGTTCCTTCTTCTGTCATAATGCACAATGTCATTCCTGTCCATTAGTGGCAGATGGGTCTGTATCAGTGACGCGTATATGGAATTTTTCTTCCTAGCCTTCTCGAACAAAGCCAGATAATCTACGATATCCCGAAGCTCTACAGCATCATCCGCTTCATTGAGGCATCTGATGACGTTCCTTCTCCTTTGATTGTTAATTATAGAGAAGAGAACATCACTTTGTCTATCTATCAGTTGATCTCTAGACACGTTCAAGGGCCAAGTTCCACTACCCGAAACACGATTAAACATAGCTCCACCATTAGTATTATTTAATGTATATGATACTATTGAAGGTATTTAATCTTTTTCCGACATTTCAGTAAAAGTTTGCCAAACATCTTTAAATATGTCATAAAATGACAAATTCACTTAAAAATAGCTTTAAAATATGAATATTCCGTGAAAACAAATATATGTCATTAAATACTATTATTTGTACATTATGACAACCAATGATGAATTAGACATTATAGAAGATGAAGATCTGTCCATTGACAGATACTTTACTAATCATTCATCTTATTTGATAATGAACATGCTCTCACAAAGTGAGCATGATCTAGAAAACATTGAGAAAATCACCCCCTTATCAGAGAGAAGTGTATATAGAAAGCTTGCACATATGGTTGACCAAGGACTAGTAAAAATAAAAGAGAACAAGAATGGCAAACACGTATATGTCCTGACATGCTATGGCCTGGAGATACTGAGCACATACAAATACTTCAGAGAGCTGTGCACATGTTCAGCTGTTTTCAAAAGCTTGGAGAACTGCCAAGAAAGCGGCCTCAACATCGATCTGACGGCAGGCGACCAAGAAAGCATCAAGACGATCTATATCTCTGGCCACCACCTGGGAAGGATAAAGGTGCTCTCGACCAACGAAAAGATATTACAAACCCTCAATAACGTATCACATATGGCAAAAAAGGAGATGCTACTTGCAACAAGATATTTCTCTCCAAAGCTTATACAGTCCATAGAACCCATACTTAATGGCAACTTGCCATGCAGGATACTTATCTCCTCTGATTTCGATCTCAAGGACCTGGCCATAAATTTGATATCTTCTGGGAGGGAACGTTTGGAAAAGCATATCAATCACGGCCTTCTGTCCATAAGATTGGCCAATGTGCAAATGAGCTATGCCTTAATTGACGACTGTTACGTGCTCCAGGAAATGCCAAAGTCCGAAGGTTTGGGATATCATTATTTTCTATCTATAGAGAGTAATGAACTTGCCAAATTCCTCAAAAACACTTTCAATTCTATCTGGGATAATTCATTGAACGTTGATCTCATAAGCCTAATGGACTCTATTACCTCCAAATAATCGTTAATGGCGCATTATTCTAATTAATTATTTATTAAAAATACTAATATTTAGTTATATTTTTTTTAATTTATCATTAAATTTTATAATTTGTAAATATATAAATTGCTCTTTTTGCTTAATATTGATCACCCGTAATGGGGCAACATCGGAGGTGTAATTAATTATGAGAAAAGTATATGGTCTTTTGGCTATTGTGATTGCTTTAACAATGACTGTTGGAGCTTTTGCGCCATCTATGATAGACCTACACAACAGAAGTGCCCAAGCAGAAATAGCTGTATCTGATAAAACCGGCGTTATTAAATTAATGAAGGAATATACAGGCGGAGGCGGAGTATGGGATTTCGTATCTTATGACTCACAAGGAAGAATGGTCTTAACCGTTGATTTTGATGGAGTAGATCTAAATCCTTGCTCTGAGAACTACTTCGATTGGGCTTGGGTAATGTGGAACTATGGAGCTGAGGACTACAACGTCACTTTGACATCTTCAAACCCAAGGATACAGTTTTACATAAACAATAACAGGGCAAGCAAGAGCGACACTTTGAACTTCTTAATGAAGACACAATACAACGGTAAGACAATGCTTGGCGTGTATGTAGACGCAACTGGAAAATACGGAACAACTATCAGCTCTACAATAACAGTACATGCTACAAATCCATAGGGGAAAATCCCCCCTTTTATTTTTTTATTATTTTAGGTATTTTAGGATGTGACGAGATGGATAATCCATTGAAAGCTTACGGTAAGATGTTTTCAAGGACACTTGACATCTTAATTATTACTTTAGTTATACTTATTGTGGGATCCATCTTTATAAGCAATTTCACAGGTTCACCTGTTTTATTTAGTTATACCATGACAGACAGCATGGAACCAACTATAAACCAAGGAGATTTGTTCTTCATCATGCCAAACTTCGTCCACACACCTAAAGAGAACGACATAATTGTATTTGAAGATCCTGATAATTATAGATATATAGTACATAGAGTGATCGATGTAACCGAAGAAGGTGAATATTATACCAGAGGTGATAATAGTATCTTTTCCGACCAACAAGCAGATATGGCCACTATAGATGAATCAATGATAGTAGGTACAGTATTTTCACCTTTCAACAAAACGATCACATTACCTAAATTTGGAAGTATTATTAAAGCTATTTCATCTTTTGTTAGCAAATGGTATATGTTGATAATAGGTGTAATAGCAATCCTAACATTTGTTTCATTTAAACCACAGAAAAAGTTCAAAACAGCAAGAGAGACGCATATACGAATTCGTCATGTGTTCGTTTTGTCAGCTGTTGTTATAATAGTCTGGTCATCCCTAATATTAATACTATCATCTCAAACAATATCTACTAATTATTATGTAACAGATAATCCAATAGATGAAACAAGTATATTACCAGGTGATACTTTTGAGATGGACTACTCTGTTGAACATTTAGGATTTATACCTACCATGATGTTCATGACCTCATTGAACGAGAATGCCACGATCGATAAAACAAGAGTATTACTAATAAATGATTCATATGAAGGTATTATGACAATACAAGCACCTGAAAAAATAGGTAATCATAACGCGAGTATAAGTGTGAGATCATATCTGCCCCTGATGCCGGCGGATGTCATAGAATGGCTTTATCAAACACACTTTTTTCTGCCAGTGATAGTAACTGATTTGATATTGCTTTTACCTTTAATATTATATTATGTAATATTTTGTGATGGCAATCAGTATATATTGCCCACACACAAGAAGATGAAATTGCGAAAGAAGATGAAATTGCCATTAGGAGGGATATCATGAAGATGTGGCATATAGTTATTCTCATCCTGCTCATGGCTGCTGCCTCAAAAGCATTGGACGCCGGAAGTCAATGCTCGATGTCCAGACATACTTGCGCAGTTATAGGCAATGAGATAGAAATAGGTGTTGATCCATCAGTTGAAGTGAAGTGTTCCACTGAAACAGAATTCGTTGAACTATACTTGATACCAAATGATCTCTCAGAAACATTCCATGTAACTCTATGGGCAGAAATCGACCCAGCCCAGCCTTTCGAAATAGTGCCAGAACACGCAATGATCATGCCTGGTGAATCTGTCCAAATAAAATTGAAACATGCGGGAGTTCTACCTGGAGTATATAATATACCCATAGTAATGGGTTTATGGGACGATGGTTGGGAAATTAACATGAAGGGTATAATAACAGTCTACAAAGTTGAGGTTTGATAAAAATGGATTTTCACTCATCCAATAGGGGAAGAATTACTATCCTAGTAACAATAATGATATTGTTCCTAGTGTCAGTATATTATTCATATGCATATGTCTTGGCAGAAGAACAAGTTGAAAAGAAGGAAAGATTGCTAGCTTATGAACATTGTGGAACTTTTGATTATACTTTCACAATCAAAGACAATGTACTTTATAATGAAGATACTCTGCAAAAAGGGATTAATTGTTTTACAAATATAGTTGACAAACTTGATGTAAACTATACTTCTGAGATGACATTCTCTGATGAAGCTGTATGTTCAAGTGAGAGCAGGGCATACGTAGACCTTTATTGTGATTATTGGCATAAGAGTGAAGAAATCACTAATGTCAAAAGTAATGATGCCAATCTTGTGACTGAGTTCCAAATTGATTTTGCAGAGATAGTCTCTTTTATAGAGGAAGTCGAAGAAAATCTTAGCGTTCATGCACGCATATACAATGTGGATATAAGAATACCTGTAGATGTAAAGATTGAGGCAATGGACCAAGTCATCAATGAAAAATACGAATATGTTTACACTTTTGAAATAGAATCAAATGTAATTTCTCCAACAGATGATGAGTATGAGATAATTACTCCTGGAGAAATCTCACAGACCGTTACAGAGATTGAAAAGAAATCTTCTCTAATGAAGTCTGGATTCGTTTTCCTCAACATAGTGCTCGCATCCAGCGCATTGCTATCTTACATATACTTAAAACCCGACGAACTTTCACAGCAGGAGCTCATACACAACAAGGCAAAGAAGAGATTCCACGACTACATGGTGGACGTATATGGGCAGCCACCCATATTCAGCCAGCCCAAGATACCTGTCTCCGACCTAAATGAGATGGCAAGGATAGCAGAAGGCCTCAACAAGCCTATCCTTCATTTCATCGTGCAGGGATCGCATAAATACTTCATACTGACCGAGAACGTGGTCTATCAGTTCGCTGCTTAGAATGGAAATAGGCCATTGCCCATCAGATGGCCTTTTCATCTTTTTATTTTTAAATACTTTCTTCTACATAATTTTATAAAAGAAACCTTTTTAGGTATTATAAAATAAAATGTTCTATTCTAATAGTGGATGAAAATGAATATCAAAAAGATGAAAGGGTCATTGATAGGAATTGTTTTCATAGTCCTGTCAGTAGTCATCTACGCCCTATACCCGGATGACAGTATAGCTTCCAGAGGGGCCATATCCGCCGCCCTAATCGGGCTCTTCCTACTTTTCATGAGGGTCAACTACAATGTCCCTGACGAAGTGACTGGCCGGGTCATCGAGTCCACCACAGCCTCTGTATACGACATACTCAGCGGCCTCCATATAAAGGGAAAGGGAATATTCCTGCCCCCAGTAGGGGAGGGCGGCAGTGACAGGGTCTTCGTCCCTCTTCACGAGGGTAGCGATATCCCGGATATCAAGAGAGTTTACGACAAGTCGGTATTTGTGACAGACAACGTGTCAAAGAACTTCGGCCTGCTGCTCAACTCCCCGGGCGGAGGCATCATCGATCTGATGGAAAAGGAGAGCGACACACCTTTCAAGGGGATCGGATCAGACCTGATGTGCGAGACGATAAAGGTGCTTGAGGGCCTTGACATATTGGACTCGATTGACGCCGACCACGAGGAGGGACAGCTTAAGATATCGTTCTCCCATTCCAATTACGATGAGAATTGCGAAAGGATTAGAAATGACCTTCAAGAGGTATGTGAAAAGTCGTGCTGCCCCATATGCAGCTGCATCCTCTCATCTTTCGCCAGGTCGGAGGGAAGGCCATTGCAAATATTGGAAGTGAAAAGAAAGAACAAGGTATATATAAAGGCAAGATTCCTGGACATATGACTACTTGGCGCTTATCTCAGTAGGCATCGATATGATGCCTGGCAGACCCCTCATCTCGACATATTCTATATCATCCAGGGACGGGCATGCAAGGAACATCATCTCGCCTTCCATGTTGGAGTAGATGAATACCTCCCAGCCATCCTCCCAGTCCACTTTGTCCTTTACGGACTTATCGAATCTCAGGGTATACCTCTTTGACTTGAGCATCCTAGCGCTTCCAATGGGCTGCATTTCCCTAAACGGCCTCACAGACTTCAGGGGCGCCTTGAGAAGTATCATGTCGTCGGTAATCTTGTATACGTTGTAGAAGTCATCGATGAGCTCAGATTCCTCGGTCAAGGTTATCCATATCCCCCTTTGCGTGACCTTTGCGTAAGTTGTGTCATCGAACTCGAAACTGGATATCGGGGCCATCATACCATCTCTGACATGTGATTGAGCGGAACCAATACCAGGCAGGTGTTGTAACACATCGTCTTGTCACCCATTACGGAGAACATCGTCTCTATCTGTTCCATCAAGAGCTCCCTGTCAATTGAGAACGCTGAGTAGTTGACCTTGGCCCTGATCGTCTTTATGCAAAAGTCCATTATCTTGTCAACGTCCATCCTCTTGATCCTTGAAAAGGTCTTCCTGTTTATGTATACAGGAAAGAACTCGATCTCCTCTTGCCATTCTATCTTTTGTGGCATGTTCTCCCACTTAGTGTCTTTCATGTGATTCCCCCTGATTTCTATGAAATAGCTGCCGCTCTATAGATTCTCAAGAAGAAGGAAAATCATCTACTATAAAAATCTTTCGGAGCCATTGAAAACTGTGTGTTCAATGTCAAACGTATATATTAAATTATGTAAAAATAAAAATAAATAAATTATCAAAATGAAAGATTTACCCGCCCATAAATAACTTCTTGACAAATGCCACCATGTTATTCTTTGAAAGTACGAAAATCCTGGTGCCGGGTTCGATTACCGTGTCCCCTTTGGGTATGAGTATCTTCCCCTCTTGATAGATTGCAACGACAATGAAGTCCTTGGGAGGGATCTCCTTGAGCTTCTTGTGGGCCACTGTGGAGCGCTCGCCGACTATCATCTCCATGATCTCTGCCTCTCCACCGCCAATGACCGTCAGGTCGACAACGTCTGGCCTCATTATGAATCGCTCTATGTACTGGGAAGCGGCCAGCTCGGGCGATACGACAACAGATACGCCAAGCTTCTTGAAGATATCGGACTTCTGATAGTCGGCCACCCTTGCCATTGTTGTCTTGACACCATACTCCTTGGCCAGTAAGCAGCCTGTGAGATTTGTGCCATCGTCACCTGTGACAGCCACGAAGGCGTCGGCAGTGAAGATATTGACCTCTTCAAGCCCCCTGATGGTGGTACCGTCGTCGTTGACCACAAGCGCATCGAGCTCTGCAGATATCTCTGTGGCCCTGTCCTTGTCCATTTCAATAACGGTGACCTCATGACCCCTGTTCACAAGGGATTTGGCCAGATTGTACCCAATCCTGCCACCACCCATGATAATAACGTACATATCATCACCCGGTGTCTATACTCTTATCATTGCCTAGGATTATATTTATAACCTTCGCATATGTTGGCCTCGTGATAAATATGCCTACCAACAGGCCAATGATGGTCACTATTGCGAATCCCCTGAGCACCCCCAGCTGCATATAGGCCAAAGGTATCATGGCCATTATCGTGGTAGTGGCTGATGCAAAAATGATCGCGAAAGCCCTTGAGACCCTCTTGGAGAGACTTACTCTCAGCTTTCCGGACCCTTCACCGCGAAGCACCTCATCGGTGATTATGACCATCTGGTCCACGCCGGTACCTAGCGTTGCCAGTATACCTGCGATCGAGGGCAGGTCAAGCTGATATCCTATGACGTTCGCCACACCGAGCACTATCACCGTCTCGCTGAAGGCCGTCACCAGCAATGGGAACACTATCTTTGACTTCTTGTACCTAAGGTAGACGATAAGGCCCACCACAAGGATAGCTGCCACGCCCGCATAGACTATCTCCTTGAGGAATAGATTTCCAAGCGTAGGCGACACGTAACCCTCTGTCACGACCCTCTGCTTCACGGGCAGCGCACCGGCGTTCATCTGGATCCAGAGGTTCCTTGCCCTCTCTCCTGCCTCGTCCCCCACACCTAATGTGGCCCTGAGACCACCGGAATTCTGCCAGGAACCGTCCGCTATGCTTGCCGCCAGACTGGGGTCTATGGACGCCTCAAATATATTTACATCATCAAGGAACATCGCTATGGGATGCTCACTTGGATTTTCTATGGCCCCATACAATATGCATTTCTCTGCAAAGGCCTCTGCCCCCTCATCGCTGAGATTGAAGGGAACGTACCACTGTTGGGAGGAAATGTCCTTAGAGTAGTGATCCACGGTCTTGATCTCGTCGCCCGCAACGATGAGCTCGTATTTGCTCTCCGCTCCAACGTTCTCGGCAAGCTCTGAAACGATCTTTATCTCGAACTTTCCCTGTTCCGTTACAAGGGACTCGGCCTCCCCAAGCTCCACGCCCGCGAACTCCACGCTGATGTACCTGTCGTTCTCTATGGTCTTTACGGGGATGTCGGCAAGTCCCAGGTAGTTTAGCTTGGTAGATATGATGTCCCTGCTGTCCCTGGTGGTCTCGGGAGAGACCCTGTTGATGAGGTCTGTCACCGTGGCGACGCCGCCGAGGCTCTCATTGTACCAGTTGAGCAGATATGCCTCGAACTCGGATGTGCTCATCTCATCGGCGAGCACTTCCTCCTCGTCTGTGAGCGAGCGCCTTACCTCGAACCATTCATCGCCATCGAACTCTATCAAGGTCACTTTGCTTCCATTGTTTATGTACTGAAGAAGCACTGCCAAGGCCGTGTTGTTGGATGTCTCCAACGTGAATGTGCCAGATTCCAGATCAAAGGACTTCGTAGAAGTCCATGTTATCGAATTGCTTATCTCTGCCTGGGAGGCCGCCAAGTCCTCAGCGCTATAGGTAAAAACATCCCCATTGGCCGCCACGAATGTTATATCAATGTCAGAGCGTTCCTCTATGAGGTATTCCACCATATTGGCAGTATTTCCTTCCGCCTGTACAAGATTGCCCTCAAGCTCAAGATTGATCCACGAACCGCCCTCTATCTCTATGCCAAATGACAGATCGGTGCCAAATCCATCCGTGAATGAAGGATTGATGGATATGATAGAAGCAACGACCACAATGAGCCAGATAAGTATCCTTATATTCCCTAGTAATGAAGGCATCTTCATCTCTTAGCCCCCTTTTTCCTTATGCCCTTGTTCTGTTGACCTTCAAGGAACCACATCAGGATCCCTGTGTTGAGGCACCATGTGTTCATGATGTCGATGACCAAGGCGAATATCAGTACGATGGCAATGGACTCAAGCGTCGGATGGCTCGATACCAGGTACAGCGCTATCATGGCACACAACGTCGTGATGGTCATTGTAAGACCTGTCTTCATTGCGTTCCTGACCTTAGGAACAAGCTCCCCCCTCCTCTTGAGAAGCCTCGTGGTGAGAAGGATGTTCGAGTCCACAGAGTAACCTATCACCATCAATAGCGCGGCAATAGTACCAAGTGTGAGATTGATCCCAAGAATACTCATCAGGGCTATCGTCACGGTGATATCGGATATCGCGGACAATACAACCGTCATGCTCGGCAGAGGCGTTCTGAAAACCAGGAAAACGATGATGGACATTGCAACAAATGCCAGCGCTATGGCCTTCATGGCCTCGGACTTGAACTGATTGCTGACGGTCGGGTCGAAAACGGAGAAAGACAGATCGGTCCCGGGATAGTTCTCGTCGAAGTAGTCATTGATATCGTCTGAAGCTATATTGGATGGAAGCTCGATATAAGTCGGTCCAGAGCCAATGTTGGTCGGGGACTTCACCGTTATGTCGGCCGTGCCGTAAAAGTCCCTGAGATCTTCCTGTAGAAGATTGCCGTCTACTGTGAAGTTTGTAAGCGTTACCATGGTACCTCCCTCAAGGTCGGTACCGAACGAAAGCCCGTTGAGGGCTATCACAGAAATGGACAAAATAAATATAATTATCGGGATCCCGACTATTATTTTCTTGTCCCTCTGGGTGATATTTGCCTTCTCTATTACATCATCAAGATTGATCATGGTCACACCACAAGAGTCATATTACATGAAAACTCGTATAATAATTACAATTTCCCTATATCATCATTCAAAGCACTTTTTAACATTTTCCTTTTTTCACGATTACCATCTCTTTAGAAGGATTTAAAAATAATACGATGTACCGTAACTATATGTTCAAAGAGGGCGAGAGGATTCTCCTGATAGATGAGAAGGGGAAGAAGTTCATGATCACGCTCGGGCAGAGGTCCGAGCTTCATACGCATGGAGGGGTCATTGACCTGACAGAGATCATAGGCAAGGAACCCGGTTTCAAGGCCATGACACATAAGGAAAATGAGTTCACGGTCGTATATCCTAATCTGATAGATTATATGGAGAAGATGAGGAAGCTGCCTCAGACCATACAGCCCAAGGACGCATGCCAGATACTCGCAAACACCGGCCTGGAAAGAGGGAACAACGTGGTGGAGGCGGGGGTAGGCTCCGGTGCCCTTACGCTTTTCCTAAGCTCCATCGTCTACCCGGGGACGGTCACCTCCTACGAGCTCAGGGAGGACTTCGCAAATCTGGCCCGGAAGAACTTGAGCGAGTATGGCGTTACCAACTCCACAATAAAGCTACAGGACATCTACGAAGGAATAGATGAGAAGGATGTGGACCTAGTCGCGCTGGACCTCCCAGAACCGGACAAGGTCACAGCACATGCCCTGGAAGCGCTAAGGTCAGGGGGGCATATATTCTCATTCTCCCCAACGATCGAACAGGTGATAAGATTCCAGGACACCCTTCGTTACAAGGACTGGATGGAGATCAAGACTATAGAGTGCATTGTCAGGGAATATGAAAGGAAGAAGATGGGCACAAGGCCCAAGACGCTAATGGTCGGTCATACTGGATATATGACCTTCGCTAGAAAGCGCTAATCATCCTCAATTACCCTTCTTACTAGATTGTGGGACTCGCCAACGTAGTTCTCAGGCACGACGAGCTCCTCTATCTCATCGTCCGAGAGATATCCTTTTATCTCGGGGTTGGCCTTTACGGCCACAACGAAATCGTCTCCGGACATAGAGATCGTTCTGAGCATCTCATGGGCATCCTGCCTTGAGGCGCCTTTCTTTGTAAGCGCTATCATGACGGCCTCTGCCATGTTCTTTCCCTTGCTCATCTCAAGATTCTTCTTGATGTTCTCGGGGAAGAGGACTATGTTGCCATAGACGCTGATCATCCCCCTCAACATCTCGTCCATCAATATGAAGGACTCGGGAATTATCGCCCTCTCGGGTGCAGAGTTGGTAAGGTCCCTCTCGTGCCAGAGTACGTTGTTGAGCAGGGCAGGGATGACGTTGCCGTAGAGTATCCTCGCAAGACCGCATGTCTTTTCCGATGTTATGGGGTTCTTCTTGTGGGGCATCGTTGAGGAGCCGACCTGGGTCGACTTGAATCCCTCGGCCGCCTCGTTTAGCTCTGTCCTCTGAAGATTCCTGACCTCTGTGGCCATCTTGTCCAAAAGGCTTCCAAGGAGTGCGAGATTCATCATTATCTCGGCATATATGTCCCGAGGAACGACCTGATTCGTGATTGTGGCCATGTTTATGTCCAGAAAGTCCCCGACCTTCTCGGCCATCTCAATGCCGTCGTCATATGATGCCATGGTGCCCACGGCGCCAGCTATCTTGCCACAGTTCCTGCCATAGGAGACCAAGAGCCTCTCCTCGTTCCTCTTCAGCTCGTCAAGGAACAGGGCGAACTTCATCCCATATGTGGTAGGTATGGCATGTTGGGCATGGGTCCTCCCGACACAGATGAGATCGATGTTGTCCCTGGCCAGGCCCTCAAGCACCACCTTGAGCTCTGCGACCTCGTCAAGTATAATGTCCAGCGCGTCGCGGAACTGTATGGCGGAAGCGGTATCGTTGATGTCGTTTGAGGTGGCGCCAAAATGGACGAATCTTCCCCATTCCCCACATTTGTCCGCCAAGACCCTTACCATGGCCATTATGTCATGATTTGTCTTTTTCTCCTCTTCGTAGATCTCTTCCTTGGTAGCTATGGAGATTTTCGCCTTACTGGAGATAACATCGGCGGCCTCTTCAGGGATGTGCCCTAGTTCAGCATGTGCCTTCGCAATCGCGGCCTCCACGTCCAAAAGAAGCTGTAATCTGTTATCCTCATCAAAAATCCTCTTGATCTCGGACGAACCATACCTATAGTCAATGGGATGTATCATATCTTCACACCAGGGTTATAAATGATATGACAGCTTTTTATTTTTTCCTATTGAAGCTTTCTAAGACGAGAATCTTCTGAGGGGATGGACATGCAAAGAAAGGGTATCACAGACCTGCCGTTGCACGGCGGCAAGGCGCCTTGGTGGCTCCTGAAAAGGATGAAGGGGATGTCAAAGAGCATAGTTGACATAATCGTCGACGAATATGGCCAGGAAGAGCTCATAAGGAGGATGGCTGACCCATATTGGTTCCAGGCCCTCTCCTGCGTGCTTGCCTACGACTGGCACTCCAGTGGCACAACCACCGTCCTGTGCGGCGTCCTGAAGTCTGTGATAGAGCCTTCAGAGCACGGGGTCGGTGTTGCAGGGGGCAAAGGCAAGAACTCAAGAAATGCCTCTGAAGAGATATCACGGACATGCGACCTATTTGGCACCTCTGGAACTAGGACGGACAACATCCTCAGGGCGTCTAAGATGTCGGCCAAGGTGGACGGCACGGCCATACAGGACGGGTACGGCATATACCACCACAGCGTGTTCTTTGACGAGAGGGGATACTGGAGCATCGTGCAGCAGGGGCTTAATCCGGACAAAGGATACGCCAGAAGATATCAGTGGCTGGATGGGATCGAGAGCTTCGTGACGGAGCCCCACACAGGGATCTGCGGGAGGAGGGAGGACAATGTCCTTGACCTGACTTCCCATGATAGCAAGGATGCCCAAGGCACGATAACAGACATCGTCAAGGAGGACCCCACAAAGGTCAAAAGGATGTTCGAATCCCTAAGAGAGCCTGGGCAGGCAGGCCTGGAGTCCTGGATGGAAGGCGTGGAACATAAAGGGACGGATGTGCTCAAACTCCCTTCAAAGGTCAACTGGGGGGCCATAAAGAAGGCGTATGAGTGGGGGCCGAAGAACTTTGAGGAGCTTCTGGAGACAAGGGGTCTGGGGGCAAAGACTCTGAGGGGTCTTGCACTGGTCTCACAGCTCATCTATGGCGACAGACCATCCTGGGAAGACCCGGTCAGGTATTCCTTCGCCTACGGAGGCAAGGACGGTGTGCCGTACCCCGTTGAGAGAAAGGCTATGGACGAGTCGGTCGGCTTCCTTAAAATGGCTATAGATGAGGCGAAAATAGGTAAGGAAGAGAAGAGAAAGGCTTTCAGGGGACTGGAAAAATATGCTGGCAGAATAAGAAAGAAGTGATATATACTGTATATATTTTATGAGGAAAATATTTATATAAGGCCTCAAACACTCATTTTTTAAACCACCAATATTGCAAGCTACAATTCCCTCCATACTTCATGATTTACTCATGAAGTATTTTTATTTTCAATTCCTTGTTATGTTATCAGATATTTTATCCTGAGCAATGTCACCCATACGACTGCGGACACGTAAATCCACCCCACCAGCAAGAACGTTATCAAAAACGTTAATGTGAAAAGTGAAGAGAGCCCCATCCTGCCCTTTATGAAGCGTACGATAATGTATGTCACTATCAGCAAAGCTATGACCATCGGGTAGTTGATATATATCTCCCAGGCCTCGACAGTGAAACGGTCAAGGTACCTCTCGGCGCCCGCCTCCATGATGATGCCATACCCGAACATATTGAAAAGAGCGAACACCGCACCCAATAACACGCCAATCGATACGTCCTTGGCCTTCCCCTTCCCGTCCAGCCTCTTGTAGTCCTTGGATAACTGACCGAACATAGCATTACACCATAGTACGTGAATTAATAATTAATCCATAATCACCAGGATTTCTCAGAAAAGGTTTAAAAGAGGACTTGACTGCTTAATAGGATGAGGGGACCTGATTGGGACTAGCTACTGCATTATGGTTCATATTGCCGGCCTATGTGGCCAACGGCGGCGCCTGTCTTATACACAATAACAGACCGGTGGACGGCGGAAGGGTTGCCTGGGACGGCAACAGGCTCATTGGCGATGGCGTCACCTGGGGAGGGCTTTTGTCAGGCACATCGATGGCGATAGTGTTCTCTATGCTGCAGTTCCTTTTCTCCACAAGATACCTTGACTACTACCCCATCCAGAACGCCACAATATATGACGCAGCCATATTGGGGGGCCTGTTAGGATTCGGCGCCCTGTTTGGAGATATGTCGGAGTCTTTCCTCAAGAGAAGGCTTGGCATAAAAAGAGGGCAGCCATTGATACTTCTGGACCAATGGGACTTTCTAGTCGGGGCCTTGCTCTTCGCATCAATTGTGCATGTTCCACCGTCCATGGACATACTGATACTATTTATACTGACCCCAGTGATCCACTTCGGGACAAACTTCCTGAGCAACAAGGTGGGCCTCAAGGAAGTTCCCTGGTGATCGGCTGACAAACTGTGACATATGCGGTAGGGAGTGCGGAGTGGTGCACTCTTGCATAGTGTGCGGAAAGACGACATGCCCCACATGCTTTCGCAATTCCCTCGGGGTCTGCATCGAATGCATGCCTATTGGAAATTAGATGAGCCATATATATTATTTTTAAGCATATTTAAATTATTTAAAAGGGGAAATCTTTTAAAACATCATTTTCATATTGTTTTAATGTTTTTAAAAAAGCTTGGTGATTCTTGATGGCAATGATTTCAGAATCAAGATGTCTTAAATGTAAGAAATGGTTTAATGATGATGAACTAAATGAGGAGCATATCTGCGAGGCGTGCGTTAAAAAGGAAGAGAAGAAGAATGCCGAGAGGTATTCCGGTGACGACATAAAGGTGAACTTCCTCAATTACATCGACAGGAGCGGAGCCACCTCACTGACCACATTGGCCAAGAAGTACAAGAACAAGGTGAACGAGGACGAAGCTCTTGCTGCTTTGGAAGAGCTGGTGCAAGAGAGTAAACTGCTGAAGAGAGAGAGCAAGAACAAGAAAGGCAAATATGTATATGAAATTATAAAGGAATGATAATATGGCGGATAAAGAAGATTTCCATATAGATTCAAAAATCGTGAATGTTGTCGTATCGGCTGATATACATGCTGACCTTGACCTTAACACCATTACGGCCAGGATAGAGAACACGGAGTTCGAACCTGAGCAGTTCCCTGGGCTGGTGTATAAGCTGGAAGAGCCAAAGACATCAACACTTGTATTCTCCACCGGTAAACTTATCTGTACTGGGGCCAAGTCGGTCAAGGATGCCGAGAAGGCGATATATATAATTATTGATAATCTTCGTGATATAGGTTTTGAGATCAATCAAAAGCCAGATCTCAAATTGCAGAACATGGTGGCCACGGCAGCCCTGGACGTAGAGCTGGATCTGGAAAATCTGGTCTTCGAGCTGGAGAACTGCGAATACGAGCCTGAACAGTTCCCTGGGCTGGTATATAGGGTGAAGGTCCCTAAGGTCGCCATACTAATATTCAACACAGGCAGGATAGTCTGTGCCGGTGCAAAGAGCAAGGACGATGTCGACAATGGCATCAAGAAGCTTGTTGAGGAATTGGAAGACATCGGCATAGACATAATCGATAGGTGAATCAATGTCAGTGCCATACAAAAAGAACATCAGAAAACCAGATAATAAGAAGAAGAGCAAACGTAAACCCTGCCTCAGCATGAGGCATATGGACGATTTCAAATATAAGCTAGCCCAGATCCTTAAGGAGATAGATGAGAAGAACTATGCCCAAGTAAGCGGCATGATATATGCTAAGGCCTCCAGACAGGACATACGAGAGGCTAAGAACTATATCTTTGAAAAAGAGAAGGAAGGCATCATACCTGAGGAGACGGCCAAGAAACTAAATCGACTCCTAAGCAAACACAGCACCTATAGGTAGTGCCTATGGCAAAGGAACTGGACCTCGAGGGAGAGGTCAAAAGAAAAAGGATACATTATATCGGACTTTCTGTCCCGATATTATATTATTTTTCTGAAAAACAGACTATGTTGTTAGTCATAGGTTTGGCCTTGGTCGTTTTTTTTCTAATAGACTATCTAAGGCTATATACTAAGAACAAGCACATGAACTACCTTTTCGGCAGAAAGGGTTACTCTAAGCGTGTCAAGATACACTCGCCAGCAGGCAAGACATACGACAAGGACATCACTCTGCCCACCCTGAGGCCAATACTACGCACAGAGGAAAAGAGGAGCTGGGGGTCGCATACCTATTACGCCCTTGGGGCCTTCATCTGCATATTGCTATTTCCCAAGGATATCGTTATATGCGCCACCGCCACGCTGGTCGTGGGCGATAGCATAGCTGCCATCATAGGAAAGATGATCGGGAAGCACAAGATATACAAGAGCAAGACCCTCGAGGGGTCGATGGCATGCTTCTTGTCATGCCTCGTGCTGTGTTGGGTGCTGGTATCGGCCCCATTGGCAGTGATAGGCGCGGCAACGGCCACGCTCACGGAGCTGTTCACGATCAAGATAAACGACAATCTCTCGATCCCCGTGGTTACCGGGGCGGTCATGACGTTGGCCCAACAGCTCTTATAAATGTGCAGTGGAAGCAGCCCACAAATTATTTATTGATAGCAATCTTATCTTTTCCATGCCTGCTTCGGCCAATAAATTCAGTGACGACAATCTTTTACAACTCTATGAGAAAGGCATGACCGACAGACAAATAGCCGATGAGCTTGGCGTGTCCCAGTCAGCTGTCAACTACAGGAGGGGAAAACTTGGATTGCCATCCAACTTCGAGAGGAAGGAACCTTCCAACGACCTGATCAAGGACCTCAATCAAAGAGGCTACACCGACAGGCAGATAGCTGAAAGGCTTGGCATCTCCCAAGCTTCCGTCAACTACAGAAGGCAGAGATTGGGACTTCCATCCAACTTCAAGGCGGAAAAGCTCTCAGACGATAATCTATTGTTGCTATACGACGAGGGCCTCTCCGACAGGGAGATCGCGGAAGAGCTTGGGGTCACCCCCGCGGCGATCAACTACAGAAGGGAGAAACTTGGCCTGGCGTCCAACAGCAGGCCTGTGGACATGGATCAGTTCTCAAATCTATTCTACGCAGGATTCCCCTTGAGGAACATAGCGCACACCATGGGCATTTCGGTGTCCAAGGCGCACGACGCAAGGGAAGAACTTATATGGAAGAGAAGGCCATCCCATGTATATTCCAAGGAAGAAGGGATGTAAGCCATGGCACTGGACTCATTGAGCCAGGCACTTAACGGTGCCTTGAAAAAGATCACAAAATCATCTGTCCTGGACAAGGATGTCATCAAGGATGTTGCCAAGGACATCCAGAGGGCGTTGCTGGTCGCGGATGTGAACGTTCAACTGGTTCTGCAGGTCACAAAGAACATCGAGACCAGGGCCTTAGACGAGAAGCTTCCGCCAGGCGTCTCAAGAAAGGAGCACATCATCAAGATCGTCTATGAGGAGATCACCAAGTTCATGGGCGAGAAGGCAGAGAAGATCGAGCTCAGGCCCCCCGGGGAGGCCACAATATTGCTCATGGTGGGCATCCAAGGTTCCGGCAAGACGACGACCACCGGGAAACTGGCCAGATTCTACCAAAAGAAGGGTTTCAAGATCGGGGTCGTGTGCACAGACACCTGGAGGCCAGGCGCGCTAACCCAGCTTCAGCAGTACCTCTCCCAGGTCAATCTGGAGGCATGGGGCGATGCCGATGAGAAGGATGCCATCAAGCTTGCCAGGGAGGGCGTGAAGCACTTCAAGGAAAAGAAGTATGACATCATCATTGTGGACACTGCCGGCAGGCACAAGGAGGAGCATGGCCTCATTGACGAGATGAGGGAGATATCCAGTGTTGTGAGGCCGGATGAGACCATACTTGTGATAGACGGCACTATAGGACAGCAGGCGAAGAATCAGGCAGAGGCATTCAAGAACGCCACAGACCTTGGTTCCATTATAATCACCAAGCTGGACGGTTCCGCTAAGGGGGGAGGGGCCCTCTCGGCAGTGGCGGCGACCGGTGCCCCGATAAAGTTCATAGGCGAGGGGGAGCGAATAGAGAATCTTGAGGCTTTCGAGCCCGAGAGATTCGTTGCAAAGCTCCTAGGATTCGGAGACCTAAAGACGCTCCTTGACAAGGTGAGCGAGGCCACCAAGAAGCAGGAGATGACAAAGGACGACGCAAAGAGGATGATGAGCGGCAAGTTCACTCTCAAGGACATGTACCAGCAGTTGGAGATGCTCTCCAACATGGGGCCGCTGCAGCAGGTGTTCCAGATGATACCTGGGATGGGGGCGAACATCCCAAAGGAGTTCCTAGAGTCCAGCGAGGAGAATCTCGCCAAGTACCGGATCATAATGGACTCCATGAACGAAAAGGAGCTGAAGGATCCCAAGATAGTCCATTTCTCCAGAATAAAAAGGATCGCAAAGGGGTCTGGAACTAAGCCTGAAGAAGTAAAGGCGCTCCTCAATCAATATGATATGATGAAGAAGATGATGAAGACGATGAACAAGAGAAAGCTCGGTGGAATGCTATCGCCGAACATGTTCAAGAACATGAAGTTCCAGTAGGCCTACTTCATGAAGTCTTCCAAGGACCTGACCTTTTTCGCTTCCTTGTTCTTGTCGAATCTTTCCAATATGATAACATCAGACACCATGTAGATCTTGTATTTGTCAAGGTGCTTTATCTTTTGCTTTTCCCTTATCGACTTGGGAATGGTTATCCGTCCCCTGACGCCTATCTTGATCGTCTCATGGTCCATCTGATCACTTGATTTTCCTATCTTGCTTCAGTAGTTCCTTAAGATGCTCAAGTATGGAATAGTGGCCCTTCTTGTTCCTGAGGAGTCCCATGGACGATAGCTCCTCCAGGTCTGCATACATCCTTGTGGCAGGTTCCTTAAGCGCCTTTGATAGCTGGATATAAGTGACGGGGCCGCCGTCAAAGTCATCGATAATTGACCTTATGATGTTCTGAAGGTCCTCTGGCACCTTGAGTATGTACTCATCGATTGAGTTGGGGACCGCAATGATGCGTGTGACGTACCTGTCGTCTATGAGATCGATGGCGGGGTCCCTTGCTGCCGCAGAGAGTATGTTGTGCATCAGCCTCAGAAGGACCCTGGGATTGCCGTTTGAGACCTTGTTCACCATGAAGATCGCTGAGTCCTCGAAGGGGAACGTTGGGTCAGAGCTCTCTCCTGTCCGGTATACTCCAAGCCTCTTTTCCACCAGCTCGAATGCCTTCTTGTCGGATAGCTGCTCGCATTTGAGCTCAGCATGCAGTCTTATGGTGAAGGCGGGGAACTGCTCCCTTATGGTCTTGTAGAACTCAGGTGTGCATGCAAAGGCGAATATGCATCCACTGGGCATGTCCGATATGAACGCCCTGAAAGATTCGAAGAACGGAATCAGCTCTGACATCGAGGCCGAGGTGACGTTCTCCATCTCATCGAGAATGAGCGCTGAGAGAGGATATTTAGAGAAAGACTCCTTTATGAACTCTCCTATGGCCTGGGGATCGTAGTTGTCCTTGGTCACCAGCATTGACTTTTCAACAGGTGTCACCTTCTTCTCCTTGGCAGGCTCGCTGAAGAAGAAGTCCTTCAATGCCTGAAGGAATCCTCCCGCCTTCTCCTTTTGCTCTTCCTCCACGGGCTCTTGCTCCTCTTCCACCACCCTGAGGGAGGAGAGGATGTTATTGGTTATCTTTATCGTGTCGTTGGCATCGACCTTCATGAAATGGACGAACCCTCCCGAGTCGCCTATAAGCTTTCTGATACCCTTGAGCCTCTGAGTCTTTCCGGTGCCAAGATTGCCCACGATAGAGAGCGCGATGCTGGCATCCTTGTCAATAACTTCCGAAAGTATCTCGGCTATCCTATTATCAATTCCCTGGGAGACGTGTATATCCTCAAAGTTTTCGATGCCCTCGCTAGACAGGGCTGTGAAGGGATTGCTCTCAAGGGCAAACTTGCTGTAATCGGGAGGATTAAGGGTATCATACATATCCCATATTTATCTAAAATTAATATAAATATGTTACTGCAAAATTATGTTTAATATATATCAAAAAGATTAGAAAAGTTTATATTTTCAGAAATTAGGCTTTCTTAAGGGGAAATTATGAGAAAATGGCTCTTATTGTTGTCGATACTGTTGATTCTCTATCCAAATCTAACAATGGCTCAAGAGAAAAATGATTATGATGTTATTATAGTGAGAAATGACATTCCTGTAGAGTACATCATAGCTCTCCCATACTCGACCACCCACAACGTTCCGATAATACAGGTTTCCCAGAACGTCTTGAGCGAGCAGGAGTACGAGCAGCTGCTGGGATACTATGAGGATGGTGCCAGGAGGGCCCTGATCCTTGGAGGCACCCAAAACGCGGTATCCGAGAGCATTGCCGATGCGATACACACGATAGGCTACAGCGTTGACAGGAAATGGGGCGATGCCAGGGAAAGCACTGCCGCCACCTTTGCAAAGGACTTTTGGAGCTCTTCCGAGAACGTCGTCCTATTGGCCGGTGCCGACACAAGCTCGTTCATGATGGCGTCCAGGGTGGCCATGAAGCTGGAATGCCCCATTCTATTGACGGAGACAGGTTCCCTTTCGCAAAGCACGAAGGATGCCATCTCACAGCTTGGCACGAACAAGGTTTACACCATAAGCGAGAGCCTTCCAGAGCAGATAATCGAAGAGCTTGCGTCCATGGGCCTCACGACTGTGGTCGTTGGAAGCGACGTTGAATACACCGACATCGAGAAAGGCGATGGATTTGTATATGACATCCTACTATTCATCGCAGGCCTGATAATCGGAGGGGTGGCTGTATTCGCATTGAAGGAGGTCAAGAGGAACACTGAGAGCCCTGAGGTGCCCTTGTTCGTACTCACAGAGGACGAGAGAAAGGTCGTGAGTGCCATCGAGAAGGGCGATGGCGAGGTGGGACAGGACAAGATACCTGAAATGACAAACTTCTCAAGGCCCAAGGTGTCAAGGATCGTGAACGACCTGGAATCCAAGAAAATCATCATGCGTGAAAAGCATGGAAAGACTTATAAAGTGAAGATAGCCAAGAAGTTCATAAATAACGATTAGCGATTTATTGGTGTGAATGAAATGGAATGTACTTCTTGTAAGAGAAAGATCACTCCAAAGGAGAGAATGGTCAAGTTCCCATGCCCAGAGTGTGGCGGCGAGATCATCAGGTGTGAGAAATGTAGGGTATTGGCCAATGCCTACAAATGCCCAAACTGTTCTTTTGAAGGACCTTAATGAAACGGTGATTTAAAATGACCAAGGATTTCAATCTATTGGCAACCATCAGGGTAATGCCCGAGGGTGTAGAAGTGGACCTTGAGGCTCTCAAGAAGAGGATCGAGGCAGCCACTCCAGAGGACAGGGAAGTTCACAAGATAGAGAACGAACCTATTGCCTTCGGACTCGTGGCATTGAACGTGATGGTGCTCTCCAACGACAAGGAAGGAGGGGACGTTGACCCTGTTGTCGATGCCTACTCCGCACTAGAGGACGTTAGCGAAGTTGATGTCACAGATGTCAGAAGGCTTCTCTAATCCTTTTTTTAGAACCACTGGTCCAGTGTCTCCTGACTCGTGACACTGTCCATACCTTTTTTCAATCTTTCCATGGCCCTCTCAACGCGTAGATGGGAAAACTCCCTATCGTCGCTTAAGAAGCTGTAAAGGCCGTCCTCGTCTGGTTGCCTGAACTTGAAAGAGAAATCATCCGTGACCTCGGGTCTGAGGAACAGGTCCTTGACGCTCTCGTCAATGCCATATTCGCCGAACCTTCCGTTCTTCACGATATCAAGCGCAGACTTGGGCCCAACGCCCTTGACGCCCTCATTGTAGTCGGTTCCTATCAAAAGCCCTATCTCAACGAGCTGCTCCCGGTCGATGCCTAGCTCTTCCATGACGTCTGATAGTATGATGGTCTCGGGGACGACATCCCTGTACACGTTCTTTCCTGGCAGCTTCCTCCTGCCGGTTATAGTGACGTTCCTCACAAGGACAGGCGCCCCGAAAAGAAGCGAGTCGTAATCCTGGGATGCCACCGCGTAGACCTTTGGGTCAACGTTGCACATATGGGATGCCTGCGCCTCCCCTTCGGAGGGCGCATCTATGTGTGGGATGCCCATAAGGTCCAACAGCTCCTTGGACTCTAGAAGCATCTCCTCTGAGAAGTGCAGCACCTGCTGGGAGTACTTGACATAGTCCCCCCCGCGGCCCTCGACCTTAGCCCTGATTGCCTTCTTCTTGGCGGATTCCTTGATCTTCTGGCGAAGCTTCAGTGTCTCGATCTTCTCTTCAGGGGGTTTGCCGTCAAATATGTAAACCGGTCTTATGCCCAGCTCCAAAAGGCTGATGGTCCTGTAGAAAAGCCCTGAGAGATGTGATGTCACCCTGCCCGAGCTGTCCTTTAGAAGCTCGCCATCTCTCTGTCTGATTATGGCAAGGAACTGGTATAGTGCATTGAGAGCATCTACGGATATCACTTTTCCCTTTAGACTTGCAAGGTCTGTCTCATTCTTGCTGATGATATCCTTTAGGTCTACACCCATTTCTACTCATCTGGCCTGACCACGGTCAATGGAAGGACGCCCTCCTCAAGCTCCTGAATAGCGATTTTTATGGAGTCCATCTCTTTTGTCTCTATCAAAGTTGGCGCATCCATTGCTATCTGCAAGGCCCTTGCACCTATAATCCTGGCTTTTTCATATCTGTTGAGCGTTAAATCACCTTCACGTTAGATAATAAAAACGGTATTCCATAGATTAGAGACGTTTTCTTTAAAATCTTTCGGTAAAATAAGGAAAAAATAGAGGGAATGGATCAAAGTGATTCAAAGATCCTGTCCTCTAGCTCTTTTATCAGTTTGTCTGCGTGCCTTCTGCTAGCATCCTCCATCTTGTCCACAAGCTCATTGCGCTTGTCTATTAGAGCGGAGTATTTCTTAATGGATCCCTTGAGGTCCTGAGCTATCATTTCCCTGGTCATGATCTCGGTCGACTTCTCCAGATCGGACATGAACTTGGAGATATCGTCCTCGTCATCCTTTGTCACCAAAGGCACAGGTATTATAGGTGGTATCTCAAATCCTTGTTCCTCTGCACCGCCAAGTATTGACTCGGGTTCCTTGCCCGTTCCCTCTGAGGGGTATATGCCAAACGTGGTGTCGGACGTGTCCTCTTCCTCCTTCCTTCTCCTGCTGAAAAGCAATATCAGCAGCAACAGTAGGAGTATCAAGAGCAATAGTATCCATTGCCAGTACTTTCCCAGGAAGCTTCCATCGTCTGGTTCCGGCCCTGGTTCCAGATCACAGTTGGCTATCTTTGTGTTAAGGACATCGATCATGGCCTGGTCGCCATAATCCGCATATATCGCCTTTGCCGCTTCCCATTTTTCGATAGCGCCATCGCAGTCGCCATTGGCAGCGAGTATGTCGCCCTGGGATTCCAGTTCCAAGGCGAGAGTGTAATCCTGACACTTTTGTATAAGGTCTTCGCACAGCGCAGCGCCGTTGGTGTCGCCACATTGTTCATAAAGCGCCTTTGCCACCTGAAGCGTGGATATTGCAGACTGGCAGTCCTCTTCGTACATCTCCAATGCAAGGGCATATGTCTCATCTGCAAGTGAGCATGGGTCCTCTGCTGGTAGTATCGACAAGGGCATGGAGATCTCATTGTTCTCCGTGCTGGTCTCATTATCCGTTGGATTTACGTACATCCTGGCGTTGAAGTCCCCTATCTGGCTCGCGGTCCATGTGATGGTGACGGTCTCTGTTGAGTTTGGTCCAAGGTCGACCTGTACGCTTGTAAGCTTTGACTGAGATATCTCGTTTATGTAGAGTGCCACAGTCTTTGTGGGGATAAGCACGTTGCCATCGAGTGTCAGGTCTGCAGTGAACGTTATCTCCTCACCAAGATGGGGCGTCAGAGGGGAAAATGACATGTTAGAGATGATCACATCGAACGGATCAATGACCCTAACCAGCAGCTCTACGCTCTTCTCCTCGCCCTCCATCTTCGCCGTGAACAGAATGGAGTAGACGCCTGGTGCGGCATCATCTGGGGATGTCACTTCGACAATGACCTCCTCAGTGTCCTCCCCATCCATATACAAAGTGTCCTCTGATAGCTCGACCGCCCATCCGCCTGGTGACAAGGTGGTGATGTGCACCGTTCTGACGTCCACCATCCCGAAAGATGATTGGGCAACATAGGTCGTACCTGTCATCCCACACATTGGTACATCTATCGAAGATGCGCTATCCGGTGGCGGTGGTGGCGTAGGCCATGTGGTAGGAGGGTTGGTGGGGGCAGGGGTCGAAGCTGGCGGGCCGAGCGCTGTTGTCACTATGCTTATGTTGAACTCGGCCGTGTTGCCGGCATATACTGCCCTTTCCTGTTCATCCCAAACGATGTAATGCTCATAGGTCACACCGGAAACCTGGATTGCGCTTAGCACTATAATCAGGACCAGTGCGAAACCTATTGTGTATTTTCTCATTGGATCTCACCATCATGATGTTATGGTCAATGTGCAATCCACGTCGACGAACACCCAGTATGCATGCCAGATGTCGAATGTAGTGAATCCTGGTGGTACGAATCTCCCCCTTGGGTCGTATAGCTTCGCAGCTGACGGCGGAATGTCATACGTCCACATGAGATTCACCGAATCTGCAGGATTCTGTGCGAGCGCTGTGGCAAGTGGATTTCCATCGAGCGTCATTGGATAGGCCACAAGTGTCCAGTGTCCTCCTGGAAGCGTGTAGTCTATTGTAGTGACCTCCTCTCCAACGACCTTCAGATTGAAGGTGCCGGCCTCCATGTGCATCCAGACGCCGGGCTCGTATGTGAGCGCGGGATCCCTGACCAGCCAGAAGTTGGTAGTGCGGGAGAGCGTCTGATCGTAGTACTCGTAGGCATCCACGCTGTTGTTCCATGATGCTGCCATGTCCCAGACGTCAAGTTCTATTCCGCTGGCATATAGCAGAGCTGGCCAGAAGGTGTCATCCCTTACCAGTACTGGAAGTGACAGCAGGTACCACTGTGATGTGGCGCCGTCCAGCGTGATGGTGGATGAAGTACCGTCCTCCAACGCGAAGTCCACGGTCTCCGTGCCATTGTCAAGGAGCGTTATCTCCTCAGTCTCCATGATCCTGTCGTTGTTGTTGTCGGATGCGCATACGTACAAGGTCCCTGCCGGCACATCTATGAAGGTGATCGTGCCGCCTGTGGTAGTGCCATCGACAACTATCTCAAATAGATCTGTGGTCGGGCTCTGGTACCATAGTGTTACCAGCACATCGTCCAATGGATTGGCCAGGTCATCGTCCACGTTTACCACTACATCGCCAAGACCGCCCGAGGCTGTCATGGCAAAGTCGTTCGTGACCGTTGCACCTATCGCCACAACTACGTTTGTCACGGTCTCATTGTCGAATCCGACCCTCGAACAGACCAGGTCATAGGTGCCCTCAGGCACATCGAAGGAATAGCTTCCATCCGCCAATGACTGGGTTGCGTATATGTCAAGTGTTGTCTGATTGGTGGCCGTGATGGTGGCGTTCTCTATCGGAGAGGCGTCAAAATCATTCGTTACCACACCTTCAAGCGTTCCGGTGTTGGCGGGCGTGGGGTCTATCTCCAGATCTATGGTCACAGGTCCTGGGACATCGTTCCAGTCCAGCACGACCCACTTTGAGGTGGTTGTGTAACCTGTTGCGGAGAATACCACATACCATGTGCCCACCGGGGCTCCGACCTCTTCTGCGTCGACAGTGCCATCGCCGTCCAGGTCCGCATGATTCCAGTCATCGTCCGGATCGGCATTTGAACTTGTGCTCCAATCTCCGTTGAGGTCTGTCAAGGCCACATACCTTGGGGTGACGAAGTCATCGGGCGAGTACCAAGCGATCGTTGCGTTGATCACAGGCTGCGAGGTGTCCGAATCTGTGACGGTACCCTCAACATCCACATAGTACCTTGCCATAGGTATGTCCACGATAGCTCCGCTGACCGCATCCACGGTAACAGGATTGTCAAGATATGTCCAGTCCTGATACTCCGGAAGCTCGCCAACGTCAACTAGCTGTGTGCATTCTATGTCATAATCGCCTATAGGCAGATTTGGGAGCAGGTAGAAACCTGTTATGTCCGTGAAGGCCTCGTAATTGCCTCCGCCGTCCTTCACTGCCACTATCTTGGCGTTTATCACCTTGTCTCCGGCATCCTTTATGCCGTTCTCATTGACGTCCTCAAAGACGAAGCCGGATATGGAATTCGACAGCTTCTCCATCTGGAAGTCTATGTTGGCATTATAGCCAAGTGCTGCGGTCTCATACTCAGAGTGGTCCTCGTAACCATTGGCAGATACTTCTACAAGATAGGTCTCATTGGCTGTAAGGCCATCGAATATGTAGAATCCAAAGATATCAGTTGACTCCGTCTGGGAGTCTACCGTCAGCGTGGCGTTGGCAATTCCCTCAGTGGAGGGGCTGTCGTCAACATCGTACTGGTCGTTCGAATTCTCATCGAAGTATACCTCCCCGAAGATGTATGCCGCTGTGTATGATGTCGTCCTTTCCAGTGGGAAGTCTATCCAGTCGCCCAGTCCGGACTGCACTGGAAGATTTCTCTGTATGCCTACTTCATAGTCTGCCGTTGGGCTAGGCTCCTGTGCTAGCACCGTGCAGAAAACAGGAACGTCGTCTATCCTGGAAGGTATATCGTTGATGATGTAATATCCAGTTGAATCAGTGACGGATGCGAGGAATGCGCTGCCAGGTACATTGCCCACAGAAGATCCTGGAATGAAGACGTTCTTGCCGGGAAGCCTCTCGTTGTCTTCCACTATGCCGTTGTCGTTCATATCCCAGAACACGATCCCCTCTATCCATGAATCGTATGGGGCAGTAGGCGGCCATTCAAGTCCGATCTCCCACTGGGTGGCCCCTGCTGAAACGCCCTCTATGTACTCTATTATGTACTGAGTAGGGGATGTTCCCGGTATGGCCATCTTTGCAGTGAGCGTGTACTGGTATCCACCGTTGTTAGGCACATCCATGAATATGAAGTTGTATTCGTCCAGAGTGCCTGGGGTGCCGTCGGGATCGGTCAGGTCTGTGGCGCTTATGACAGTCATGTCAAGCCCAGGTATTGATACAGTAACACCGCCTACCTCTTCACCGTCGTCGTAGGTGCCGCTGTCATCGTCATCGCGGTACACGATACCAAAGACATTGTTATCAGGCATTGTGGTCTCATCCCAGAGCACGAAGTTCTCCCTCGTTATGGAAAATCCGTAGAGCGTGGAATCGTAGACCTCCTTTGTGACATAGCCTGTGGCATTGGGTTCCTTGGGGGCTTGGAGCGTGTAGGTGCCCCTGTTGGCCACAATGACATAGTACCCGGCGCTGTCTGTAACGCCGTCCTCGGTGTTGTCGTCTATGGAATCATCCATGGCATACACCTCTATGCCTACAATGCCGTCCATTGTGGAATGGTCAGAGACCTTGCCAATGAAGAATCCCTCATACCTTTCCAGGAGGAAGTCCAC